>Ga0307981_1001706_pt1 | contig 19052 bp, 25 predicted proteins | sample OrgLakmetagen987_FD_201849 | JGI IMG/M metagenome (GOLD analysis project Ga0307981, IMG submission 201849) | Saline water microbial communities from Organic Lake, Antarctica - #987 | ecosystem: Environmental > Aquatic > Non-marine Saline and Alkaline > Saline | place: Antarctica: Organic Lake... | reverse complement strand
AGCTTGGAACTTCTTTGCACAGGACAAAAAGGCTATAACCTCAATAACATCCCGTGAATGGGCTAAAACGGTAACCCTTTAGGGCCGTTGGTATAACATCCCGTGAATGGGCTAAAACGGTAACCCTTTAGGGCCGTTGGTATTATGTCCGATCTGCCCGGACGAGCAGCACGCGCCGCACCGCCCGGGCATTATCCTGTGCGGCGCAGCCTCATCCTTGCGGATCGGACATCGGCGCAGGCCCGGTGGAATCGCTGTACGCGTCAGCCACTCATTGAACGGCAGGGTATCGCAGACCGCCTACAGCGCGGTGTCTGGCATCGGCTTCAGCTTCGGTGCCAGTGCATTTCTTGCCTCGCCCCATAGCTTGGCAGGGTCCATCATCGCCGCGCGGCGCCGATCGGAAGCAGCCGCGTCAATCGATCCATCAGCGTGCTGAACCAGCCGCCCGGCCTCCTTGGCCTTCTGGATGGCACCCCGCGACAGACCAACGTGGGCGGCATACTGGCGCTCGCTCATGCCCTGCATCTCGCACCCCGTATCCTTCATAAAGCAATGATATTGCTTGGAAATGAGTTGATTACACCCTGCGATGGAGCGATTCTAGGATCAGGAAATCACCCCTGATCGGAGACCTGATCATGACCATCGAGACCAAAGCCAAACCAATAGCCCCCGATGCGCTGATCCTCGAGATCGCCACCAGGCACTTCTTCGTCGAGACGCTCGAAACCCGGAACAGCGACCAACTGGATTTCCACGATGTCGCCGTCTGGGCGATGCGCGCCGCCCTTGAGGATGCCTTTGAGACCGGACGCCGCGCTGGAGCTGCTGCCGAAACCCAACCCTGAAAGGACAAGATCATGACCGCAATCACAACCATCCGCATAGACCACGCATCGCTTCCCGCACAATTCGACCGCTCGCGTCCGAACACCGTCGCCGAGGCCATCGAGGCAGCGCTGCGCGAAGAGGGGATCAAAGCCGAAGCCTCGGACGTGATCTCGCATCTCAAGATTGAGCTGCCGACCACCCAGCTTGCCGCCGCCAGCGCTGTGCTGGCTGATCTGAAACTGATCTGAGGGGAACCACCATGAGCACCCGCGCGCAGATCGCCATTCAAACTGGGCCCGAGGAATGGGCGCATATCTATGTCCATTTTGACGGCTACCCTTCGCACATGCTGCCCGCACTGGCGCCTTGGACGCCTGAGGACATCCTCGCCGCAAAGGAAATCCGGCAGGTGCGCGCTGATGAACTGGACTGTTTCGATCCACCCCGCGCGCCACAAATCCTGCCGCATCCGACCTGCGAGTTTTGCCACCTTTACGTCTGGCAGGACGGTGGCTGGGTGGATGTCACCGGCCCCGCAATTAATCGGAAAGCAGAGTTATTGCTTGTCTTATGACTTTGGGAGCTTTTGTGCGAAACAAGAGTCACAGATCAGCATTTTAAAATGCTGATCTGTGGTGGTGGTTGGATCGTTTAGCGCTTGGTCTTTGAGGACTGTTTCAGAGTAAGATCAACCACCACCTTCGCCACAGGCCTGAACGGATACAGAGCGGCACGAAGCCCTCTAGGACAAGCATAGGATATGACGAAGATGACGGATGATACCATTGGTATAGACATTTCCAAAGCCACTTTAGACATTCACCGGCTGAGCGACGGGAAGATGATGTCGTTTAGCAATTGCCCTGCAGGATTTAAGGCGCTTTCCAAGTTCTGCGCAAAGACGGCAGTGACACGCGTTGTTTATGAAGCAACAGGCGCTTACCACAGCGGGCTAGAACGGGCCCTGGGTGCGCACTTGCCATTGGTAAAGGTGAACCCTTTGCAGGCGCGCCGGTTTGCGCAAGCACAAGGTGTGCGCGCAAAAACGGACGCCGTTGATGCCAAAATGCTGGCCGTTATGGGGAATGCTTTTGTGTTAGAGCCAGATGAGCCAGTTATAAAAGTACAGTATGATCTTAAGGAGTTACGCTCATTTAGATCGGGATTGATCAAGGATAGAACGGGCATCATGAGTCGTCTGAAAACCCAAACCCTGTATATCACTTGCCGTCAAAGCAAAACCCGCTTGGCTCAAGTTGATAAGCAGATCGCTGAAATCAATGCTGAGATTGACCGTCTGATAAACTCCAGCGGCACGCTGGCGCACTCGATGAAAATCCTCCGCTCAATTCCAGGTATCGGCGCGGTTTGCGCTGCCACCATTTTGATAGAGATGCCCGAGATCGGGAGTATGGATCGAAAGCAGGTGGCCAGTTTGACTGGGGTAGCACCGATGACACGTCAATCTGGACAATGGCGAGGAAAATCATTCATTCAAGGTGGGCGGAAAGTGGTGAGGAACGCCCTCTACATGCCTGCCTTGGTGGCCATGAGATTCAACCCCGACCTCAGGGTCAAATATCAAGCCCTGATTAAAGCTGGAAAACCACCAAAAGTAGCGCTTACTGCGCTTATGCGAAAGCTCATTGAACTCGCCAACGCCCTCATCAAGGCAGATCGGTATTGGGTGAAAAAAGGGGCTTGATCAAGACGGATACTCTGAATTGACTACGATACTCAGTCCATCAGAGCGATGATTGTCACACGAAGACGATGCAACGCGCTCAAGGAGCCAACCCCACGACCCGCCACGCCACTGACAATTCCCAAGCCCTCGACGCCTTCCTCGCCGCGAAGGTCGAGTTCGACGCGATGCTTGCGCGCCTGACAACCCTCAGCGCGGACCATTTCGACGCCCATCCTGATGAGATCAACTGGGGCCATGTCGGAACCCTCAATCATCATGCGGGCCTGCTGCGCCAGATCACCGACGGCGCCTTCAAGGAAGGCGAACACGCCACGTGATCTTTTGCCCCCGACACAAGGTCAGCCCGCCACCGGCGGGCTTCACCCGGTAGAAGGCACCGCATCCTGCGCTGCCATCTTGCTGGAGAAAAGCATGACCCAGATCCAACTCACCGACCCACAAGCCGCCATTCTGTCCACCGCCTGTGCGCGCGAGGATGGGATGGTGTTCCCCGTCATCGCCAATCTCAAAGGCGGCGCTGTGGGCAATGTCTGCAAGAGCCTGCTGAAGCGTGGGTTGATCGAGGAGATCGTCGCCGCTGATCCCGACACGGTCTGGCGGCACGATGACTCGGGTCCCCTGACCTTGCGCGCCACACAACTGGCCCATGCAACGCTCGGGCTTGGCGACGCCGACGGTGAGGTGCCCGCCCCGCAACAAGACCTGACACTTCCAAGCCAGCGCAAGGGTACCAAACAGGCGCAGCTGATCGCCATGCTCCGTGCCGACGGCGGCGCGACCATCGATGAGATCGTCGCAGCCTTGGGCTGGCGGTCGCATACGATTAGGGGCGCAATGTCAGGGGCGTTGAAGAAGAAGCTTGGGCTCGAAGTCACCTCGGAGAAGGTCGAGGGACGCGGAAGGATCTACAAACTGATCGCTGTCTGATCGCTCAGCCCGGGAAGATCATGATGCCGCCGCCCCCGTGGGCGGCGGTCTCTCATTGAAAGTCAAAAACGTTCGATTGCTGGTTCCCAGCCAATCCGGTTGTTTCCAAAAATTACCATAATCCCTCCAGAAAGCCGCCACTTTCCCAGAATACGAAAGGGTAGCGAGAAATATGGAAGGACGTGGACAATGATTGTGACTGAAAAATTCTCCCTGTCTCGGGACGAAATTTTGGCTGCATGTCTGAATGCTGCAAATTTTATAGACGATCCTTTCAACTCACCAACCGCCCAACTCCGTCGCCTGCTCAAGATATGATCAATCGATCGCCAGCGGCGGCAGCATGGGTCGCTACCGCAAGATCAGCTGTTGTCCCCGACGTCGAACTGTTCAGCGATCTCCGCAGTTATCAATCCTGAATGCAGGGCTAGCATGATAAGCTTCGCATCGGCGGAGTCGCCAGCGGCGATTGCCGCCTCAATGCGGTCCTCAGCTCGGTCGGCAGCTGGTATGTCGTTGCTCTCGATGAACGGCACACGTCCCAGCATGCAATATGCAAGCAGCGCGGCCGCGTCGGCATATGACGACTCCGTGCGGCGCTCCTCGCCGTAGCGCTTGTGAATTCGCACGATCGTGAGCTTCACTGCTTCCGGCACCAGCAGCGGGTGTATGCCAGCTTCTTTCAGCGCGCCTTCCAGCGCGGTCGACCGGCCGAACAGGCTGAAGAGACCAAACATCACAATACCCTAGCAGGTCTCCTGCACCGGTCCATCTCCCATTCGGCATCAGCCGCCCCGCCACCACTCGAACACGCGTCGCAGCAGGTAACCCCGCGCCAGCGACACGCCCACGAAAGCGAGCCCTATTGCCAACTGCTCAGAAATACCTGTTTCAATCCCGAACCATGGGAACACCATGATCTGCGTCGCGACAGCTAGCGCGTAGCCCACGACAACATTGGTGACCGCCTCCAATAGTGACCTCAGGCGAGATTGACGATCACCGTTTGGAATTGCGTCCCGATCATTCATGCTTACATCCCTCGTTATGGAAAACGATGTAACACCATGGCTGACCCCCTCGAGATCATCGACGATATGCGGTTCGATCCGCCTCTGACCGTCACCGGCAATGGATGGGTTCTGCTCTCCGATCAGGTGATGGGTGGCGTTTCGGAGGGAACGATGACCCGCGAGATCGTCGCTGGTCGAGAAGCTATTCACATGCAGGGCGGTGTCAGCCTCGAGAACAATGGCGGATTCCTTCAGATCGCCCTTGATCTCGGCGATGCAGGCGCTGAGGTCGATGCTCGTCGCTGGAACGGCCTCCAGCTTGACGTATTCGGCAACGACCAAGTCTATAACCTGCACTTGCGCACCACGGACATCCAACGCCCGTGGCAATCCTACCGGCACAGCTTTCACGCCCCAGCCGGATGGACGACCGTGTTTCTTTGGTTCGCCGACTTTGTCCCACACCGAACCGAACGACCGCTGAATGTCGCACGCCTGCGGCGGATCGGGATCGTCGCGATCGGCCGGGAATTCGAGGCCGACATTGCCATCGCAGACATTCGTTTCTACGCTAACGCTCAAGAGAGTGGTTCCACACCGGCATCCCCGGCGTCCTGATCGGGACTGCTCCGACCCGTCCGGACTTCGTCAAAAGTTCGACCATCCTCGACAAGAACGGCGTCCTTCTGCGTGAACTGTTGCCACCGCTCCACAGCAACATCGACATACGCCGGGTTCAATTCGATTCCAAAGCACACGCGCCCGGTCGTCTCGGCCGCGATCAGTGTGGTGCCCGATCCCATGAATGGCTCGTAGACCGCCTGGCCCGGGCTGGAATTGTTCAGGATCGGGCGGCGCATGCATTCGACGGGCTTCTGCGTCCCGTGAACCGTGTCGGCATCCTGATCCTTGTTGGCAATCTGCCAGAGCGTCGTCTGCTTGCGATCACCCGCCCAATGGCCCTTGCCGGTCTTTTTCACCGCATAAAGGCACGGCTCGTGCTGCCAATGATAATCGCCGCGGCTCAGCACCAGACGGTCTTTTGCCCAGATTATCTGCGACCGGATATTGAAGCCTGAGGCAATCAGGCTGTCGGCGACCGTGGTCGCGTGCAGTGCTCCATGCCAGACATAGGCGACGTCGCCGGGGAACAACGCCCAGGCCTCGCGCCAGTCAGCCCGGTCATCATTCAGCACCTTTCCGGTGCGCTTGGTCGCAGCGGCACCTGCCTTGTTCCGCCAGCCGGGATCGTATTCGACACCGTAAGGCGGATCGGTGACCATCAACAAGGGCTGCACACCACCCAGCAGGCGTTCCACATCGGTGGCCATGGTCGCATCACCGCAGAGCAGCCGATGCTTGCCAAGCACCCAGAGATCGCCGGGTCGACTGATCGGGGTTTCAGGCGGTTCGGGAACATCGTCCTCGCCCTCGCGGGAGGCGGTTTCAGGATCGACCTCTCCGGCCAACAGGGCCTCTAGTTCAGCGTCATCGAAGCCGATCAGGGACAGGTCGAAATCCTCGGCTAGCAGGTCGTTCAGTTCCGCCGACAGCAGCGCCTCATCCCATGTCCCGAGTTCGGTCAGCTTGTTGTCCGCGATCCGGTAGGCTCGACGCTGCGCCTCGGTCAGATGCCCAAGTACGATCACCGGCGCTTCGGTCAGCCCGAGTTGCGTGGCGGCGAGAACCCGACCGTGGCCCGCAATCAGTTCGCCGTTGTCTGCGACCAAGCAGGGCACGGTCCAGCCGAACTCGGCCATGCTGGCGGCAATCTTTGCGACCTGATCTGCACCATGCAGCTTCGCGTTTTTGGCGTAGGGCTGCAATTGACTGATCGGCCGCATTTCGATGCGGTCGGGAGCAAAGGCGAGGGTCATGAGTTGCGTCCTGTTGCAGGATTGGCTGGCTTCCGGGGTGGACTCCGGCTGCGGAATCCATGGTGGATTCCACTGGCTTCAAGCTGGACTCAGGAGTCCAGGGTATCCACCCCGGAGTCCACCAGACAAGTATCTGTTTTATTGTGCTATTTCAGGGTTTCAAGGTGGATTCCACGACGGGTGGACTCCCAAAAAAATCGCTCTGACGCTAGCGATATGCCGCGCTGCGCCCCCCAGCATACGTTTTTGGCCAGAAAGGAACCGGAAAACAATGGGTTATGGGGTGGACCCCGGCTGGACCCCGGTTCGGACTCTGGGGTCCACCACGGCATCCGTCCGGAGATCGGTTGCGCTGGCAGTCTTCTGCACGCGCCTCTCCCGAGTATGTCCAATAGATAGCCCCCAGAGCCGCGTGATGGAATCCCTTCCGGTGTCTCTCCGAAAATTTTTCTCACAGGATGATTTTCCTTGACAGATTGTTGGCGTTTTCAATCACGAAGCGCTTCGAACGTTTGGACGATGGCACGCGTGCCCAGAGCCGCCAGGTGATCAGCGCGATGCCATACTGCCAATGACGGTTGGCCGCCGGTCGGCTGAGGCCCACCTCCCAGCAGACCTTCTTCCACTGCACATGGTTGGCTCGCAGCCAGACAATCCGTGCGTCGTCCTTCTCGAGCCAGCGCAGCCAGAGCATGGCCTCCTCGGCCTCAGTGATTTGACGTGGGCCCGGCCGGGGACGACGCATCTGCGGCTCCTGGCCGACCTTGTCCGCAAAGGTGTGGAAATACTCGGGCCATGCATTGACGAAGCCCTGCGGCCTCACAGTTGGCAAGGCGCGGAAGACGTCGGCGGCGCTCTCCAGCCGGTCTTCCACTTGTGTGGTTGTCCAGTCAGCGGCCATTGCGCACCTCCCGCACCGCAGGAAGTCTGCCATAAAGCCTCTCGCCAAGCTGTCGGACGAGTTCCCGCTCTGGCCAGGTCAGCCGATGATCGTCGAGCGAGACCGCCAGCATTTGTTGCTCCTGCCAGCCGTCGCGTTTGACCTGCTCGGGGCTACGGCGCTGGCCGCCGCAGCCCTTTGGGGTAAACCGCATGCCCATCACGCCAGCCCTCCCTGCGTCTCAAGGGCCCAGAGCAGGATCGCGATGGCATCGGCCTCGTTGTCGTCCGCAGGGCTGAACCCGCGCGCCCGGGCGGCGGCGATCATGGCGTCCTTGTTGGCATTGCCCTTGCCGGTGGCGTGCCGCTTGATGGTGCCGACCGGCACGCCCTCGTAGGGCACGCCGCGCAGCTCGGCCCATGCAGTCAGGACCGCCATCAGGCCGCCATAGACATGGGCTGCGTCGGTGCCAGCGTGGCGGCGGACCTCCTCGAACCAGATGGCAGCGATGGGCCCCGACAAACGGTCGATTTCGGTCAGCCAGTTCGTGAAGCGCAGGTAGCGCATGCCGCCGCCGTCGTAGCGGCTCGGCCGGAACGACACGGTGCCGCTGGTGATCAGCCCGTCGTAGCCGCGCAGCGCCCAGCCGGTGGTGGTGCCAAGATCGAGGGCCATGATGGTACGGCCAGACTGGTTGTCGGGTGGCGATTCAATCCTTGCGTCGCGAACGGCGGTGGTCAGAGTCATGTCAGCCATGGGTAGTCTCCTTTTCTGGTGGGATGGCTCGGGTGGAAGACGACGGCGATCATGTTCTTGGCGGAGCGGGTCGCCGTCGTCGGATTGAGTTGTTCGGGCAATGCAAGGCCACGCACGCGAAGCCCCCTGGGGGTGGGAGTGGGAGATCCCGCCTTGCGGCGTTCTCCCCCACCCCCGGAGGGGGTGGTTCACACCACCCAAGTTGAACTCGGATATCAAACCATTGCTCTGGTTGATTATTTTCCAGTTTTGGACACCCAAAACTGCCTGTTCAGCCCAAACTGGTTGCAGCGCATCGGGTGTGGTTCGTGCGAAGTTCTGCAGGGGCAGTTTCGGATACCACCCGAAACTGGTTACAACTGGATAGCGCGCGGTTCTGCGTGCAGATGGCGAGGCAGTTTCGGCAAAGCCGCCAATCTGGTTCAAACTGGCCAGTGCGCATTTCTGCGGAAAGCGATCAGCCGAGAGGTTCATGACCGCTCTCCCTCCGGATAAACCCAGACAAGAGGGTTCTCGACCTCGAGCAGCGCGCCGGTCTGCGCCGATTTGTAATGGCTGGGCAGCACGGGGACGCTGATCGGCGACACCTCACCGGTGTCGGGGTCAACCTCCTCGCCCTCCATGGGCATGACCATCCCCTCGACGCACAGAAAGCCGAAGCGGGACCGTGACGCCCCGGTCCCATAGGGTGAGCCGTCACGCACAAACTTGATAAACCCCTTGGTGGCCTGCACCCCGATCCGGCCGCGAACCGCGTCCTTTCCGCCAAGCCCGGCCTTATTTTCGAAGGATTCAGCGAATTGGTTGATGGTGTAGAGCCGCCCCTTGGCCGCCTCATCCAGCAGAATGCCAAGAATAATATCCTGCTTGCGGACCCGTTCGGCGTCGAACCTGGCCCCAACCTCGACCCGCACCAGCCGCTCGTTCATCGGGTTGATCTCCACCCACTCGCCATTGACCTTGTCGATCAGCTTCGGCGCCAACGCAGGCCCATTGCGCAGCTCGATCTCCAGTTTGCGCTGGGGGCTTTCCTCGTCGGGGCGGTGCAGGATCAGGCCAGAGGTATAGAACCCGCGCAGCGCGCTGGCCCCGGAGAGCGCCAGAAAAGGATCATCCTTCACCTGCTGCTTGCTGAGTTTTTTCGTGTGGTGCGCGAGTATCACGCCGCAGTCGGGGTTGATGTGGTCGCGCAGAACCTCGACCCGGTCCTTCAGGAAGAACATCATCGCACCGTTGTCGTTTTCGCTGCCGCCGTCGGGTCCGCCGTCGAAGATATTGCGAATTGGATCGATGCAGATGATGTCGACCGGATCGGTCGGGAAGGCCCGCCGAATGGCCTCGGCGACGCGCATGCTGCCTTCGGTATCAAGCAGCATCTTCAACTTCGGTGTCGCGACCAGGTTGTCGCGCGCGGCAGCCAAAACCCTTTGCGGCAGCGAAATCTGCTTCATCCGTTCGCGCAGGTAATGATACTGGATTTCAGCCTGCAGATAGAAAATCCGCAGCGGCCGGGGCGGCGTGAAGTCGAGAAATGGCACGCCAGCGGCCATGTGAACCAGCCAAGAAATCAGCAGGTCGCTCTTGCCGACCTTGGGTGCACCGCCCAGCACCAGCAGGCCACCGGGCGTCAGCACGCGCGGCGCGATGATATCAGCGGGCATCGGACTCTGGTCGTCCAGCAGTGCACCGAGGGTGAAGGCTGGCATCTCATTAGGCCCAGGGGCGGCACTATCGAGGCGGATCAGGGCAGCACCATGCTTTTCGACATGGATGGCCCAGAGCCGCTCGGACTCGCGCTTGAGCCGCTCTACCGGCCACTGCGGGCGCAGCATGGCGGCGTTGTAACCGCAGATCGCCTCCCAGCCGTCGCCTTTTGACAGCCGCCCGTCATGGACCATGCGGATGAAGTAGCCGATAGCGGCAGAGGCGCCCTCGAAGCGCGACCAGTCATCCAGCCCACCTTCGCGCACGGGGGTGACCAGGACCTCGTCGGAGCGGGGCTTGTCGGGGGCTTTGAAATCCGGCTGCAACGACACCCCCGGCGCGGGCGGCATGTCGGCGACGGTATCGATGAATTCACCCAGATCGCGTTCCAGCGCAGGGTTCATTTCCACGATCCGGACCTGCGTCTTGAGGTTGTTCTTGTAATAGACCGAGCCTGCCACCCGGATCGGCTGGTGCGCCGAGCGAAAGTGCATGTCCCCGCCGACCTTGGCTGCGATGTCACCGCGCAGGCGGCACACCCGGCGGATATCATCACCCTCGGCAGGCTCGCTGAGTTTCCACCAGACATGGGCCTTGCGCTGCCCCTCGGGCGTGACCCCTCCACTTTCGACCACCATGGTCGGTGCGCCAAGATGGCGTTCGAGATGCGCGCGTTTGGCGGCAATATCGCCGGTGTCGATATCCACAACCACGGTTTGCATCTGCAGGACTTCTGCGGCCTTGGCTTGGCCAGGGGCCGCGACTGTACCGGGGATGACGTACACCGCTGCGCCCTCACGCGACGCCCATGTGGCAAAGGTGGCCATCTTGTCGGGGGTGGCCTGATCCGCCTCTATCCAGATGTTGTGGGGGCGGCCGTTGATGCCTTGGCCCTTGTCGATGAAGCTGCGGACCGGAATCAACCCGTCGCAATAGCCGAAGACGACCTGCATGAACTGGGCGATTTGCGCGGGGTCAGGCTCGTCTCCAAAGACATCCACTTGCGAGACGGCATCGTTGAAATCCCGCCATGGGTTGAAATGGATCAGGTTTTCTTTGGGCTGGTCGATGGGCGGCGGCGTGTCGGACAGCGTGTCGGACTGCGTGTAGGACTGCGTGTCGGACGGCGCGTGCTGATCGTCTTGATCGTTGTGGTCAGTACTCATTTTGGATCCCTCAAATTGATCTGGTGAACGGGGCGGGTCTTCGGGTGTGTCGGTCATGCGGGCAGGCTCCAGCAGCGTTCGGCCCATGGGCAGAAACGGCATTCAAAGAAGTCGCGGTTGGTCGCTATGCGCGGCAGCAACTCGCCCGCGTCGGTGGCCTGCAGGATCCGCACGCCGCGATCCGACATGCGCTGCGCCAGATCGGCATCGAAGGGCACCAACTCGTGGTGCATCTCGGCCGTGTCCTTGTTGATGGCGGTGAACAGTGCTGGCGCGGTCGCAATGCCGGGCACAGTCGCCTCCATGTACGCCTGATAGACCGCGATCTGGGCCGCATAGACCGGCTTGGATTTGGTGACCCCATCCTTGACGCAGAGCCGCCAGTTCTTGGCGTTCATCGTTTTGCATTCCCAGAGCGCAGGCACGCCAAGGCCAAAGCCATCCGGGCCTGCGGCGATGATGCCATCGACATGGCCGCGAATGCGCCCACCGGCGGCCGAGAAGCCGAACTGGCCGCCATCGGGGCGATTGCCCCTGCGAGTATAGAGATCAAAACCAGCCTGCCGCAGCCAGGCCACGGCCAGATCCTCAAGGACATGGCCGATGGCGAAAATGCGCAGCAACTGACCGCTGAAATCTTGGCCATCGTCCTTGAGCGCATGGGTGAATTCGAACTGCAGCGCGCGTTCGCAGGCATGACCGAGGCGGGAGCCGCCAAGATAATCGCGTGGGGCGCGGGCGGCACTATCAGCAGTCAGGGCTGCGTCGACAGCGGCGTTCACCTTGTCGGCGAACTTGGGGCGGGAGTTATAGTCCAACATCAGAAGGGGATCTCCGACTGGCTGGCGTTCTCGGCCATCTCGGCGCGGAATGCGGCGATGATGATCACGATCAACTGGTGCATGTCGTTTTGGGTCAGATGACCCAGCGAGCGCTCCCAGCCGATGCGCTCCATCTCGGGGGCAAGCGCACGCATGACTGCGGGCAGCGCTTGCGTTTCCTCTTCGGTGAAATCGACCATGTTCAATCCTTTTCGGGCTTTGAGGGTGAAGGCCGCCTGGCAGCCCATGGAGCAAAACCAGCGGCGGGTTCGGTGAGCCGGATCAGGAAACGGTCCGGGGGACCGTTTCCCCGGCGAACGGCGCGGCAGGCGGGGATCGAACCAGCCAAACCCCTGTGTGGGAGACGTGCAGACGGCACAAAGGCTTGGGCGTCGATGCCCGATACGCTCAGGTAGCGGTCGATCCTCAGCCGCTGTGGGCGGGGATGGAATTTGCGCGACATGGCTCATGCCGCCTCCCGCGCATCGGGGGCGGCGGTCATGACGAGATGGCGGATTGCCCGCTTGTTGAAGGTGAAGGTCATCAGCGCCGAGGCGTGATAGCGGGTCAGGCCATAGTCTTGCCGATAGGCGGGCGGCAGATATTGCAGCTGCTTGTCCGTGGCGGCCTGTTTCAGCCAGCCGCGCGTCTTGAAGGCGCTCTCATCGGTCTCGACCTCGTTCAGCCAATCATCGGCCTGCGCGAGGCAGACGGTCCGTTCGCCGATGCCCAGCAAGCGGGGGCTTTGGCCCTTTGCGCCGCCGACCGCATGCCAGCGCCCTTCCAGGAAGAAGATGCCGCCCCAGGCGTTGAACCCGTTGGCCATCAGCGCGTCATCGGCCCCGAAGAGGTCGATCCAGGCGAAGCTGGACCGCTTCAGAAGGTCGATCTCCGTCATAATGAAACCGCTCAGCGTCCCATCATCGGCCTCTTGTGAGCGCAAGTCCTCCTCGCGCTCGAACACCTCGCCACACAGCGGGCACTCAAAACAGGCCAGTGGAATATCGGCGCCACAGGCCGGGCACACCTTGGTCGGGGCGTCGCCGGTCTCGGTCTTGCCGTCGAGATCGACATCCTGTTCCAGAGTGCCGTGGATCAGACTCGAGGTGCCAAAATCCAGCACGACGCAGTCGGTCTTTATGACACCGGGGTGTTCCTCAGGGTCGATGGTACGCAAGCCGCGGCCCACCATCTGGATCATGGTGGACTTGTAGGATGAGGGCCGCAGCAGGACGACGCAGGAGGTTGGCGGGTGATCCCAACCTTCGGTCAGCACCGCTACGTTGACGATGACGCGAATATCTCCGGCGGCGTAGGCGGCGAGAATTTGGCGGCGATCCTCGCTTGGCAGATCGCCGTGGATCAACCCGGCAGGCACATCTAAAGCATTGAAGGCTTCCGTGACATGCGCGGCGTGAGCGACAGTGGAACAGAACACCACGGTCTGCCGGTCACCCGCCTTTTCCTTCCAGTGCCGGATGACCTCGTCGGTGACAGGCGCGCGGTCCATGATCGACGCGACCTCTGCCATGTCGAAATCGGCCAGCGACTTGCGCACAGCGCGCAGCTTGTCCTGCACGCCGACATCGATCACGAAGGTGCGCGGCGGGACCAGATGGCCCGAGGCGATCAACTCACCCAGACGCACCTGGTCGGCGACATTGTCGAATACCTCCCGCAGACCCTTCTTGTCGCCCCGATTTGGGGTGGCGGTGACGCCGAAGATGCGGGCGTCAGGATTGGCATTGCGGACATGGTCGATGATGCGGCGATAGCTTGCCGCCACCGCATGATGCGCCTCGTCGATTACCAGCAGATCAAGCCGCGGCATGGCCGCAAGATTGCCGATCCGGGCCAGTGTCGGCACCATGGCGAAGGTCACCTGACCCGCCCAAGATTTGGCACTGGCATCGACCACCGATGTGGTCAGGCCAGGATTGACCCGGGCAAACTTGCCCCGGTTCTGATCGGTCAGCTCGTCGCGGTGGGCCAGCACGCAGGCCTTGGCGGCGCTGTCGCCGATCACCTCACCCGTGACCGCCGACAGCATTATCGTTTTACCCGCGCCGGTGGGCGCGATGCCCAGCGTGTTACCATGGGCGTCAAGCGCAGCAAGGCTGCGCTCGACGAAGGTTTTCTGACGGGGACGCAGCCGCATGATCGCTCCCCCTCACTCGGCCCAGCTGGGACGCCCGGAAAAACCCGGGGTCGCAGGGGTTTGCGGTGTTTGCGGTTGCGGTGCGGGCGCGGTGTAGCCCTGAGCCGGGGCGACATAGCCCTGCTGCGGCGCGTTGTTTGCAGGGGGCTGGCTGTAGCCCTGCATCGACGCAGACCCAACCTGCCCCATCAGCTGCGCATAATCGCGGTGGCTGGGCGTGACGGCGCTGCGAACCTCGTTCTTGTCCTCGCCATTGGTGTCGGAACCGATGTCCATCCGGGCGATGAACTCGATCCCGTCCAACTCGGCAAAGCCACTGATCCGGCGGCGGGCCTGTGCTTGCGCCGAGTTGTCCTTGTCGCCGATGCCACGCGCCGAGTTCAGAATGCCCTTGATCAGACCGCGCCCGGTATTGCCCCAATCCGGGCCCTTCGGGCTGTAAAGCCCGATCAGCGACCAGATCTTGCGCTTGGCATAGGGCCCCTCGACCACGGTATATTCGGCGTCGAGATAGACCGCCCCAGTCGCGCCGCGTTTGGCATAGCCGCTGGTCCAGCCCTGCGACGGATCGTCAAAGCCGCCGGGGCGGATGATCAGGCGCACCTTGGCCAGCGTGCCCTTGGGAATCACATCGCTGTTGGAATGCGCGTCGTTGAAGTCGTTCCAGAGTCCAGTCATCGGGTTTGTCCTTTTCAGTTTCCATTGGGGGTGTTGGATGGGCCGGTGCTGTCGGCCACCGGGGGCGCGGGCAGCACCGGCGGTTTGAAGGTCAGGCGACGCTCCGCAGGGATCAGAGGGCCGCGGATCTTTTCCATCAGCTGACCCAGATGCGGGGGTTCCAGCAGCGCAAGCCGCCCGGAGCGGTCCTTGGCCGGATAGCCGAAAGGGTTCAGCGTCTGGCAGACGAAGGCGCGCTGGGGTTGGCCCTTCGCATCGGGCACATCAATCATGGTGATGACCTGATCGACGATCCCGGGCAGCTCGAGGCCGGTCTTGGAGCCATCGATTTGCGGCACGAAGATCTTGCGATTGAAGTCATCGAGCTTCTGGTCGAGGATCCCCACGAACCAGATGTTCTTGCCGCGCGTGTGCTGCAGATGCGTGAGCCAGGCGATCATTTCGCGGCCATGCAGACCATAAGCGCCCCGCACATCCGGCTTGCCGGTCTTCTCTGACAAGGCCTCGGGCTGGCCCTTGCACCACTGGAAGCACAGCCGCCCCGCCACCGTGATCGAGTCGATGAATACCGTGTCGTATTTGCCGAGCACGGCCGGATCACCAAACCGCCCGCAGACCTCGTCATAATGTGCTTGGCTATAAGGCTGTTCGCCGCGCAGCGCCGGATTGGGCCCACCGATGAAGACCGCAAAATCACGGCATTCCTTCCAGGTACGCGGGCGGATCACGTCGATGGCGAGACCCTCAATCGCCAGATCCCCAGCTTCAAGATCGAAGAACAGCGTCGTGGTCGCCATCAGCGTCCACAGCAGCGTCGTCTTGCCGATCCCGGAAGGGCCAAAGATCACGCCCTTGATGCCGCGCGTCTCGGCCAGCCGCTGATCGGCGGTGATGATGGGAAGCGCGCCGGTCATGACAGCACCTGCGCGCCAACAGCCACGCGGGTCACATGTGGCGGGTGGGTGGCTTCAGAGCGCCTTTCATCAGGATCGTGGGCAACAATCGCCACGAAGAGCGTATCGAGCCGGTCAGCCTCCGCGAGGCATTCGATGCCCTTGCGGCGCATGAAGCGGCGGGCATCGTCCAGCAGATCGGGCTCGGCGATGAGTTCGGGGATACCGACATATTCCTGCTCGCTTTCAACGAAGTAGGTCTTGGATCGCAGGGCACGAACAAGCGGTGCAAAGGTCTCGGTGATCTCCGCAAAATCCCCTTGCCCCATCGCATCGTCCTGGTTGCGCAGGATGCGCTTGACCTCGGTGATGATTCCCGTACGCAGCATCCTGAATGCCCCTTCCTGGCGCGCTTGCGCGCAGGTCTGCGGAAAGGCATCTTCCATCATGTCATCGGCGATTTTCGGCGCGTTGTTTCCAAGCTGGGAGGCGATCTCCCAGACACGTTCGGCAAAAGCCACTGTTTGGCTATTGAGCATCAAAGCATTCCTTGATTTGGGTGAAGGCTGCTGATCCACGGGCGATGGCCTGCGCATCGAGCTCGTGAAACGGGGCGTCGCGGGCCTCGCGCATGCCGTCATGGGCAAGGGCAAGGTTGGCGTCAGATGCCCATTCGGCGAATGCGCGGAACGTACCCGTGACGTGCCGCCAGGCCGCCTGCTCGCGCGTGGGCGGGACATAGAGTGGATTGCGTCGGCTGGCCGACCGCTGGGGGCGCAGCCCCCGCATGGCGGCATCCACCACCATCCGGCGCAAGGCCGCCCTTGTGGGTTCCTCGCCCCGCGCGAGGCGATCATCGAGCGTGCGGCGCACGATGCCGGGGTCATTCGCCTCGGCATCACGGATCAGGCGCGCGTCGTGGATCTCGTCATGTCGCAGGCCAAGCTCGGCTGCCGTGGCCTGAAAACTCTTGCCGCCTTCAAGAGTTTTTGGACGCCCCGCGGCTACCTCGCCCCGGGCCTGCGCCGCATCGTATTCATCCGCCAGCCGGTGCTTGGCCTGCGCCTCGATTTCAAGCGCATGGGCCTGTGCGCGGTGCGCGGCACCGATCAGCACATCATGCGCATCCTTGGCGCGCTGAACCCGCGCGGTGCGCTTTGCGACGTCGTATGCGAAGCCCGCCATCTCGCGCGCATCAAGGATTTCGGCCGAGCTGCGCGCGTTTGCAAGAATGCTGGCGGCGCGGTCGACCAGTGCGCGCAGGTCATGCACCTCGCCGATGACAAGAGGAGCGGCGGTCATTGCTGATCCTCCGCCGGGCTCAGCGTGACGGACAGCGCGCCAGCACGCACCGTGCGCGCAGGTTCAAAACCTTCGCGGATGGCATCGGGCCAAGCCGTGTATTTGCGCTCAGGCACCTTGTAGGTGATGTCGACGTACTGGGCGGGATCGTCCTTGGCGGCGCGAATGCGCGCGACCATGGCGGCCAGTTTTGTCTGGTCCCAATCCACCCGTTTTGGAAGATCAGCGACCACACTGAAATCACCGTCGTCAAAACGGACCGTGCCGGTGTCCTTGGCCTGAGCCTGCCGTTCCTCGGCAGCGCGGGTGGCGTAGCGGATGACCAACCCGGCATCGAAGCGAGTCTTTGCCGCCTTGTCGCGTTTCAGGCGCTCATCGATCTCGCGCTGCAGGATCGCCAGCAGTTCGACCGGCAAGGCCGCGATTTCGGCCACGCTGAGGGATGACAGATCGTCGGGCGTGGGCGTGTTTTCAGGGAATGGCATGAAATTGTCTCCGTGATCATGAAAGAAGGATTGGAAGGCGGGCATCACGCGGCAGCCCTGCCACTGGGACCGGTGGCGTCGCAGGGCTGCCCCTGTTCGGCGAGCAACAGTTCGGAGAGGGCGCCTGCGGCGGCTTTGGGCTTGCGCCTGGCGACGGCGATGTAGGCGAACTGATCCGGGCCCACGCGCTCCTGCACGAGATGCACGAGGCCCAGTTCGGCGGCCCAGAAGGCCCGCGATCCAAGACCGCGCAACGCGGCGCGCGCCGCATTCGACAGCTTTGAGAACATCGGGAAGACGTCGAGCACCAGAAAGCCGCGATGGTATTCCAGCCGGTCGCCGGGAGCGGCCTGCGCCACCCAGGCGCAGAACTCGATCTCGGAAAGCGGCCGGCTGGCGCGGACCGTGACGAAGGGTGTGGTTTGCATGAACATGATCTCCTCCTTTCCCCTCTACTCAGGCCGCCGCGACATCGTCCCAGCAGGGACCGAGGCCATAAGCCGTGAGGACGTGCCGGAGATCGGCAAGGCGGCGGTAAAGGGTGGACCGGCTGCCGAACCCCGCGCCCGCCAACGCCGCGACGGGGCGATGCGCCAGCGCCGCGCAGAAGCGGCGGTCCTCGGTCGGAAGGTGCGCGAGGGCGGTTTGCAAGGAGTGGTGCAGTTCGATGCAGGTAACGGCGCAACAATCCTGACCATGCCAAGCGGAAAGGCCGTCTGCCTCGATCAACGTTTCGCCTACCGGCACCTGGCTTCCGGCCAAGGGCATCTCGAGCGACAGCAGAGACCCGCCCTGCGCGCGGCGCTGCTGGTGGTGACGGATCGCGATCCGCGACGCCTGGTTGCGCAGGATCAGACCGGCGAAGGCCCCGAGGCTGCCGCGCGACGGGTCGAAGGCAGGCAAGCGGCGCAACAGATCGACCAGAAGATCCTGACCCAGATCCTCCCGATCGCAGATCGGCAGGCACAGCCGCCGCCGCAAACGGCGCGCTGCCGCGTCGGCCTCGTGGATGATGGTTTCAATGTTGTCGGGGGAAAGCTGAATCTGCATCGCGGCAAACCTCGTTCATCGTTTCTGATGAGCCCAAGGTGCCGCACAAGGTCGGCGCGCAGGTGGGAACAAGGTGGGAAAAGAGTGGGGGTTTGGTGGGCTGTACTTATCGGCAGGGCTGTGCCGATAAGTACAGCCCGATCGTTCTGCTCCAGTGCCGGCTGGCTCTGCAAGAGGGCTAAGCTCACGATGCGGCGACTCTTGGACATCTACTGTGAAAGGGCATCGACGTGTTCGGCCCATGCACTAAATCGCTTCGCGATAGGGGCGCTCGTGGCGGGTGTTGCGCTGAATAAGAATTTGTTTCGCGGGTTTTGAGGTCGGGTGTCTGCTGTTTGTCGAGGTGATTTCGCCTCGATTGACAGAGGGTATTCCCATGAACATTCAGCATTCTACGCCTATCACGCCCCTTCGTGCGCGCATGATCGCGGATATGTCAGGGCGCAATCTCGGCCCTGCATCGCAGTCCAGCCACCTGCGCGCCTGTAAACGTTTTGCGGCTTGGCTCGGACGCTCGCCAGAGACTGCCAAGCCAGACGATGTGAAGTATTTCCAACAGCACCTAATTGAGAGCGGGCCCAGCATCGGCACGCGCAACCAGACCATGACCGGGATCAAGTTTCTGTTCCGCGTGACCCTGCGACGGCATGATCTCGTGGCTGAGATTTTTCACCTGAAGGAGCCGGTGAAGGTACCGCTGGTCTTGAGCAAAAAGGAGATTAAGCGCATCCTGGCCATGGCTCCGAGCCTGAAGGCACGCGTGATGTTGTCGTTGGCCTATGGCTGCGGGATGCGTGCGG
>Ga0307981_1001704_pt1 | contig 19060 bp, 16 predicted proteins | sample OrgLakmetagen987_FD_201849 | JGI IMG/M metagenome (GOLD analysis project Ga0307981, IMG submission 201849) | Saline water microbial communities from Organic Lake, Antarctica - #987 | ecosystem: Environmental > Aquatic > Non-marine Saline and Alkaline > Saline | place: Antarctica: Organic Lake... | reverse complement strand
TAGAGTGTCCCTATTATGAGGCAACGCTACTCAGCAAAACGAAGAGCTTCGGTGTGCTCTATTTATGAGGCAACAGGAGCGGGGAGCGGCCTTCGGCTTGGGAGCGAGAAGCCGCAAGCGCTAGACCTCCTAAAATCTCAATCATTCGCTTGCGGCTCCTCGCTCCCTGCTCCCAAAACCGCAGGTTCCACACTCTGAGCAGCTCCCAGACACATACACCCCAGCATTGACTTAACCCCATAGGCTAGTATGGTGCAAAAAGTTCCATTTACCTATTCACTTTTCACCATTACCCATTCACAATTACTCATCCACCACTTACCATGTTACTCCATTTCTACAAAATGAACGGCGCTGGCAACGACTTCGTTGTCATCGATAACCGCGATCTCTCAGTCAAGCTAGACGCAGACACAATAGAGGCTATCTGTGACCGTCATCGCGGGATAGGAGCGGATGGCTTACTCGCTGTTGAGCCAGCTCAACAAGGGGCGGACTATAAATTTCGCTACTACAATGCGGACGGTGGAGAGGCTGAAATGTGCGGTAATGGTGCGCGTTGTTTTGGGAGATTCACGGCACACCTTGGTGAGGAAATGCAGGACACGGTCAGCTTTGAGACGATTGCAGGGACACTCACCGCCGAAATGATCGGCGAGGATGTTCGCATCGCGATGTCTGACCCATTTGATCTAAATGCTGATTGTGAAATCGAGTCTCTAGGAACTGCTATCCATGTTCTCAATACTGGAGTGCCTCACGCCGTTGCCTTTGTCGATGATCTCGAAAACCTTAATGTACTGAAAAATGGTGCCGCTGTCCGATATCACAACAGGTTTTCCCCGAACGGAACTAACGCAAATTTCGCAAAGGTCCTCGCCCCAGACCACATAGCCATGCGCACCTACGAGCGCGGAGTGGAAGGTGAAACACTAGCCTGTGGCACAGGAATGTGCGCCGTAGCGCTGATCCACAACCTCATGACCGATGCACCGTCCCCTATCAAAGTGGATGTTGCTGGTGGAGACACGCTAGAGATCGGCTTCGAGAGAACCGGAGAGAATACGTTTACCAATGTGACGCTCAGCGGCCCTGCCGATTTTGTGTTTGAGGGAGATATTCAGATTTAGCACAAATCGGGACAAGGGTCATGCCCTGCTAAATTCAACTTCGGAGTGCTGAGGGCTCCTCTCGGCTTTTAGATTCTAGAGACTTCCGTAAGTCCCAGTAGCGCCCATACCCCGCTTCTGATAGAGCTTTGTGTGGTGATTCCGCATGCTCATGAATTTACTAAATAGGATTTACAAAGTCTCCCCTTTCTGGCATTCCCTCCGCTTATGTCAGAGCTACCTAAAGCATACGAGCCACAGGCTGTTGAGAAACAGTGGTACGATAAATGGACGACCAATGGCTGTTTCCATGCCGATGAGCATTCTTCTAAAGAGGGATACTCCATCGTGATACCACCGCCAAATGTGACCGGGATTCTGCATATTGGCCATGTTCTGAATAATTCGATCCAGGATATTCTGGCTCGCCGTGCACGCCAGCAAGGGAAAGAAGTGCTGTGGCTGCCGGGGACGGATCATGCCGGAATTGCCACGCAGACGAAGGTGGAGCAAAAGGTGCGCAATGAAGGCACATCGCGCAGAGAACTGGGGAGAGAAAAATTTCTTGAGAAAGTATGGGACTGGAAAGATGACCACGGCGGGATTATTATCGAGCAGCTAAAACGCCTCGGATGCTCATGTGACTGGGAACGCGAGCGCTTCACAATGGATAAAGGTTACTCTGAGTGGGTGGCTAAAGTGTTTGTTGATTTATTTAATGAGGGGATGATCTACCGAGGCAAGCGGATGGTAAACTGGTGCCCAGTGTCCTTAACCGCACTGTCTGATGAGGAGGTCATCGCTAAGCCGAATGTATCCAAACTTTACTTCATGAAGTATGAGTTTGTGGATGCTCCAAGTGAGTTTCTAGAGATTTCTACCACCCGCCCTGAAACCTTGATGGGTGACATTGCGGTGGCCGTGAATCCTAAGGACGAGCGCTTCGCAAAACATGTGGGACGTAAAGTTCGCAGACCATTTCCTGAGGCTGAAATTCCAGTAATCGCAGATGATCATGTCGACATAGAGTTCGGAACAGGAGCGCTGAAAATCACTCCAGCGCACGATAAGGCTGACTTTGAGATCGGTCAACGGCATGATTTGGAGATCATTGATGTGTTGCATCCTGATGGAACAATTAACTGCCCAGCGGTGCCTGAGCTAGATGGGCTGGATAGATTTGTGGCGAGACGTAAGGCGGCGGAAATGCTGGAGGAGAAAGGTCTTCTGATCAAGGTGGAACAACACGAGAATAGCGTGGGCTACTCTGAGCGCGCGGATGTGCCAGTCGAACCACGCATTTCCATGCAGTGGTTCCTAAAGTATCCATGCACTGAGGAAACTACCGAGGCGGTTCAGAATGGAGAGATCAAATACCGTCCCGAACGCTGGGTAAAGACGCATGCGAACTGGATGGGGAATATCCAGGACTGGTGCATCAGCCGCCAGCTATGGTGGGGACATCAGATCCCGGTTTGGTATAAAAAGGATAAGGTCTTTGACCTGAAAGAAGCAGAGTCTCTCGATGCGAGTGATCTATCTGTAGGCGATATTCATGTTGGCACAGAGCCTCCGTCAGATGCGGAAAACTGGGAGCGTGATGAGGACGTGATGGACACATGGTTCAGCTCATGGCTGTGGCCATTCGCGACAATGGATGACGCAACGAAAGCTAAATTTTACCCGACGACAGATCTGGTCACCGGTCCAGATATCATCTTCTTCTGGGTGGCCAGAATGATCATGGCTGGCTTGAAATTTGAGAACCAGATTCCATTCAAGAATGTGTTCTTCACTTCGATTGTCAGAGATGAAAAAGGCCGTAAGATGTCTAAGTCTCTGGGCAACTCACCTGACCCGATTGATCTGATGGATAAGTTCGGAGCGGATGGATTACGTTTTGGGCTGATGCGCATCGCTCCTACGGGAACCGATATTAAGTTTAACGAAGACACTATTTCTGAGGGCAGGAACTTTGCCAATAAGCTCTATAATGCTTGTCGTTTTAGACAGATGAATGGCACGAAGATGATCAAACTAGAGTCATTTGAAAAGCTAGATCCTCACCATATCGATATTTTAGCGAAGCTAGATAAGCTTGCGGTAAATCTTGATAAGGCTTACGCAAGTTATCGTTTCAATGATGTTACCGGCCACCTCTACGAGTTCTTCTGGACCGAGTATTGTGATAAGTTTTTGGAAGCGATTAAGTTTGATTTCAAATCCGGTGATGAAGCGGCAAAGGCCCGCACACTCGCGGTGATTGATACCGTGCTGGCGAAGTACCTAGCGCACTTGCACCCACTGATGCCACATATTACTGAGGAACTTTCAGCAAAGATGGGATACACCTCTGAGGGAGAATTTCTGATGAGTAATCTGATAGACACGACTCCTCTTTTAACTAATATGTCAGATGTGGATGTGCAGACGTTTTCTGATCGAGCTGCTGCCGTTTACTCCACTGCGAGTAACCTGAGAAATCTCAAGTCTGAGTATCATCTCGGTGCGAGTAAGGATGTGAAATTCGTCGTCAAACCAATCAGTGATGCAGACTGGATAGCGGGTCAATGTGATACGCTGATCACACTGGTGGGAGCGAAGGAAATGGAACTCAATACTGAATATAATGCTCCCCAAGGAACCCCGGCTGCCGTCACAGCCATCGGAGAAATCTATATGCCACTGGATGGACTCATCGATATGGATGCTGAGAAGGCGCGGCTTGATAAGGAAGTGGAGAAAGTTTCTCTAGAAGTAATGCGAGCTGGCAAAAAGCTAGGGAATGAGAAGTTTGTCGCTAATGCTAAGCCTGAAGTCGTGCAGAAAGAAAAAGATAGACTCCTAGAATGGGAGAATCAACTCACTCAGCTGAAAGAAATGCGCGCGGCACTAAGCTAATCTTATTCCGAAGCAATTCGCCTAAATCACTTTAATGCTTGCCTATGCCTAGTATAGACCATTAGCATTTCCTGACACCCCACTCAAACCTGATCAAAGATCAAACTAGTAAAAACAAAATTATGTCTATGAAGCCGATTCACGATGTTGACAATATGCAACCAGAAGCCATCGAGCTATTCGAGGCAGCGGGGTATATGGACGCGCAAACTATTTTCGACCATAAAATCTCAGACATCACCACTGAACTAATCAAAGCTAATAATGTCTTAGGGATCATAGATACTGAGCCAAACCGTGCAATGACTCTACGATGGATTCAACCATTAAAGGTAAAGTTTGGGGGGATATCAGATGTAGATGTCCCTCAAATCATCCCCGAAGACCTTATTAATGCTAGTGAGATCATGAATACCCCATTAGCTGTTCCTGTGACTGACGAATTTATCAATAAACACCACATTGATCTTCTAGAACTTCCATGTGGAAAAGTTCGATTCCTAGAGGTGAAGCAAGCCATCGCATTTCACAAGGAACAAGAGGTTAACTCTGTGAACTATAAAGTAGTCTCTGGTAAGGCTCCCAGCTTAGAAAATCATGAAGCTAAAAATAAACAAATAGAGCTATTAGATAAAGCCCCAACTTCAGGTAACGACTCGCAACTTCTCGATAAGAGTCGCATTCTGAAGATGGACGCATTTAAAAGTGACGGTAGTGATGAGCCTACAGAAGCTCATAATGAAAGCATTAACCTTACCAAAACTACCAGAAAAGAAACCAATCTAGGAGTCAATCCACAATCTAAGTTTTATGTCAAAGGAGTACTCCATAAGAATGTGTCTACATTCAAGTCTGGTTGTCGCTGGTTTATAGTTGTAAATTTATTAATCATCCTTTCATTTGCTACCACTTCGCTAGTGTTCGTTAATAAAGAGATCTACAGTTGGGCAGTCGGGGCTCCCCTATTAGGAATATTAGCTATAATAATCTACTTTACTGCGGCACAACGCTCATCTTGTCCCGTCTGTAATCAAAAACAGTTCGCGCTCAAAATATGCCTCAAGCACAGGAAAGCTCATCATTGGTTGATCTTCGGTTACATGCTTCCAACAGCCATCCATGCGTTACTCTTCAAATGGTTCCGATGTATCTTCTGCGGTACACCTATCAGGCTCAAGGAGTAGATTTCAAGAGAAGCGTTTTATGTGTGGTTTTACATTGCCATATCGATTTAGATGGATGACAGTGGACTCTATTAATGGATGTTTTTGACAAGCAAACTCTAGAATTAACGCTCAGGGCCTCAAACGAAGGAATCTGGCATTGGGATGTCGATACCTGCGAAATTTTCTACTCTGATCGAATCAAAGAATTCCTAGGCTACGTGGCTAGCACCCCGCCTAATATCATGACACACCCTGAGCGAATCGTTCATAATGATAGTATTGACTACTTTCAGAATATTCTCTCCCTAACTCTACTAGATCCAAATGCTGAGCACTTAGGTATCGATTGTAAAATCCTTAGACCTGATGGAGAATCCCGCTGGGTTAGAATCAGGGGTATTGTCATCAGAAATACTGCTGGAGTGGCAAGAGTAGCGGGCTCAATGATAGACATTTCTAAAAGAAAATTTGCCGAAGAGATGGTAGCTGAAGAGCGTAATATGCTTCGCCTTATTATCGATAACATCCCGCTCCAAGTTTACTTTAAAGACACGGAATCTTGCTATAAACTAGTAAATCAACGGCAAGTGGAATGGTTAGGGAAAACCAAGTTCAGCGAGATTGTTGGTAAATCCAGTGAGTCTTTTTTCTCTCCAGAAAGCTGGCGTGAAAGCCGAAAGGAAGAGCTTCAAATCATGCAGACAGGCACCCCCGTGATCGATGCCATTCAGAGAGAACAGTGGCCACATAAACCAGATACCTACGTTCAAAAGGTAAAACATCCGTGGTATGACAGCTCAGGAAAACTTCTCGGTACTTATGGTATCTCGTGCGATGTCACCAGTCTGATCCAAGCTAAAAAGAAGTTAGAAAATCTAGCCGTTAATCTACAACAACAACACAAAAACTACAAAGAAGAGCTGATGCTAGCGACAGAGATTCAGCGCGCTATTCTGCCAGAAAATTCACCCGATTGGGATAACACCATTAATGAATGGAAGGAGCGAGTCCAAATTAAAACTCTCTACTCACCAGCATCTGAACTAGCTGGTGACTTTTATGACGTTATCAGTGTCTCTGAAGATAAGATAGGTTTCCTCATCATTGATGTCATGGGCCACGGTGTCCGCTCGGCCATCATCGTCTCACTCATTAGAGGCTTAATGGAGCAAGCAGAGCACCTAGCCTCTAATCCAGCACTCTATCTTGAAGAAATCAATGATGGACTAACCACCATCCTACAGAAAGCCTCGATCACCCTGTTTGCATCCGCCTGCTACACACTGGTAGACTTCAAGTCTAACAAAGTAACCATCGTAAGTGCTGGACATGATTTCCCAATGATTAAATTTGATGAAAAATCTACGACTAGTGAGAAAGATTTGAGCGGTAAGGGACCTGCATTAGGAATCCTAGCAGGTGCAAACTATCCCGAAACCATTTACCCACTTAACGACATTAAAAGTATGCTACTATTCACCGATGGCATTTACGAAGCTTCAGATAATGATGATAAAGAATGGGGAATAAAAAATCTTCAACAAGAATTTAATAACGTACACGTTAACCATATTTCTTCATCTATTCACCATATCTACGAAAAGGCCACAGATTGGATGGGTCACACTCAATTTCAAGATGATGTCTGCCTACTGAACTTAGAAATAGTCTCATAAAACCCCATGCACACACCTGATAAAACTAGCTTAGAACTAGCTCTAAAAGCTTCCAATGAAGGCATCTGGAAATGGGATCTGTTAGAGAACAAGATCTACTACTCGGATCTATTACTAGAATTCATGGGTAACAAAAATCAGGACTCTTCACCTCATCTATTCGAGGATATAAAGAAAATTTATCACCCAGATGACCAAGCTAAACTGACGCTAAAACTAGAAGCATTCATGCTTTCTAGGGGCGAAGAGACCTTTGGCGCAGAATGCCGCTATCTTCATCCAGATGGATCCATAAGATGGTTTAGATTATGTGGAGCTAGCCGTAGAGACGACAACGGTATTCCTACTCTCATAGCAGGGTCAGTCATCGACATCACAAACCGCAAGACAGCTGAGTTAGCACTAGCTGAAGAAAAGCACCTACTTCATCTTCTAACAGAATCTATCCCCGTGAATATTTACTTCAAGGGTAAGGACTCCAAATTTGTTATGGCTAACACGGCTACTGCAAAGAAAATGGGACTAAAATGTGCCTCGGATATCATCGGTAAAAACGATCATGATTTCTTCGATGCTAGACATGCTGACAACTCGCGGAAAGACGAAGTCATGATCATGGACACCAAAGAAAACCTCGTAGGCTCACTAGAAAGAGAACTCTGGGACGGTGATGCAGAAACATGGTGTATTACTAGTAAACACCCTTGGCTAGATCACAACGGGAAGATTAAAGGTACATTCGGAGTGACCAATGACGTCTCAGAAATTGTGAAAACTCAGACTCGGCTAGCTGAGGTAGCTCAGACCTATAAGGATAGTAATGATCTGTATAAAGAAGAGCTCAAGCTAGCGTCCGAAGTCCAACAGGCTATTTTGGCGAAAAAAATACCATCCCTACCCACGGATCTAACTAATAAAATTAATAGCAAATACGTCGCTGATTTTAATGTCACCCACATCCCGATGCATGGACTAGCTGGCGACTTTTATGAAGCTATTCCAATTTCTGAAACTAAAATGGGTATACTCATGTGTGACGTCATGGGCCACGGAGTCCGTGCCTCACTTATTGTGGCTATGATCCGTGGGATTATTTCTAAAGAGCAAGGCTCCGCCTCATCACCAGAAGAATTTCTCGCTAACCTCAACTATGGTCTCTGCCACATTTTGATCAAAGCTGGTATCACCATGTTTTCTACCGCTATCTATTGCGTGATCGATGTCGATGCAGGATCACTTACCATGGCAAATGCAGCACACCCTATGCCTATCCTTAAAAAGGGCTCTAGCTATAAACTATTAGACTCTGAAACGAGTAAAATTGGAACAGCATTAGGTCTCGTCTCTGTGAGCGAATACGAATCAACTACCATCCAGCTATCAAACATAGATGAAATTATTTTGTACACTGATGGCATCTACGAAGTAATCAATGAGAAGGATGAAGAACTAGGATTGAATAACCTTATAGAAATAATTAATACTGATCGTCAGCAAAAAGAATCAAGCATCGATAATCTCAGCCGTATCGCTAAAGAACACTCACATGACAAACAGTTTAATGACGATGTGTGCTTACTAAGTGTCAGTATTAATCAATAATACCTAACATGGATTTCACAGAAATAGATCGTGATGACTTCCGAGATTTGCTCAGCGAAATTGGCAATACTTGCATCCCATTTGGTAAGTTTGGACCAAATTTTCACCCACCAAAAGGAGTGCCTATTATGGATCTCCCGCCAGAGTATCTCACTTGGTTTAAGGAACGAGGATTCCCTAAAGGACCGCTTGGCGAGCTAATGGCACAAGTTTGTGAGATCAAAGACGTCGGCATGGATCAAATATTCGACCCAGTCAGAGAAGCTAATGGAGGGAGAGTGAGTATCCGTAAGCGCCGACCAAAATCAGATTTTTAATCTAACTGGATTTATTTCACATAATGAAATGGGGCTGGTACAGTGACCACATCCATTCCTGCACACTGAGCTGCCATGATACCAGCAGGCGCATCTTCTAGCACGAGACATCTCTTAGGATTTACTTGTAGTCTATTAGCCGCTTCGATGAAAATGTCTGGCGCAGGCTTACCACAGGCAACATCGTTCGCCGTCACCACCTCATCAAATAGATCGCTAATCCCTACTGCTTGGAGTGTCTTCTCAGCCACCACTCTGGTTCCACCAGTTGCAATAGCCATTGGCACTTTACCGCGCAAAGATTTAGCATAGCTGACCACATCCTCGTTGATCTTAACTTGGTCTAACAGATTCATAAATGCTTCCCTCTTCGCCAGCGCCACATCAGCAGGATCGAGGTGGAGCCCAAATTCTCCGTTCAGCTCTGCCACAATATCCGTGGTAGGCCTACCTCCCATTGAGTAAAACACATCCTCTGGAAACACATCTTTAGGGACATTAAATTGAGCTAGAGCATCACTCCAGGCAGCAAAATGCGCTGGCATAGAGTCCACTAAAGTTCCATCTAAATCAAATATCACAGCCTCATAGCTGCCGTCAGGTATCTTCAAGTCTCCAAAAGTTTTCATCGCACACGTTTAGTGCCAAACCTTCAAAATAATGCAAGCTAGTTTCTACATTTCTGTCATTATTTTGTTACATCTTGATCACCGTCTCTAAATCGATCATCCTCTCATTCATGAACTTCCTCACTATTCCCCAATCCATCGAGTAATTATTTATGACACCTAGAAACATAGCCATCATAGGCGCGGGACCTGCGGGTCTGCGGGCTGCTGAGGTGGCAGCTGAAGCTGGAGCTAGCGTCACGGTCTTTGATGCCAAGCCATCATCTGGTAGAAAATTTCTCATCGCGGGTAAAAGCGGTCTCAACCTAACACATAATGAAGACTGGAACTACTTTCTCCAGAAATATAGCGGCACCGATCTTCCCCGCCCACTATGGAACAAAATCCTAAATTCATTCAATAACAAAGCACTACGCCAATGGGCTAGCTCGATCGGGGTGGAGACCTTTGTAGCTTCCTCTGGAAAAGTTTTCCCCACAGAAATGAAAGCTGCCCCACTCCTCAAACGCTGGGTCGATAAACTCCGCGACAAACTAGAGGTCAGTTTTTTATTCAATCATCTCTGCACAGATCTCTGCACCATCAATAAGGGCGTAGAGGTAAGTTTTTCTACTCCCGATGGGGACATCACTAAACAGTTGGATGCCGTAGTTATCGCCTTAGGAGGCGGCTCATGGCGCAACACAGGCTCCACGGGTAACTGGGTAAAAATGTTCACCCAGCACGACATCGACATCACCCCACTCACTCCAGCCAACAGTGGTTGGGAGGTAGACTGGAATGCCTCCCTGTTAGAAAAAGCTGAAGGTCTCCCACTCAAAAACATCGTCGTTTCCACTGGAGATAACCCGACAGTCGGCGAACTGGTCATTACTAAATACGGACTTGAAGGGGGCCCCATTTACAAGCTAGGACCTGCGATCAGATCTCTTCCTACGCCCGCAATCACCATCGACTTCAAACCCACCCATACGACAGATCAACTCATCGCGAAAATGGAGTCCGCAAAAACGGATCTCATCAATGAGGCAAAAACCCGCTGGAAGCTCAACTTGGGCGCCCATGCGCTGCTTGCAGATCATTTTATATCTGACGAGGTAGTCACTATCGAAAGCCTGGCTAGGACGATTAAGAATTTCCGTATCCCACTCACTCAGCCACGTCCTATCGATGAAGCGATATCCAGCGCTGGTGGAATCCGATGGGACGAACTAGATGAGAACCTGATGCTTAAGAAACTCCCTGGAGTGTATTGCGCTGGAGAAATGATAGACTGGGAAGCCCCCACTGGTGGCTACCTTCTCCAGGCCTGCTTCGCCACTGGCAACTGGGTAGGAAAAGCAGCCACAAACTTTGCATCCTAGATGAAAAAACCATCATTTAAAGACTGTGAGATGATTAGTCTCTCGCCATTTCATTAATGCTCAATGAAACTTCAATGATAAAAGTGAACCTACAACAATTTCACCCCATCTTTTTCTAGCTGAACCTTACGCTCTTTATAGAGCTGCCCGAGGGCTTTCTTGTATGTTTTCTTACTCACTCCGAACATGGCTTGGATAGATAGAGCATCACTCTTATCTCCTACGTTGATGAAGCCATCGCCTTGTTGAAGCCTAGTCATGATCTGCTCAGCCAAAGTCCCTACCTTTTCCGCACCTGGCTTCTGTAAAATAATATCCACTTTATCGTCTTCACGGAGGGTGAGAACGTAACCTTTTAGTTTATCACCGATACTGACTGGCTGGAATATCTGATCGTGATAAATCATTCCCCAATGGGTTCCCTCAACGATCACATTATAGCCTTGAGTGGCTCTCCGCACAATGACTATGTCAACCTGCTCATCTTCTAAGAAAGTACGTCTTTCTTTACCTAAAAATCTACCTAACTTAGTGGTAGCAGCGATTCTGCCGGACTTCTCATCCACGTAAGCTTGCACCATGATGGTGACACCTTGGCTAACTTTTCTTTTTTGCTCGCCGAATGGGAGCATCAAGTCCTTGCTTAGCCCCCAGTCTAGGAATGCTCCAGCTTCGTTTACTTGGATTACCTTCAAGGCTGCACACTCACCCACGATAATCTTAGGTTCTTTAGTGGTGGCTATAAGACGGTCCTCTGAGTCATTATAGATGAAGACTCTCATCCAAGAGCCTAACTGCGCTCCTTGACCTCCTTCGTATGTAGGGAGTAAAATTTCTCCACATTCATGCCCATCAAAGTAGACGCCTCGCTCTTCAAGACGGACTACTTCAAGACTATTCCATTTACCTAAATCTGCCATCTTAATTATGTGTCCAGGCCAGCTGGAAAAGGTTGGGGTTTGATAATACTGTGATTTTCTTCTTTTAAAATTTGTCTTTCACTAGGCATCTGCGCGAGCGCTTCTTCCACCGATTGAGGTCTGTCTCTCCAATCAGGGCTCATTAGCTTATACATCCAGGCCTTAAATGACTCTGGAATATTTTCTCTATAGCCGCTGATGTATGGAAGCTCACCAATTTTGTGTTTGGCATAAGCCACATCAAGAGGCAACCCTGAGAGCGGATGACAGTCTGCTAACATTGCGTAACATAACTGCCCTACCATAAATAGGCTGGTGATCTCGCCCATCGGCTGCCCCGCACACAACTCAGGAGCTGCGAAAGCTGATGCGATCATTTTTTTCTCTGCATCCTGCCCGTGGATCAGCGGCATAAGCTTACTATACCCCATATCCATGAGGAGGAAATGCTTTCCACCATTCGCCTTTTTCTGCACAAGAACTGATGAAAGCCTGAAATGGTAATGGAAGAAACCATACTGTCGGAACTGACCAAGAGCATTTAGGAGTTGATCTGCGAGTTGATAGACATCCTGAATTTCAAATTCTTTCTTGCCTAGTATGCTCTGAATAGTAGCACCATTCGCAGATGCACCCACAATATAGGCTATATCCCCCTCGATGCCTGCGTCCAAAACCGCTAACACACTCGCATCTTCTACGCTGGAGAGATCCTTCACTAAACTTAGGAATTTTTTCTCAAATGAACTAGAATTTTCATCCTGTGGGATATTAAATTTCCGGAAAATAACATTCCTTTTTAAAAGAGTGTCCTCAGCAAGATACACTTGCCCCAAACGCCCGTTTCCAAGACTTTGCTTTATTTTGTAGCGATTCATTGTTTCTGTTGGTTGAGGAATAAGTATTTAACTTATGATAATAATACTCTGAGAAAGCATAAAAACTTACATCGAATACCCATTTTAACCTCACTTTTGGGTAACTAGCAATTATATACTAACCAGTAAGATAAAATGCCACTGTGTGCGACACTTATCTGTCGATGTCGCATGATTTTCGACATAGTAGCTCAAATCATCTCCTTCATAATTTCTCACTGAGTCGGTGACTTTCAATAATCTATTGACGTTGATAAGATCTGTATATGACAATCATTTATTCAGTCTTTCGACAAGAGACCAGCTATTAAAAAAAATCACGCCTACATTCATGATCAAAATGATTCACTATGGCATTTAAGCAAAACCAGAGGTAAATATTACCATTGGCGATACAAAAACGAAGACGGCAACTCATTTAATAATGCTTTTTAGTTTAGATAAGTATCTAATACAGTAATCTTAACTATGTCAAATATTAAACCTTATGGAAAGTATTCACAGAACAGCTTTCAAACATTCCTAACCATGGGTTAAACAAAATCAAACCTATATAGGTATTTAAATGAGAATATCTTCTGCATACTCTACATCACCACCAATATAAGAAGCTAAATTTTGCTCCCGTGTAAAAAAAACGCTAAACAATTCAATTTTATTTTGACAGATCATCCGCCTCTGCTACTTTCCGCCCGCCTGTCAGGAGGTTCACTTCTCGGCAAGCAAACAAGTAATGGTACCGATTACACTGTTACGCTCTTGTAGCTCAGGGGTAGAGCACATCCTTGGTAAGGATGAAGTCGGCGGTTCAAATCCGCCCAAGAGCTCCAGCGTAAAAGTGATCATATCTAAATAATCCAGCTCTCCAACAAACTTGGCGGGCCTAATTAAAGCGCAAAAAAAGAAAATATAATATTATGGCTAAAGAAGCATTCCAAAGAAATAAGCCGCACGTTAACGTAGGAACTATTGGCCACGTTGACCACGGCAAGACAACTCTCACAGCAGCGATCACAAACACACTTGCTCTCGTAGGTGGTGCAGTTGCTAAAGCATACGACGAAATCGACGGTGCTCCAGAAGAACGTGAGCGCGGTATCACAATCTCAACAGCACACGTTGAGTATGAGACTGAGACTCGTCACTACGCACACGTTGACTGCCCAGGGCACGCCGACTACGTAAAGAACATGATCACTGGTGCAGCACAGATGGACGGAGCAATCCTCGTTTGTTCAGCAGCTGATGGTCCTATGCCACAGACTCGTGAGCACATCCTACTTGCTCGTCAGGTTGGTGTTCCAGCGATCGTAGTATTCCTAAACAAAGTCGACCAAGTTGACGACGACGAACTCCTAGAGCTCGTTGAAATGGAAATCCGTGAACTCCTCGACATGTATGAGTTCCCAGGAGACGACATCCCTGTAATCATGGGATCAGCTCTTCTCGCTCTTCAGGGAGATAAAGATCAACAAGACAACATCAACAAGCTCATGGCAGCTGTTGACGAATACATCCCTGAGCCTGAGCGCCCAGTGGATCAGCCATTCCTCATGCCTGTGGAAGACGTTTTCGCCATCTCTGGTCGCGGAACAGTTCTTACAGGACGTATTGAGCGTGGAATCATTAAGAAAATGGCAGAAGTTGAAATCGTTGGTATCAAAGACACCATCAAGACAACCATCACTGACATCGAAATGTTCCGTAAGCTTCTCGACGAAGGTCGTGCAGGCGAGAACGTAGGTCTTCTCGTTCGTGGACTAAAGAAAGACGATGTAGAGCGCGGACAGGTTGTAGTTAAGCCTGGTTCAGTGACTCCTCACGCCAAGTTCATGGCAGAGACATACGTTCTATCTAAGGACGAAGGTGGCCGTCACACTCCATTCTTCTCTAACTACCGTCCACAGTTCTACTTCAGAACAACTGACGTTACTGGTTCTATCAAGCTTCCTGAGGGAGTTGAGATGGTCATGCCTGGTGACAACGTTTTGATGGAAGTCACACTCATCACTAACATCGCAATGGAGAAGCGCATGCGCTTCGCTATCCGTGAAGGTGGCCGCACAGTAGGTGCAGGACGAGTAGCTGACATCCTAGACTAGTTCTAAAACTAATCTAGAATTCAAAAAGCACATACTTTTTAATGCGCTAGGTTTCAGCAGTTTATACTGCTGAAAGCTGGATTTCGAGGGTGCTTCAAGTTTTAAAGCTTGAAGTACCCTTAAATCGCATTAAAAGAACTGCCCACTTGGTTTCGTAATCATAAAACTAAGTAAGCAAACAAAAAGTAATTAGGAGTAGTAAAAAAGTAGTAACAAACAGGGCTGTAGCTCAATTGGTAGAGTAGTGGTCTCCAAAACCATTGGTTGAGAGTTCGATTCTCTCCGGCCCTGCCACTCCTACATATCATCACAATATCAACAAAACATGTTTCAGAAGATTTCAACATTCATAGGCGAAGTAAGAGGCGAACTCCGTAAGGCAAGTTGGCCTTGGGATCCAGACCCAAAAGCCAAAGGCCTCAAGAAATACAAAGAGCTCGTGGACTCCACAGTCGTGGTCATGATCGCTATTGTCCTTCTCGCAGGATTCGTTGCTATTTCTGATCTCCTTCTCTCCAAGGCAATCAAGTTTATCTCTACTAGTTTCTAATACAGCAAATATTACCTAGTAGACCTAAAGAAAGGTAGCTTAACAGTTTTATACAAATTTCAATCACAACGATAATCTAACACACTCAGATGGCAAAAATTCCACCACCAAACAAGCAATGGTATGTAATCCACGTTCTCTCTGGTCAAGAGCAGCGCGTGCGAGACCGTATTTTGCGTATGGTCGAAGCAGAAGAAATGGGCGACTACATCTATGAAGTCCTCGTTCCCCAAGAACTCGTCTCAGTAGTAGGAAAAGGTGGCGAGAAAAAGGAAAGAAAAAAGAAATTCTATCCTGGTTACATTATCGTTAACATGAACCTCTACACTGAGGACAATCAATTAGTCGAAAACACTTGGTATTTCATCAAAGAGACAGACGGAATCATTGGTTTCGCTGGAACTAAGAATGAACCAATCCCTATGCGTCAGCGCGAAGTGGATGCCATGCTAGCTCAGATCAAGGAGCGCGAAGAAAACGTCCGCCCAGCGATCGCGTTCGAAGTAGGAGACGAAGTAATAGTTTCTGATGGTCCGTTCCAGAGCCAGGCAGGCATCGTGGAAGAGATCGACGAAGAAAAAGGAAAACTACGCGTGTCAGTGACCATCTTTGGTCGTGCAACACCTGTAGAACTCGAATTTTGGCAGGTAGAAGCTGGTGAGTAATTCATCTGCCACACACATCATCATCACCATAAATTAAAATCTAAACATTAGCAAAATCATGGCTAAAGAAGTAAAGCAAATTCTAAAACTCCAGATTCAAGCTGGACAAGCAAATCCATCACCACCAGTAGGCCCAGCACTTGGTCAAGCAGGTGTGAACATCATGGCGTTCTGTAAGGACTTCAACGCGCAAACACAAGCAAAAGCAGGAGATCTTCTTCCAGTTGAAATCACCGTATTTAAGGACAGCTCATTTACATTCATCACTAAGCAACCACCAGCAGCAGTGCTCCTCAAAAAGGCAGCAAAGATTGCATCTGGTTCAGCTGAGCCGAACAAGCTCAAGGTAGGAAAGCTCACAAAAGCACAGCTTCTTGAGGTTGTAGCAATCAAGATGCCTGACCTCAACGCGAATGATCCAGAAGCAGCATGCAGAATCCTAGCAGGAACATGCCGCCAGATGGGAATCACTGTCGAAGGTCTCTAATTCACTGAATTAGCAGTAGCTAACAATTTAAAAAGACGTATCTCTGATACGTCTTTTTTCGTGTTTATAAGAATAATAGCGCCACACCTTTCTTAGCCCAGGAAAGCTATTACTCACATCCTTGAAGAAAAAGAGAATCCAGACGACCACTCATATTAAACCTTCTCAGTATGGAGTAAATCTAGGATCCTAGTTTCATTTGCAAACGGATCACGGTGGTATAGCAAGACGTGCCTTTTAAGCACTTTAAACTGAATCGGCTTACCCATGAAGTCGAGCTCATAGTGATCACCAGGGGTGGCAGGATAACGCTCTAGTCTCTGCAGAAATGCTAGCACCTCTGAGCTGTCTGACATGCGGCGAATAGCACTTTCGGCATCTTTGTGAAGTATCATATTGTTAAATAACCCCGAGATCTTTACCTGCCCGAATGAAGGCCTCTATCCCTAAATCAAGCTGCTCCTTACTGTGAGCGGCACTGATCTGGGTACGAATTCTAGCGGTATTATGTGGAACTACTGGGTAAAAGAAGCCAATAGCAAAAACACCATATTTCAGGAGCTTTTCAGAAAACTTTTGCGCGAGCTCCGCATCTCCCAGCATGACTGGCGAGATTGGATGATCATCCCCTGCAATAGTGAAGCCAGTGGATGCCATGTTGCTACGGAAGTACTGAGTATTTTCCTTCAGCTTATCAGCATACTCGGTTGATTCTTCAAGCATATCGAAGACTTCCATGGATACCGCAGCGATGATAGGAGCCACTGAATTTGAAAACAGGTAAGGTCTTGACCGTTGACGAAGTAGATCTACAATCTCTTTCTTGCCGGATGTGTATCCACCAGATGCGCCACCTAGAGCCTTTCCAAGCGTCCCGGTAGTAAGATCTATTTTACCGAATAGACCACAATTCTCATGTGTCCCCCTACCTCGCTCACCCAGGAAACCTGTGGAGTGACAGTCATCGAAATGGACAATCGCATTATATTTCTCTGCCAGTTTATGCACCTTATCTAGCTGGCAAATAATACCATCCATCGAAAAAACTCCATCAGTGGTGATGAGCTTAAATCTTGCACCAGCCTCGTCAGCTTCCTTCAGCTTAGCTTCTAAGTCTGACATATCATTATTTGCGTAGCGAAAGCGTTTCGCCTTACACAGACGGACTCCATCGATGATCGAAGCGTGGTTTAGACTATCGGAAATGACGGCGTCTTCTGCGGTGAGCAAAACTTCAAAGAGACCCCCGTTCGCATCAAAACATGATGGATAAAGAATCGTGTCCTCGGTGCCTAAGTAGTGTGAGATTTTCTCCTCTAGATCTCGGTGCAATGTCTGAGTGCCACAGATGAATCTAACAGAAGCCATCCCGAACCCCCATTTCTTAGCAGCCGCTGAGGCTGCCTCTACCACACGTGGGTGATCAGCTAAGCCCAAGTAGTTGTTCGCGCACATGTTGATGACCTCAGAGCCATTTTGGAGTGTGACAGTTGAGTTTTGTGAGGATGAGATATAGCGCTCACGTTTAAATAGCCCTGCTTCTTTGATTTCTGAAATCGTCCCATTTAAGTAGTCTTGAAATTCGCTAGGATACATGTCAGTAATAAAGCTCGTTTTAGCTACTGTGTGAAGCTGAATCTAATCTTTTATTTAGTAGGCGGAAGCACCAGAATCACATTCGTCATAGAGAAGCCCTCGCCTGCATCCATGCTTTTCTTGGCATGCCCATCTCCCCAAGAATCTGTGTAGATGATCTCTTTCGTCTTATTGTTATATCCGATGATCAGGCGCATATGCCCACCGCCGCCCTGTGGAAGCCCTTTCTCGGGGAAAAGACCCAGCTGAAGACACCATCCTACGGGAATACCTTGGTCAATGTATTCTTCAATCTTGCTCTTAAATCTCGAGAAAGAGCTCTTCTGCATCATCACCTCACGATAAACCTTAGGATCACACTCCTGGAGGAAGTAACCAAAATTCAGAGTTTCCTTGCTAGAAATCCTAGAGTAAGGCTTCTCGCCTTGTATCGGTATACTCTTAGCTTTCGTCTTTTTAGCGAGCTGTTGATAGGAATTTATATCACGCATCATTTCCTTCTGACCTGACATGTACTCCCGGTAATCCAACTCTGGATCTGAGAGTCCCTTTGGATACTCATAGAGGATATTCACGCGTGAGTTAAGGTGGCTAGTGACCTTCTTGAGTGCACCAACCATTTCTGCCACCGAGGTGCCGCCGCGTGCACTAGAACCAGCGATCTGCGCTATCTCGTGTTGATCCGTAGTCCTACCGTAATACTGATAAATTCTCGCCGCTGAAGCACAAGCACAGTAGCCCTTTCTCCCCTGATCAACCATTGGAATATTTTTGATATAGACTTCTCCTGTCTTGTGATCTCTCGCGACATTAGCTCCAAGCTCGTTACGGTCTGCGGTAGATTCACCACGCTTAGCTGTCCTTGTGGACATAATTCGGAATCTCAGGAACTCTGGTTGACCCTCAGATGAGACGGATTTCTCTAGCTGATACGAAGTCCCTTCCTTTTTCCAAAGGCTACGTTTGAGATCCACCGCACCACTTTTCTCCTCAGATCTTGGCTCATCTGCCAACTTCTCAGAAATCTCATTTTTAACAGTCGTCGTGAGTTTTTCAAAACTCGCTCTAGTCATCTGACCATGATCTCCCTTATTATAG
>Ga0307981_1001703_pt1 | contig 19061 bp, 16 predicted proteins | sample OrgLakmetagen987_FD_201849 | JGI IMG/M metagenome (GOLD analysis project Ga0307981, IMG submission 201849) | Saline water microbial communities from Organic Lake, Antarctica - #987 | ecosystem: Environmental > Aquatic > Non-marine Saline and Alkaline > Saline | place: Antarctica: Organic Lake... | reverse complement strand
ACATGGGTTGATCGCTGCGTCTGGATATATCTTCTCTAGTTCAACGATCAACGTCAAAACTCTCGTCGAGGAGCTTTCTTTGCGTAAGTTCTTTTTCAATTTTGTCAGCTTTATGGTAAGCAGCTACCGCAAGCACAAAGCCGACCGTTCCAAATGTAAGTGCTACATATTCCATTTTATATCGATGAGGACAGGCAACCCGCCTGACGAGTTAGAAAAAGTCCTAGTGATTTTTAGAGTTTTACGGGCGGGTTATCGGGTTGTCCTGCTCCGACTGGATATATCCCGAAGTGTAAGTGGGGTGGTGGAGTCCTGTGAGGTATGCTTCATGATGGACTTTGAATGTATCAGTTTTCTTATTCTTTCCCAACCGCCGACTCGGCTTCGTCTTTAGTGGGATTTCCTTTTTCATTTCTTCAAAAATCAATCATATCGTCCCTGACTGATCGAAGCTATTCTTTCATATATCGTAGAGGCCAGGCACCCAGCCTGAGGGTTTAGAATTAGTGAGGGTTATCGAAAATCGGGCGGGTTACATGGGTTGACCTGCGCCGACTGGATGTAGTCCCAGAGTGGCCGATGGCTTTTGTCTGGGTATGTCCAGATTTTTTTGACCACAGATTTCACAGATGGACACTGATGGCTTCTCTTCAATTCGTTCTCTGATCTGTGCTAATCGGTGAAATCTGTGGTTCAAAATTCTTTTTCAATTTTTTCTACATTCGTAGAGGATAGACGATGCATGAGCGCCAGCGAAATGCATTGTCTACTCCGACTGGATCTACTCTTGCATAGCCAGTGGGGTTAAATTGGTTTGTGGGTGTCGATCCTGATTCAGTTCAGTGTGTTGGTTCTGTTTCAGTAAGATGGTTTTATTTACGTCAGATTCAGTTCTATTCTTCTGTTATTTCTTAACCACAGATGACTCAGATAAACACAGATTTTGATTTCTGGATCTGTGTCAATCGGTGTTGATCTGTGGTTCAAATATTCACTTCGTTCTGTAGATCGTAGAGCACTATCGACGAAGTGAGGCACGAACGGAGTTGATAGCTGCGACTGGATATACCACTTCGCCTCGCCCAATTCCCTGGATCTGTCCCATCGCGTTCATGCTCATTTTTAATTTCAATTTGATTGGTTCAAGATGGTTAGAATCTGGATTCACTCAAGGATCTTTTGCTCTGAAGCCAGCAGAGCTGGGGACCGCTCATTTCCGCTTATTTAACGCTTATTATTAAGATTCAATTCTCTGAACACGTTGTGCTGGATGAGCGTAAATTAGCGTCAATGAGCGGTTGAAAATCTGGGTTCTTTTTTCTGTATATCGCGGAGGATGAGTGTTGATGAGCCTTAGCGAAATCATTGCTCAATCCGACTGGTTCGATGTTAGTTTTTCCATAAAGCCCGAAACGTGTAAGAATGTATCATCAATGTCTTGTAGGACGAAGAATATAACTCGTATGAACGGTAAAATGAAAAGTATTGAAGCCAGTGGAGAAATTAAGAGTGACAAAACTATTGATTCTTGTGGATTGAAAAACCCAACGCAGACAAATGTGACGCTCACTGCTATGAGTAATATAGACCAGACCCAGCACCAAACCATGTATGCGATAAGTGCTATTTTTGACTTACTTTTTTGTGTTTCTTGTTTTGGTATATTGCTTCTTTGCTTGGCGAATAATGCCAATACCTTGCTTAGCGCAACGATTGCGTTGATTATAGCTGTCGCGAGGCCAATGACCGCAGCGACTAGGATTATGTTTTGGGTCATTAGTTTTTCATCGAACGTAAAGAGTAGTCGATGCGAGCCAACCGCTTTAGCTCAACACGAGCGCGTAATCTCGCATTGACTATCTCGACTGGATGTAGCCCGAATCTGGCTGAAGACTGCCGACTGGTCGAGTGGATTCTATCACGTCAGATCGGATTATTTTAACCGCAGATGGACGCGGATAAACGCAGATGGGATTTGGTTTTCTTTACTCCTGATCTGTGTTCATCCGTGTTCATCCGTGGTTGCCCATTCTGTTTTTTTTCTCCGTGCCTCAGTGTCTCCAGCGTAGCGGGTGGTTAGAAACTTCATTTTTCTTCCTACATCAGTGTTAAGTGCGTCATTCAATGACGTATATCATGGGATGAACCGTGAGGACAAATGCACCGGTCGTTTCTGGGAAGGTCGCTTCAAATGCCAGCGCCTGATGGACGAGGGCGCGATGCTGGCCTGTATGGCCTATGTGGATTTGAATCCAGTGCGGGCACAGTTGGCCGATACGCTCGAGGATAGTGAGTTTACGAGTGCCTATGACCGCTTGACCGCGGAACGTGCGAAGAAACGCTTGCAAAGCGCGCGCGAGATCGTCGCGCCAACGAAGGCCCAACAGGGTTTGATTGAGCGGGAGCAGACTGCGTCGGAGCGTGCGGACTGGCTGCTGGATCTGGACGGGGTGGAGAGCCCTTTCGGAGACATGGATTTGAACTATTATCTGTCATTGGTGGAGTGGACGGGGCAAACTATCCGGGACGATAAGCCGGGTTATATCCCCGTGCACCTGAAGCCGGTATTGGAGCGTTTTGACTTGGATACGGAGAATTGGGTGAGAAATGTCGAAAGCTACGGCGGTCTTTTTTACCGAATCGCCGGTCAATTGGAGTCGATTCTAACCCGGGCGCGGCAAAAGGGGCAGCATTGGCTGCGAGGGCGCAGCGGAAGCGAGCAACTATACCGGGCACGGGGAAAAGCGTCGTAGCATTTCATCCTGATGCTGAAAATCACGAAATCCTAAGCGCTTTCGTAAGTCGTCGTCGGCGAATGTGGGAAATAGAGGAGTTCCCACGTCTTTCACGAGGCATTGCTGGACGGCGCGTCGAGTATTACCGTGTGTGCTCAAACAACTTTATGGTCATATTATCGGATAGAGTAAGTCCCATAAAATATGGGTGTCCTCAGATGTCCTTCCTACCCTCTACCATGAACAACACCGTTCATGGTCACGCCGTTCGAGTCCAGCAAAAAATGCAGTTTTTTTGTTTTTTCTATTGTGCTCAGGAGGCGGCGGGGCCACTATCCTCAGTTCAGTAGTCCCACAGTGGGGCTACCTGAGTAGTTACATCTAATCTGCTGTATAAATATCGCTAACCATGAAATCTCTAAAAGTCTCCTTCTACCTCCTGTCCATCTGTGCACTGGCGACCAGTGCCAGTGGGGCCATTAATATCGACACCGTTCTGGTTGGGGACGCGGGAAATGCCAACGACTCGACGGGCTACGGAGGTGTCAGCTACGACTACCATGTTGGCACGTATGAGGTGACGAATAGCCAGTATGTGAGCTTTCTAAATGCGACAGGAGCCTCGAACACCCATGGAGTGTTTAATGCGAGTATGGAGAGTGACTCGCGCGGGGGCATCCAGCAGGACGGGGTCAGTGGCAGTTTTAGCTACAATGTGAAGGCAGGTTTCGGCGATAAGCCAGTAAACTTCGTGAGTTTTTGGGATGCGGCACGTTTTACAAATTGGCTGACCAGTGGAGACACCGAAGTGGGGGTTTACAATCTCGGCGGAGTGACGAGTCCGACGAATGCCGACATCACGCGCGACGCGACGGCATGGGCCGCAGGCGGTGTAGCTATCGCCAGTGAGGACGAGTGGTATAAAGCGGCTTATTACCAGCCCGTAGCTGCAGGAGGCGATGCGGATAGCTACTGGCTGTATCCTACGGCGAGCAACAGTGTGCCTTCAGGAGCCGAAGCGAATTATAATGCGAATGATGGCAATGAGCCTGATACGATCGCAGATGTCGGTTATTCTGATGCCAGCTACTACGGGACCTTCGATCAAGGGGGCAACGTTTGGGAATGGAATGATGCTATTGTGAGCACTAGTGCTCGCGGTCTGCGCGGTGGCTCGTTCGACAGCACCGATGCTCTCTTGCAGTCCTCGGACCGGTACGGCCTCAATCCGATCAACGAGTTCGACTTCATCGGATTCCGTGTATCCAGCCTCGCGCCCATACCTGAACCGTCCGCTTACGCTGCGATCTTGGGCTGCCTAGCGCTGGCAATTGCAACCGTACGCCGCAAAGGGCGCGGCACCCTTTAAGCTTTATCTCTTTAACCCTTTTTCCCGTTTCTTTTTAACTTTTCCCCGCGAAGCGGGGGCGATTTTTTTTTAGTCGTAGCGTGCAGATTTATCAAACGTATAGGACTGGCAACCCAGCCTGTGCGTTTTGGATTAGTGAGGGTTATCGAATTTCCGGCGGCGTAAATGGGGTTGACCAGCTCCGACTGGATGTAGCTTCAAGGCTGTCGATGAGGTTGGATTGGTCGAGTGCTTTTCTTCTATGTCGTGCTGGGTTCGTTTTTACCACACACTCCCGCTGGTCGTTGGAGACACGGAGACACAGAGCCTTGAATCCTTCTTTTTCTCAGTGTCTCGGTGTCTCCAGCGTAGCGGGTGGTTTAAATTTCATTTTTCCTACATCAGTATTATATTCCCCCCAAGCGTTAATATTTAAGAGGAAGCTATCTGTTTCATTATGAATTTGTAAGTAGATGGCTCAAGCTTTTTTACGGAATTTATGGCTATTATTACGTTAGTCTCGGGTTTTGGGGTCTAAATGAGCTGCAACCCTATTGAATATAGGGGTTTCAGCGCTTTTTTGGAGCTGAGCAAAAACGCAAAATTTCAAGTAGGGTTTAAGGCCTACATCCTATGGGCTAAATAGCCCACATTTGTTGCTGGCGTCTCAAAAGATCGTTTTGAATCAGTAAATCGTCTCAAACCCCTATATTCAATAGGGTTGAGCGATATTTACGTTGCGCTTCGGCAGATTTTGTAGAGCGGTGTATAATCTATGCTCTGTGGGGATATAGCTTAGCTGATAAATTCAAATTGTAGCTTGCATGGGAAATGCTCCTTCGTAGGTTGCTTGGTGTTGTCGCGAAATCCGACCTCACTTATTTTATGCAAAATCAAACCGTAGCCTATGACAGCAAAGTAGAGGGTGAAATTATCGTCACTCAGGCGGATGCAGTCATTAATTGGATTCGAAAACATTCGGTTTGGCCGATGCCGATGGGGCTAGCTTGCTGTGCGATCGAGTTGATGGCGGCGGGTGGTTCGCGTTTCGACATCTCGCGCTTCGGGATGGAGGTCATGCGCTTTTCACCTCGTCAGGCAGATTGCATGATCGTGGCGGGCACAGTGACTTACAAAATGGCGGAGGTCGTCCGCCGAATTTACGAGCAAATGGCGGAGCCTAAGTGGGTCGTTGCGATGGGTGCCTGCGCGAGCACGGGCGGGATGTATCGCTCGTATGCAACTTTACAAGGAGTCGACCGCATCATTCCGGTGGATGTTTATGTGAGTGGCTGTCCGCCACGTCCGGAAGCTTTACTTGATGCGATGATTAAACTGCAGGATAAGATTGGCCGGGAAAGTTCGGTTAAGGGCTTATCGGCCAAAAATGCGAAGACCGAAAAGTTGGCCTTCTCGGGGACGCAAAGCTAAACCATGGCTACGAGCGAATTTGCTCCTTTAAAAGAGCGCTTTGACTTTCTAACGGAGCGTCCCTCCTCGGATTATGTGGCGGTCAATTGCCCGGCGGATAAACTGGTTGAGCTGGCGACAGCGCTACGCGACGAGATGGCATACGATCTATTGATCGATGTGACAGGGATCGACTGGGACGCGGCGAGCCCGCGTTTCACGGGAGTCTACCACCTGTTTTCCAGCTCCGAGCACGAATATTTACGGATCGCGGTCGACTGTGCGGATGACATTCATCCGAGCTTGCCGAGTATTGCCGCGATTTTTCCAGCTGCCAACTGGCATGAGCGTGAGACCTTCGACCTGATGGGGATCCACTACGAAGGGCACCCGAATTTAAAACGGATTTTGATGTGGGACGCTTACCCGTATCATCCGCTGCGCAAGGATTTCCCCTTGGCTGGAATTGAGACGGAGCTTCCAGCCGCTGATGTGGCCGAAGCGACCAAGGCGAAGGTGCTGGCTGCCCCGATGATGGGCGGACCGTTTGTCTCTTCGAGTAACGGCCCCATGAGCCAGACCGAACCGAGCGCTCGCGACGAGAGCTGGACTGAGCTAAAATTCAAACCTTCGGAAAAATAGGATTTTTCATGGCGACCACTAATAAAGAAATCACGATTAATGACGTGGCCACCCGCTCTGAAGAGCTGGAGGGAGAGCTACAGGGCGAAACTATGGCACTAAACGTGGGGCCGTCTCACCCGACGACGCACGGGGTGCTTCGTTTGATGATGGAGCTGGATGGCGACGTTGTGAAAAAGTGCGAGCCCGTGCTTGGTTATTTGCACCGCGGGGACGAAAAGATCGCAGAAAGCATGACTTACAACCAGTTCGTGCCCTACACGGACCGCTTGGATTATCTTGCGCCGCTGGCAAATAATGTCGCTTACGCAATGGCGGTGGAGAAGCTCGCCAATCTTCAGGTGCCGGAACGCTGCGAAGCAATTCGAGTGCTTTGCTGCGAGTTGGCCCGCGTTTCTTCGCACTTACTTGGGATTGGTGTCTATGGTATGGATGCGGGTGCCTGGACGGTGTTCATGTATACGTTTACCGAGCGCGAGAAATTATATACACTTTTCGAAGAGCTGACGGGCGCCCGTTTCACAACGAGCTATACGCGCATTGGTGGAGTCGCGCGCGACATACCCGACGGTTGGTTGGGGCGTGTTATGGAATTTTGTAAAGGCGTTTTGCCGGTATTGGATCAAGTGGACAAACTGCTCACGCGGAACCGTATTTTTATGGACCGGACAGTCGGTGTGGGCACGATTTCGAAAGAAGACGCGCTGGCTTATGGCATCACCGGACCGAACCTTCGTGCCTGCGGCGTGGATCTCGATTTGCGCAAGGATAAGCCTTACCTCGGCTACGAGAAATATGATTTCGAGGTGCCGATAGGCCAAAATGGTGACTGCTACGACCGCTATTTGATGCGTGCGGAAGAGGTCCGCCAAAGTGTCGGTATTATCCGTCAGGTGATTGGCAGCTTCCCGGAAGGTTCCTACTATGCTGAGGATGCGAAAAAGATTTTTGCGCCCCAGAAAAGCAAGGTGCTTAGCAGCATGGAAGAACTGATTCAAAACTTCATGATCGTGACGGAAGGTCCACAGATTCCAGCGGGCGAAGTTTATTTTGAAGCCGAAAATCCGAAGGGAGCGCTTGGTTTCTTTATCGTCTCCAAGGGTGGCGGTGTTCCGTATCGCATGAAGATTCGCGGTCCCTCCTTCTGTAACTTAAGTATTTTGGATAAACTGATCCCCGGGCACTACCTGACCGACGTTACGGTGATCCTCGGATCGCTCGACTTTGTGATGGGGGAATGCGATCGATAACGCAGAATTAAAAATTAGGAATTACGAATTAGGAATGACGAATAGACACAATCGAAACGATAAAGGGAGGGACCACCTTGGCGTGGTCCTCTATCGTTCAAGCGCTGTCGCTGACGGTCGACACGGAGGTCACCCCTCCCGCTAACTTTTTTTAAAATGAATTTAAAACCAGAAACACTCGATAAGATTGAAAAACTGATCCCTCGCTATCCGACGAAGCGGAGTTCGGCGCTGCCGCTCTGCCACTTGGTGCAGGAAGATCAAGGTTATCTCTCGAATGAGGGCATTGAGTGGATCGCGGCAAAGCTCGATCTCGAACCGATCAACATTATCGAGCTGGTGACTTTCTATCCGATGCTTCGGACCGAGCCTACAGGCAAGCATCACGTGCGGGTTTGCCGCACCTTACCATGTGCTTTATCCGGTGCTTACCAGACCTGCAAGAAGTTTGAAGAAGCGTTCAACTGCAAAGTCGGGCACACCAGTGAAGATGGCTCTGTCACACTGGAATTTGTGGAATGTCACGCCGACTGCGGTCACGGCCCGGTTGTGATGGTCGGAGAGGAGCAGTATAATGACATCAAGCCCGAGGAAGCCGAAGCGTTTGCGGCGAAGCTCTTAAACGGAGAACTCGGGGCGCAAGTGTAACTTCAAAATTTTTAAACTATGGCAATTCAAGAACAACGGCTCATTTTTAAGTATCTCGACGAACCCAGCTACAGCAATGACATCGATTGCTACATCAAGCATGGTGGATACGAGCAATTGAAGAAGGCGGTTGGCATGAAGCCGGAAGCACTTTGCGCGGAAGTCCTCGAATCGGGTGTGCGTGGACGCGGGGGTGCTGGTTTCCCTGCCGGGATGAAGTGGAAGTTCCTGGACCGTAAGTCTGGCAAGCCGATCTATCTTGTGTGCAATGCGGACGAATCCGAGCCGGGCACTTTCAAGGATCGTCAAATCATTCATAAGGACCCGCACCAATTGATCGAGGGCATGATCTGCTCGGCTTTCGCCATTCAAGCGGAGCAGGCCTTTATTTATATTCGCGGTGAGTTCTTTAAGGGCTACCGCATCCTGGAGAAGGCGATTGAAGAAGCGCGCGCGAAGAATTTTCTGGGCGATAATATTTTAGGGTCGGGTTACTCTTGCGATATTGTGGTGCACCGCGGTGCAGGCGCGTATATTTGCGGTGAAGAAACTGGGTTGATCGAGTCACTTGAAGGGTTTCGTGCGAATCCACGGATCAAACCTCCGTATTTCCCAGCCGCGCTGGGCCTCTATCAATGCCCGACGATCGTGAACAACGTGGAGACGCTTTGTAATGTGAAGCACGTGATCGAGGTGGGTGGCAAAGAATTCGCTAAAATCGGCACACCCGGTAACACCGGCACGCGGATTTGGTGTGTGTCCGGCCATGTGCAAAAGCCCGGCTACTACGAATTTCCCTGCTCGGCGCTGACGCTGGGTGAATTGATCAACGATGTGTGCGGAGGCTTAAAACCCGGTCGCAAGTTGAAAGCAGTCATTCCCGGCGGTTCTTCATCGAAGATTCTGCGGGCCGATGAGCGCTTCACCGGTAAGCTGAAAAACGGCGAAGAATTTGATTGGGGGATTGAAGATATCCCGATGGATTTTGATAGCCTGATGGCGGTCGGGTCGATGTCGGGTTCCGGCGGCGTGATTGTGATGGATGACACCACAGACATGGTCGAGGCCCTCGCAAATTTGAATTATTTCTATGCCCACGAAAGTTGTGGGCAGTGCACACCTTGCCGCGAAGGGGTGCCATGGATGCGTAAAGTGACTGCACGGATGTGTGCAGGCGAAGCGCGCGAAGAAGATGCGGACCTGTTGAAGTCGATTGCCGATCAGATTGCTGGTCGCACGATTTGTGCGTTTGGCGAGGCGGCGGCTTGGCCGGTGCAGAGCTTTATCGCCAAGTTCAAGGACGAGTTTGTCGAGAAAGCGAAAGAGCAAGCTGCTCGACGGAAAGACGGGCAAAAAGCGGCTAAGGAGACCACTTTGATTTAGTATTAAACAGAATTACGAATTTGGAATGAATACTATCGAGATAAATATGGGAGGGACCACATCCGTGTGGTCTGCTATCATGCAATCGCAATCGCTTTCGGTCGAAACGGAGGTCAACCCTCCCTTTACCGACGTTAAAGAATTCTGTCTCCTTTTTAATCATGCAAACTGAAAAACCAGTCGAAAATGTAACCATCAACATTGATGGCCAAGATGTCGAAGTTCCGAAGGGGATGAACATCATCGAAGCCGTGAAGATGGTGGGGAAGGGCAAGGAAGTGCCGCATTATTGCTACCACCCGAAGCTTTCTGTGGCGGGTAACTGCCGGATGTGCTTGATCGAAATGGGCATGCCGATGCGTGATCGGGGAACGGGCGAAGCCATCCTCGACGAAGATGGTAAGCAAAAAATTGGCTGGATGCCGAAGGCGGCGATTGGCTGTGCGACGAATGCCTCGCCGGGTATGCACATTAAGACAAATTCTCCGATGGTGCAGGAATGCCGTAATGGAGTGACCGAATTTTTATTGATCAATCACCCGCTGGATTGCCCGATTTGTGACCAGGCAGGCGAATGCCGATTGCAGGAGTTTTCTGCCGACCACGGTCGCGGATACAGCCGATTTATTGAGGACAAGAATGTGAAGCCGAAGCGGACACGTCTTGGGCCGAGGGTGACCTTAGATGATGAGCGCTGTATTTTGTGTTCTCGCTGTGTGCGCTTTTCTCAAGAAGTGGCGAAAGACGATGTGCTTGGATTTGTCGATCGTGGCACTTACTCAACGCTGACCTGCTATCCCGGCAAAGAGCTGGAAAATAACTATTCGCTCAACACGGTGGATATTTGCCCGGTTGGTGCGCTGACCAGCACGGACTTTCGTTTCAAGATGCGGGTATGGTTCTTAAAGCGCACGCACAGCATTTGCGCTGAAAGTAGTGTCGGAGCGAATACCGAGATTTGGAGCCGTGAAGGTAAGATTTATCGCGTGACCCCACGTCGTAACGACGAAGTGAACGATACTTGGATGACTGACTCGGGGCGTGCGCTTTACAAATTGGTCGATTCTGAGGACAGGTTAACGCACTATACGGTTGAAGGTGTGCACAAGACTGCGGATGAAGCAGCGACCGCGGCCGCAAATCTACTAAAAGACGGTGGAGTTGCTTTGGTGGGATCGGCGCACAGCTCGGTTGAAGAACAATTTTACTACAAGCAAATCGTGGATCAGTCCGGGGCGAAGGTGTCCTTAGTTAGCCATTATGGTGAAGGCGACGGCATTCTTCAGTCAGAAGATCGTAGCCCCAACCTTCGAGGTGCTTTGATTAACGGATTGATATCTGAACTGCCCGGGTCTGATTTGAGTGGATTGGCTCAGTCGATTGAAGCAGGTGAAGTGAAGACGCTTTACGTGGTGAATGAAAATGTGACCGAGCTTGGCCTTTCCAAGGAATTGCTTGCGAAGGTGAAACTCATTTACGTCGGCACGCATGCCAATGAAACCAGTATGGTGGCCAATGTGGTTCTGCCCTCACTCTCAATATTTGAAAAAGACGGATCGTTCGTCAACCAAAGCTTCCGTCTGCAGACATTCAAAGCAGCGGTGCCTGGACCGAGGGGAATCCTTCCGGATTATGCGGCGCTGGAAAAAGTCCTGGCTGCTTTAAGCGACGCGAAACCAGCTTTGGTTAATCTGGACCTTGTTTGGGAGCAAGTTGCCCAAAGTAATCCTCTATTTAAAGGGCTGGCCTGGCGGAAGATTCCAGCGGAAGGTGTCGCGCTCGATGCGAAGGCTTACTTAGATCTGCCATTCGTGGAAACTAAGAATTTAAAATTTGATCCGGTCGCGTTCAAGGAAGCGCACAGTGCGGTCGCAGAAGCTTAAAAAAGCGAATTGAGATGGATTACTTATCAATACTACTGCCGATCGCATTTGCGCTCACGATGATCACCGTGTTCATGACGATCTGCGGCTACTCGGTTTTAGCGGAGCGTAAGGTTTCCAGCTGGATTCAAGGGCGCGTTGGCCCGAATCGGACACGATTGCCGCTGGTTGGGCATATCCCGATTTTAGGTAATATTCTGACTGGCTTGGGTCTTTTCCAGCCCGCTGCCGACGGGTTGAAGTTCCTTTTTAAAGAGGAAATCATCCCCGGGCACGTTAAAGTCGGCTATTATTATTTGGCGCCGATTATCGCTTTGGCTCCGGCACTGACAACTATGGTCGTAGTGCCATTTGGTCGCTACGTCGATCCGAACGGAGTGGTTCAGCCGCTGGTTTTGGCTAATATCGATGTCGGTATTCTTTTCATTTTAGCGATCTCCTCGCTCGGTGTTTATGGCATCGTGCTGGCAGGTTGGTCTTCAAATAGTAAATACCCATTCCTAGGCGCGATTCGCTCTTCCGCTCAGATGATTTCTTATGAATTGGCGATGGGCTTGGCGCTTTTACCCGTGCTGATGTGGGCGGGTGATTTGACGCTCTTCAGTGTGGTTCAGTCGCAGAAGTCACTTTGGCTCTGCATGTGGCAGCCACTCTCTGCGCTTATTTTCCTAGTCGCGGTTTTTGCGGAAACCAACCGTTTGCCGTTTGATATGGCAGAATCCGAAACCGATCTGGTCGGTGGTTTCCACACTGAGTATGGCGCTTTCAAATTTGGCCTTTTCTTCGTGGCCGAGTATGCGCACATCATTGTCGGATCGGCGCTCTTCGTCCTTCTCTTTATGGGTGGCTGGAATTTCCTTCCGGGCATCGCGGATCCGTGGTCGGACGGCATCGTGGGCACGGTGCTTTCGGTTCTTTGGTTCATGGGCAAAGTGTTTGCCATGATTTTCTTCTTTATCTGGGTGCGTTGGACGCTGCCGCGTTTCCGCTATGACCAGGTGATGAATCTTGGTTGGAAGATTCTATTGCCACTCGCGATTGGAAATTTGATTTTCAATACTCTGATTATCGCTCTCTACGATTCACTTTAAACTTTAAGTTATATGGCTACTACAAAAGTTCTCAAACGGAAGCCGCTTACCTTTGCGGAAAAGACTTTTATCCCTCAAATTGCGACGGGTTTAAAGACAACCTTGGGCACGATGTTTAAAAAGTCTGTGACCTTGCAGTATCCTGAGGAGCGCCCGGTAATCCCTGACAACTACCGCGGCGTGCCGACCTTGGTCAAAGATCCAAATGGCCGCGAAAAGTGCGTGTCTTGTCAGTTGTGCGAGTTCGTGTGTCCGCCCAAAGCGATTCGGATTACTCCCGGTGAGATCGATTCGGAGGCGGAACCAGATCGTGCGCACGTCGAAAAGGCACCGAAGGAATTCGATATTAACATGCTGCGCTGCATTTACTGTGGCCTCTGTCAGGAAGTTTGCCCGGAAGAGGCGATTTTCTTACAGGATGTTTTCTCGCTTTCCGGCTACAGCCGTGAGGAGATGATTAATGACAAGGAGAAGCTTTACGAATTAGGCGGGACGCTTCCGGATAAGCACTTCAAGTGGGATAAAAAGAAGTCAGCAGAAGAAGCGGGCAATCCGCACCACTAAGAGAGAATTTGGAATTAAGAATTAGGAAATTTTTTATGAGTATAGAATTAATGAGATGTGTTATTGGGTCTTTGAGTGCTCGCCAGTTCGGTTGGAGTATGCTTTTAACTCTTAACACCTAATTTTAATTCTTAATTCCGCGAAGCCATGAGCGTTCTCGATATTTTATTTTACGTCTTTTCTGCGATCACGCTGATTTCTGCCTTGTTGATGGTGGTCAATCCGAACGCGGTGAACGCAGCGATGGCTATGATCGTCGCTTTCGTTGGCACGGCGGCGTTGTTCGTGCTGCTTGAAGCCTACTTCCTCGCGATATTGCAGATCCTTGTTTACGCGGGTGCGGTCATGGTGCTTTTCCTTTTTATTATTATGCTGCTGGATGTAGATAGGAGCGAAGCTGAAGTGGCTTATAAAGATAAGTTAGCATTTGCCGCTGCAGTGATTGGTTTTGGCCTCTTGGTTGTGCTCGTCGCGGCGGCTTTCCTCAAAGGCTTCTATTTACCGGAGCCGGCAGTATTGCCTGTTGCAGAGTTGCCGACCGGACAAGCGGGAGGTTTTGCATTCACGACAAGTGCGAAGTCCTTTGGCTACAGTCTCTTCACTAAATACATGCTGCCTTTTCAAGTGACGGGCTTCTTGCTGCTTTCTGCAATGATAGGAGTGATCGTGGTTTCTAAAAAATACAGTGAGGATACAAAATGAGTATCGGACTAAACGCTTTTCTAACCATCGCCGGGTTGCTTTTTGCAATCGGGTTTCTTGGGGTCATTTTACGAAAGAATACCTTAGTGATCTATATGTCGCTGGAACTGATGCTTAACGCGGTCAATCTCGCGCTGGTCTCTTTTTCACGCTTTAACAATTCTATGGATGGCAACCTATTCGTCTTTTTCATTATCACGGTGGCTGCGGCAGAAGTTGCACTTGGGCTCGCCATTATCGTCGCACTTTTCCGCCGTCGTCAGTCTGTGATGGTGGATGATTTAAACGCATTGAGCCGCTAAAAAATGACTGCTACTCAATCCATTTTGGCCGCACTGCTGACTCCGCTTTTATCCGCGGTGCTTATTGCCTTTTTCGGGCGTCGTCGTGGGGTGCTCTCATCAATTGTTTCCGTGGTGGCTGCTGCCGGCATCGTCGGGTTTACATTGCTGGCCATTCGCTCGGCCCAGAATGAGACAATCACGGCGAGCTTCGAATGGCTGACCTTTGGTGATTTCACGATCCATATGGGCATCCTTTTTGACGGAGTCTCCGCCACGATGCTCTCGATGGTGGCCTTTGTTGGATTTTTGATCCATGTGTTCAGCCTCGGTTACATGGCGGATGATAAAGCGCGCGGACGTTTTTTCGGCGGGCTTTCTATTTTCATGTTTTCGATGCTCGGCATCGTTTTAGCGGATAATTTGATCATGATCTTCATCTTTTGGGAGCTGGTTGGTTTCAGCTCTTACATGTTGATCGGGCACTACTTGGATACGGACGAAGCGGCCGCCGCTTCGAAGAAGGCTTTTATCGTCAATCGGATTGGTGACCTCGGGTTTCTGGTCGGGATCGTATACGCCTACTGGCATTTCGGAACGACCAATTTGAGTGAGATGGAGGGTATCATCGCGGGGAATTCTGAATTAATTTCGACCACGATTGCAGCGCTTTTGATGTGTGGCTTCATTGGCAAGTCAGCTCAGTTCCCGCTGCATGTCTGGTTGCCGGATGCGATGGCAGGGCCGACACCGGTTTCAGCCTTGATCCACGCCGCGACGATGGTCGCGGCAGGTGTCTACTTTCTCATCCGTATCGACTATCTGTTTACGCCCGAAGTGCTCAGCTTTATTGCGGTGCTCGGAACCTCGGTCGCGTTTTATGCCGGCTTTTGCGCCTACGCACAAAATGATATCAAGCGGGTGCTCGCGTATTCGACGCTTTCGCAGCTTGGCTACATGGCAGCGGCATTTGGTTTTGGTTACCCCGGGGTGGCGCTCTTTCACCTGATCACGCATGCCTTCTTTAAAGCGCTTCTTTTCCTGGGTGCGGGTTCGATCATTCACGGCTGCCACCATGAGCAAAACATTTTCAAGATGGGTGGGCTCTTTAAGAAGATGCCGCTTACTTCACTGACCTTTATTTTAGGCACTTTAGCGCTTTGCGGGGTGTATGGATTTTCCGGTTTCTATTCGAAGGACGCGATTCTGATCGCAGCTGGATTTGAAAGCGGACCGCTGTTTGTGCTCTTGGTCATAGGCGCGTTTTTGACCGCGGGTTACATGGGGCGTTTGGTTTGGATTACCTTTTTCGGAAAGTCCAAGTCAGAGGCCGCTGCGCACGCTCACGAGAGCGGACTCGCGATGACAGTGCCACTGATCATTTTAGCGGTACTCTCCGTCGTGGGTGGTCTGACGCAGTTTTGGCCAGAGCAACTTGGAGGGTTGATTCGTGCTGACTTAGACACATTGCACCATGTTGAAGGTTACGATGCGATGCACCTCAAGGTCATCTATCTCGGAACTGCGGCCTGGGTGGTGGGTCTTCTTGGCGCCTTGTTTTTTTACGGATTTGGGGCAAAGGAAGATCGCTTGGAGACAAAAGCAGGCCCGATCTATGGTTTCTTAGCAGGGCGGCTTTGGTTTGATGAACTCTACAATTTCTATGTGGCGAACATACAGCAACGGGTGGCCGAACTTTTGGGCTTTATTGATCTTGTCATTATTAAAGGTCTTATTGTTCGTGGCAGTGCGGGCGTGGTCGGTGCCTTTAGTATCTGTGCGAAAGCCCTCCATGTGGGCAGTATTCACAATTATGTATACTGGTTCCTCGGTGGTCTCGTTCTCTTTATGGCTGCAGCTGCAGGTATTTTTTAACTTTTTGATTTAATGACTCTATTCGATTCATCGCAATTACTGTTCGCAGCAATCCTGATCCCATTCATAATGGGGCTAGTCTTGCTTTTCGGGGCAAAATTTTCGACGGCTACGATTCGTTCACTCGGTGGCTTAGGATTCGTTTCGCCATTGATTGTCGGCATCATACTCTACTCATTATTCGATTCGAGCTTGCTCGGCGGATACAATTTTGAGCTCATTCTACCGACTGGCTTGGAGTCCATCGGGATCAATCTGCATCTGGGTTTGAATGGTATTTCAATGCCCCTCTTTCTTTTGGCGGGAGTGGTTGGGCTAGCGGCTGGCTACTATTCGATGCACGCCAATGCTGAGCGCTTACACCTGTATGTGGCGCTCTTGCTTTTTATGTTGTCCGGGCTTGTGGGCACTTTTGCCTCAGTCGATGTTTTCTTTTTCTACTTCTTCCACGAGTTCGCGCTGATTCCGACCTTTATTATGATTGGTATCTGGGGCGGCGAAGGGCGTCGCGGTGCGGCGATCGAAATGACGATTTACCTAACTTTAGGCGCGTTGATTTCGCTGCTCGGATTAATCGCACTCTATGCACAAACCGGAGCAGACACGTTCTCGCTACCAGTGCTACGTGATTATCTCGTGGCTCAGCCATTATCGGAGACCGTGCAAAGTAATATCTTTGCGCTCTTACTCTTTGGATTCGGCATATTGGTTTCGCTCTTTCCGTTTCATAGTTGGGCTCCAAAGGGCTATGCGGTGGCCCCGACCGGTGCAGCGATGTTGCATGCGGGTGTGCTCAAGAAATTTGGCCTCTATGGACTTTTACAAATTGCGGCGCCGCTGTTGCCAATGGGTGCGGCGCACTGGTTCCCTTGGATCGTTTGGTTAGCACTGGGTAATATTTTAATCATCGGTCTCGTGACGATGGCGCAAAAAGACCTTAAGATGATGTTGGGTTACAGCTCGGTCATGCATATGGGCTATGCGTTTTTAGGAATTGCGACCTTTTCGATCGTTGGAGTGGGTGGGGCACTTTTGATGATGGTCGCGCACGGTCTTTCGGTCGCACTGCTCTTCATGCTCGCGACCTGCATCTATCACCGGAGTCAGACTTTTAACATGAAAGAAATCGGTGGTCTCGCAACGAAAGCGCCGGTCCTGGCTGCGTTTTTCGTCGCTGGCACTATGGCCAGTATCGGTCTGCCGGGCTTCGCTAATTTCTGGGGTGAGTTCACGATCTTTGCCGCTTTGGCTGAAACCGAGATGACTCGTTGGATCGTGGCACCCGCCGCGATCGGAATTATTATTTCAGCGATCTACGGCTTGCGTGCGGTTGCGAATGTGTTCTTTGGAAAGCCGACCGCAAAATTCGCGGATCGCTTGAACAGTGGTGAGATCGTGGATTTGAAATCTTTCGAAAAATTGCCTGCCTGTATTTTGGTGGCAGCGCTCTTATTCGTTGGATTGTATCCGAGGTTATTGAGTGATCGAGCGAATGAAGAGCTCGCGGGTCTCTATGAAAGTAAGCACGCGCTTCCGTATTACGAAGCGGTGGCGGTAGAGGCGCTTAGCACAGTTGAAGCCCACAAGGAGGGTGCACACGAATGAACGAAACCTTGATCGAATTTTTGGGTGGCTACACGGCCACGAATAACTGGGGGGCGATCCTACCGGAGATCTTGCTCGCACTGCTTGCTTTAGGACTGCTGGCTGCTGAGGTAATTCTACCTAAGGGTAAACATGCGATGATCGGGCGGCTCTCGATTATTGGCCAGGTCGGCATTCTTGCGATGCTGCTATTGCCCAATGCATGTTCAGAATGGATCGGCACTACGAACTTCAGTGGAATGATTGCTTTGACTGACGTTGGGCAGCTCATGCGTGGCTTTTTTCTGGTCTGCTCTATTTTAGTGACCTACCTGGGCGGAGTCTATCTCTCGAAACAGAAACTACCCAAGACGGAATTCTTTCACTTAGTATTGGTCATCGCGGCGGCTTCCATGTTGCTCGTGCAAAGTGTGAACTTCGTGATGCTGTTTGTTGCGCTCGAAGCAGTAACCGTTGCTTTTTATGTATTAGTCGCTTATTGCCGGACAAGCTCGCTCTCACTTGAAGCAGGCTTGAAATATTTGATTTTGGGCGCACTGAGTTCGTCGATTCTACTTTTTGGGATCGTTCTGCTCTATGGTGTCGCGGGCAATCCTGGGTTAGTTGGCGCGAGCCGTGATTCGCTTAACTTTACCGCACTCGGCAATTTCATCAGCTTCAATGCGGAGAATCCTTTGGTGCTGGGTGGAGCCCTTATGGTGATTTCTGGTATTTGCTTTAAGATCGGTGCGGTTCCTTTTCAGATCTGGGTGCCTGATGTGTATCAAGGAGCACCGACTCCGGTCACTGCTTACTTGGCGATTGGTTCAAAAGCGGCAGGCTTTATGGTGCTGCTAAACTTAGTCACAGGCCCCTTTGCCGACATCGCTTACTTCCTGAAGCCAGTGCTGACAGTCGTTGCGGTGGTGACGATCTTGTTTGGCAACATAGCGGCAGTTTCACAGAAAAATGTGAAACGGATGATGGGGCTTTCGGGGATCGCACATGCCGGATATTTATTGGTCGGTGTGATTGCCGCGATGACAGTCGATTGGGCTGTTTATGCGGTGATTTTCTATCTGGTTACTTACTTGCTCGCTTCATTCGCAGTCTTTGCGGTGATGGCGCATTTAAGTGGAGCGGATGATGCGGACCAAGCGTTGAGCCATTACACTAACTTGGCGCGGAAACACCCCTTTCTAGGAGGTGTGCTTGCGGTTGGACTGGGTTCCCTCGCAGGGATTCCGCCTCTGGGCGGATTTATCGGTAAGCTCTTTCTATTTGTGGCCGCGTATGAAGCCGGACTTTATGGTTTGCTGGGTGTCTCCATCATTGGGGTAGTGATTTCAATTTACTACTACTTCGGATGGATTCGTGAATGCTACTTTGCGGATAGTGTAATCGAGCCTTCTGAGTCGATGCTCAGCGGCAAGGATCGCTGGGTCATGGGCGTGCTGGTCGCCGCGACAGTCGTCATCGGGCTATATCCCTCTGTCCTGCCGATTATTCCATAAACCTAAATCCGGCAGTCAAAAATGAGAAAAAGATGACATGGGAGGAGTTGCAGACGGTGAAGAATCACCAAGACTGCCATTCCAACCATGAAACGTAATAAAAAACTCACTCCCACATCACATGAACAGACTGAAGCGCAAGCGGAAGTCA
>Ga0307981_1001697_pt1 | contig 19117 bp, 10 predicted proteins | sample OrgLakmetagen987_FD_201849 | JGI IMG/M metagenome (GOLD analysis project Ga0307981, IMG submission 201849) | Saline water microbial communities from Organic Lake, Antarctica - #987 | ecosystem: Environmental > Aquatic > Non-marine Saline and Alkaline > Saline | place: Antarctica: Organic Lake... | reverse complement strand
ACCGAGGATACTCCATCACTCAACGAGTCCAATGCGAATGAAACTGTTGCAGATTGTGGAACCGTTTCATCGGAGTTGGAGCAAACGTGACTCTTTCCCGGGACTCCGCTCGGATTCCCGACAGCAGGAGCTGTAGAACTGGTGGATACAGTACTCTCTTACGACATGCCTGCATATCATACAGTATTTTGACCTACTACTTTGTAGCTGATATTCAAGCTGAAGGAGTACTTTGTAGCTGATATTCGAGCTGCAGGAGTTGCGCTACAGTTGGCGTAAATGTGCTGTGCCAAATAGCAGACAAGGTCACTATTGGATCTTCCCTGTAGCATACCGGTACCGTACCTGTAGAACTCCTGGATACGGTACTACTTTGTAGCTGATATTCAAGCTGCAGGAGTAATTTGTACGAGTAGCTTATATTCAAGCTGATGCAGGACTTGTATAGCAGTCCTGGCGCCTATTAGCGCTAGCCTTCGTACTATACTATGCTACAGTATACTGTCCGGCGTAGTGAGTCTTCGCCAGCCTGGGACTTTAGTTAGGAGACCCGTAGCGACGAGAGAGCGGCAGACGACAAAGATTGTCGTGCGTGATTGCCACGTGATATAAATATGATAGACGTTATCTGACCGTTAGGTCTATAGTCGTAGCCAGAGAATCGATGCAGAATAATATTGAGTAACGCGGGCCCGCGAAGAAGAATGTCAAGGGCACCCCCTCTGAAACTCCAACGTGCAGTTCCTCCCATTCTGGAGAGGAACTAAAATTAATGTTAGGGTTAAACATAAACATTTTCAAAAACTGAAAGCTCGTGCGAAAAAACGCAACCGGGGGGTAGACTAGACTAGTCTACATATAAACTCATCTAAACCTTGTCCCACTACTTGTCGTCCAACGAAGTCTAATATTATAAGAGAGCACTCGCAGCACCTGGTCCCGCATTTGGCTCGGATGGGTGGACGTACGCGACGACAACCTGTTTCGATTTAGAAGTTGGACGCCATGACAATAGGTGGGGAGGACGAAGGATAGCTGCCACTCCTCGACCCATACGGCATCTACCATACCGAAGCACCTAACCACGGTGAAATGGCCCGGTCCACAAAATTGCAGGTCCCGAATATCACTTCAGCTGGAAGTCAAACCACAACAGCCGAAATTCAATTTCATTTTGGGTAGATTCGGACCGCCTCGATCCAGAAGTCTACTAGAGACGCCATTGTGAAGCATTCAGACCACGGAGGAGTTGTTCAGTTCGTCGTTATGAAGCTTGGAGAGGAAAGCTCATATTTTTTATCACTTTCTAAGCAATAGAACTGCGTTTGAGACTTGTAGAACCAGCTAGAAGTTTATGGTAGCGCGCGGCTAGCCTCTACCTACTAGTAAAATGACATCGTACCTGGTATCGGACTATGTTAGCACTATATAAGCCAAGTTGACTTTTTTAGCTGATAATCGTACTTCATCCCAGATAGAGCCATCTCTGTCGCCTTGAGAAAGCATTTTATTCAACGAGTAAAGTTGCATATAAAGATCCGCTTCCAGACGTCTCTTCTTCCTCGTCAACCTTGCTCGCCGTCAAGATGGCCGCTGGTGTCAAAAGCGGCAAGTCGATCTTTTCGGTTTGTTCTGCTGCTCGTCCACTTTCTTCTTCGAAAGCAATGCCGTAGGCAGCTGCTCGAGACTGGTACCCTTCGGCCTCAACCGCCCAAGGGTTGGCAGAAAACGGTAGAATTTGCTCTGGTAGCTGTGTTTCTGCGAGCAGACCTCCTGTATCGCCTCCATCAATATCTGCAGACCCACTGCCCTCGTTCAAAATGCCGTCCAAAAAGTCCATTATATCAAATCCAGTCATCTCGAATTTCTGATCTACTGGAGGAAGAGCGCCACCAGAGTCGTCCAGCAAACTGCGGTTGCTTTCGGCAGAGCGGGTCGTCCCAATGATGCGGTATGGCAAGATAGGAGATGCAGTGCTCGGTAGCTGTATGTGATCAAGAGGGGAAGATGAAGCGACCGGAATGTAGGATTCTCCCGTCAAGCTGCGCGATACAATACTGGGTTTGTCGAGATATTCTCTTCCAAACGACACCTGGCTTCCAAGAGACTCGGATGAATGGAGAGGTGATGCTGCGACGGGCTGGTTCCCTGCCGATTCGCCAAAGCCGGGTGGGGGCGCAAGGCCTGGTGGCGGACGAAAGATTGGAGTTCCAGGTTGGCTAGCTGGTGATACGACCACTGCCTTCTTTTCTGTGTCCCGGATAGCTACATTTAATGGTATTTTTCGCGGCGAGCCCCGTTGGGCATAGGCACTCTCTGCAGATTTCTGTTTCTTGATTCGTTCTGATTTCGGGGTCTTTTTATTCCGCTCCTTTCCGACTTCGGATTGGTCCCTCTGCTTGTCCGCGTCCGCGTCTCCTTTATCTTTTGTTTTTCGGCGAGTTGGCTTGAGTGTTACAGTCTTTACTGGTTTCTCCTTTCGTCCGTTCCGCTCTTTCGGAACAATAGGTGTATCTGTCCTCGCCTTATTTTGGGCGGGTTCAACTGCCGTCTTCTTGTGTGATTTCACGACCGTCTCTGGAGGGGGATGTTCGGAGCGTTCATCCACAATAATTTTCTTGGCGGTCTCTCTGTCGCTCTCAAATTTGGCCTGCTTACCGACAAGAACGTTTCCATCGTTCGATTGGTCGTTTGCGGACAGAGAGTCGGTGTCCTTCTCCGCCAGCTCCCCATGTGTAATGCCGGTCCTCTTCTGGTTCCCACTGCTGCCGTTAACACTAGTAGCGTGGGTACTCTTCTGGTTCCCATTGCTGCCGTTAACACTGGTAGCTTGGCTTTTGTTGCTTTCAGCATCTTCGGGCTTGGTAGTAGGACCGTCGCTGGCATCTTCGGTTTGCACTTTTGCTTTCATATCTTCGTCCAAAGACTCGATGTCGCTCTCTTCTTCGAGATCATCGGATGTCGCGTGAAAAGTTACGCTTTCGTCGTCGTCTCCAGAAATAGACTGATCACCATCCTCGTCGTCTACCGACGATGCCGAATGACTGCTTCTATCACGAAGGAGAGAGTTTGTCTTCAGCGTAAGAGGACATGTGTCCAAGGAAGCCGGAACAATTATGCCTCTCGCAGCTGCAGTACGCCAACCCAGCTCAACCGGAAGATACCCGGTGCCGACGTCTTCTTTGACTGTGAACTCCCAAAAGATAGCGTCGCTGAGAGTACGAATCCTCTCGTTACTTCCCGGATTCCCTTCCTTGTTTGAAGCTACTTGTCGCCCCGGATTGTTGGAAACACCGCCGCTTTCTCTGTGGAACATACCAGCGTTGTTGATACACTGTGGTGGCAATACACCCATCGACCTGTATCGCGATAGAACTAGCTGGCGGATTTGTTCGCGACCAAGCGCTTGGAGATCTGAAGACATCGGGTCGGCGCGAGCAAGACAGCGGTAGGCCGCCGTCCAATTGTTACCGATACTCTGGTTCACAACTTCTTTCAAATCCACAGGCTTGACTCGGGAGCCTTCCAAGATAGTTTGGAACTGCTTAGAAGTGTCTTTTCGCGAGAGATAGCGTTGCCCTATTGTGGCCACTGAAGCCGTCAATGCCAGAATTGCTATCAGAAAAGTCGTCATTCTGTACATTGCTCCAGTTATATCCTGTCCCAGGGACCGTCTTTTTCTAGAATCCAGATTGTTTTTCTTTGCACTGGTGTCACGAGTAAAGAAACGGCCGACGCCCTTAGTAGTAGAGACACACGAAGCGAACTCATCGTCGGTCATTTCGTAGCCAACGAGGAGCTCTATCTTGCTTCCCCGAAACGATTCCTTCCTCTTCCGAGCAGACCCTTGAGAATGCAATGCATAGATATCTTCTACCGATGTTTCCGTCGCATCGCCTGCGCGTTTGTTTGCAGGATGGCCAGACATTAAGCTGTCCTTACCATACCCAAGATTGAGTGCGACGAATTCAGCCTTCCTCGAGCACTTAGGTTGGTGCTCAATATAAAGTGACCGATTCTCACCAGGGAGAAGTTCGAGTGCAATCATGCTATCGTCGTGCAAACAGTCAAGTAAGCGAAACTCTCCGAGGCTGCAACGGTCCCGTCGGTACCGGGGCCGCTTTTCCTGCAGTTTAGCTGTGTCGGACAGAAATATGGTAGAGAACGCGACAGGAACGTCGCCGTTGTTGTGAAGAACAACCTCCTTGACAACAGAGTGCGAAGATGTTCTGGAAAACGACCCCGAGTCCTCAGTTGTTGTTGCTGTACCTGGAAAGACCAAAGTGTATCGCCCGCTGCGTAGTTCGATATCACCGAACTCGTCAAGACCTTCCTCCGCAGGAGCTTCAAGAAAGACAACGCTTTCCCATTGCGCCTTGCCACGCAATATGACTCGTTCGAGGCCGGTTAATGAGTTTTCCAAAAAGATCATCGATTCGAACGAGTGGGAATCACACCCTTGGTGCGCGTTTGTTCCAGGTGAGGCTTTGCAACCAAGGAACGGGGAACGCCCTGGCGGGCGGAACAAAATAGGTCCAAGTTCTGCTTCTCCAAATGGAGGGATGATGATTTCGTCGAGGGCAGCATACGGGACAGCAAACGGAGAGGGGCCTTCTCCCTCCGATAAAAGTGATCCACCGGCAGCAAAGTACAGTCCATCCGATGCTACCTGGTTCGCTTGGGGCAAGTTTGACCGCTTTCGTCCTATGAGAGTAACACCACCCGCAGCAGATGCCCCAATCGGACTAGTTACACGAAGGTTGACCTGTGGAGATCCATGATCCTTTTGTGGGGAGTCGTCACGAACCCCGCAGCGCGAATCGCACCCGACAATAAATGCTGTGTTAGAAAGAAGGGAAGGATTCGCAAGACTGACGTGAGCACCTGCCCCTCCCTGAAGCGACATGGTGTGATGAGAACGGATCAGATCACCGTGAGAGTCTGGAAGGAAATACGCCCCCTCCCCATCCCACCAGAGACTACGTGCATTCTCGTTAGGACTTTCTACCGCCTTCATTCCTGTCTGCACGTACGGCGAGCCAAGTTTGCCAAGAAAATTAGCCCGTATACTTTCGTCGACTCCAAGCTCAGAGATGCCGCCGTTATCCGTGTCGTCCTTTCCGTAACACGGGGGTGGTACTGCAAGACGTACTCTGACGGGCACGGCGGTAGGATTACGTAGGGGTATTGTCAAAGAAGAGACAGTTGCTACCAGTGTCGGCGGGAGCTCGACGACTGATGGCGATCCTTCGTTCGCTTCTTTGTGCAGGGAACTTCCCCACACTCTCTCAATGTCCAACAACTTCGGGGTCTCAAGCACTGTTTCAACCGTCAAGTTTCTTAAAGCAACCGACAAAAGGTGGCCTTGGTTCACCTCACTGGTCCTTTTAAAGATCATTCCGGACTTCTCTTCTTTCGTTGAGTTGTATTCGATGGTCGCCCGCAAAGTCGTGCTTAAAACTCGCATCCCAAATTCGGAGGCGACTCTCCAGGAGTCCCAAGCATCAGCAATCACATCTACGATTGGGGAAGCAACGACGCCATCACGGCTTCTCTTCCGCCCTGATTTAAAGGCATTAGAATCGATACGGAGAGCGTCGGAGTACTTGGGCAACCCTTTGTAGGACCACTCAGAGACTAACAAAGCGCGTTCAAAGGCCCGAGTAGCCCGTTGAACACCTCCATGTTCAGCCATTTGGTATCCATCTGTCTCAGCGCTCCCCTTCTCCAATGCAGGTAGTAGACCACAACCTAGAGGCTGCAATTCAGCCTTTTTGGCCAGCCAGTTTAAAGCGCACCTGAAGAAAGACGGAAACCCCGACGAGTTTGGCAGACCTCCGTATGCATCTCGACACGACACGATGCTACTGACTGCGCCAATGTTGACTCCGAGAAACGGGTCCGGTTCCACATCGGACTGAAACTCGTTGAGGACAACCTCAAACCAAGGGTTGCAACTAGATACTTCGCGAAGACTGACGTCTCGAGAGAATGTAGACTTCATGAAAAGCGACACACCGCTCTCGCCGGCCAGACTTGCGTTCCGGGGGATTATCTCGGTATGCGCTAGATCCGATAGCGTAAGCGCATGCCTTGGAGGAATCTTCAGCGCGCTATCCTTGATCGTCGAAGGCTCCACAAAAAGCCCGACTGGAACTCGAATCACCCCGTGACTGGTAGACTTTGGCGGAGGGGAGCCAACGCTAGCGCCGGGGTTTTCTGTGTGCGAAACAGGCGCATGTGACACATCGAGCTTGCCTTTCAGTGCGTCGAAGACCACGAGTATAGGCATGACTTCCCCGTGGTCAGTGGAAAGCACTAACCCTGTTGCGACAAACTCAGTGATGTCGCTCTCGAGAACACTGCTTGGCGGCGCTCGAAGATTAATGTCGAAGCGAGCAACTCCTCCTGGCGGAAGAATAACGCTGCTTCCGTCGGAAGGACGATCCTCGGGCTCACTATCCCGATCCCAGCAAACAGGTAGCCGGCGCACTGTCTTGCTATCGCTGGAGAGAATAATTGGACCTGGCATGCGTCGATTCGGAAGCTTTTTGTCGAACGAGCCGTACAAAGGAGGGTGTTCAGTCTGGTCACAATGGCTCCAAGCGTCCAGGTCAAAGCGAAGCGGACGTGCTGCTCTATGAAAGCCGCCCAAAGCAAAGATTCGGTAAAGCTTTTGGAGTAGCGGCTGTTTGGTTACCGCGATGTCACTGATAGAGACGGCGTCTCGGTAGGGAAACTGCGTCAAGAACGAGCCCGCAACCTCGTCAGACAACAGAAACTGACGAACCCCGTTAACGGGGTGCCCTTTCAGCGGGCCTGTCTGAATGCGCGGTTCGGCAATAACGCTGTTTCCGCCTTTTCTTGGCAAGTAATCAAGAAGACTGTTTCCGTCTCCCCTTCCTAGAGAGGCGTCGCGACCGAGAGCGATGCTCATTCCTTCCACTTCACCGACGTCAATCATGATCGTTATCGGAACTGGGTTGTGATTCGTAATGTAAAGTGGCAACGTTTCCATCTCACCTTGCTCTATTGCTCCTACTTTAAGTAGCACCGGTCGAAGCTTCGAGTTTTCAACGGCCATGGACTGACGCGCAAGACTATTGAGATACCGTCCCAAAAGATGAAGATCACGCTCTGGACTCTTTCGATTGTCAATTGATGAATCCAAGACGGATCGCAACGACTGGCCAACCTTGGTCTCACGGAACCATTCCACGAGCTTAGCAAAGCCGACAATTGCACGGTGCCATACCACGTTCTCATTCTCTTTACTTGGCGGAGTCTGTCCATCTATTAACGCATCCGACTGGAACAAACTGGCGGCCACATCCACTTGTCCAGGGTAGATGACAAGTGGCGTCAAGTGTACTCCAGTGTTGGGCTCTGTTGTCAGACGAAGGTAGCAAGTCGTAGGGTATACATCGCCGGGCCTATCCTCTGTTTTTTCTCGACCCAGTAGACTGGTCTGTGGAAAGCGGTAGCGCAACTGCACCATACCCAAATCACTGTGGCCGGGTAACTCGAACGGAGAGGACTTGTCGCCCCGCACAAGTGAAACGCCAAAGCGACCACAGAGAGAACTTTCCCCGTTGACTTCTACATCATTGTCATCGACGATCAACGCGCTATTAATTTTGAGTCCAGTTTCAACGTTGGTAAAGGCTCGAAGGTGATGATCCATGCCCTTCATATCAAACTTTAAGCTCAACTCGTCTCCACCCAGCATGGCCCCAATATCGTAGGGAGTACTAGGGAAAAAGGCACTCGCCACAGTGTCAATGTCTTCGTTCAACGAATCCATCGACCAGAAAAGCGGAAAGGGATGCGTTGTTCCTTGGACTTTAAGTGCAATCTTTCCCTTCACAATATTCAGCGAAAAGGGAATTTCCAGAACCAGATTGGAATCTGCCAAAGGATTCATCTTTTGCTCTTCCATCCATTCGAGGTACGTTCTTTCGTCCGACGTTGCTCGAACAAGAATACTCCCAACGAGTTTAATCGAATCTCGCGATAGATTCTCCGTCAAGCGCTCCCAGTCGACCGAGCATTCCAACGTAAGCGCCTCAGTCACAGTGGCCTTTGGGGCGATTGAGACGTCATGGGATGCCAGACGAATTTTGACCTCCAATCCCATCTGTTCGGCCAACCCAGGCTCATCCAATTGCATTGCCACCGATACCCGCATCAGCGTGATTGGAGTTGCCTTTAGCAAGTTGCTAATTCCAATACTGGCTGTAGCGGTTGGACTAGCGGACGACAAGAGATGAATATTCACCGATTCTGGCACGGAAGCTACATCCGGTACAACAAGGTCTTTCGAGTCCACCTTTTCGTCCGGAGTGTCAACTACGGTTGGAAAACGAATCGTCGGAGACTCACTCTCCATGGAACGTTCTAGACCGAGAAAGAGCGTATCGGAGTCGGTTCGAATCTGCAAAAATCCCAGCGCGTGCGAATCATTTCCCGCATCAATTAAGTGTGCCATTTTTTCCAGATACAATTCAGCAGCTTCATCCGGTTCCACCACCACTTCACCATTAGCAGTAGCAGCCGTACACACCGTCACAACATAATGCTGCTTGCCGTCGGGAGGCAGAATGAGCGGTCCATGGTCCGTCCAGTCTCGAATCACCTGACTCGGAGAAGACGGATAGAGGGCTCTTCTTCTATGATTGCCCACAGCCTTTTCGGGAAGCACCTGCAAATTCAAATGTTTCGTGTTCGAAAGCAAAACTTCCAACACTTCAATTTTAGTATGCGTGTCCACAACCAACTCTATTGTAGTGTCACCGGGAGGTCCATTCGCGTGGCGTAACATTTTTCCGGGATGTTTCAGAAACAAGTCGAAACAGTCCTGTTGTTGGTGATTTGGAGTATTCTTATTGCTGCTGTCGTCGGAGCTGGGTGCCTCGGTCTCCTGGCTCGGCGCGGCTCGATCACTGTCCAGAATACGAATCGCGGAACTGCCATTGCTATTGTTGGATGCCGTACTGGGAGGCGCGCCGCTGGTACTACTGGGTTCGCGGACATGATCCTGTCCAGCCATGTCAAAGTATAAAATGTCGGGCAAACCGTATTCATTACTGCGCACACTGGTGGCCGAAACAGGCAACTTGACAATGCCCCGGTTGGTATCGACGAGCAACGTCGTGGTGACTTGAAAGGTTTCCGCGCTTTCACTTTCTACTGTACCGGTAGTACTAGTACTAGATGGCACTTGCCAGGGTCGATTGCTCCGATGCCGCGGCCCCGTAAGAGACAAGGGCCCCAAACAATTGTCAAAATCCGCCCGTTGCCACGCCGATAGCGATACTGTTGCTGATGGTGGTGTTGCAAGTGTTGTCGGTAGAGGAACGGCCCTTGCTGGAAATCGCGGCAAGAACGTAATGGGCACAATCGCCGCTTGACCCGGTCCCAATGTCAAGGAGGCAGCAGGTAAACGACTGGCGTGCAACTGCTGGGGCAAGTCGTCGTAGGCGGTTGCTGTTCGTTGGTTCGCTTTATCCAGCAAAAAGGTTTCTTCGGGCGCCGTTTGAATGGAACGGATCGAAATGTGTTCGGTAGCGTGCTGCGATGAAATATCAGAGAGAAAGTAAAATGAGGTACACGTACTCGTACATATACATGCTTATAAACGGATGGACGAATGCACGGATGCGGTTTGTAAAGTAAAAGTCGAGAGTCGGTCCAGAGGAAAATGAACGAAACGCCCAGCGAGGCTAATTCCTCCCAAAGAGAAAGACAATCACATTTCTATCGATTAGATTCGATCCGATTCAATTCAGTACAATACAGCACACACATTCACTCATAACGTACCATATTCAAGAGCTCCACCTGCGAAAAGGTGTGCTGACACGAACGCGCCGCCACAAGATTCTCTTGGCGCAATGTGACATGCAAGTTCAAGTTGTTGTTCTTGATATTGTTATCCATTGGTGTATTCTGCTGCGCTGTCGCGACCAGCAGCAGCTGGACCAAAAGGAGCAGGACTGCCCCGACAAGGCCTATCCACCTGCTCATGATGGTGGTACTGCTGATGGTGATTGCTTTGCGGAATGGTTAGAGGGGGTAATGGTCCAAGCAGACAACAGAACTGTCGAGGTGTCCTCAATCGAAATAAGCTGGGGCTTGGGGTAGGAGACAAAAAGTCCATTAGGGGGAAGGATATATTTGCACATGGCAAATGGCGCGAGCTTAGTCCCGTATGAACGGAGTCCCGTGATTATATGTGACGTTGATTCTGTAATTCTGCTTCCTTTAGACAGCAGTACAAATTCTACGTACTCGCTAGATTCTGATCGCAAACAACACGGCGCACGCGACCCTCGAGACGTGGTCACAATGTGGATTGCGTTTGAATGTTGACCTCCTTGTCCAACTTGCTTTGTCGTGACACCGACCTCTACCTTCTCTTCCTTGCGCTCTCTTGCTCGGCCCAATAGACCTCCGGTAGACTATACATACTGCTGCACGACTTCCCGCTTGTTCGTTCCCCAAAAACCTTCACCATTCGTGCTCCATTCGGAATTCTGAACGAATCGAATATCTGGACACGGAACGATCATATTCCGTGAGAGAATCTTGCTCTCTTCTCGCTAGTCAACAGGACCTCTCTGCTACAATACACTGCACTCCTCCGAATTTCCTTGCTGTCTATTCAAAACGAATATACGACCTCCTTCCATTGCTAATTGCTACCGTACGTCTACTAGAATATATCCTCCCATTCCCCTTTCCATTGTACCTCTCACAATGTCTCCCAAGAAGCACTTACCGACGATGGCACCTCCCTCCTCGGCTGCAACTACTGCAATTTCTACGCTAGCTACATCAACATTATCAGTAACGACACTGCCTGTCGACCTCCAAATCAACATTTTGACCTATTTGAGAGCCAACGACTTGGTAAATGTCCACCAAACCTGCGTGCACTACGCGAATGGCCACCTCATTCACAAGATTGTGCAGCACACGGCCGAGCACGTGTATCCCAACAGTCTGACTGCCGGATTTGATCAGCAGCCCCTCACCAATGGCAGTAGTACTTTCGGTGGTGCTGGTTGTCGCAGTCCACCGACCAAGTCGTTCAAGTCCACCACCAACAGTACTGCGTCCGATTCTAGCACTACTACTGCAAGTACTACTCCGCTCGACAACAACAACAACAACAACAAAAATTACCATTTCACCTTGGAACACTTGCGTAACATGGAACTGCTTGTCGTCGCCCGCGTCCTCTCTCGCCCAGAACCCAAGCAGGGCGGCTATTTTGTTTCCAAATCTTGGTGCAAGACGGCCTTGCAGTGGCTGGAACTCCAACAGGACGCTTCCGTCAAACAGCAAGCTCCAAAGAAACTCTCCAAAAAGAAGCAACGCTTGCGCCAACGCCGTCTATCGGAAGTTAGTACACCTTGGCCCAATGTCAATTCCGATATATTGTGCGAACACCAAAACTTGCAGCGCTGCAGCTCGGGCAAATCGGCCCGCGCCCGTCGCCGCTTGTTGGACAAGCAAGCATGGAAGATTCTAAAAAAGCTTTACCCCGACAGCACGCAGCTAGAATCGGCCGTGGGAGAGTGCTTGCATTGCACCTTGGAGGCGGAAACGGTACGCAAGACGGAACGCGACTTGGCGGAACAACTCAAACTGGAACGCAAGCGACCCTTGGAAGACAAGAATGTGCGGCGGTTTTATACACGCACGCGTGGTGTACCGGTACACTGCTTGCGACCGGTCGAACCAGCATTGGAAAAAATGCCAGCACGTCAGTGTCCCCTCCTGCCGGGTATTTATCATTTAATTCCCCGGGCGTGGTGTCACGGGTGGCGCCGATTCATCAAGACGGGAGAAAGCTGCGTGTCCAAATTCCCCGCACCCGACGCGGCCAGTTTGCTTTGCGACGCGCACCGCTTGCCACTGCTGCCGCCACATTTGGAAGCGTACTTGTATGGTGAAAGTCCCCACCTCATGTTGGCGTCGACTGCCGGTAACGAGACGGAATCTGTGACGCCTACAGTAGCAGCAGCATCAGCAGCGACGACAAGTCCGCATCGGCCCTTCGTTCCGGGACAAGCTCCCGACTTGGAGACCTTGCAGGCGTTGCGGGCAGCGGGTTTGAGCGAAGCCGAGGTTGCTTCCCAGCTGACAGCCATGCGGGGCTTGGAAGTCCGTAGCAATCATGCAGCAGCGGCATTAGTAGCAGCTGCGTCTCCGGCCGCGCACAGCAAGAATGAATTGCTGGATCGCGAGAACCATTCCGTCGTGGAACTCTTGACCGAAGAGGAGTTTAGCGCGCTGGTGGCAAACTGGCCACCACAAGCGTCCGTCTTTTGTCTTTGCGTGGCTGTGGATGACGCGGGTGTGAGCACTTTTTCGACACCTCGTAAGTCGTTGTTCCGTTGTGTTTTCGAGAAGCCTTCTTTCCAATTATTTCATTCTTACGCGCCTGTTCACTTTCTCATTAACCCATTCTCACCAATCTCCTTGATTGCGCAGCCTGCCGAGGATGTGATGCGACAGGTCGCCAGTGCTCCTTGTCTGTCAGGAATCGAGCCCGTACTTGGGTCAAGAAATCGGCATCTGCGGACAAGATTCGTGCACCGGCAAGCTTGGAATATTAATAACCGCAGTTGCACAGCAAGCATTAGTCTAAGACTAAGCGTTTTACTCTTTCCAATACGACCTACCCTGTGCTTATCAATGTAACATTTAGTTGTGCTACTTATTTCTAGAAGAGGGAGTACCAAAGGTTCTACGGTACCTCAACTGATTCATTCCCCTCGTTGCTTTGGCTCTGGAACAAGGGTAGCAGGCGAAACCAAGGCGAGATATCGCAGTGACGCGGCAGCCCAAAGTACCAACAACGGCAATGTAATCCATTTTGCTGATTCGTCTCTTAGATCCCAATCGGAACGTGCATGCTGGATTGCAAACATGTACTCGAGGGGCCAGTAGAGAGTCATGTCGAGTGCAGCCGCGAGACAGACGCGACCCCATTCCTGCTGCTGCTGCTGCTGCACATGGTATCCTGCTAGACCTATTAACAAAAGGGGAATATAGATAATCACGTCAGTACAGGCGCATCCCACGCCAAAGGCGACGCCCACTGGTGTAATCTGTTTTGCGCTTTCTTGAACGCCCATTTGCACGCCAAGGTTGGTGTAATTCAGCACAGCCGTGGGCGCTTGCGCCGCGAGGAGCAAGTAAACGACGAGTAGCCAGCCAGGGAGTTGGTTGGATGAGCCAAAATTGTGTGGGTTTTGCCTTTGCTATCCGTGGTGTGTATGGTACAGTATGGATATGTCACGATAGGCGAACCACATCATGTCGATGCTCTGATCTTGCCTACCTCGCCCATTTCGCAAATGCCAACCCAAAAAAGTGAGGCAAAAAGTGACTTTTGCGCCGGTCCCGGAAAAATCAAGTCATTACGTCCAACCTTCCACCCGTGCCTGTCCCGTGCGTCCGCCCCGTCCCGTCCACCCGAATTCCGTTGGATTGATTCTGTCGCCAGTGACTGAACAGGAAGGCACACAAAATTGCCCCATGACCCACCCAAACAACCGACCAGTGAAAATCAACCGACGCTTATGAAACAGCGAGGGGTTTGACCGGGTTGTTGTCACCGACTTGTTGTCACTGGTTGACGACTAACTCGAAGCTCTCACTGGAAAGTGGTACTTCTATCCTTGTTCCATCGACTATATCTTTCATTACGGTATAAATCGATTGATTAGATAGACGCTCTCTGCTTCTCTCACTTCCGTCCCACTTATGCATCTCTTGTAGGCACCCCCCGCTTGTCTACCGGTTTACTCCTTCTGATTCGAATCACCTGGTCCTGCGGTACCTCAGTACAGCACAGGGCCTACCTGGTACTGTAATAACTGGTAAACATCCATTTCTTAAAACCACCACACGTCCCCATTATCATCCCAGTGGACCATTGAATTCATTGTTTGAACCATGAAGAAGAGCATCAGCTCCCGCTTGGAGCATGAGCCTCTCTTGCCGAATGCAACAGTCCCTTCCCACCAGAGCAACCTTGGACGATCCGTACAAGAACCTCCAGCCAATCAGCTCCAACGGCGTGTATCCGAGCCTCCAAGCTCGACCGTAATCTTGCCACCGCCAAGACTAACAACACAGAACTCCACGGATGATCCGTACTCTTCACTCACCAAGTCCGCCTCGGCTGGCGTCGTCTCTCCATTCGATGGCGCTCGTCGCATGAGTTACTCCTCCTCCAGTCTCGACAGTGGTGCTGGCGGTGATCTCCTCGTGGCAGACAGAAGTAACGCCCTGTCCAGTGAAGAACGCGAGATCCAACTCCGTCGGCGGAAGACGCCGAGTTCCAACGTGCGCATTACCTTTTTGGCTGTGGACTACACGCCCACTGTTCACGACGTCTTGTGCGGCCGCGGCTACAAGACCTGGACGGGCAACCAAGCCTATCGCGCGACAGTGTACAGCAAGTTGGAGGAGTACTCGGCGGCTCACACAAAGCTTGAAAAGACTGCCATTCTCTGTCAGATTGTCAATAAAGTTCGCGAAAAGAGCATTGACGGTGGTTTCATCAAGAAATGCCCCGAGACGAGGCGCTGGTACGAAGTTGGAGATTTTCTCGCGCGCGAAAAGACGTCGCAGTACTTTCGCGACGCCTTGCACGAGCAGTATCGTAGCAGTGGACAGTCCAAGTACAAGCGTCGCAAGGTCGAGCATGCAATGGCACTGTTGGATGAGACTGAGGCGACGAAAGTCCCATTGCAACCGGTTTTACCGGGCGGGGCTCCAACCACGACGTCAAGGCGTCGTTCCTTGCAACGTTCCTTGCAACAACAGGTGAGTTTTGTTAGACAGAAGTACTCGTTTTGCAAGAGGCAGCCTTCCAGGGATGACACTATTGAATTATAACCATCTTTCGACCGATTGGAGCTTTACCGGCTTCGTGAGAGAGTCAATTTCTCAACATGTTCTGAGGAAAGCGCGCGCGTGCTCGACGCCTACCTAGACTATTTATTTTCATGAACGTTTTGCTCATCTTTCATTCCTCATGCTGTTATTACTCAGACCCCACCAAGTGCGCCGCCGCCGCCGCCAAGTGCGTCCCAGGTGGATGTTGTCACTGCCCTTCAAGAAGTGGCTGCCCCGGTCACATCGCCAGAAGTGGCTGTCTGTGCACTGCAGCTCGAAATGAGGCGTCCCAACGAGACCATTCTCGAGTCTCTACAGCGTGGGCTGGAAGGCATGACTCGCGTGGCTTGTCAGCAAAAGATAGACTTATTTGTCTTGCCGGAACTGTCGCCCGTGGGGTACAGCGAAGACACGTTTGCCCGCTTTCTCCCCAAGACACCCGCTCTCCAGGAAGTCTACCGCAAGATTGACGACGCCTTTGCCAATCAAGCCCGTATTCTCCGTACCTTTATCTGTTACGGGACGGTTGGTTGGATATTCCGACCCAATGGGTCACTTGGTTTTAGCATTCGACAAAACGTTCTGGATCGCACTGGGCGTCTTGTGGCATCTTACGACAAAATTCATTTCTGCGACTACGGTGACTGCGCCGAGACACACTTCTTTGAAGCAGGCCCTCGTGCAGCGCCTGTATCATTCTCGATTGATGGCTTTCGCTTCGGTTTATTGATTTGCGCTGACATGCGCAATCCAACCCTGTCGCGAAGTCTGGTTCGAGACCATAAGGTTGATGTTCTTTTGCAGCCAGCAGCCTTTGCTCGAGATGTATCCTTTCGAACGTGGAAGTCATTTCGAGAGACTCGGGCGGTTGAGAACTCGGTCTACTTTATCGGCGTAAATTACGCGGGGGAAGCATTTGGAGAAACGTCGGTCGTACCACCATGGGTCGACGAGTTGCACGAGCCACTTGTCATGGGAAGACCAGAAGGATACTTGGTTGGACGGATCCAAAGGAGCACTTTGAATATGGTGCGGACAACCATGCCCTTTTATCGACAAATCTGTGCCGAAGGTGAAACCAAATCTAGCTTTACCGGTACTAGTAGATAACATGACAATGACACAGTAGTACATACATTGTAACAAATCGTGTCTTGTGTCTAGCTGTTCGATTACCGCCTTTTGCATCAAGCGTCGTACGCTGAGACATGGGGCTCGAGAAACCATCAAACGGCAACATCGTCATGTCTTTCCGCATGTTTGGTCCGTGCTCTACTGGTCTATTAGTACATTACGGTATGGTTTTCTCTTATAGACACAGGCAGGACGATGCTCGCCTAGCTAGTCGTCCGTGGAGTCTAGCTTCATTTTCGAGACCGTAGGTATATCCCACGGCCCACGAACAAGGACCTTGTGGTGTTGCAAAACGTACTTCCAGCACGGTACCACTAGAAAAATCATCAACAAGGTCAAGCTAACGAGTGCGATCTGCCGAGGTTGCTGCAATAAAACCAAGGTAGCCGCAACGACACCCCCAGTCACCAACCACAAGGCTGGACTCGTGCTAGGATGAAAGGCTGCCGCAACTGCGTGTCGTGTTGCGGGATAAAAGCAAAAGGCCACAATGGCTTGTGTCACAAAAAAGTAGGCTGTCAGGTTTGATGAAAGCCTACTAACAAGCATCGTAGTCGAAAAGAGCGCCGCGTTCAATGATATGGACCCTCCTTGAAAAATGGGTCGTAATGACGTCGAAGTTGAGCCAGTAATTGCAATCGCAGTTTGCTTCCCATTGGCATACGAGTAATCACATGCTAGTACGTGCACAATCATACCCGCGATAGCCAGCGCCTGGACAGTATCTGACGAGTACGAGGCCGTGAGGGTCCGGAGAATGCTAGCCACAAAACGCAAGAGAATCGCCAAGAGAAAACCATTCGTCAGCCGCTGTTTGACTTTTGTTTTCCGATCCTGTTGCATGGAGATTCCTTCGGATCTCGCACTGTAAAAGAGAACTAGCAACAGCGACAAGAGAATGAAAAAGGTGGAACGATCGATACATTCTTGTACACCTATGAGTATCAGGCGTGGTTTCGTTCCAGCACAACCAGTTAGCTGGATCTCTTCATCGCCAAGGGTGACACGATGCCTTGCCAGTAAGAAACAAACCAACGAGAACTCTTGACCGACAACGAGCGCGTTGGAGCACAAGGTCCAAAGGGACCGAGGTGCTGGTCGCGACGAAAAGCGCTGTAAGATGACAGCGAACGTCTCCTCGTCTCTCTCCTTATGGGCGCCCTTTTGATACGAGCTCTGCCAAAGGCGACGCCGGTTACTAGTACTCTGTTTATTCATTTCAAGTAGGGTTACGAAAAGTAGAGTAGCACCATGCACACCATTTTGCAGATTTGCACCAACACCAAAAAGTTCGTGTGTGTCGAATGTCGAATGTCGAACGTGGAAGAGTTGTGTAGCTCATTGGGTGTATATGTACTTACCGACAACGCGCCGCGCCGCTAAAAAGAAAGAAGCGAAAAAGAAGCGTCGATCTGCGCCGAGAAAATAACAAAAAAAACACGGGTGACTTTTTTGAGTTGGCAATTGCTAGAACGAGACTGTCGAAACGAAATGCCTAGTTTAAGCAAACACGCTTCCTGAAAGAACGAAAGACACTGGGTTGAAAAGGAACATCACAGCATGTCATCACGAGGGGGGTTTGACACCAAACTAACCCTAGCCAAAAGCAGGGCGCGCTCGGAGTCGATTCCGCGTAGCTCCGACAAACGCTTAAAAGAACGGCCGCCGTATCAAGTCGCCCCAGGACGGACCGTGCCGCAGATGAACGATGGTCCTGCCCCTTCAACAATGCCCGAAGGCACTGCACCAGCAATCCAATCCCTTCCCGGGAATCAAACTGAGGCGGACTAGTCAATCAGCAACGGAACATAGAAAATTTCGCCGAGCCGGAATCTTGCATACCGATAGCTCCCCCCCTCCCGTACCCATCATCTCTCGGAGCGGCGTTCCCAGTACGAAACGAAGAGCGTGGCCCTTCCCAGGCCACCTCCCGTTACAACGCCTTCGAATGCTCAAACAACTTGCCAATCACCAAACGGATGTCTGTCGTGAAGGCACATTATCCACGCTGTCTTCGTCACTCTGAATCAAAAATAACAGTCAGAAAGGAGCGACCTTAGCCAACGCACACGGCCGGCTCACCAGCACGCACACAGCCGCACTCCGGCTGTAGGCATCGCACCACCAAAACAAGCGCACGAGCCAGAGAAGAACGGCCGTTACCAACACACTCGGCCGGCTTGATCCCGGGAACCAGCAACCGGCAAGCCTCGTGGCTGACGAGGAAGATTGCGGCGCACCAAATGAGAAAGCTCGCGGCACACCAAACAAGAAAACCCAAAGCGAAACCCCAATTCTCGATGCTCTGGTTGCCAGTCCCAGTATCGGCACGCGGAATCTGACAAGGACAGAGTAGCGGAAGAGCAACCGTGGCTGAGAGCGCACGGCCGGCTCCCCAAGCGCCTCAGTACTCTGGGGAGACTTGAGTCGTTCACAGGTAGGAGCAAGAGCCGGAAAGCGCCAAGAGACAGCAGCAGTCCACGACTCTTTCACTCGAGCGATCCCGGGAGTCACCAACCGACAGGTCTCGTGACTGCCGAGGAAGGTCCCGGCAACAACAAACGAGAAAGCCCAATGCAAAGCCCAGACTCCCGATGATCTGGTTGCCGGTCCCAGTAATGGCACGCGGAAACCAACAACGACAGAAAAGCGGAAGAGCAACCATTACTGAGAGCGCACGACCGGCTTCCCAAGCGCGCCTCAGCACCCTGGGAAGACTTGGGTTGTTCACAGAGAGGAGCGGCCGAGAGGTGGAAAGGAGCCCCGAGAAGCAGCAGCAGTCCACGACTCTTTCACTCGGGCGATCCCGGGAGCCAGCAACCGCCAAGTCTCGTGACTGACGAGGAAGGTCCCGGCAACAACAACCGAGAAAGCCCAATGCAAAGCCCAGACTCCCGAGGATCTGGTCGCCGGTCCCGGTAATGGCACGCGGAAACCAACAACGACAGAAAAGCGGAAGAGCAACCGTGACTGAGAGCGCACGGCCGGCTCCCCAAGCGCGCCACAGCACTCTGAGGAGACTTGAGTTGTTCGCAGAGAGGAGCAGCCGAGAGGCGGAAAGCGC
>Ga0307981_1001696_pt1 | contig 19119 bp, 18 predicted proteins | sample OrgLakmetagen987_FD_201849 | JGI IMG/M metagenome (GOLD analysis project Ga0307981, IMG submission 201849) | Saline water microbial communities from Organic Lake, Antarctica - #987 | ecosystem: Environmental > Aquatic > Non-marine Saline and Alkaline > Saline | place: Antarctica: Organic Lake... | reverse complement strand
ATCACGCGGTCCCCTCCTATCCCCCGCTTAGGCGGGGGCAGGAGGGGAGTTTTGTAAGTCAGCAATCTAAGATGGCTATTCCCGAGTCAATATTGCCTTTCTTTCCTTAGGTTGACGCACATGCGCTTAGCGGGATCCATTAACGGTTTACAAAAATTCACTCACTCCAACTCCCGATTTCAGGTTAATTAAGCTGGGTTGTCGAGTTGGAGTTCCGGCTTTAGCCGGTATTCTCTTTGGCGCCGACCATCGACGGCACTCCCCCTTCGCTAAGGCTATGGAGGACAGGTCGCGTGCCATCGCTACGATCAATCATGCCAGGCACAAAAAATCTGCCCGGGCCGAAGCACGGCGGGCAGATTTTGTGGAACTTCGAATACTTAAGATCGAAGGCTGAATGTTAAATTCAGCGTTCGATGTTCATTCAGCCTTTGTAGATACGTAGCAGTGCGTCGGCGATCTCTGAAGGGTTGCGGGCGATGGAGACGCCTGCGTCTTCCATTGCTTCGAACTTGGCTTCAGCAGTGCCGGCACCCGATGCGGAGACAATCGCTCCGGCGTGACCCATTGTGCGTCCCTTTGGTGCGGAGGCTCCGGCGATGAAGCCAGCGACGGGCTTTTTGACGTGCTCCTTGATGTAGGCGCAAGCATCTTCCTCAGCGCTACCACCTATTTCACCGATCATGATAATGGCGTCAGTGTCGGGGTCCTCATTGAACATTCGGATAGCGTCTGTCTGGGAGGTGCCGTTGATCGGATCACCACCGATGCCGATGCAAGTCGATTGCCCGTGGCCTTTTTGAGTGAGCTGCCAGACGGCTTCATAGGTTAGGGTGCCGGAGCGTGAGACGACACCGACGCGACCGGGCTTGTGGATGTAGCCGGGCATGATGCCGATTTTACACTCACCGGGCGTGATGATGCCGGGGCAGTTTGGACCGATCAGGCGGGTCTTTGTGTTATGGAAGTAGAGGCGGCGACGCACTTCGGCCATATCGCGCACGGGCACACCCTCGGTGATGCAGATGACGAGCGGGATATTCGCTTCGATTGCTTCGAGGATGGAGTCGGCGGCGAAGGCGGGCGGCACGTAGATCACGGATGCATTGGCACCATGTTCTTTAACGGCTTCGGCCACAGTGTTGAGGACGGGGACTTTATCTTCCCATAATTGGCCACCCTTGCCAGGTGTCACACCGGCCACGACATTGGTGCCGTATTCGATGCATTGCTGTGTGTGGAAGGTGCCGGTCTTACCGGTGATCCCTTGAACGACGAGACGTGTGTCTTTGTTAACGAGAATACTCATTGGATAGTTTGTTAAATGTGATCGTTGTGGGGGATTAAGCCTGGGGGCCAGCGTTCTTGACTTGCTCGACGATGATCTCGGCGGCTTGCACAAGGCTGTCGGCAGGTGTCAGGGCGACGCCGCTTTCGCGGAGGATCTTCTTGCCAGCTTCGACGTTGGTGCCTTCGAGGCGGACGACGAGGGGCACGGTGATGTCCACATTCTTGGCCGCAGCGACAATGCCGCGGGCGATAACGTCGCACTTCATGATGCCACCGAAGATGTTGACGAGGATGCCCTTCACGTTCGGGTCGGAGAGGATGATTTTAAAGGCGGCCGTGACTTGGTCTTCGTTGGCACCTCCACCGACGTCGAGGAAATTGGCGGGCGAACCGCCGAAGCTTTGAATGATGTCCATCGTCGCCATGGCGAGACCGGCACCGTTGACCATGCAAGCGATGTTACCATCGAGTGCGATATAAGCGAGGTTGTGCTTGGACGCTTCGATCTCTTTAGGATCTTCTTCGTTGAGGTCGCGGAGCTGCTGAATGTCCGGATGCTGGAAGATGGCGTTGGCATCGAAGGAGACCTTGGCATCGAGTGCGCTGAGGTTGCCATTCTTGTCGGTCACGAGTGGGTTGATCTCGACGAGCATGGCGTTCTTTTCCCAGAACATCTTGTAAACGCCTGTGAGGATACGTGCGAATTGCTTGACCTGATCACCTTTGAAGCCGAGCGCGAAGGCAACTTGGCGGCACTGGTGGTGGCGGAGGCCCATAGTGGGGGAGACGGGCACACGGATGAGCTTCTCGGGAGTCTTCTCGGCGACTTCTTCGATATCCATGCCGCCTTCGGTCGAAGCGATGATGACGGACTGAGCCGTCTCCCGGTCGAGGACGATCGCGAGGTAATACTCGTGCTCGATGTCGCAACCTTCGGTGAGGTAGAGCGTCTGCACCTTGCGGCCTTCGGGGCCTGTCTGCGCAGTGACGAGTGTGTTATCCAGCATGTGGTTGGCGGCATCTTGCGCGGCGGCGCGGCCTTTGACCACTTTGACGCCACCTTTGTAGCCATCGGTGAAAGTTCCCTTGCCGCGTCCACCTGCGTGGATTTGGGCCTTAACGACGATCATATCATCGTCGCCAAGGTGGGAGATAGCGGTTTCAACTTCGCGGGAATTAGTGGCTGCGTAACCGCGCGGGACGGGCACACCGTATTCCTGAAGAAGGCGTTTAGCCTGATACTCGTGGATATTCATAAGTTATTAATTGGTGTTTTAGACACGAAAGATGCCTTATTTGCCAATCAGATGAGTCAGGTGCAATCACTTTTCGGCTCAGTTGCTCAGAAAAGAAGTAGGCAGGGAGCTCAATTCGTAGGGGCTCTCGCTTGCGAAGCCCGCCAACGTTCAGCTAATTTCGATAGATTTGAACGCCTCAGATCGCTCACGGGTGCCGCCATTCGGCTTCGGCATCATGGTCACAGACAAGCGGACACCCCTACCAGGGAATCAAAGTGAACAACCTTGTGCAGTCTCGCAGTTGGGCCGGGCGACGAGGCCTTTGATTGGCTCGTCGGGAAAGAGCTCGGTAGCGCGGCCGTTTTCGATGAGGTGGCGGTCGCAGACTGCGTCGAGGTCTTCCTTGGATTGGGCTCGGCGCATGTCATGGAGGAACTGGCCGTCGACATCGACGCTTAGGCCGACGAAGTTGAGGAATTTCTTGAGGTGGTTGATGTGAAAGCGGCCTTTGCGGTCAGGCAGGGTAGTGGCCTCGTAGAGGTCTTCGATGTATTGGCGGACATCGGCCAGGCTCGGCGCAAAGACAGGTTCGCCGGCGAAGTGCTCGCGGAGTTGCCTGAAGATCCACGGGTTACGAATGCAGGAGCGGCCGACCATGAGACCGGCGCTGCCGGTCTCATCCAGGACTCGTTGGCCTTTCGACACGGAGGTGACGTTTCCATTGGCCAGCACGGGGCAGGGGAGGCGTTCGGCAGCACGCTTAATGTATTCGTAGTGCACCTCGCTCCGATAGGCCTCCTTAACTGTGCGGGCGTGTAAGCTGAGGAGATCCACTTCGTGCTTCTCAATGAGGTCGAGGATGGTTTCAAAGTTTCGGTCATCCTCAAAGCCGATACGCATCTTAACCGTAAAGCGCCCATCCACTGCGGCTCGGAGGCAGCCGAGTATTTCGTCCACCTTTGCCGGGTCACGAAGGAGACCGCCGCCGACGTTTTTCTTATAAACCTTCGGCGCCGGGCAGCCCATATTCAGGTCGATGCCGGCCACAGGTAGATTGGCGGCGTGGATGGCGCTAACCGTTCGTTCAATATCTGGCAGACTCTCGCCAATCAGTTGAGCAAAGACAGGCCGGCCAGTATCATGGTGCAGAATCGACTCAACGATATGTTGCTCTAAAGTGGAGTGGCCATGCACGCGGAAATACTCGGTGAAGAACAAGTCCGGCGCGCCATACTTTCCCAGTAGGCGCATGAAGGGCAGAGTCGTGACATCCTGCATGGGCGCAAGCGCTGTCCAGGGTTGGCCGGGTATGAGCGGCTCTGGGAGTGAATTTTTCTTTACCACGGAGGTCACGGAGAGGGGGAGCTATTCAAATACTGCTTAATTGCAATGAACCCACCTCCCGATCTCAGTGATCTCAAACGAAGCGGGTGGTTTAAATTATGAATCCTGTGATAGAATCTTGGCTAGGATCTCGCTCATGTCGTCGACGGAATCGAGCACAGTTCTCGCCGTGTAGATCGGCTTGCCGGAGGCGAGCGCTAAGACAATGGAGTCGCTGGGCCGGGCATCGATCTCGGTGATTTTATGACCGAGTTCATTCTCCATGGAAATAATGAGGCGCGCGAAAAAGGTGCCTTGGTCCACATCGCTGATGACGACTCGTTCCACCTCGGCGCCAAGACCGTCGAGCATAGTCAGCATGAGATCGTGAGTTAGTGGGCGTTCGGCTTGTTCCCCGCTGACGGCTCTCTGGATGGCGTCGCCGATGCCCTGGTCAACGTAGATGACAAAGGTCTTTTCGTCGTTGCCTAAAAAAACAGCACAGCCGTTGGAGGTCGGCATGACACCCTTAACAATGACGGTGGAGACTTGGTTATCCATAAATAATAATATGTGGCAACCCTTGAAGCCCTGCAAGTGTTATGCAAATCACTTTTTTATCGCGCAAGTGCGGGGTAGCTTTTCATTATGGCGTAGTGAGCGAAGAAACTAATAAGCCAATGCCCAACCTCTACCTCGTCGGCTTCATGGGCGTGGGGAAGTCGGCCGTGGGTCGAAAGGTCGCTCGTGAGCTGCGCTACCGTTTTCTCGACTCGGATCATCAGATCGAAAAAAAGGCGGGTAAAATGATCCCTGCGATCTTCGCAGAGGATGGTGAAGCTGCCTTTAGGCAAATGGAGCGCGAATTCATCGAATCCGGTCACTCGGATCAGGGCTGTGTCGTGTCATGTGGCGGTGGCCTCGTGGTTGAAGAGGGCATGTCTGATCTGCTGAAAGAGAAAGGCGTCGTCGTGTGTCTCTTTGCTTCCGCCGAGACAGTGATCGAGCGAACGAGCCGAAATGCCAATCGCCCGCTGCTGAATGTGGATCATCCGGAGGAACGGGTCAGGCAACTGCTGGCCGAGCGGGAACCAATCTACATGAATGCGGGAGCCTGCATTACGACCGAGGGCCGAACGATGACCGAAGTGGTGCGCCATGTCGTGCGGACTTACATGGGAGCGGCACGCGTTTTTGGGGATAGAGCGGAATGATTGGGCGGCATCGCCCCCTTTTTTTGTCGCTAGCTAGGTCGTTTCCAATTTAACTCCGGCCATTTCTTGAAATCCTGATCAAAGGACATGATCGAATAGCCTTTGTCTAGAGCCAGCCGAGCTTGAAACGCATCCAAATAATCCACTGACTTGCGAGTGAGATCCTCCAAAGCTGCCAAGGTGGCTTTGGAGTGCTCCAGGCGAATACCTGATCGTTGTAGAAACTCGGAAAGGATTCGGGCAACCTCTTTCTTGTCCTGTTCGTAGTAACTAGTCAGCACCCAGATGATTTCTGCGATGCAAGACGCAGTAAAATAGAGCGTGTAATCACCGTCTTGAGCCTTCTGGAAAATGCTTTTCGCCAATGGGGACAGTTTTACGTCATCCCACTGGAGCAGGCGAATTACCATATTGGCATCACAGAGGTAGATAGGCGTACTCATTCGGGGGACGCATATTTTTTACCACGGACGAGTGCAGCCGCCAGTCGCGCTTCCTTCTTGGAGACGGCAGGTTTCTTGGATTTTAAGATGCCCGCGAAACGGTTCAACGAGGCGTCAACGGGACGAATGATGGCATAGCCGTCCTTAGCCTCATAAGAAACTTGCTGCTGCGGTTTCAATCCCAATATATTTCGAATATCTATTGGAATCGTTGTCTGTCCTTTGCTGGTAATCGTGGATGTGGTCATTGTAGATTTTCCTTACCTGTTTGATCTCCCCTTACCTACTTAAATTATCCTTTCTCGCTTCCTTGTCAAGGAAAGCAGGTGTCTTTTGAGTAATGGAAGGTTTTCAGAAGTGCCATTCGCCCTAGCTAACTGAAAGACTCTATCTGCCATCCGCTTAAATCAATCTGTCTCTCTGGCCCAAGCCTCTTGGATGAGTTTCAGAAAAGCCTCCGGCGGGCGTAGCGCTTTGCCCTGCCCATCCATAAAGCCGTGGGTGGTCTGGCCGGTCGCGAGTAGCTCGCCATCGCGCCGCACTTCGTAGTCGAAGCGGAACCGAGCCCTTGGTTGCTCGCGCATGAAGAGGTGCACCTCGATCCGGTCGTCAAAAAATGCGGGCCGCTTATAATCAATAGACACTCCGAGAACCGGGATGAAAAAGCCGGCAGCTTCGACTTCGGTGTAGGGCAAGCCGATCTGATCGAGCATCTCGATGCGTGCCGCCTCGAACCAAACGAGGTAGTTGCTGTGGTGGACGACGTCCATCCGATCGGTTTCGACGTAGCGGACGCGGAATTTGGAAATGGTGTGGATCATTGAATGATGACTAATGATTAATGGGTGATGACTAATGAATGATGACTAATGGGTGATGACTAACGACTAATGCGGGATGTAGCCGAAGCCCTTCGGCTTTGGTTCGGCTTCGGTCGTGCTAGTCTGTAGAGAGTAGCCAGGAAATGTATTCGAGGTCGGCAGCGGTGGTGATTTTTGGGTTCGGATCGGTATTGTGAATGAGCGTGGTCTTAATGCCGATGGTTGCGGCTGCGGCGCAGTCATCGGTGATTTGTAGGCCTTTATCGGTGACGTGTTGATAAGCTTTCAGGATATCCGAATGGCGAAAGGCTTGTGGGGTTTCCATCGCCCAGAGCCGGTCGCGCTGGAGGTCTTCGAGTTCGGTTTGTTGCAACTGGCCGGCTGCAGGAATTCGTTTCACCGTATCCGAGACTGGATGAGCGAGGCAGGCTGCGCCGTCGCTTCGTGTGGTTTCGATAAGCTCGCGGATCAGTTTTGCTGAGATAAGCGGCCGGGCGCAGTCATGAATAAGGGTGCAGCTGGTCTCTAGCGGTAGGGCTTGCAGACCGTTGTGCACGGAATCTTGTCGTTTATTACCGCCTTGCACCCAAATGATTGCTTGTTCGATCGCTGGTGCGAGCGTAGCTGCGAGTTGTTCCTTCTGGGCTGCGTCGCGATAGACAATGCAGATGTGGTGAATCAAATCGCACTCGGTGAAAGCCTTTAGTGAATAGCTGAGGGTTGGTTGCCCATTAATCAGGGCGAGGATCTTATCATCCACCGTGCCCTGCATGCGGGCACCGCTACCGCCAGCGAGAAGGACTGCACAATTTATCTGGGTAGGCATTTGGATCTTAAACAAGTTCAGCTTGGATGGCCTGAGCAGCATCGGAGGGTGAGGGTGCTTTCAGGATCGGTCGACCGACGACGATGTAGCTAGAGCCGGCTGCTGCTGCGTCACGGGGAGTCATGATGCGCTTTTGCTCATCGGCAGCGCTGCCTGCCGGTCGGATGCCCGGTGTGACGATGAGCGGATCAGCGCCGAATTTTTTGCGCAGTGGGTCGAGTTCGAGGGAGGAGCAGACTAGGCCTTGCACGCCGGCTTCGAGGCTGAGCCCTGCGAGGTGCATGACTTGTTCCTCGGGGGTGGCCTTTACATTGAGTGAATTAAGCTGAGCTTCGTTCATCGAAGTGAGCACAGTGACTGCGAGCAGGTTTAGATTCGGCGCATAATCGGCACGCGCTTTGTTCGCCCATTCCAGCATTTCTGCTCCGCCTGAGGCGTGGAGAGTGAGTAGGTCAACCGGGAGTTGCGCGATGCTCTGCACGGACTTCGCCACGGTGTTGGGAATGTCGTGCAGCTTGAGGTCGAGGAAGACGTGGTAGCCGCGGTCGGCGACTTCTCGAACAAAGTCCGGGCCGTAGGCGGTGAAGAGTTGGAGCCCTATTTTGACCCAATTCAGTGAACTGCCTAGTTGGTCGAGCATTGCGAGTGCGTCTTCGCGGGTCTCCAGGTCGAGGGCGAGTATAAGTTGGCAAGATTTAGAATGGGTCATCTTGGCAAATTAACGGAGCCCCGCCTGCTTTGGCAAAGTGCAAAAAACGAAATTTTCATGGCGGCCATGATAAATTGGGCTATATATGTTCAATGTGAGAAATTTGAAGCAGAGCAAAGAAGGATGGTTGAACTTGGCCGCTCCCGCCAAGGTGAATTTGATGCTGTCGGTGCATGGCCGCCGGGAGGACGGTTTTCATGAACTGACCTCGGTGATTATGGCACTGGATTTTGGCGATGAGTTGGAACTCCGGCTCAATCGCGAAACAACAGACACGTTGGTTTGTGATAACTCAGCACTGCCGCTAGGCGCCTCTAATCTTGTGCTTCAAGCTGCGCGACACTTTCGAGAGGCAACGGGGCGGACTGAGTCTTTTGATTTTAGCCTTAAAAAGCGGACGCCGGTCGGAGCCGGTTTGGGCGGCGGCAGTAGCGACGGTGTCGCAGCGCTAAAGGGGATGGATCGGCTGCTCGGCACGAATTTTGGGGGTCATCAGCTTCGTGAGCTAGCGGCATCGCTTGGCTCGGATTGCCCCTTCTTTGTTGACGCGGCTCCTGCAGTCATGACCGGTCGCGGCGAGTCCATCGAGCCATTGCCAAATACGGTCACTGATAAGATTAGCGGGCAGCGCCTAGTCCTGTTTCGTCCTGATTTCGGAATAAACACGGCTTGGGCCTACGGAAAACTTGCCGCCATGCCCGAGCCTTATGAGCCCAAGGCTATGGCTGCCGCAAGGTTGAGCGTTTTTTACGGCAATGGAGGACTGGATGAATTACTATTTAATAGTTTCGAACAAGCGATTGGGCAAAAGTTTTTAGCGATCAGATGCTTATTGGAAATCCTACGCTCAAAAGGTTACCGATGTTTGATGAGTGGCAGCGGTAGTGCTTGCTTTGCAATTGTTGACGGCGATGACGAGGCGGCTGATATAAAAGCGACCTGCCAGGAGAGCTGGGGGCCTAATATATTTTGGGTTGAAACATCTCTCGCTGAAAGAAGTATATAGTCGCACTTTACCAATCAGTCGCCTTAAATCATCAATTTAGCCACCATTCTTTTGTCTTCAGATAACAACCAGAGCGAGATCGTCATCGAAGGTTTTGCCGCATCGCCCGGAGTGGCGCACGGCAAGGCACTGGTGTATCTTCAGAAGCAGCTGGATGTGCCCTGCTACGAAATAGCTGAGAGCTCTATCGAAGCAGAGTTAGATCGCTTCGACCGCGCTATACTGGAGACTCGGGCGGAGATTACTGCCATTCGGGATAAGATCGCCTCGACCCTCGGAGAAGGAGAGGCACGCATCTTTGACGCCCACCTGCTCGTCCTAGAGGACAATGCACTGCTCGAAGAGGTCTCTTCTGAGCTGCAAAGCACGCGAATGAATATCGAGTGCTGCTATAACAAGGTCGCTCAGCGTTACATGTCGTTCTTCAAGTCGATGGAGGATGAGTATCTCAGGGAGCGCTTCGCGGATATTCAGGATGTCTCTCGCCGATTACTCCATAATCTAACCGGTACCACTAAGATCAGCCTGCAGGATTTGTCCGGTGACAGTATCTTAATCTCGGAAGATATCTCGCCATCCGATGCCGCAGACATGGCTCGCGATAAGCTGCTTGCATTCGCCACTGATGCGGGAGGTAAGACCAGCCATTCGGTGATTATGGCTCGCTCGCTAGGCATACCGGCCGTCGTCGGTGCGCATGATGTGACGGAGCGAATTAAGACTGGTGATCGTTTACTGGTTGATGGCCATGAAGGCCTTATCGTCATCAACCCTACGGAAGAGCGTCTCTACCAGTATGGGAAACTGGCATCAGAGCGCAAGAAGCGTGATGAGATCATTATTAAGGTTATCGATAAGCCAAGCGTGTCGAAAGACGGCGTGCCGCTTGCCTTGATGGCGAATGTCGAGGGGGCGCGTGAGATGGAGCAAGTGCTTGCGATGAAGGCGGATGGAGTGGGACTTTTTCGTACAGAGGGCATTTTTTTGAGGCACCACGGGTATCCCCCCGAGTCGGTGCAGTATGACGAGTATGCCGCAGTGGCTGAGGCCGCTGGAGACAATCCGGTGATTATTCGGACTTTGGATGTTGGAGGAGATAAGACGATTGGCGATGAGAACGTTCAAGACGACAACTCGTTTATGGGCTTTCGTGCGATTCGTTTTTGCCTGGGCAATATAGATATTTTCAAAACACAGCTTCGTGCCATCCTGCGGGCCAGCGTGAAGGGTAATGTAAAGATTATGTATCCCATGATCAGCGGGGTGGGTGAATTGCGGCAAGCGCAGGAGGTCCTCGAATCGGTCAAAGAAGAATTTCGAGGGAAGCAGATCGCCTTCGATGAGGATATTGAAGTCGGTGCGATGGTTGAAGTGCCCAGCGCGGCCACGATCATCGACCTCATCGCGAAGGAAGTTGATTTTCTGAGTATCGGCACGAATGACTTAATCCAATATCTAATGGCTGTCGATCGGCTGAACGATAAGGTGGCGCATCTCTATGAGCCTGCGCATCCAGCTGTCTTGCGTACATTGAAGGCTATCATCGATGGCGGGCGCGCTGCAGGTATACCGGTGAGCGTGTGTGGTGAGATCGCCAGTGAACCGATTTTTGCCGCCCTCTTGCTCGGCATGGGTGCCAGTTCGCTCAGTATGTCGGCTACCCTGCTCCCGGAAGTGAAATATTTTATTCAACAAGTCAATCAATCGGATGCCGCTGCCTTGGCGGACGAGGTGTTGGCTCTTGGAGATTCGAAATCAACCATCGATGCGCTTCGCGCCTTCCGTTTGGAGAATATGGGCGAGCTTGCGTAGTAGATTTAAGCATCGGATTGACGTAAAATCACAAAACAAATGACCGAGGCACCACAAATCAAACATGTGATCTATGACACGTCCGCTATGGTTTTGGACCGTGAGCACATTGAAGGTCTGAAGGCTCTGCAAGACGATACGGGCTCAACCTCTCTTATCAGTGAATTGTTCACTCTCTTTATTTCGGAAAATCAGGAGAAGATTAACCAACTGGAATCTGTCTGTATCGCCCGAGATGACGTTACCCTTAAGCGTATTGTTCATTTCATCGCCGGCGGCGCAGGTAATATTGGACTGATGCGGCTATCTGCACTCTGTCGGGGTGTCGAAGAAGCGATCTGCAAGGGAGTCTTGCTGGACTACGAAGCCTGTGCGCGATTAATTCCGCAGGAATATGAATTGGCCACCACAGCGTTCAGAGAAATTCTAGGCGCGGACTGATCCACTACTCTGGAGGTAACTGTAAAATTTTCTGGCGGTGATGCCTCCGAACGCTATTCATCTAGCGCCTATGTCAGAAAGCACGGACAGCCCAAAAGATTTTATCCGCCAAATGGTCGCCGCAGATGTGGCGGCAGGTAAGCATGGTGGTCGCGTGCAGACGCGCTTCCCTCCCGAGCCGAACGGTTACCTGCAAATTGGCCACGCCAAGGCAATCTGCCTGAACTTCGAGATCGCGCAGGAATTCGGTGGCCTCTGTAACCTCCGCTTCGACGACACGAATCCCGAGAAGGAGAGTGATGAATTCGTCCGCGCCATCCAGGAAGACATTAGGTGGCTCGGCTATGATTGGGCGAAACTGTGCTACGCCAGTGACTACTTCGAGCAACTCTTTCAATGGGCGCTCAAACTGATCGAGTCTGACAATGCATACGTCGATGAACTCGGACCGGAAGAAACGCGCGAATACCGTGGCACGGTTAATGAGCCGGGCAGGAATAGTCCATTCCGAGACCGTCCTATGGCCGAGAGTGCCGATCTATTCGAACGGATGCGTGCCGGTGAATTTGAAGACGGTAAGATGGTGCTCCGTGCCAAGATTGACATGGCGCACCCGAATATGAATATGCGTGATCCAGTGATGTATCGCATCAAGCGCATGCACCACCATCGACTCGGCGATGATTGGTGTATCTATCCGAGCTACGACTTCACCCACGGCCAGAGCGACTCGCTGGAAGAAGTGACTCATTCTCTTTGCTCGCTTGAATTCGAGGATCACCGTCCACTCTATGAATGGTTTATTGAGAAGCTGGGCATCTTTCCTTCGAAGCAGACCGAATTTGCCCGCCTGAATTTAACTTACACGGTTGTTAGCAAGCGGAAGCTTCGTGCTCTCGTTGAGGGCGGCCACGTTGAGGGCTGGGATGATCCGCGTATGCCGACGCTCTCCGGCATGCGTCGCCGAGGCTATCCCGCTGCCGCAATTCGTAATTTCTGCCGCACCGTCGGCATCACTAAGACGCCTTCGACGAGCGATGTTGCCCTTTTGGAGCACGCTGTGCGCGATGAGTTGAACCGCACGGCGAATCGCCGAATGGCTGTCATGGCCCCGCTCGAAGTCGAGCTAACCAATTGGCCGGAAGGCGAAGTGCTTGAAGTTGAGGGTAATAATAATCCCGGAGATGAATCCGCAGGCAGTCGTAAGATACCGTTTTCGAAGCACCTCTTCATTGAGCAAGAAGATTTCCGCGAGGAGGCCAATCGTAAGTTCTTCCGGCTAAAGAAGGATGGGGAAGTGCGCTTGCGTCATGCCTATATTATTAAGTGCGATGAGGTGATTAAAGACGCCGAAGGCAATATCACTAAGTTGTTATGTCGTGTCGATTTGGATACGCTGAATAAAAGCCCTGAGGATCGTAAGGTGAAGGGCGTCATCCATTGGGTGAGCGCTGAGCATGCGCTGAAGGCGCCGGTGCGTCTTTTTGATCGGCTCTTTCATGTTGAGAAGCCTGAAGCCGATAAGGAGCGTGAGTTCACTGAGTTTGTCAACGCCGACTCATCATCGGAGGCGACGGCATTCTGCGAGCCGAGTCTCGCTGAAATGGAGCCAGGTGAAACCTGTCAGTTCGAGCGCATCGGCTATTACTGCGTCGATAGCGAAATTTCTAAGCCGGGGCAACCCGCTTTCAACCGCACGGTTGGGTTGCGTGATTCTTGGGCGAAAAAGGATAAGTAATCATGGAGGCTAAAGCGACAGAACTCTTCACTTCGACATTTGGCAGTGCGCCCACACAGTTGGCTTTTGCCCCGGGGCGTATCGAATTTATCGGTAACCATACGGACTATAACGGAGGTCTGGTCATGGGGGCCGCCGTCACCGAAGGCATCACCGTGGCTCTGGGTAAACGCAGCGATCGCCAGATTCATTTGGTGAGTGAGCAAGGTTGTCAGGTGGAAGCGCACTTGGATGCTTTGGAACCGAAGGAGGGCTCAGCATCTTGGACGAACTATCCAGTCGGCGTGACGAAGGTGTTGCTAGAGTCCGGTATGTCGATGGATGTTGGATACAACATTGCCGTGGTTTCTGATCTTCCCGTCGGTGCCGGCATGAGCAGCAGCGCGGCTATTGAGCTGGCGACTGCTTATGCACTGGCTTCAATGTTCGGCTATGATGCGGACAAGGCCGGTTTCGCCCGTATCGGCCGAAAGGCTGAAAACGAATTTGTCGGTATGCCCTGTGGTATCCTGGACCAAGGCGTTTCCGCTTTTGGTGAGCCCGATCACCTCGTGCGCATCGACTGCGCGACGGAGACGTTCAGCACGACTCCTATGCCGGCAGGCACCCACTTCTGGATTTTCAATTCAAACAAGAAGCACGCGCTGGTCGATTCTGCTTACGCGGATCGCTTTAGGGAGTGTCATGATGCTTTGGCGCAGTTGCAGTCCCGCTATGCCGAAGCCCGGTCGCTTTCAGATATCACCGCTGATCAGCTGGAAGCAGCGAAGGGCGACTTTGACGATCTACTCTACCGTCGGGCTAGCCACATCGTCGGCGAAAACGCGCGAGTCCGGGCGGTTGAATCCGCTCTTTTGGCAGGGGATTTGGTCGCGGTTGGTGAGGCGCTTACGGCTTCGCATGAAAGCTCTCGCGTGAATTTTGAGAATAGTGTGCCGGAGCTCGATTTTCTTGTTCATGAGCTATCGAAGGCAGACAATGTCTTTGGAGCTCGATTGACGGGCGGTGGTTTCGGCGGTGCCGTGATGGCATTTACGAGTGCTGACTTCGACCTGCAGCAAGCTAATGTGATCGCTCAGGCATACCACGAGCAATTCGATCTCGCTGCGACGGTTATTCGCACGCGAGCTGGCGCTGGTGCGACTCTCTTGTAGGGGGCTCCCGCTTGCCTTCGACCATGAGCTCAGGCCGAATGGCGGATGCCCGCCGCGCCGTCTAGGCGAGGCCAGAGGGCGCATTAGGCATTTTGAAGATTCGATGCTTCTTCTAAACGAAGCCGTGCCATCCGCCATTCGGGCTGAGCTCATGATCGAAGGCAAGCCGCCGCGCTACCTACCAATCCACACTTGTCTTTACGCTCGTAGGGCCTAGTCGTAGCACGCATGAGTAAACGCTACGTAGTGATAATGGCCGGTGGCCGGGGTGAACGTTTTTGGCCGATGAGTCGACTGGCTCGGCCTAAGCAACTGCTCCCGATTGTTGGGGAGAAGGCCATGCTCACTCAAACCGTGGATCGACTGTCTGGATTGGTTGATCCGAAAGATGTATTTGTCATCACCAATGCCGAGCAGCGTGACGCCGTATTAGAAGTTTGTCCGGATTTGGATCCCGCTAAGGTGATCGGCGAGCCCATCGGTCGCGACACAGCGGCTGCGGTCGGCCTTGCCACAATTCTAGTGCGCCGCGAGGACGCCGGCGCGACATTTGCCATGCTCCCGGCCGATGCGGTCATCCACGATGCAGCGGGCCTCTGTGCGACTCTGGAAACAGCTTTTCAGGCAGCTGAAGCCCAGCCGGTGCTAGCGACGATTGGCATTACGGCCGATTTTCCGGCAACTGGCTATGGCTACATTCAGCAAGGCGAGAAGCTTGGCGATTACGCCAAGCGCGAGGTGTTTCATGTGAAGCGCTTCGTCGAAAAACCGGATGAAGCAACGGCAAAGGGTTATCTCACATCAGGTGATTATTTCTGGAATGCAGGCATGTTTATCTGGTCGGTGCCTTCCATTGTCGCCGAACTGGAAAAGAGCACGCCATCGCTCTGGGCCGCGCTGCAGGCCATCGATACTGGTCTGGAAGCAGGGCAGGACTTGGATGTCTTGCTTGGTGAGCATTATCCGAATCTCGAAAAGATTTCTGTAGATTACGCGATTATTGAGAAGGCGACCAATGTGGTGATGGTGGAGTCGGGCTTCGATTGGGATGACGTAGGCGAGTGGCCAGCGGTGGCCCGTCACTACGAACCAGACGAGTATGGCAATGTAATCCGCGGCAGCGCGGAATGCGCTCATGCTAAGGGCAACATCGTTTACTGTCAGGACGACGAGCACTTGGTAGCGCTGCTCGGAGTCGAAGATCTGATTGTGGTCAAGACTGCCGATGCCACGCTTATCTGCCACAAGGATAAAGCCCAAGACCTCAAGGAACTGGTTAAGACCATCGGTGCAAAAGAAGTCTATAAAAAGCTCATGTGAGTTTTTTTGAACGTCGAATCGAACGCCCCACCTCAAATAGTGAATGTGGCGTGTCCGCTTGACGGACGCCCGCGCTGGCCTCAGCGGAGAAGCTTCTTCGGAAGTGCAACGGCGCTCGACAAGCGAGCACACTACAAATTACATTTCTTGAATGATTTCGCCCGAAAAAGTAAGTCGATAATCTAAAACGTACTTTTGACGTTGTTACCTCCTAATTCTTCTCTCTTAATTAAAATAGTGAACACACTTGGCATCGATTGGGGTGAAAAACGCATTGGTCTGGCCTTTGTCGATGAATTGGGTATCGCGCTCCCGATTCCGGCGGCCGTAGCGGCATCGAAGAAAGCGCGCATGCGGCAGATTGAATCAGCAATCCAGGAGCGCCGGGTTGAGCGTTTAGTCGTCGGCTATCCCTTGAATATGGATGGAACCGTCGGCTTTAAGGCTAAAGAAGTGGATGTTTTTATTCTCGAATTGGAGAAGCGTTTCAAATTACCGATACATCGCGTCGATGAACGACTCTCTAGCCACTCGGTTGAGCAGGGCTTAAAGGGCCAAAAGAAGAAGCCCGATCGCAAGAGCGGCGAGATCGACTCCCGGGCGGCGGCACTGATCCTACAGGATTTTATTGAAGAGCAGATTCTGAATTCCTGACTTGACCAGCAGTCTTAGGCGTCAAAGTCTACGCAGGATACTGAAGCGGGTATAGTTTAGAGGTAAAACATCTGCCTTCCACGCAGAGGTCGTCGGTTCGATTCCGTCTACCCGCACCAGGCTTCGTCGGCAACTTGTTGCAGCCACGAAGCCTGTCCCGACGTAGAGTAACGTAGCTGGCCCCCGCGACACCTCTTTGAACTACGCCCGGGCAAGCCATGAAGCTGTGGTCTCCGCCAAAGTTAGGGTAATTACTCGACGAAGCCTGTCCTGGACTTCGGAGAACTCAGTCTAGTCGCATAGAGTAACGTAGCCGGACCCCGACGACGCCTCTTCGAGCTACGCCCGGGCAAGCCATGAAGCTGGGGTCTACGTCAAAAGTTATAGCGGCAGGTTGATCACTTGCCAGGGCAGCCCGCGTTGATTCAGTTCTTCCATGAACGGATCCGGGTCACGTTGCTCCATGTTCCAGACACCGGGTTCCTTCCAGAGGTTCTTGAGGATCATTTGGGCGCCGATCATGGCGGGCACGCCGGTCGTGTAGCTGATGGCCTGGCTGGAAACTTCCTTATAGCAGGCCTCGTGGTCGCAGCTGTTGTAGATGAAAATGCGTTTCTTTTTGCCGTCCTTTGTGCCGACAATGTCGCAGCCGATACAGGTCTTGCCTTTAGTGCGCGGGCCTAGGCTGGCGGGGTCGGGCAGCACCTCTTTAAGAAATTCGATGGGCTGAACTTGTTGGCCTCTGAACTCGATGGGTTTAATCGAGGTCATGCCCACATTCTCCAGGACGCGCAGGTGAGTGAGATATTTTTCGGAGAAGGTCATCCAGAAGCGAATGCGCTTGAGGCCCTTGATATTGCGGCAGAGCGATTCCATTTCTTCGTGGTAGAGCAGGTAGGCATCCTGTTCGCCGACGACCGGGAAGTCGTAGACTTGATGCACGCTCATTGGTTCGACTTCTTTCCATTCACCTTCCTCCCAGTAACGACCTTTGGCGGTGATTTCGCGGATATTGATCTCGGGGTTGAAGTTGGTGGCAAAGTGGTGCCCATGGTCGCCCGCGTTGGCGTCGAGGATATCGATGGTCTCGATCTCATCAAAGAGGTGCTTCTGGGCGTAGGCGCAAAAAACATTAGTCACGCCAGGATCGAAGCCCGAGCCGAGTAGGGCGGTGAGGCCGGCCTCCTTGAAGCGCTCCTGGTAGGCCCATTGCCACTTGTATTCAAACTTGGCCTCGTTGGGCGGCTCGTAGTTGGCGGTGTCGAGGTAGTGCACCCCCGCAGCCAGGCAGGCATCCATGAGTGACAGATCCTGGTAGGGAAGAGCCACGTTGATGATGAGTTCCGGTTGCTCAGTCTTGAGGAAGGCCGTGGTGGCCGCCACATCGTCGGCATCCAGCGCCGCGGTCCGAATGCTCACCCCTTGTTTACTTTCCACATCGGCAGCGATCGCTTCGCACTTCGCGACGGTCCGCGAAGCCAGCACGATCTCTGAAAAAATATCCGACAGTTGCCCACATTTATGGGCTACCACATTACCGACGCCTCCCGCTCCTATGATGATCACTTTTGACATGTCTGACAAATTGAGGAGTCCGGCTGAAAGGGGAAGTTAAAAAGTGGGGCTTTGGGCGACATATTTATTATGGGTGCAGGTATAATTGCGAACTGGGCTGTGAGGAAATAATTACTTTTACGGAGTCAGGACATTTCTGTCCTGCAGTATGGGCCTTGCGACGCTTATTTGGTTGAACTACTAGCGGACAGAAATGTCCGCACTCCGTTTTCCCCATAATTTGAAGGTCACTCAATTTTCATAAGCCGAGCTTGTGGAATGGTGATGCATACGCATAGATGTGTTTTAAGCCAGCGATTCGCGTCAGCGCACAAAATCCCACGATGTCAGCAAATCATACAAAAAAGAGTCCACAGTCGGTTGTCTGCCGGGTGGATGAGAGCTGCGATGATCTTGATTTGAAATTATCGAGGTCCTGGCTGCGCATCGCGGTGGCGGCAGTCTTTGCCGGTCAGGGGATGGCCTTTTCGTTGGCATTAAACATGACGCCGCCGGACTTTGGGTCGACGGCCTACTGGTTCCTTCATGGAATTTTGATTTTCTCGGCTTTAGTCGTGATGGCTTTTCTGGGCGGGCCGCTCTTTGCATCGACCTGGGGGATGCTACGTTCGAAAAGGCTGTCGATTGAGGGCTTGTTCACGCTGAGTTTGCTCGGGGCCTTTGTCGGTTCAGTGGTGAGCTCCGTGACGGGCGAGGGTGATGTTTTTTACGAGATTGTCTCAATCGTGATCGCGATTTACACCTTCGGGCGGATGCTGGGCGAGCGCTCGCAGGCGAAGTTGCAGGCTGAGAGCAGTCAACTGCGCGAGAGCTTTGATCGTGCCTTTCGCATCGGTTCCGGAGGCGCAGTTGACGAACTGCAGGCTGCTGCGGTTAAGCAGGGCGACCTCGTGCGGGTCGCGCCGGGCGGTCCTTTTCCTCTCGATGGTGTCGTGCGATCCGGTATTGGTTTTGTGCGGGAGACCGCCTTAACCGGGGAGCCTCTGCCGGTGGTTCGCCGACCGGGGGACCGGGTGCGGGCGGGAACTTTCTCGGAGGACGGTAGTTTTGACGTCGAAGTCACTGCCCCAGTCGGCGAGCGCGAGCTGGATCGTGTCCTCGATACTGTCGAGTCGTTCGCCGGCAAGCCCTCACAGCTACAGACCCAGGCTAACCGGCTGGTGCAATACTTTCTGCCCATAGTCGCGAGTGTTTCCCTCGGCACGGCGCTCTATTGGGGGCTGAGCGGGTCCTGGATGGATGCCGTCTTTAATAGTATGGCGGTGCTGCTCGTCGCTTGCCCCTGTGCGTTAGGGCTGGCGACGCCGGTTGCGATCTGGAATGGCCTTTATCGACTGGCGAGGATGGGGGTGGTGAGCCGCGATGGAGCTTTGATTGATGGTCTGGCTATGGCCCGGCGAATCTACTTCGACAAGACGGGAACTTTGAGTGAGTCCGACATGCAGATTGGCGAGGTGCTCGTATCGCCGGACTGGGAATCCCGGCGGGCGGAGTTACTCCGGGCCGTTGTCGCGGTCGAATCCCGCATGGATCATCCGGTAGCCCGTGCACTTAC
>Ga0307981_1001693_pt1 | contig 19169 bp, 12 predicted proteins | sample OrgLakmetagen987_FD_201849 | JGI IMG/M metagenome (GOLD analysis project Ga0307981, IMG submission 201849) | Saline water microbial communities from Organic Lake, Antarctica - #987 | ecosystem: Environmental > Aquatic > Non-marine Saline and Alkaline > Saline | place: Antarctica: Organic Lake... | reverse complement strand
CCACCGTGTCAACGCTTCCGGTAGCTACCAGTCCAGAAGTTCCGGTGACTGGCAGTTCAACGACAGTTACTGGTTCTTGACAACTCCGGTTACTACTAGTGCGCGGCCACCACGGGTCTGGCTGGACCGTTCTCCACGAGTTTAGTGTCAATTCCCACCGTTCCAAGCTTGGGATGGGGCTAAACATGCAATGTTTGAGCGTCTCCGAGCAAGTTTTTGCTGGATCATTACAAAATTGTGGAACTGGCAGCCGGTCCGTCTTTTTTCGCGGCATTGATCTATTGGGTGCTGTCCAGAGTCAACCTATAGAGCTCCTGCTGGAGAACTATTCTCATGTGGTGGAGTTGTTCAAGCCCTAGATTTATTCAATAACAGCTAATACTACAATTGTTAGACTATTCATCATTGTTGATGGCTATAAAGTTACCGTAGAGGGTAGGAATGGGAAACCTTCTCGACGCTCATCAACAGCATATCCGATAGATTGATAGCACGCCCCTCCTGAGTGGCCAGTTGGCAAGCCCAAGACGGTAGTAGACATGCCAACAAGGACACCATGATTCGCCTGTCAGATATGTACCGGCAGCCACGGTCCGCCGATTGTGGCAACTGCCTCTATGAAACCAACAGAAGCCGATATGTTACCAATATAGAGTATCGCAGCACAATGACAAAAGCACACACGTACTCAGTATTCGAACTAACCCGAGTGTACGATCAGCAAACAGTCAAGGTGGGTAGGGACGCGAACAAGAGCACGACGAGACGACAATAATTACCGGATAAACTAAGAATCAAGTCGAGACTCTGACACTAGCTCCAAGACTTTCCACCAATTTCAACAACGAATCTGCATTGAATCCTTCGCCTGTTGAGAGGCCGGGGCCGTGGTCGTAGCGTCAACTCCTTCTGCAAATCCAAAAGACAAAACGCGGCTGCGGAGAATGTGATACAGACACTGGATGCAGTATCGCAGCGCAAATGCACGCACGTACTCAGTATTCGAACCAACCAGCCAGCACTCTAAGCACAAAGGTCGCCCAAGCAATCAAAAGTCCCATCAGCATGTCCCATCACATCGGATCGAAGGCTGACGAAGGCACCGAACGGCAATACCTGTACCAGCAGCGACTGCTGTGACACGTGACACATGATGCATCTTTCCCAGAGGAATTGGATGGAACTGAACTTGTAACGGCTGCGAGCGTGAAAAGCAAGAAGCTTATCCGTCAAAGAGAGAGAGAGGAAGTATGGCTCTATCTGCTGGTATGGAGAGCAGAGGTATCTACGACGACAATAACAGCAACGATGAACTGGAAGGTCCCACCCTCCAACATTGGTGAATCTCATATCGCCAACGGACAACGGACTACTCGCGAAGAAAGCTCGACAAAGGGGAGCTCTACCGTTCTAGCGGTACTGGATGATGATGGTGAATAATGGAATGTGAATCTTTCTTTGTCGTTCGGTTTTCGGATTTGCTGGTGCCACGTCGAAATCAAAATATTCGTACGTAAAATAGTACTACTTTCTTCGCAGTACATGTTGGCGCGAGACTCACTCCCTCCCGTTTCCAGAACCACGAAATAAACCGCCAGATCTGTTGGTTCGCGTCTGCGGGTCGCGGCTCATTGACTTGACGCTTGACGCTGCTCGCTGCTTCCTCATTCCTCCTCTTGGACACAGTCTACCATACGGTACCGTACGATAGGTCTCTCTTTGTACTTTCCTTTCAAGTGCTTGAAGAATGGGCTCTACCACCGATAGCAACGCGACGCAAGAGGGTGCTGTCTCCAACACCAATATCAATTATGAACCGTCCGGCGCCGTATCAGCCTTGGTGTCGACCACGGTGCGTCCAGCGACCCCACCGGTGCATCCTCTTCCCCTGGCGAACGCTGCTGAAACTACAGCTGAAGTAGCATCATTATCAGTAGGCGCTGTCGCATTGTCCTTGCCAAACTTAGCAGTCACCACCGCCTTGACGTCACCGCACGCGCTCGTGCCATCCACGGCAGTCACAGCCGCAGTAACGGGACTTTCTCCAGCCACGTTTGCCGCGACGGCCGCGCAACTCGCCACGTTGGACCTGGCTCCGGGAGGATTCCACGAACAACAACAGCAGCAGTCACGGGCGGGCCAGAAACGGAAAGTCGGGCCGAAAACGGTCCCCAAAAAGGCCGCCTTGTTCAAGCACGGCAAACGACGCAAGCGACGGGGTTCGGCGCCGCTGGGGTTGGCCTTTGGTAGTAAAAGTGCAGCAGCGGCGGCGGCAGCAGCAGGCACTACTAGTGCCTCCAAGAAACGGCAGCGCATCAAAGTCGCCGACGACTGCCCCGACCGTACCGTCAATCCGCTGACGGAAATTCCCGCCACGGCCCGGACCGCGGGGGAATGGTTGCCACTGCTGGATTTGCAATATCCCTCGGTACAGGATACCTACTCGATTGCCTACGCTGCCCGCTTGTTGGGCTTTGACGTAGCTCCCACCGCTACAGCTACTTCCCAATATACTTGTGGGCAGCCACCGTTTAGTAGTGGTAGTAGTATCAACGTATCGGACCATCCCATTCTGCAACAAGACGACGTGGAGTCTTACAAAGCTGTTCCAGGCAAGGGAACGTTTGCCCAAACAGTGTGGTTACGAGAAAGTACGGCGAGTGCCGACAATCACAGCGACCGTGATGCTGCTGCTACTGCCACTACGAGTAAGAACGGCGATTCCATGCTGCACAGGAGTGGACGAATGGATCCGTTTTACACCAGTTTGTTGCAAGCACCACCTGCTTGCACCGCACCTGTCACTGCTCCTCAACAGAGTCGATTGTTGCAAACCGCTGACGGTCCCAAGGGTGCAGTCACCATGGAACCAGTCATGGCGGCAGCTCGTCAATACTTGTCGGCGGCAGCATCCAACGACTGGTCTTGGCAATCCCTGCACGAATTTCAGGGACGACACGCGGCCGGAACGCAATCTCTGCCGTGGCCGGCCCAATCGCAGGCGGCCGCGGGCCTGTTTGTATTGCGCGATAATATACCGGTCGGTCTCGTCACGTACAAATTTCAGTGGGTGCCCTTGGAACCGTCCACTATTACTACCACTTCTGCTACTACTACTACTACTACTGCACCTCAACAACAGTCGGTCGAGACGACAGCCCCGCTCGAACCAGCCGCCTCCTCCACAGCGACTGCCACGTCGGAATTGATTATGCGCTTGCATGAGTTGATTCAGCCCGACGGATCCTTCTTTCGGAAGCAGCAGCAGTGGACCGTGCCAGAAGAGTGCATCTTGTTGTTGCTCACGGCCCTGTGTTTGGAGCACGCTAGAGTGTGCAACGTTTGGTACGCGGTGCTGCAAGTGCCTCCCAAACTTGCCGCCTTTATGCAACGATACTTTCGCATGTCGGTCGTGCTCGGTGCCAATACCAGTAGTCACACTGCTGCTGCCGCCAAGGACGACTTTGTGGACATGGTCTGTGACTTGCACAAATGCAGCTATCGATACGCCTTTTTACTCTATCGGCAAGACAAGACCTCTGGAACGAGCGTTCCGGTCGCACTGCCCACTGCGTCTCCGCCTGTACAATTGCTACTGCCTCATCGTTATCTAGTTCGTTTGCCCAACGCGGAGGATGTCAAGGCCGCCTTGGCGCCACCTGCAGCAGTTCCAGCCACGACCCGTCCCATTCGCGGCATTCCGCGCAAAGTGGGTGCGTTTCTTTCTGGCGCGACGGGCCAAGCTCGACAAGCGACAGTTTCTCTACGGGCCAAGTTGCAACCCGACGAGTCTCTTCAAGTGGTGCGACTGGACGCACAGGGACGGGAAGGTGCAGCTGTGGAAGCTCCAACCTTTTATACGGAAACGTCGTTGGACATTATGCGAGAGTTTGCGCTTGCTCCCAAGGCACCAGCTATTGACGCGGAAAGGGAAGGCAAAGAGGAAAAAGACGAAATCGTTTGCGAGTTGGCTGCCAGGCAGCAAGAGTTGGAACAACTTGAGAAGGGACTCGAGCCTAGTCTCCGTTTCCTACTGGGGAAAGTGGTGGACGAACGAATGCAGTACGAGAGTGCAGAGGCGGTTGGCAAGCGAGAAGAAGAAAAGAGGATCCTACTGGAAAACAAAAAAATGTTGGAGCGACGCGAGGAAATGGATACGGCCTGGCAGAAGCAGCTGGAACAAGATATGGACGCTGTTTGCGATATTTGTAACGACGGTGAGGTGACTCCTGACAACCAAATTCTATTTTGCGAGTCCTGTAATGTCGCTGTCCATCAGTTCTGCTACGGCGTCGAACGCGTCCCGGAAGGAGACTACTACTGCCTTGCTTGCACGCATCTTGGACGGAACCGTACGGGCGCTGTCATTCGCGACGACGCACCCAAGCAGTCCGCTACTCCGCTGACAATATGTTGTGAGCTTTGTCCTTTGAAGCAAGGGGCCTTCATTCAAACAAATATGAAGCCAAAACAAGGAGAAACGGGCGCGTTTGGCAAGTGGGTGCATGTGGTCTGCGCCAAATGGCAGGGCCTGCACTTTGTTGACGATCGCAAGCCCGATCTTGTTGAAGATGTGGCCGATCTCAAGGTGACCTTTCGTCGTTTTGACGTCAAGTGCCAGCTCTGCCTTGGCGACCGGGGCGCCATGAATTTGTGTCGGTTCGAAGGTTGTAACAAGTGGATTCATGTCACTTGTGCGCGAGCAACGGGAACTTGTGATGTTGTTCACGGAGAGAACACGCGTGGACCAGTCGCCAAGAATGCCTGGACTCTCATGTGCCCAGAGCATTCGAACATCGACTCAACCGAAGTCCCAATAGATGCCATCAATATTGATCGGCTGGTTACTGCCGCTAAGGAGTTTCCTCCCGAACCCATGCCTCCCGCTCTGCCTTTGGTACGGATGCCATTTAACCAGGCTACAGGAAAAGAGCGGAAGTTGTTGCTCGCGGACGATGAATACGAACAGGAACTTTTTCAGGAACTTCTGAATAAGAAGATGTTTGGTATCCGCTGCGAAGTCTGCGACGAATGTGAAGAAAATGGGAAAAACTTGAATCGCTGTACTGTGTGCTATGCTGTCGTTTGCTATGGGTGCACGTATGATACTGACATTGCAGAGGGATCTGGCTTTAAATGCGCATCTTGCTCTTACATGAACGCAAAAAAGAAGCAAGATGAAAAAGTAGAGGCGCCAAACTGTGTTGGATGCTTCCAGAAAGGAGGCTTGCTCCGTCGAGCCTCGGCTAAGCCGATGAAAAAGACTCATTGGACAAAGAATCCAAACGAATACAAGCGATCATTATTTGGGCGTGATATCTTTACGCACTCGCTCTGCTCATTGTAAGTCTTTTGGCGAGGAAGACTTATACTTCAAAGAACGCGATTCTCACTTTGCTTTCATTTGTTCTTTTACGGTAGTTGGAATCCTGGTGTGTCCATTTCCTTTGAAACAGGTGAAGTAGACCTTTCAATGGTTGTTCTATCCAATGGAAAAGCCTTCGTTCATCCAACCATCAAATGCTTTTTGTGTGGGAATGCAGGTGGACTCAAGAACAGATGTGACCACGAAGGCTGTAAAGTGAAGGACGGGGATAAGCAAGTTCCGGTGTCTTTTCATGTGACTTGTGCTCGCCAAGCCGGTCTCGAGGTCCAGTCGGAGCAAGTTGGACGAAAAACACTCCACTCTGGTAAGTCGGCTGGGCGGGGATTGCAAATGTTTGTCTTCCGCTCTCTCTCTCGTTCGCTCACCCTTCTCTCCTCTTCTCTTCCACCTACCCTATAGTGAAATGCTACAGGCATGCAGGTAACGAGTTCAATCTGCGTGCTCGACTTGAAGATTTATTGGAGATTGAGAAGAAGCGCTCTGGGAAAACCCTCGCTAAAGCTGACCAACCAATGAAGTTCAGTGATGCCTCAAGGCTACTGAACGCTGCACTGCTTGTCACACGAATTCTTGGCTGGGCATGGCGATGGGCAGAATGGTGGGTTGACTACAATTCGACTTGGGAACCTCTTTTAGAAGCTGGCGAACGAGAGGAAGACATGACGCCCGAGCAGTTGAGAATCGTCAAATGTACTAGAGAGAGTCGATGTGAAGACGCCAGGAAATGTCGGCTGGCTCAACTTGGAGCTGCGTTGCGGTGTCGAAAATATGACACCGAAAAAGGGTTCGATCGGAAAGCACTTGACAGTGCTTTACGCGCAGTTCTCCAAACCAAGAGTCTTGTCGGCCCACTTGTTGATCGCGAGATTGACTTCTTTGCTGACTGGCTTGGACGGGCGTACCGGTCGAAATCTCGCCTTCTTGGATTCGACGAAGACAAGATTGTTGTCAGTAAGCAGGACTTTTGCCTTCATCTCAAGGACCAGACACCGAAGTACGAGCTTGGATCTCGTTCGGTGCCTGGTATACAGCAGGTTGTGGAAGCTGGAGGACAACTTGTGGAGGCTCCCGCCGACGTTGACGACTTCTTACAAACTGAGATTCTTAAGGACGAAGTCCGTGTCTCCCCGCGACGGCAAGGGGGGAACTCAGATGGCACAAGCCCGCCGAGAAGACCTAGCCGCCTTCCCAAGTATCGAGACAGTGTCAATCCGTCTGATACCGAAGAAGAGGAACCAGTTGTCAAGAAAAAACTCGGTCGTCCTTTCCAAAAACGCGCTATCGAATCTGCCCAGGAAGAGGAACCAGTTGTCAAGAAAAAACTTGGTCGTCCTTTCCAAAAACGCGCTATCGAATCTGCCCCGGAAGAGGAACCAGTTGTCAAGAAAAAACTCGGTCGTCCTTTCCGAAAACGCACTATCGAATCTGCCCAGGAAGAGGACCCAGTTGTCAAGAAAAAACTCGGTCGTCCTTTCCGAAAACGCACTATCGAATCTGCCCAGGAAGAGGAACCAGTCGTCAAGAAAAAGCTCGATCGTCCTTTCCAAAAACGCACTATAGAATCTACCCAGGAAGATGAACCCATAGTGAATAAGAAACACAATATCGAATCAGCCGAGGAAGCGATGCCACCACCCAAGAAGCGAGTTGGCCGGCCTCCCAAAAAACGAATCGGTCGGCCGCCCAAGAAACGACCGGCCGAACCGCCGCTTGAGCCAACCTCACCCTTCACGGCTGAACCCGAAGCTACCGTGACACGCCGGGGACGCCGATCAAGTCCGCAGAAAGTCACTGAGCCGTCTATGTCCTTGCCAGTCATGGAGGATGACGACCTCGATTCATCCTTTGAAATGGAACCGCCACCACCTAAGAAGCGACGCGGTGGACAACCGAAAGTTCGCCTCCCGCCAGCCGATTCTATCGAGCAACAAGCTGTTGGGAGTGCGCCAAGCGCAGAAGACCGAAGCGGTTGGGGACAGGGAAGTTGTCGTTCTGTCGAAGCTTCTGCTGCACCCGCTGCAGTTTCCATGCAGCAAGAGAACAGCGACACTCTACCCGAGCCTCGCCCTGTAAAGAAACGGAGAGGCCGACCCCCCAAAAGGTTCAGGGATGAAGACTACCATGATCAAGATACTGCACGCTCTACACCAACAAGCTCTGCTAGTACTAACGAAGCGACGATCAGCGATTATTCGAATGTTGTCGACGCTGAGAAGGCCATGCCCACAGCCATTCTGGGTACTCCACAGCGAGTGCGGGGGCGTAAACGCCATACAGAGGAAGCGACCCCAGCCGAACTACGTCTCAGCGGTAGCAAGTCTGACCTTGTCAAGCATCGCCGACACAAGATGCAGCAAAATCTTGTCTTGGAACAAGAAGAGGGCACCTCCGAAAGTGCTAGACCCTCTCCGGCGCATACCAAATGGGGTGGAAAGGTCAGACAGTCAGAAGATTACCTGACCGTTGCCGACTCGTTGGATAGGAAGAGGAGCGCACACAGCATGGGTGTTCATCTGGATAAGATGCCCGCTCGAAAAGCGTCAATGGACAGTGGGCCCAAGGCCAATGCGGGAGTAACAGAAGACGATATAGACGCACCCGTGAAGAATGAGACTTTGCTCGACGATATTGCTGTCAAGAGCTCCGAAGCGAGCACACTAGTTGCAGCAGGTGAACGTACTAGCGAATGGGCAGCCGCACAACCCGTGTCTACCGACATGAACGTGGTGGCTAATGATGGCACGCCTGCAGTCGACGAGAGTGGCAAGAGTGAAGTAGCTGAACCTTCAGAGACGAGAGCTACTGCCAGTGAATTCGTGACGACATCCAACAGCACCGACACCAAGATAAGCGCCGCAACCCCCGGTAGCGAGAAAGAGACCCAAGCAGGAGGCGATACCCTCCCAGTAAAGAATCCTTCCAACGAGGCAACTACTGTACACGACGACGCCGCCTCGAACGAGGCTGACACGCCCTCAAAACGGGGAAGGCGCAGGGGAAAAATGGAAGCGGCACGAACAATCTTGATCCCCGACGGAGCAGCATTAGAAGAATAATGTTTCATTTACAACAATGTATTTCGTTTAGCAATGGTAGCCTGTTTGTTTATAAACTAAGTTAGCGCAATAAAAGCATGGTCAAGACTGCAGCTGACAGTGGAACAGTGTAATTGTCATCGGCCCACGGCAACAACTCAAAAAGAGCGGCCACTAGACTAATACCAGCGATAGTGAATATCAGCTCCTGCCCCGCAATCGGCAACACTAGACAGTTCGTAAATTGTAGCCACAATAATAATCCAATCGAACAGATAGTCGCACCCAACCAAAATGCGGCCGTCCCCGCCACACTCTTGTCGAGACCAGGCCATTTGCTCGTCCCCCCCCACCGTCGTCCCACCAAGTCGGCAAGCCCGTCACCTGCCGCCAAATTTGAGAGAGCTACAACGGTGACTGGATCTCTCCATTGCAATAGGATACAAGCCGCCATGATGCACACGTAGATGAAAGGACCACCGACCGCTTCTCGAGAGTCGCCCGTCCGACTCACGGCAGCCGCCAAGGAAGCCTCCTCCGAACTCCCTTGCGCCGCCGTATAGAGTCTGATACCATTCGTAAAAGGTACAATGAAGCAAAAGAGACGGGCAGCCGCAGCTTGTGAATACAGCGGCCAAAAGAGTATAAAGAGGGGCGCCGAAAAGGTGTGAATGAGCTTTCGACTGTCTCTGGACTCCAAATAGCCTCTGGCAGCAGCAGTCGTGATGATTTTGACATAGCCATAGCCCAAAACGGCAGTAAGTAGTGTAGCTCCAACATCGCGTGCAATGAGTGCATCCGTATAGGGTCCGAAGGAGCCATCCGGCTGTATAGGGCCGGGTAAGATACCCAACTTTGCGGCTGAAGCAGTCACCGTGAGAGCTGTCAGTGCGACTGTCGTTACCAAGGATCGACTACCATTAGGAGAAGCGGTAGCATCTACATCCTCTTGACTTCTACTTCGAAGCGCTAATAGAGAGCGTTGCTGTTCCTGTCGGAAGTATCTAGCGAGCCCATTCGGTTCAATCTTGCTGTTGACACGAGGAAGGATCCGCCGTTGATGGCTCGTTCTTGATCGATAGCAGACGCTTTTGTCTCGTCCCTTTGGTATTCCAAAGCCAACCGTTGCTTTTATACAGATGAGTAGCAACGTAAGACTCAACGCGAGCCTTGAGCGGCTGTGTAGTCGATGGGTTGCCATGGTGTATTAGGGTATCGGCGGCAATCGGCACGTGGCACGAGTTTGTTGTTTGTTGATGCATGGTTGATGGTTCTTTGAATTTGATACGCAAATTGGTGGAAAGCGTTTTCGAGGAACCCGGACTTACATCGTTACGTAGTTTTGAGCTACACATGCGAATAAGCAGACCAGACCCGTGCCGAGTACATAGCTGTTGGACTGTTGGATCTGATTTTGGCGACCGCGAGACGTATACTGCATACTGCATACTGTAGCTAGTGAGCTGTGAGCTGTGAGCTGCGAGCCGGAGGATCCCGTGGTGTTCGAGAACTCGTACCGTATCTGCTGCACCAGCGAAAGCATCCTTAGAACCAGGGCCTACTGTCTTAACATTGCTCGTTATTAATAGCGTGCTGTGTTGCTGGTTTTGTCGGAGCACCACGCTACGTTTCCCCGCCGAGGATGCCAGAGCCATCCTTAGGCATTTCATTTCTTTGACTGCTTAACAAAGTGACTAAATGAGCGGGAGCTGGTATGCGAGGGGGACTGACTAGCTAGGCCAGTAGTAATGTGAAAACTCTCCATAGCTTCCTATGGAGGCTTATACTTCTAGCGTCAGGAGGCTCTGAGACGCGAGGAAAATGTCTTCAACTTGACCATTGCGTTGTCTCGAATCGAATCATCTCGGATCTTTGATGATTACTTTTGGTCGTTTTATCGCTAGTCTATTATTTATGGTCGTCGTGACGAGAAAGTGAAGAAGCGAAGAAAAAGCGCGCGAGCGCCGACCAGTTCCCGGAGACGCTAAAGCCCCCCTCCGGGAGACGCTGCTGAGGCGGTCATCACAAGGTGCAAAGGTTCAAGCCGCAAAGAGACAGCAAGAGACAGCGACACGAAGCAACACGCAGCGACACAAAGCCACCAAGTAGGCTTTACAACATGAACGGCGACCGAGAGCCCGCCGCCAACGACGCGCGTGAGAAGAAGAACACTGCGAAGAAACCTCGTCGTTCCCACCGAGTTGCTTCACAGCAGCTTGCTATCACGGACAACCAAAATGTCTTTGCGCGCTTGCCTGTTGGGATCATGGAGAATCATATCCTTCCGTTGCTATCGATCAACGATCTTGCCAGTCTCTTCACGACGCGCCGCGACCTGCGCGAGAAAGTCGAGCAACTCGCCTCATCGCAGCACCCCGGGGGTTACTGCCGCTCACCTAGCACTCGCATTCTTCACGAAGAGCGCGGAGAAACCAAGATTGCCATGATACGCTCCATATTGGTGGCCGTATTCCAAGTCAAGCCCTTCAAGTTTCGAGTGCGTACCGGAGCGCACGGGACGGTGCAAGTCCATATGGATCTTTTCAACTGCCTAGAGATGCTGGTTGAGGGTGTTGATATGCCGCACATGGATTCTCCTGAAAACACAAGGCTCAATGTGACGATTCTACAGGACGGAGGAAGTTTGAGGCTTTTAGAGAGCAACTCGGCTTGGAGCCCAAGAGGTCAATGCGGGTGTGAACAGGAGAATGCCAAAGCTGCTTTGGATTCATCTTTTATCAGTGGGAGTTTCAGCAGTGCAATGAATGGGGCTACGAGGATAGCGAGGATGAGACCACCCCCTTGCGGCGACCGGGGCTTTTGAATCTCCTCTGTGCCTTGGACTGCATCAAGCTTTGCGCCCATCGCATCGAGTCGTTTCAGGATGGCAGCGTTTATCCCAGCAGCACATACCTTATGAAGCAGCTCCCACCGGCTGTTTGTGGCTTTGTTTCGCTGCTTAGTAGTTTCTACAAGGGGCGCAATCCTGATGAGAGAGAGTCGGGTCGCCCGACGAACTTTGAATGGGAGTACCGCCACGCCAATACGTTTAAGGAATGGCACGAGTTCGCTCCTCCCACAGGTGAACTTGCTGTCCATGACCTCAGTGATATCCCTTGGTACCAGCAGGACTACAACCATACAGCTTAGGTGCAAGAACTACGAGATTTCCGCCTAATGAATAAATCACATAAGCTCGGCGTAGTGTGCAAGCAATAAAGGCAAAGTCGAACTGCCATCAAAACGTTTGTTTTCTCAGCAGTCATTCGCTTTTCATCGTTGGTATTTTACGCAAGCGATTGTGATAGGTATAGCAGCTAAAGACGACAAACAGCCTTCGATACCAAACAAACTGACTTTGATGCGCTGCCATGGCCTTCCAGTTGAGAACGGGTTGGTGCATTCGGTAAACTCGAACGGTATCTTCGCGATCGGTTGCTGCGGAATGTGCTACTGCAGTCGCAGGCAGTCCCAGCCAGTAGAGCAAGAGCAAAGTCCATTCGTAAACAGGAATGTACTTGCAAAGTGGATTGTTGATAGTTTCCAATGTCCAGACGTCCCCTATTGGTGGCAAAAGACTTTCCTGTTGTTGCTGAAACAAGTAACGCACGGCAAAGAACGTATCACGATGGTTGACATGGTTCGAAACGCCACCTTGATCAAAGGTTATCAGATCGACTGCTTTCCACTGTTTACTGCCCTTCTCTTTTTGAAATTCTTGTTCCAAAGCCGCCTGAATACGCTTTGCCGTTGCTTCAATAGGCCAGGCCTTGCTCGAGTGATCCGGAAATAAGGTTGGCTCGTCGAGCAGAATGACCTTGCTCAACCCCAAGATAGAGAGACACGCATGATGCAACTCTCGAGATCTGCAAGCTCCCAAACCATCGTAATCTCCAGTTGTCAAGCAGAGGACCCAAATCGTTGCACCAGTCGACCGCAAGGCTGTGAGCGTCGGCAGAAAGAAGAGGGATTCATCGTCGGGGTGCGCCGTGACGAGAACGCAGAGTCGTTCTTTTTCTGTGTTGGACTGCATTGCCGTTACACTCAACTGTACGGTAGGTACCGTAAGAGGCTCAAGCAGAGTCACGCTGCTAGACGCAGCGTCGTGGTGGCGGCAGGTGTCTTTCGCTTATACAGTACGGTATGCAGGATTGTACTGGCCGTCGGGTAGTGTCATCAGGTTTCAGTTACAGTACCGGTAGCGGTACGTAGTCTTGGGTTCTTGGATCGGCAATGTCCAAGCAAGAATAGGAGTCTCGTGTCTCGTCCGTCCGACATCCAACGATCTTGCTGGTGGATCTAATCTTGGGATTGATAAATAATAGTGTTGTTCGTCATAATACTGTATAATAATAATAATAATAATATCAACAACCAATATTATTAGCCTACGTCGTACGTGGTTTTGCTCTGTATCAAGAACCAAATAGCTTCCTTACTGTACTACTGTAATGTACTGGATTCTTGACATCATTACAAGTAGTTACTTACGTGGTGTCTGCAGAGGAACAGTCTGTGTTTGTCTGAAGGTCTTGCCAAGAGTGAAATCCACGCATTCGAGCTTTTAGACAAGAAGGCCGAACTAAAATCTGGGCATGCTGATTGGCTAGAACAATCAGATCTTGGTGAATCTTGCATCACTCTAGGATATGATTTCTATCTAGGAAATTCGGATCACAGCAAGAACAAACTTTATTAATTATCCACGTGGTGTTGCGTCTGATCTAAAACAAAATTGGCCGGTCAGCATAATTAAATCGCTTTCTCATTAAAGTTTCTGTCGTGGGATCCGGAAGCTTCCGCTGAATGCCACTCGGGATTGTGAAACTGCAACATGCACTTTTGCTCATAATATTATCGAACAACCCTTTCATTAGCGACCTCTCCCCGTGCACCATGCAATACTCGCCCAACTCGCAGCCCATTCGCACCCCTCAACAGGAGATTATCCAACTAGTTCTGTATCCGACACGATACGAGATTGAAGCTGTCTTAATTCCCGATAGCCAGGAAGTGTTTGGCCAAATTTCTCCGCCCTCGATCGGACCACGAAAAGGACAAGATCAACTGTCCGACGGGTCTTCCTGTCGGCTAATCTCGCCAGATGCTTGCATGGAGACAGTTTACATGTCCGGTTGTCACTCTTCTCATTCCGACAGCTCCTTACTGTCCAAACCGAAGTCCATCCACCGAGACACCAAGACAGACTCGGTAGATTTCAAACTAGAATTTGTGAGTGTTCCTGGACCGGCATACACGCCCCTTGTCGGTAAACCCCCGGCTCAACGAGATACAGTCGAAGTATTTCCTGGGGTCTTTCTTCCGGTCCATGGCAGGAGTGAGACTCTAATCTCCATGCAACAAGGGCAGCTGCAGCGATGCACATGTCTTGTTTGCGCGCAAACAATCATGTGTGTCCCGCAGGCTTCCTACATACTTTGTCCAGACTGTCGCGTGGTATCACCCGTGGATACCAGCTCAGACATTAAGAAGGTACTCTACGGTCCTCACGAAGGGGGTGTTGGCTTGGGGATGAGCTGCCCCGAATTCGATCGATGGGAACAAGCGAACGGCCACACCGCCAACAAGTCGCAGGGATACAGTACTGAATGATGAATCGCGACAACACGCATAGATGATAGAGAGCTTTCAAGCTCTCGTGCTTTTACAGTGGACACGTACAACTATTTTTCTAAACATGAAACCAATGGTACAACTACGTATCGACTGATTCGTCCGTTCCTGTCCGTTCATTCTCTCTCTCCATCTACACGTGCACGGGTCGCATATAATGTCGCCAACCCACAAAACTAGCCAGATAGGCACACAAAGCAAGGGTCCATGTCACAACCACCACTACTCCAGTCCGCGGCGAAAAAACAGGATATAGATGGACACCAATGCGGTCCAGCACTGCCAGATAAAATGTCATGTACACCATGACTGATATAACAGCCAAATAAAAGTCCACTCCCTCTAGTAATCTTGCAGGACTGGCCCAATAGACATTGGCCCACAAAAAGACCACGTTAAAGACGTGTATTTGCGTCAAGCGAAAGCTGGTGCAAAACTTGACAAAGCCTCGCTTCTTCTCGGGCGTGTCCATGCCCACCGCATACACAAAGGGTGCAATCAAAAAGTTCCAAACGACAAACGTGACAGTAACCGAGCACGCTGTCGGGAACCGCAGCCACTCGGCCAGCACTGCAGCTGCCGATGACACGGGCGCTGCGGCGCACAAGACGTGGCGGAGCCAAAGCAGGGTCCAACTCTGGACGGTGTACGTGCCCCACGCCGCAAAACCAGCGGGGCCCGTAACAATTAGATACATGACGTACACCATCCACAGTGCAGCCGTCACTTGATAACACCATTGCGGAGAAAAGATGGCTGGATATTGCATTCGTGTAAAGTCGGTGGAATAGATTGGACGAGAAACGTCGCTCCAAAAGTAGGCTCCTGCCAGCGCTGTCAGGTAGTAGAGGGCCGTCAAGTAGCATAGGGCAGTCGCAGACCAAGGTCCTATTCGAAAGCTTACTGGAACATAGTCAAAGAAGCCTCCGAGACTGCCGTTGTCGACAAGGACCCATGGTCGGTGAGGATTGACAAAATCGGTCCAAGAAAGTAATTGGAGAGCATCTCGTGCTCCATCCTTTTTTGAAGAAGCCGTATCGGCTTGTTGTTGCGGTTGCTGCTGCTGCTTCTTGGCTGCTGCTATAGTAGACGGTGTGGGATATTCTTGGGGGCTCATGGTGGCGAATGAAGGAACACGCGAAAAGGATTGGATGCGAGGTCATCATGGTTCACGGTGGTGGTCGCCGAAAGACCAAGAACGCTAAACGCGACAGCCATTTCTGGATCTGAGTCACGCGGAGACGCTAGGAAGCTTAATTACGGATGACTTGTCTAGGATTTTGATTTGTTTGCGTAATCCCCTATTTACTCTTTAACACACCACCGGCAGTGGTGTACCTGCACGGTATTTCCCTCTGTATGATACGCCATTGTGTCAGACCCCAACACCAAAACGACTCTCGCCGTCCCTCTCGTCAACAAGCGTAATACACACCCTTCGCTCCACGCCACGGTGTTGTTGTTTCTCCTACCCCCAGCACAGGATTCCAACCCAACCCAGCACTCACACACACAACTGTTCTGCCTTCTGTAGTCGTCTCTTTACTTTTCCACCAAAGCCGTCTGCAAGCTCGGCTGCTCCATGTGATCTGGCAAGGGCCCACGGGCCGATACTCTCGGCTTGGGTGTGGGCCGCGTCAAGCCCAATTTCTTTAAACGCGAACGACGCAAACGATCCCCTTCAATCTTGCGTTTCTTGCGTGATATTTGCTGCTCCAAGTACTCCATCTCAATGGTGGTGCATTTCTGCTGTTTGGCTTGAATGGCGGCAACGCGTTGTTTCAGTACTGCACTACGTTTGCGACTCTGCAGATTCTTTTCGTAACGCTGCTGCTCCGACCTGTCAACGTCTCTTTTCTCTTCTTGGGTCCAGTCGGCAGCGTCTTTTTCCAGTATAGTGTCAATGTGCAATTTACGGTTCTTCGTGCTCTTGCGGGCTTGCACGCACCTTTTGATCTGTTGGTCGCTTTGTTTCTTGGAACGACAGTAGACTTTGAGATTTTTCAAGATTGCTTCCACTTGTTCATTGACGGCCGACGCATCGTCTTCGTCATTGTGGTCTTCCTGGTCGCTGTCATGATCTTGATCCATAGGACCTTCTTTTTCTGGTACAGGTGGATCAGCGTGAGGCTCGTGAAAGGCCACCACGGGCGGCACTCCCGCTGCTGCAGTAGCGGGAAGCAAGGGTCCATGCCTTGGCCCTGAGGAATACTGCTGTGGTAGTGGCGACATGCCTACTGTCGGACGGTACACGAGTCCCTGCCCATGGCTGTTAATACCGTAGTGCGCGTCGATAGCGGCAGCGGTGACAGCCGCCGCCGACTGCTGATGATTGGGATCATACGGTGGCGCTGCCAAATTTGTACTACTAGCTGAAATATGTTGCATCATGCGGGTAGGGTGACCAGGAACAGCTTGAGCTTGGTAGTGGTGAAAATGATGGTATCGTGGAAACTGCAAATGGGAAGGCATTCCGCCGTACGGATACGCTTGCGGAATTACCGGCAGCGGTGATGCTGCGGCATAGTACGATGCCAGCATGCGAGCATCTGTCGCAAAGTTGGATTCTGCCGCGGCTCCAGTTCCGGCTGCCACTGCTGCTGCAAGGTACATACTATCATGACGACCGCGACCGCCTCCCCCGGCGGACGGGGTAGGGTGCTGAGTCAAGACGAAGGACTCTGCCATGCCTGGTAATAGTGGAGAATGACCACTGGCCGAGGGGCGACACACGTTCTGCTGCGGCTGCTGGCTCGACATGACGAATGGTCTTAGACCGATGTGATCCAAGCCTTGGTGTTCTCGTGAGTTAGACTAGCTCGTCGTTGACAATGGTAGACTAATTGTGCGTGATATGTGATCTCTACCTATGTCGACAGGCGTTAGCGCCGTCCTGTTGCACGAGCGGCTTGCGGTGAGTAGTCGTAGTCTACGTATTGGAGAGTCACAGTTAAATTACAGTAGTCTAATGCCCTGCTAACTGGCCAAGCGTGCCTCTTTGCTTGTTCTGCGCACTTTGGCACCCGCGGCGCTCGCGTTTCGGTCGGGATTGATTCCTTTCTATTCAACTTCGAGATTGTGACATGACTGACTGACTCGATTGATTCGATTGATTCATTCGAGCATGAACGGAAATTGTGAGCGCGAGCACCAAATTTTTCAAACGAGCTGCTCTAAGCTCTCAACGGACGGGTTTTGACAAATACTTAGATACTGCCACGTGGTGAGAAAAATGCAGCGCTTGCATCTACGTTTCCGGAGAACCGATTGATTGGCGCCGCTGTTGTTGCAACACAAAGATCATTCGTTGTCCATACCGTAGTCTAACAATACAGTAAGACTACCATACTCTTTCACACTCTTCAGTAACACCCCCCGACGAGACTCCTACGGTTCTTCTCGCTCGAACCAAACCTGAAAATCATTCAGAACACTACCGTTTCAAAAGTCCATCGCCTATTGCCATTCACCATGAACAGCACGACTCCCCAAAAACACGCGGACCCCCAGTCCAACTACGCCAGCATGGAGTACGAACAAGGCGACCCTGACTTGAAATACGGAAACTACTCACCCGATGGTGAGGAAGAAGAAGAAGAAGTTTACATTGTCCGACAAAACTGGGGCTACTGCAGTATCTTTTTTAGCGTCGTGCAAACGGTCATTCTGCTCGTCATGATGTGGCAGTGCGGGGTGGCGCCCATGAGAATCAACCCCATGTTTGGACCGTATCCCGACGCTCTTTCGGAATGGGGTGGCAAGAACTCTGTACTCATTCTCGAGGATGGACACTGGTGGAGACTCATGACGCCTATATTGCTACACGCGGGTATCATTCATTTGCTTTGTAACGTGGCGGTCCAGTTGGAAACGGGTGTCTTTTTTGAAAAGGAATGGGGATCAGCGCGGTGGCTGACGGTCTATCTGGTGTCGGCGGTAGGATCGAGTGTACTGAGTGTGATTGTCATGCCCAATGCCGTCTCTGTTGGTAGCTCTGGAGCCGTCATGGGATTGTTTGGTGGCAAGCTCGCCGAAGTACTCTTGAAAGCGTGTGAACGCAAGCAAACGCAGCAAGAAAAAGTTGCTCACCAGGTGCGCAAGGAACAGTGTTTTGGTGTCACATGCTCTGTTGTGGTAGTCATGTTGTTTTCCTTTATCCCCTACGTGGATTGGGCGGCTCATATGGGAGGATTGGCCGCGGGCTTTGTCGTGGGGATTCTTGTCTTTGCCACGGAGATTGAGAACAAATTCTGGCGTTTTTTTTGGATGCTCGTCGGCATTATCGCTACCACTGCGTCGTTCACAGTGGCGATCAAGTACATGTACTCGGGTAGCATTGAAACCATTGAGGAGTTGCGAGATGTTTGTGGCTACTACATGGAGAATTTTGAGGACTACGAGTGCAACTGTATGCGCGAGGAATACTTTGACAATGGCGGTGAAGAGTAATCGCACCATCGCTTTCATTCACCAACTGTCTGACAGTACCTTAGACAGCGCCTGGTGTGTAACCAGGTTGTAAATATAAGCAATTCTTTCATATTCTTTCAGAGATATGTTAGTTGTTGTCCAGCTGCAACCATGGGATTTCGCTAATCTCGCGGGAAACTGTTTCGCCAACGGCAGGAGCGTTCTCAAGCCATTCCTCGCATCGATCGGTTGGACGTTTTCTTCCCGCTCCTCCAGATTCACGAGGTGTCTTCGCAAGCAACAGGCTCTCCTACATTCTGCGCTTTGTTCTCTCGCGGTTGGGCTAGTAGTGGTTATGGTCTTTTATTCTCTCTGTATACAAGATTAATAGTGAGAGATGCTAATCTTCATACAGAGATAGTATCGCAATAAGAGGATTCGTGGTCAACGAAGACGACAAAGAGCCATCGATCATTTATTATTGCCGTTGTCGATCTTTTAAGAACGTGCGAAAAAATAATGAAAGCCTTCCGAAAGGCCGAAATTATGAGTACCGGATATATAGTATATAGATATATTGTCGGGAATCCGAGTGGAGTCCCGGGAAAGAGTCACGTTTGCTCCAACGCCGATGAAACGGTTCCACGATCTGCAACAGTTTCATTCGCATTGGACTCGTTGAGTGATGGAGTATCCTCGGTCCA
>Ga0307981_1001692_pt1 | contig 19181 bp, 21 predicted proteins | sample OrgLakmetagen987_FD_201849 | JGI IMG/M metagenome (GOLD analysis project Ga0307981, IMG submission 201849) | Saline water microbial communities from Organic Lake, Antarctica - #987 | ecosystem: Environmental > Aquatic > Non-marine Saline and Alkaline > Saline | place: Antarctica: Organic Lake... | reverse complement strand
CCGTACCAAGAGTCGCGGCAAGAGCGACGTGACGATCCAGACTCACACCAACAGCATCCAGTCCGAGCCCGCTTCTGCGTACTCCAACAACAACAACAACTACTCTGACCAGCCCCGAAACCGAGGAACGACTCCAAGTTATGACTAGATATCCACAGTCCGTGCATACTGCTACTCGTAATAGTCTAATCCCCGGGTTATTTCATACTCTCATGAACGAATATAGCTCGATCCCTGTGGTCTTTTTTTGTTCACACGGCCCGTCCCATACCAATCGAAACGCCACTTTGCTTCGCGCCAAATTCCAACAAAAATGAGGATCGAAGCGCACGGAAAAAAAAAGTGGCACATTGTGAGAAAGTGAGTGGCCACGATGGCGCTACCGCCCTACTGGACGCCCGGCTGCTCCGTGGAGTCCCCGAGGCAAGGCAAGGGGCCACTCCTATTGTTGTACTCGAACGATTGAAATCTAGTCCCAGAACGAAAACAGGCCGGCTGTGAGGCTCTCCCTGCTTCTTTCTGTGAATATAAAGGCCCAACTCGAAACAAGAATGACCTTTTTAATGTCTCTGGGAGTTAAGAGTGCACCATGGGATACTCCAAATGAGAGTCGCTCTACGGCAACTCCTTCCAGCCCTCTCATTACTTGGTTCCTTGTAGCCTTCCCTGGTGTCACAATCTTGCCGCGTTTACAACGAGAAAACAAGCAATCCAACAAAAGAACACTTTGCTCATCGCACACAACACACAACACCTCTTCTTCTTGCCATCGCCACCATTGACACCATGTCCCGCCTTTTCTTTTGGAACCTCGAACGGCTACGTCTCTTGGTAGCCGTCTTGATCCTTGGTATCTCTGCCATGACAGTGTCTTCAATCTTGTCCATTCTTCCCGTGACACCGGCTCGCATGTTGTTGCAGACAGAGCCAGTTGCGACAGTCAAAAATCCCAAGCCCACTGCGGTCGCAAGGATGGTCTATTACAAAATGTTTGGTGACGATAACCAGCTCGAGACTGTGCGCTTGCAAGACTCGACGTTGAAGCGTCGTCGTCGACAGTTGTTGTGGAACGCGGATACATTGGGCGAGAAGGGCGTGCCGGAGGAAGGGTCGTTGCGAGACGAGGACGACGACGAAGGTCTCTTTTTCTACCCCAATGTAAGTCACTTGTTGGATTCTTTGGTTATCTTGTTGCTTGATCCAGATTGTGTGGACTTATATTTCGTTCGCTCCTTTATTCAATTCCTTGCTTTCAAATATAGGGATTCAACAACGTGGAGGCGACTGCGACTCTGCGCAAGCTCCGCACAGTTCAATACCGTCGCCAGACGCAAGAGACCGTCTCGACGCAAGTCCTTCCCGTGGTCATGATGGGAGTAGCGAGTGCCGTCATTGCCTTTGCCGTCATGCTTTACATTACCGACATGTGTGACCGTTGTCGCCACAACGACTTGTTGGCGGAACGTGAGAAACGTTCTGCGTCGGCCAGTCGCGAGCGAATTCATCCGTCCGTGACGGCGAGTGGAGACAGTCACAGTGATCGTTGGGTGGATGGATTTGCTCCAAGAGGCTTACTGGTGTATCCCATGCTGCCTCCCATTCCTCTCGATGACGACGCCGACGCCGCGAACGAAATGGAGGCCGGTTGCTTTTCTCTCGAGCAAATCTCACTCTCTCGCTTGTCCACCATGACTGGCAGTTTGGTGGATGGCGGTGGTGGTGGCGCTACCATTGAAGAAGAAGATCGCATTGTTCCCTACGATCATGCCGAATCTATCAAAAGTGTCGAGCACGTTCCAGTGACGCAACTCGTCGTGCATGCCAATCGCGTCGACAATGGCGCGCAGCTGGTCCAGTTAATGGCAAAGCAGCAGAATCATTCTACCAACCATGACGAGTCGCAAGAGCACGCACCGAGTCCGGTCCGCAGTATCATCAGTCGCTGCAGCACTTTGACCGATATTAGCGAAGAAACCGAATTCACGCCGCAGTTGCAGGCTGAAATCATAGTGAAGGAGGCCACGCCGAAGAAGAACGTCTTGATTCCCAGCTTTCGTACCTCGTTAGACTTTTCGGTCGATACCGCACCGACGGATGAGGAACGGGATGCCGTTGTTAATGTCGTTGGTAGTGGTGCTGGTATCCACGACAGCAAGACAGGTACCCGTACTGATACCGATGTGCGAGATGATTCCCCAAATACCAACAACGGCATTCATCATGCTGCTGTAACGCATACGTTTATGGCCGACCTTGCGGACAACGACTTGGGGACTACCGGTATTGGTATGACTGCTGCCGATACTCTTTCTTCTATGGTGGATCATGATGCTCGGGACTGCATTCGCGACATTTACTTGGTGCATACCTCGTTGGCAACAGTGGATTTGCAAGTAGTCTTGACAAGTGCCGTTTGTGAGTCGATGCATCCCACGGTTCAAGTCGTGCACCCGGACAGTCCCTTGCATCATCGTCTCTGTGCAGGCGACTTTTTGTTGGCGGTCAATGATTCCAACGTGGCCGGATGTACGGCCGAGGCCGTGACGGCATTGTTTTGTTTGAACGGTAGTGCGCATGGTGCAGCGAAGGATGGTGCAGTACCAGTGTCGGCCAAAATGCTGAAACTAACCGTCATGAGTTCGCAGGCCGACGGTGCGTCCGATATCAATAGCGACGGAGGAGCTGGATCGTTTGATTTGGGTCTCAGCGATTCGGCCATGAAAGTTTGAGAGACTACGATTCATACTACTAGGGCGTAGCTGTCTATAGGGTTGGGTATTGATAATTGGCTAGGCTCTTCATCTTTTATATCAGACACTAGACTACGATAGCCATACCGGTAGCCACATCCGAACGACCTGATACACGTAGTTTTGAGTTGCAGTGTATATACCGACGCACAATCCGTGATCCAAGCTGACTCGACTCAATCGCGATTCTGGAGGATTGACTAGAGGGAATCGACCATCATCGACCATAATATCATCATCGTCGACTCGACACCATCGACGCCATATCTATATCATAGCGTATATTATTCAATTCTTTTTACGGTACTCTCTTTCGTTGGCACCATGGAGGACTATCTAAACAAGCTCTTTGGCACTAGCGACAAGGATGAGGATCCTCGTCGATCGGCGGAACTCAAACTAGCGTGGCGTTTGTTGGATATCGTTTTGGAGCACGGCCAAGAGATTCTCACCACGAAACGCCGCGAGCGCCTCTCGCAGACCTCCACGCCCGGTGATGGTTTCTCGCCTTCCAGTACGGCCAAGAAAGCGTCGATTCCTGCCTTGACGGCCGCGGAAGAAGCCGTCTTTTATCGACCTTCTTATTATGGATGGACGGAAGGTATGATTGCGGGTGGTGTCACCTTTGGTGTGCTCTTTGGGGGCTTGAGATTGGCGGCCATGCGAAATGCCGCTCGCACCGTTCGATTACCGCCGCGACGAAACTACAGCGACCTCGACAATCCTGCTGCTGGGAGCCCCAAGCTTCAAAGTAGGGCAAGGTCTAGGAATCCTTCACATATTCAACAGCAACAACAACAACAACCATCAGAGTCGACATCGTTTGCGCTCGGCGACGACGTCATGGTGCAGCTACAGTTCATGTGCGCCGGGGCAATTGCACTAGCAGCCATGTCGTTCACTGCCAATGCCTTTAACGACATTCCAAAGTTTTATCGCGAGTTATCTGTTATTCCGTTGCAAGCCGGAAAAAGTCGTTTGTGCAGCGACATGTGTCCCGAGTTGGTGGAACAGTTGCAGCGCATGCAACAACAACAACAACAACAACAGTCGAATACTGTTGGGGATGACGCCACGATCTTGTTAACGCCTGTTACTGCTACTACGACGGATATCTGGCAAGATCCTGCCACCGAGGAACTGGAATCCATGGTGCGTCTCGTACAAAACTGCCAGCAACGCATGGCCCTGGAAGCGGCCATTCGAAAGGACAACAACGAGAACGCTGACAGTGCAGGTGAATTGGTGGACATTCCTGAACCGGGTGTGCCGCCGCATTACCTGGGCGTGTCGGTTGACACTACACATGGCAATGAATGGGCACAACAACTTGTACAAGATCAACCAGAGTCTAGTCAGTAGATGATAAAGTAGGCAGTAGCTATAAACAGTGATTTAGCTACCGGTACTAGATGCGTCTCCTTTTCTGCTCTCTTTGTACCATGTCATGCTGGCCTTCTCTCTTGCGCGACTGCTCTTGATGAACTTTAACCCACGAATCATGAGCTTGCACAAGGCACTGCATACATGGCTTTCAAAGAACTTGGCGATCCCTTTGCGTCCGCAATCCGCCCGACCGTGAACTTGGCGTCGGTCCTCGCGTAAATGGTCGTAATAGTGAATGACGGGATCCGAGAGTTTCAAGAGATTGGCGGTCGAGCAGTAGAGGCCTTGCAAATCGCAGACGAGGCGCTTTCGTCCCGTCGCCCAGTACGAAAAGTGAGAGAACGCTTGAGCTAGATGCGATGGAGTATACCGGATTATTGCTTCGTGGTCCGACTCGGACTCCTCTTCTTCGTCCTCCTCCTCCTCGTGGATATCATCGAGACCGCTCAGTTTTGCCATTTGTCGGCGAAGTGTCTCCTGCGAAAACCTTGGAGCGCTCTTCATTCCTTCGACGTATCCGTCGTTCCTGTTCCATTTGTGCCACTTGCTTTCGTCCAGTCTCTCCTCTACCAGTAGACTGACGTGTCCGAATGTAAAGTCGAAAACCTGATAGATGGAGCAGTCCAGCAGAGCTACTCGGGGCGTACACGAGTGCACGCGAGGGAGGCTACTCAGCTTTTCGTTGAATTCCTGGGCAAGACAGCGAGCGATCTGCTGGGTGGCGCAAAACATGTGGGCAAAATTTCTGTCGAGCATCTTCGTTGGCAAGATCGTCTTCGAAAAGCAACCGGCTTTACTTTGCCACCAATGAAGCGCCGACAATAGTTCGCATGTCGGCAGCGAGTTCGAACAAGCGAAATGCTAGCCGTTCTGCTCCTTCGCCAAAGGCAGCCTTGCCACGTGCGACATATTTGGCATCGGGATGCTGAAGAGGCACTGCCTCACACATGAATCTTCTTTTTTTGCCCTCGATCCAGTCCTTATAGACTGTTCGTTCCACTTTATCACGGTGGTATATGTCAAAGTCATCTGAAGAAGCGAAGCTGATCGGCTTTGCCGCATTCTTTCTAGATTCTCTCAATACGTCCCGGACTTTTTGCTGCTTCAAAGTGGCTGGGTATTTCATCTACATTTGCGTCATGGTGAGCGATGCACTTACGGACGTGAATGTTCTGCCAATGGAAGAGGATGTAAGGGAGGGGAGCGCGAAGATTCCGTTGGCGCCAAAGTCTGATGCTGCATCAACCATTTCTCACAGTACAGGAAAGTCGTCTGGAGTTCCTATTCCAATCGCTGCAAAAGTTAGTCTTCTACCAAACTTTTTGGACAGTTCACCGACGCGATATGCCAACGTGGCACTCAGTGCGGCAGGAGAAACAGACTTGTTTACGTGGGCATCCGATGGTCTACCGTCCGAAAGAAACACAAACATCAGAGCAAAAGATGCATTGGTGTTGCGTGTTAAGAGAGTTTCTGCGTTCTGTAGACTAGGCAAGTAGGGACCATGGCCACGAGGCTGGAGGATGCGGTTTGTGTAAAACGACACAATCTGGTTATAGAGAACCCAGGAGCAAGGTTGCTCGTGAATAATGACACTAGAGTTCTTGCCCCCGCCTAGAGTAACAATGGAAACAACATCCATGGGACACGCAGATCTCGCTTGTAGTCTCTGAGCGATAAAGTCCAACGCAATTGCGATCCGAACTGCGTCCAAACGTGTCCGAGCTCCCCAAACGTCGCTCTCTTTCATACTTCCGGAAACGTCGATCACCATTACAGTGTTGGAAAGCCATGATTCCTCGTCCAGTTTAATTTTTTGAAGGGCTTCATTGTTCTCTCTCTGCAAATTTGAAGATATTGGAACATACTCAAGCTCAAGTGGTAGAGCGTACGAAGTTCTTTCCTCGCCGGTCTTTTCGTTCGTCACGTAGACAATGCTATTGTACGTGTAGACTGCAGTTGGGTCTCCGTTCTTCGCGTTGCTACCTTTACGCTTGGCTCCGTAAGTTTTGGCGGCTTGGAGAGCCTTTTTATCAATTCCCCGCTGCTCCCGTCTCAACCTGCCGTGATCAGTTTCCACGAAGCTCACGGTCAACGTCTCCGTGTTGCCAAATTCTTTGCTTTCGGCTTGCATCCTTGCTGTGCTTCTTCTCTCTCGAAATAGGGGTAGAATAAGCCGATCTTTGAGATGCTACTGAGCAGTTCTAGCATTGACACAACCGAGAAATGAGTGCAACATATCAAATCTTTCTACTCTCTTCTTCCCTCCTCCCATGGTCTTCTGGCCAATCAGAACCCAGATCAAATTCAGGTGGAAGAAAAAAAAATGAGAAAATGAGGGTTCACAATCGTCGATAGTACATTCATTTAACACAATTACTGGTACTGTAAATATAGTACTATAAGTATATTGACACAACGGATATAGATGAGTCACTATGACCCCCCAACGTTCCCTACTTAAGCAGATCCTCGCCAATCCTTCTCCAAACTTTTCGCTTGGTGGATCCAACGCTCACATTTTCCTTTCTCGTCTCCTTCTCTGATCTTTCGCAGGATCAACACCATTGACGACTCCAAACAAGATACTTCTGAAGTGGACATCACAAGCTGATTGCTTGACTGTTTCGTTACCCTATGATGGACGATTCGGAAAAGTCGGTCGTTACGAGTCGATCCAGCAAGAGCAAGACCTTTTCAGCCTACGACAAACGAGGCAAACCCATTGTCGTGCAAGACTTGACAACCTGTGAAGACGACCGCGACGACGATGATGACGATGACTTTGTCTTTCTAGGAACTGCTTCCAACAGCAGCAGCATCAATAACAACAAGCACGCGACAAGATTCTCGTCGAATCTGTCTCTCAAAATCCAAAATATGTTGGAAAACGATGGCGCAACGACAAAGGAAGAGACGGAAGATCTTCCCAATGAAGTCAATATCATCAAGATTGAAGAGATCTTGGACTTGCGTAACGCTACTGAGAGTCCTTACAAGCCACCTAAGCTCTCCATCTTGCCACCCCCCAAGATCGCAGCAAAGGGTGAGAGTGCTATTCGGACGATTCGGAGAAGGAAGCCAAGCAGTGGTGTTGGTGGTGACAGTATCACGGCTGATTCTGCAGTTGTCATGGCAGATGGCATTGACCATTGCCTCGTGAACGATGGAAGCAGTGCTTCAATTACTGGAAGTATTTACCACAAGGCCATGGTGGAGAAGGGTATTCTCAAGAAATCCAATGCCAATCTTGCGACAAACCACGATCCTCCTGGTCTGGATAGTGCCCATGCATCTTCTGCAGCACCGCACACGCCTCTTCCCGTTGGTCGAGCTGTCTTTGCTCGGGTACCCTCTCCTCTCAAAGCATATGGGGGTCGAGTCGCGACTTCTACCAACGCGCAAAAGACTAGCGACGGTGTTCGCTTTGCTTCTCCCATTCGGGAACGCAAGTCGTCTCTTCTCGGAGCTCCCGTTCACAGTCGAAAAGTGGATAAAGGCTATTCCAGAGTGACCTCCTCGAAGGCCATTGGGACAATGAACCGTGAGGCAGCAACCAATACTGTGCGGAAAGTCGGAGGATCGACAAGTATTGAGTCGTCGTACAACCACGAGATTATTCATATTTCAACCATGGAAGATGAAAAGTATGCCAATCTGGCTCGGACACCATCGAGTCCAACGAGGCAGATGGATGTGTTGGATCAAGTTCCGAGCAGAGATATCGAAATGAAGACCATTTCCGATCGCATCGTAGATGTTGATGATGCGACTCAGAATGCGGTCCTAAATGACGACTCTACGGATGATATTGACTCGGCCGACAAGAACCTTGGGAAAGAGCCTGATGGAGACTGGGCGTCTGACAATGACAGCAACGCCGTGTTGTATGTGAGTGAGAGAAAAGATAACAACGAAGAAGCCAAAGTCGTGAAGAAAGGGAAGGACCCGAAACTCCAACCAGTCAACGAAAAGGCCACGCAGAAGGATGGCATGCCCCTTGTCCGTTTGGGATTGTTGGAGTTTACGAATGTTGTTCGAAACACTGGTAGCGGTGACGATGACATGGAACACAGTGTGAAACAGCTTGTGCAGGACAATGAGGAGGAGGAGGACAAAACCCAAGCAAAAAAAGTTGACTTTGATCTCAAAACGTACAGTCGAGATCTAGCACTGAGTGACGACGAAAGTAGCGACAGCAGCACCGATGTCGACAACAGTGGGAAATGCTCCCCTGATGATTCGGAGGATGTCGGGCACAGTGGGAAACACTCCCCTGTAGATTCAGAGGATGCCGAGCACAGTGGGAAATACTCCCCTGCTGATCCAGAGAAATGGGTGGCCGAAGCAACTGGTCAAGTTGGCGGAGAAGAATCTGATCATGGCGACTCGTACGCTTCCATGGACGATAACGGAACTGATGCAATGTCGAATGTGGACTCTGTGGCATACGAAGATCGAGAGTATGAGTCGTTCACACTCCCTTATGTCGTTCAGATGCTTGACAGAAGTTGCGCTTGGTTTGAGGATCGTCAGAGCTCAATGCCTTGCAGCAACAAGGAGCCTTCTCTTCTTGACGAATCTTCCAAGAAGCGGTCTACGCAGCTCCTTTTCAAAGCGAGCTCTCCTGAAGAGATTGAACAGAAACAGAAGAAGATTCAAACAAATTCTAGAAAAGAGAGATCAGACGGCATTTGTAAGGGTACCGGAGATGAAAGCACTTTCGAAGGGAAATCTCGTCGCCGACGAACGAGGTTCCCCAAGAAGAAATCTTCCCGCCACGCAGCGAAGCAGGATGACATTTCAGACGAAGCAAACGACAAGAACTATCAGGACAAGATTGCGCAACTTTGGATCCAGAAAAGACTGGCAATAAAGAAGAGTGCCGCCGTGTCATCCTCTGAACAGTTATCTTCCAAGAAATCGGTGGAGAATCCAGTCAGAGAGTCTATCACACATATAACGCAATTCAGTACGGATCATGCTGCCTCTTCTGATTCCAGATCTCTCACCGACTCTCCCGGTAGCGTTTCCAGAAACTCAGCCGAGTCTGCGGATCAAGGCGAAGCATCGAACAAAAGGGTGCTTCATCGCATCGTCACACATATGGATGACTCCAGCGATGAGCTACTCGAAGAAGCTGCTGACTCTGTCCCCCGCGCTTTCTCCATGCCGGATGCGGAAACTCTGCAGACTTCCCTGGTAGAGAAACCGCATGTCAGAAAGACTAAGCGATCTGCACTTGGTGGACCGGAATCGATTACATCCAATCGCTCGTTGCGTTCACAGCGCCGTACTCGCTCCTCCAGCCCAGCCAAGCGCCGGGCTAACAAGTCAAACCCTGCGTCAAACATGCGCGTATTGGAGACACAGATGAAGGACCAGGGTCGGCACACGGCAACTGCGGAGGCTGGTGTTGCCGACGCCGATATTGGTTACAGCGATCTGAACGAGACGGAGCGATTGGCTGCAATCGAGCTGGCAGAGAAGCTAAAGCGTCGGGCGACAACCTTGAAGCGTAGACGTAGGAAAAGAGAACAGAAATTAAAAGAGCTTCAGGACATGGAGCTCCAATTTGTGAAGCATGAGCAGCACCAGCATTAGCAGCTGCAAACAACCCTTTAAAGAAGTCTTGGCCTGAAAACCAAAAATGATGTGTATCTGCGTAAACTATTCTATTTTTAGAGAAACTTTTAATTGAATCGTATATATCCTTGGACATAGCGTACGAAGTATGGCAGGACAGGCTAAATGACGCTCGCTGAAAGGCTTTATCTCTGTACTATCTACGAGCCACTCTGGTAGTAATTGCAAGCGCTGACAGTGACCATGTCCATCGGTATAAGTTCAGGTGTGGTAGCGAGCACTCGTGGGGAGGAAGAAGAGAGGCGAGAAACCGAGAAGAACGTGCTTTTACCTTGCAGGTAGGGCTATCGATGAAGTCCCGTCCAGTAATAAGGAAAAGGTTTTTACAAAAAAGATCGCGCGTCAAAAGTCAGAGCAAGTGAGAAGTCGACTAGCAGGACTAAAAAAAACTAGTGAAGAGAGAGCGAACGAAGGCGAATTTGACTTTGTCAGGGATGCCTCCCGGCGGGCCCTGCGGGGCTCCAGTGCGAGCTCAGGCTAGGTTCACAAATAATTGCATGAATGCCTCCCGGCGGGCCCTCTGAGGGCCCTGCGGGGCTTGGCGTCCCAGCGGGAGTTTTACCATAGCACAGATTATCGACTAATACGACTACAAAAATCTGCTCAAAAGCAATGTTTGGACTTCTCGCACTCTAAAGTTCAGTTGGTGGCGATCACGGAGCGCGGACAAACGTCCGGGCGCTTGACCACCACTGACAGACTCGAAACTAGGAAAGCAAGGTTCTTTTCTTGGTGCTTTGGGGCGAGTCCGGCAGGCGCGGGCTCGCCCCATTTATCATCGGTCCATTTCCTAGATCGGAATGCGGCAAACATTGTCTGCCAGAAGGCGCGTTCGCGTTTGGACCAATTTGGTTGTTAAGAGCGATATTTGATCATTACTGATTTTGACGAACACTGCGTAAAGCTCAGGAGCCATCGCAACGCTTTGAAGTTTAAATACTCTCAACTTGCTTACCGTGCAAGCCGCTCTGCTTTATTACCGCAGTTCTCTTCGGACGTCCCTTTCTTTACGCATTCTCGGGACGCTCGTCGACCTCGTCCATCGCAGTCTTTCTTTTGGTCTTTAGCTGACACTGGGGGGGGGTCGCATGCGTTGAATACGGTTCGCTTCGCTCAATCTAGCGCAAAACCTATTGCTTGAGCATGTCGGAGCCTTTGCCTCTCTCCAAGTCGCGGGAGATAGCGGACTATGAGTTTGATACTCTCGGTTTTGGCGATGCACTTGAGGCCGGGGATGTTGAGAAGGCCAAGACCTTCCTTACCACGGCGGTAGACCCTTCGCAAGCGCATGTCTACCCTAGGGCTAAGGATTTGGTGGAATCTGGTGAGTGGGACCTGGCGCCTGTTTGTTTGTATTGTTTGACTCCGTCGGGTGTGTTGAATCTGTCTCGGGCACCGGTAGGTGCATCAATTGGAATTGAACCTCCTAAGTTTTGCGTCAAGGCTACCTCGGCGGGCACTTGGTGTGAAACAGTGGCGCATGCGGCAGCGGAGCCGTTGAATGTTGTGCCGGGTTGGTATGTTTTGACGGGCACGTCCAGTGGCGCGCCCGTGCGGAGCGGAATCCGGTCGTACCCTCACTTGCCGTTGGGTGCTTTAGCGAACCCGCTGCTGCCACTTTGTTGGGAGCTTGTCCGGCCAGGCGTCGTTTTGTTTGACCCTTGACAGTGGAAGTTCATTTTTTGAGCGATCGCGGGCGAGGTGGCCAGGGCAGAGTAACGGCCCCCGGCCGTGGACACTACGCTGCCGGGCGGCGCCGTTGGGCCCGAGCCCCCCGCACCTCCGGTGGGGCCTGAGGCGACCAGGGACCTCCTGGAACACATTCTTGCGGAACAGCGAGGTATGGCAGATCGCATGCGGAGCCTGGAGGCGGGTTTGAGGGTCGCGGAACAGGAGCGAGAGACCCATAAGGCGGAGGCCATGAAGCAGGAAAAGCTCATGACCGAGCTTCGGACCTTGCGCGGCACAATGGCGGTGGAACTGGCAAAGGCGAGTGGGAGCCCAAGGCTGCTCCGCAGCCTCGATCAAGCGGTGTTCGCCACGGACGGGTTAGTCGCAAAGCTTCGCCTGGCATTGGAGGCCCTCGAAGAAAAACTTGACATGGGAGGAGTGGAGCTCGGCTGGCAGCGTTTTGGTTCACTGACGGACTTCTCAAACTGGTTGACCGTCAACAGCGACCCGCACGGTACAGCCCCGGACTACAGGCTCTTTGTGGATGCAACTGGGTTCCTACACGCTTTAAGCCGAGGCACTGTTGCTATGGCCACTATTCTGGGCCAAGAGCACGCCATAAACAAAGCAGGCTATCACAACAAGATGAGCGCCCGCGTGTCAGCGTCCTACAAGACCGCCTACCCGGATGTGTTTGGAGTGTCGACCGGCGGGGGATCGAAGTTCGGGGACGCCCTGAAAACGTACGCGGACTGGCACGATACCAGCGTTCGTGGGGGGCTGCTGACCATCATAAAGGAGGCCAGCCTGGCCCAGATCGTCGCCATCCTCACCTGAATTGGGCGGGAGCTCTACACCCCCGCCGCCAAGTCCCTGGCCAGGGAAATGTTGATGAAGACGCGCGAGCTCATTGGCGAGTTCTGTGGGTTTGTCGAGGATTTTTATTCCGAGATGAACGGCGCCCCGGCCATGTCGGCGGGCGAGGCCTGGGCGCTCACCAAGGAGCTGATGGGGGTGATCTTCAAGGACTTGGCCATGGCTCGCGGTTTCGTGGACGGTATTCGCGAAAATAGCCCGGGCTTCCATATCTGGGGCGCGTTGAAAGCCCACGAGGTCATGCAGCGCTACCGCGACGCTCAGTTTCAGGACGACCCGGCGCTCTCTGGGGTACTTACTCATTTTATGCTGAAGCGGCGAACGGACATCGATGGAAATGACAAGCTGGTGTCCAAGCTCGCGGCGCTCGAGGCCAGGGAGAGGACGGCTGGCGCCGAACTGGCCCTCATTAAGAAGCAGCTAAATCGCAAGATGGACAAGGCCTGAGACGCGCAGCCTCGGGAGCGGGATGGGGGGCAGTCGTCGCACAATCCGGCGAAGGTGTGGACGGCTCCCCGTTCCTCGACTCTTGGGGCTGATCGCGGGGAGGAGGCTTGGCTGGCGGAGGAGGCGCTTAGCGAGGCGTATGGTGAAGGGACAGCCAGCTGGTTGTCCCCAGGCATTGAGACCATTGGAGATTTGCAGTGCCAGGTGTTGTCTTGGAGTGGAGATTGGAGTTGGGCAATCTCTTTGCTTCAGCTGGGAGTCAGGGGTTTGCCTTGCTACGCGTTTGGTGAAGCCGCGCGAAGGTCCTTGATGGTGGTGGCTGGTGCCTTGCCCCAGCTGGTTATTAGACCGGTTGGGTTGGTGCTGGTTCCAGGGGCCATGACGTTTTCCCATGTTGGGAAGATAGCCGATCTGGAACGGCTCGTGTGTTTGTTTGCTGAGGGCGAGGCAGGCTCAGCGCGCGGCATGGTCAGCTTCCCACGGAAGTGGCGGCGTGCTGGGCTCAAAAGGATAAGCGAGGCCTTCGGGTGCAACCTGGGGGTGCGGGACAAAGGAACACGGGTTCACCTGGGAAAGTTGAGTCATGCCGCCATTGGCGGACTCACCAACGGGGCTTTTGCCCTGACTTGGTGGGGATTTGACGCAGCAGCGCGGTACAGGGTGGATTTGGGCAGGGTGCCCTGCGCGGTGCGGGATCCTGTTGTGTTTTTGGAGCCGTTGGCCAAGCTGACCGTTTGGCGACGACTCGATGCTGTGGAGCGAGCCACGGTAAATGGGGTAACGGAGTCTTGGGTCCGCCTGGGGGGTATGGGACCTGACGCGGGACGGCGGTGCGCGTTTGGGATCCTCGCTCCGGCCTGTTGAACGGTCCCACCCGGGACCTGGAATGGGTGTTGGCCCCAACAGTGTATATGGGGGGCGAATGGATCGCGCGGCCGCTGTCCTCGAAGGAGAAGGCATAGATCCTTGATATTCGAGAGGATTGGGGGGCTCTTTTGGCGGCTCGAGGACTGCGGTTTTTTTACCGTGTCGGATACCCATGGAGGCTTTGATTCAGGCCCTGCCGGCCATGCTGGCTGGAGTGGCTCGGAAGCCCGGCGAGGGAGTATTTGCGTGGGGGAACCAGCGGCCGTTTGGCGTTGGCGTGCGGGACAATTCGCTCCGCGCAACGGCATTGGCCGGGTTGTATTTTGAACCGGCAGATGCCGTGGCGGTCGACACCGCGGCCAAGGCGGATACGGACAAGGTGGACACCAGTCTTTGGGCGATCGGCGGCAACGGACCCGGGTTCGAACAGAGCCGCGAGCGACTGCGGATTTTCCTGTATGGGGTCTACTGTCGCCGGATCTATCTTGAGGCAAAGCGCTGGCTGGAGAATGAGCGCGTGTCCCCGACTTTGCCGGACTTCGGGAGATCGGAGGCCGGCGTCATGGACAGCGTCCGACGCGCCTGCAACGCGGATTGGTTCGAATGGGGGGACGGGAGCCGTTTGTTTTTCTGGCAATGGCCGGTCGAATAGCGGCAGGAGGCGCGGGACGGGCATCCGGTGCGGAATTTTTATATGCCACCACGCAGTCCGCGGGCGCGTACGCTTGACAACGTCGATCCCTGGATGAAGGAGCTCGTACCGGTTAAGCTGAGGAAATTCCTTTCTCGGCGATACCCGGCGGGAGGCTGATGGTTGCCATTCTGTACTTCCCGGTGGACAAGGCAGGCGGATCTGACATTCGGCTTGTTTGGGACGAGACGTCCAGCGGCGTCAACGATTTGGTTTTTGCCCCTCGGTTTTTCATGCCCTAGTCAGGTACCTTGTGCCGACGCGTCCCGAATGGGGCCTACATGGCGGATTTTGACGTGGGAGAGATGTTCCACAACTACATGATGCATCCCCCCGACGTCCCGTACCACGGTGTGAACCTCCCCCCAGAGCTATGGGAGGAGGCGGGTAGCAAGCACACTCTTTGGGGGCGTCTGACCATGGGTTTTAAGCCTAGCCCGTACATTGCATATCGGAACATGGCCCGGGCACTGGAGTTTGCCAGGGGCCCCCGGACGAAGTGGACAGCCCGTTCGCTTTCTCTCAGGTGGTTTTGAACCTGCCAGGGAGCCTCGCCTTTGATCCCGCTCAGCCGTGGGTACAAAAGTTGACGAGGGACGGCCGGCCGTCGGGGGACATCGTCGCGTTCATGGATGATGGCCGACCGATTGGGCGAGACGAAGCGCACGCCGCCCAGTGCACCCGTCGGAGTTCTTGGGTAACCAGGATGCTGCACGGAAGCGGCGGCGCGTGGGACAGCGTTGCGGCGCCTGGGCCGGAACGGTGGTCCACACGGACAAGGGACTTGTTCGGCGCTTCTTTAGCCAGGAGCGCTGGGATAAGCTAAAGGCATTGTTGACTTGGATGAGGTCGGCGCTGGGGACTCGGGCCGATAGGAAGAAGTTTCTGAGTGCCCGAGGTTTCATGGTGTACGCGTCCATGACTTACCTGTTCATGCGTCCGTTCATGAAGGGGATCCATATGTCGGCGGAGAGCTGGTGGGGCGGTCGCGACGCGGAAGGTTGGAAGGTCGCGGGGTCCAAGCCGGGGCCCAAACCGACTGGGTATGACCAGGAGTACAGCGAGGAGCTCGAGTATTAGGGCATCGAGGACGAGGCTTTATTGGTCGAGTCCTTGACGAGTTTATTGGAGGATCAAGGTGGTGGTTCCGTCCCGCGCTGCCCTGAACCCGTACGGGAGTCCGGCGGGCTGGTTGACGGCGCGCCCCCGCCGGCTTTCGTGGAGTTTGTACTGCGAGTCGACCGGGAACTGGCGGCGCTGGAAAAGCTGCTGGCTAGTGACACACCCCTTATGGTCCCGGTGCGCCCTGCATTCGTGGTGAAGCTTGCCTACGGATTCATGGATGCGTCTGGCGAGGGTTTTGGCAGCTATGTTCTGGGGGCGGAGGAGCCGCGTTGTACGCTCTGGAGGAGCTAGCAATGGCGCACCTAAAGCGAATAGAAGAGGTTACTGCCATCGTTCTGGTGCCAATGCTGATGAGTCCGTCGTGGTTTAGGAGGTTCATTCGTTCAGTGGACGTATATTTTGTTGTAAAAGCGGGGGTGCCGTGTTGGCCGTCCGCTATGCATGAACCACTATTGATTGGTCTCTCATTACCTTTACTCAGACACCAGCCTTGGGAGTGGCGACGGGTCCCCTTTATGGTGGACCTGGGCAGGACGCTGTCAGGTATGCACAAGACGGACCCGCTTCGCGGACTCGATCTTCTGCGCAAATTTTGGGCGGCTCGGACCAGGGCTCATTCCATGCCAGGGGACGTGGTGTGCGGATTGCTACAGGACCCCCACTACCATCGCTTTCTTCGTATATTGCGCCCTCGACGCTGACGGTGAGGAGCTGTTGGTCGAGGGGCAGGAACAGCGTCACTTAGAGGCTAGAGGCGGTGACCACCTCATGTGTCCGTTCGAGTGCGATGGCTGTTTGTTCCGGAAGTTGCGCGGCCGTGGGCCTTCGGCTGGGGATCGAAGGGAGACTCTGCTGCTCGCGTATTTGCGGCGGGCAAACCTGGATGCCTTCTGGGCAATCGAACCTCGGACGGTCGCCGCCCAAGTGCGAGAGGTTGCCGCGACCGTGCGAGTGGGGAAGGAGCTGGGACTTCCCATGTTCGCCGCTATTGGCCCGTGGCCCGCGGAGGATGATCATGGACATCGGACGGCGATATCGGTGATAGCGAAGTCGCAGCGGCCAGGCCGGCATGAGGCACTCGTGAAGCACTCCGTGGCCAGGAAGGCCCGTACCGCGCCGTCAAACATTTGGCGAGCTTCCGCGCTGGGGAGTGCCGGGGCGATGGCCTGGCGCGTCGACGGCAAGAAGCGAGTCGTGGCGTCGTCGGGGCCGTTGGAATCGGAGTGGTATGAGCGATTTGCAAAAGGCATAAAGAATCGCCTTGGCGAAAGGACCAGGCAGGATGCGGCCATCTCTCCTGCCGTCATGAGCGAACTGATGCGGCGGTTTGAAGAGGACTTTCGCTCTTTGATTGGCGATGCGGCTGGCGAGCAGGATTGGTCGAAACTGGGTGAGGCGGTGCGAGTAGACCTCAGGGAAACAGTTGAGGCGGCGTGTTTTTGCCTCCTGTCGTATTGTGCCGGCCTCAGAGGATTCGAGGTGCCGCGTGTTGTCCTCACTTACCTTCGCGAATTTATTGTGCGAGAGGGCAACGCGACCAGTCAGGTCGCGGCCCACGTGGGGGTTCCGCTGAGCGGGAGGCTCAAGCTGCGCGGCAACATGGACCAGAACCATCTCCTCTTTGTGACAGCGGTGACGCGGACCGGGCTGACCCCGCTTGTTTGGGTGGACTGTCTCATTGCAGTACTTGACGTGTGCTTTGGGTTGACCACCGGGTGGGCGTTTCAGGACGCAAATGGGGGCCCGGCCAAGATGTCGGACTTCGAAGGAAAGATTTTCGACAAGCTCCTCGCCATACAGGAGGAGAGACCGGACCTCATCGCACCGGAGATTTATGTGCTGGATGCGTATGGTCTGGCGGGTTCGTTTCGTCGCGGAGCGACGACGCAGGCGGAAAATCAAGGAGTTGCGCCCGCTGACATTGATTATATAATGCGGTGGAAGGAAGCAGAGACTGCGGTTGGGGCGTACTTTGCGGGAAGTATGCGCATTCATTACGCGGACCAGCGTCAGATGACGAGGACGTTTCTCCGCTTTTCACTGGCCCTGTAGCCCGGCTTTTTGTGCGGCCTGCTCACGGGCGCGGCGGTGGAAGATCCCAGCTGGCTCGGGGCACCTTTGTCAAGGTGTCCTTGCGGAGCGGCACACTAGATGGTGCAAGCATTGATGGGGTGAGGAGACGGCGTTGTCCACATTGCGGAGGGGGCTTCCCGGTGTCGCATCTGCTCGTGTGAAATCAATTTGGCAAACTCCGTTGCGTGTTGTTCGGCCCTCGGCCAGGGGCAGTGGTAGCCCCCCGCTTTTGGTGTCATACCTCGGGTGTCTCATGCGTAATCGCTGGACGTCAGCCCCAAGGTTCAACTCCTCTCAACAGTTTGGCATCTAATGAGCGACATTCGTAGCTCCAGTAGCCCAAAGAGCGTTGCCGCTCTTTGGGCTTTGGGGTTACATCGGCGAGTCTCGTTTCGGAAATCCCGGAAGATCCGGGACCCAGCTCACTACTCTTTATCGATGCGCGTATCGTTCTCTTGTGTTTGATATCTGATTGCATGTTTCATGGTGGCGCTGCAGCGTCACATTCTATACGGTAATGGCGATAACTTTATAACTTTTTGTTATTCAGTTTTTTTTTCGCTATCGATTTTTGTTCTCCTAGTTTTGTGTCTGCCCGTTGTACGAGCAACCGGTGAGCGGACAAGAGACACGTGAGACACCTGCCGATACGCGACACACAAGAAGATTCTGGATTGGGCATGTCAACCGACATGATCACAACAATCCCATGAAGTTTCGAGACAACATTTGATGACATGAAATCCGGCTTTCGACCGCCATAAGTGGATGGGAAACGGGACCAAGATCCCAAAATTGGACGAGCGAGTCGGTGAGAGCAAGGGCTACAATTCCCGTTGTTTTTTCCCGGTTTCAGACGATATTCGTGTCCACATCCGGGTTAGTACGAAAAAAGGAAAATACCAAAAAGTACAGAAAACTAAAAATGCTAAAAATTCTAAAATTTCTTGATAATTCTTACACACGCGCCTACGCCTGCAAGATAATAATGCACTCACTACGTGCCGACACCGGAGAGAAGAGAGAGGAGGTCGAGCACTTCGTGCTCGATCAAGGCTAACACAATGGGATCGAGAGATTTCTCCTTTCTGTCTTGGCTGTTGGCAGAGGTCACGAGTGATTCCAAATTGAAGTACCGGAGCGACTGACCGCACAGCATCAGTAAGCAGCTGTACGTGTACGTGAGCTTCGTCATTCAACTTAATGTGGTCAAGTAATATCGAACTGAGCCTGTTGGGAAGAAAAAAAGCGAGCGTCTCTAGCAGCATCCTTGCATTAAAATTCTTTCGGATTCGTTCAAGCCGCCACGAAGAGAGAGCATTCTGACGAGCTTTCCCACGATAATGAAACTCCTTTCGGAGCCACTGGCTCCACTGACTGGCACCAAGAAGTCGTAGTGAAGACACACGCTATTGACGTTGCCAATCCAGACGGCCACGGCAGAGGCTCGGTCAGCCCCTTCTTTAGAAAGCTCCGCAGCCCTCACACGCCCACCTGACTTCTTTCCAAGTGCAGTGATGGTTAATCAACGGATGGGTGGGTCGTCTGTCATATATATCGTGCGGGACGTCGTCCAAGTCCATTCTTCCAAAGCGTCACTGATGAACCCACCATGGCTTTTTCAAATCCAAAATAAACATTGGGCTCTC
>Ga0307981_1001689_pt1 | contig 19192 bp, 17 predicted proteins | sample OrgLakmetagen987_FD_201849 | JGI IMG/M metagenome (GOLD analysis project Ga0307981, IMG submission 201849) | Saline water microbial communities from Organic Lake, Antarctica - #987 | ecosystem: Environmental > Aquatic > Non-marine Saline and Alkaline > Saline | place: Antarctica: Organic Lake... | reverse complement strand
CGACTTGCGCGGATTTTTAAAATAGAGACTTAACAACTAAAACCTACCAACCGGTAATTTCTCTTAAGCCTTTGCCAATTTCGGCTAAAGAGCGCACGGTTTTAACACCAGCGTCTTCAAGCGCTTTGAACTTCTCATCAGCAGTACCTTTACCGCCAGAAATAATCGCACCGGCATGACCCATGCGCTTACCCGCTGGTGCGGTAACACCCGCAATGTATGAAACTACTGGCTTAGTCACGTTTGCTTTGATAAACGCAGCAGCTTCTTCTTCAGCTGTCCCGCCAATCTCACCAATCATAACAATTGCTTCAGTTTCAGGATCTTCTTGGAACATCGCTAAAATATCTATGAAGTTCGAACCAGGAATTGGGTCACCGCCAATGCCTACACAAGTAGACTGGCCAAAACCTTCGTCAGTCGTTTGTTTAACGGCTTCATAAGTCAAAGTACCAGAACGCGAGACAATGCCCACCTTCCCTTTCTTATGAATGTGGCCAGGCATAATACCTATTTTGCACTCATCAGGCGTAATAACACCTGGGCAGTTTGGTCCAATCATACGCACACCTTTACGGTCAACATACTCTTTGACGTACAGCATATCGATGGTTGGAATACCTTCGGTAATACATACAATTAATTCTATACCCGCGTCTGCCGCTTCAATAATTGAGTCTTTGCAAAAGGGAGCTGGTACATAAATTACAGTTGCTGTAGCGCCAGTAGCGGCTACTGCATCTTTTACTGTGTCAAAAACTGGCAGACCTAAATGCGTCGTTCCACCTTTACCAGGTGTAACACCGCCAACCATTTTGGTTCCATAAGCAATCGCTTGCTCAGAATGGAATGTGCCCTGACCACCAGTGAAACCTTGGCAAATCACTTTTGTATCTTTATTGATTAAAATTGACATTATTTGCCCTCCGCTGCTGCAACAACTTTCTCGGCTGCATCACTTAATGACTCAGCAGCAATAATATCTAAACCTGAAGTTGCTAAAACTTCGCGGCCTAATTGTGCGTTTGTCCCTTCAAGACGAACCACTACCGGCACCTTCACGCCAACTTCTTTAACTGCACCGATAATGCCTTCAGCAATCATGTCACAACGTACAATCCCGCCAAAGATATTCACCAATACTGCCTTTACATTGTCGTCAGAAAGGATGATTTTAAATGCTTCTGCAACACGCTCTTTAGTCGCGCCGCCACCAACATCTAGGAAGTTAGCAGGGTTACCGCCGTGCAAATTAACAATATCCATGGTGCCCATTGCAAGGCCTGCGCCGTTTACCATGCAGCCAACATTGCCGTCTAGAGCAACATAGTTTAGCTCCCATTTAGCGGCTATCGCTTCACGTTCGTCTTCTTGTGAAGGATCGTGCATCTCACGCATTTTGGGTTGACGATATAATGCATTACTGTCTACCGCTAATTTAGCGTCTAAGCAATGTAAGTTACCTTCAGAAGTAATTACTAGTGGGTTTACTTCAATAAGCGCAATATCCAAATCTTCAAACATTTTCGCTAAACCTAAAAAGATTTGCGTAAACTGTTTAATTTGAACACCTTTAAGTCCAAGAGCAAACGCGATTTCGCGTGCTTGATACGGCTGTGCACCTACAAGCGGGTCAACCTCAGCTCTTAAGATCTTCTCTGGCGTCTCTTCAGCCACTTTTTCTATTTCTACGCCACCTTCAGTCGATGCCATAAACACAATTTTACGAGAAGTTCGGTCAACAACAGCGCCTAAATAGAGCTCTTGGTCAATGTCAGTGCAGGTTTCAACAAGAATGCGTGAAACTGGTTGTCCATTTTCATCTGTTTGATAGGTAACAAGATTTTTACCTAGCCATTTTTCTGCAAAAGCTCTAATTTCATCTTTGGTTTTAACAAGCTTAACGCCGCCAGCTTTGCCGCGTCCGCCTGCGTGCACTTGGCACTTCACTACCCATTCGTTTCCGCCGATGCGGTCAGCTGCTTCCACAGCGCTTTGGGGAGTATCAGCAGCATATCCTTCAGACACAGGCAAGCCGTATTCTTTGAATAACTGTTTACCCTGATATTCATGCAAATTCATGGTGATTTATCCGATTTTGTTGAGTGAGGAGTCATATAATATAACTCAGTTAAACAGCGTAGGATCCTAGCACAGATCCTACGTCAGTGCGGATGATACATGAAGCATCATCAAAAGAACTTGATTTCGACCAAAGTATCAAACGTCTAATAACAAGCGCGTTGGATCTTCCAACATTTCTTTCACGGTAACTAAGAATCCAACAGATTCTTTGCCATCGATTATTCTGTGGTCATAAGACAATGCCAAATACATCATTGGCAAAATTTCGACCTTACCGTCGACTGCCATAGGGCGGTCTTGGATTTTATGCATACCTAATATAGCGCTTTGAGGAGGATTGATAATCGGTGTAGACATCAATGAACCAAAAACACCGCCATTAGTAATTGTAAAATTACCACCTTGGAGGTCATCTAAGCCCAACTTACCGTCACGACCTTTAATCGCAAGCTCTTTAATACCCTTTTCAACACCGGCCATACCAAGTGCGTCACAATCACGAAGGATAGGTGTTACCAATCCACGTGGGGTAGATACCGCAATAGAGATATCAAAATAGTTGTGATAGCAAATGTCATCACCGTCAAGAGATGCATTTACTTCAGGGAAACGTTTAAGTGCTTCTGTAACCGCTTTTACATAAAACGACATAAAGCCTAGACGTATTCCGTGGCGCTTCTCAAAGCTCTCTTGATATTGCTTACGCAGGTTCATAATAGGTTTCATGTTGACTTCGTTAAAGGTCGTCAGCATAGCAGTCGAGTTTTTCGCTTCTAATAAACGTTTTGCAATTGTTTTACGCAGGCGAGTCATAGGAACGCGTTTTTCTGTGCGCTCTCCAGCCGGCACTACTGGCGCTGATGGCGGCGCACTTGCTTTAGTAGGTGCAGGAGCAGCTTTAAGATGCTTTTCAACGTCTTCTTTAGTTATACGACCGCCTTTACCGGTACCCTTAACAGAGCTTGGGTCAATGTCTTTTTCAGCGAGTAGTCGACGTACTGATGGAGATAGAGCATCTGATTCACCTTGGTCTGAAGACTCAGCAGCAGCGGGTTCACTTGCTGTTGGTGCAGCTGACGCGCCTGCTACAAATTTAGCAATTATGGCTTCGGCAGTAACCGTCTCGCCTTCTTGGGCAATAATTTCTTTAATTGAGCCATCAGCAGGTGCGACGACTTCAAGCACTACTTTATCAGTTTCGATATCAACTAAATTCTGGTCTCTCGATACAGCTTCACCTGGTTGAACATGCCAAGTAGCAATCGTTGCGTCAGCAACAGACTCAGGTAAAACCGGGACTTTAATATCTGTTTCAGCGCCGCCAGCTGGCTTTGCCTCAGATTTTTCTGAGCTTGTTTTCTCGGTGGTATCTTTTGACGGCATTTCGCCTTTTCCTTCTTCAATGGTCCCAATGACCTGCTCACCCAAAACAGTGGCGCCTTCTTCGGCAGTAATATCGCCCATGACTCCGTCTGAGGGAGAAACGACTTCAAGGACTACTTTATCAGTTTCAATGTCTACTAGATTTTGATCGCGAGTGACCTTGTCACCAGCCTTTACATGCCAAGTAGCAATAGTTGCATCGGCAACCGACTCCGGAAGTACCGGAACTTTTATCTCATGTGCCATTGGGATTCCTTATTTAATTGTAAGTGCGTCTTCAACCAACGCTTTTTGTTGCTGATTGTGAACAGATACATAGCCAACTGCTGGAGAGGCTGAGGCATTTCGGCCCGCATATGTAAGTGTAGCGTCTTTTGGTATCGCATTATTAAAATGATGTTGGCTACAATACCAAGCGCCCTGATTCTGAGGCTCTTCTTGGCACCACACCCAATCACTCACATTGCTATATTTCTCAACCACTTTTTCCATCTCTTTTTGCGGAAACGGATAAAGTTGTTCAACTCGAACAATAGCAACATCGTCTTGTTCATTTTTGCGTCGTTGGTCAAGTAAATCGTAATACACTTTACCCGAACACATAACAACGCGTTTCACTTTGCTGGCATCAATATCATCTATTTCATCTATAACACTATGGAATACACCTGCAGCTAACTCATCCATGCTGCTCACTGCCATTGGATGGCGCAGCAAAGACTTAGGCGAGATTACAATCAATGGACGTCGCATCGGTCTTACTGATTGGCGACGCAACATATTATAAACTTGAGCTGGCGTAGATGGTACACATACCTGCCAGTTATGATCAGCACACATTTGTAAAAAGCGTTCAAGGCGAGCTGAACTATGTTCAGGGCCTTGCCCTTCATAACCATGAGGTAGTAATACGGTTAAGCCGCATAACCTACCCCATTTTGCTTCGCCTGATGACAAAAACTGGTCAAAAACTACTTGAGCACCATTGGCAAAATCACCAAATTGCGCTTCCCAAATAGTTAAGGTTGCCGGTTCGGCAGTTGCATATCCATATTCAAAAGCCATTACTGCTGCTTCAGACAGAACAGAATCGTAAATTTCGATGCTACCTTGATCTTCAGATATGTTTTTGAGCGGCATATATTCTTCGCCAGTATCTTGTCCGTGTAATACAGCATGACGATGGAAGAATGTTCCGCGGCCTGAGTCTTGACCGGTAATACGGATATCTGTGCCTTCTCGTAAAATAGAAGCGTATGCCAAATTTTCTGCCATACCCCAATCTAAGAGGCGCTCACCTTCAACCATAGCGACACGGTCTTTATACAACTTATTGACGCGCGATTGCAGGCGGTGAGATTCGGGAATATTGGTCAGTGCACGACCTAAGTCGTTCATCACTTCGCTGCTCAACGCACCATCATACTCAGTATCCCAATCGTGGCCCAGATATGGAGACCAGTCTACTGAGTGCTCTGTCATTGGGCGCCATTCATCTACAACACAAGCGCCGTGATCTAGGGCCGCTCTATACTCAGACATCATTCGCTCTACGTCTGCGCTTTCAAGTGTACCCTCAGCTATCAGTTGATTTGCATAAATTTCACGTGGTACTGGATGCTTTTTAATCTTTTGATACATCAAAGGCTGAGTTGCATTTGGCTCATCAGCTTCGTTATGGCCGTGGCGGCGATAACAAACTAAGTCAATCACGACGTCTCTTTTAAATTTATTTCGATAGTCCAATGCTAGCCTAGTAACAAACATTACTGCTTCTGGATCGTCTGAATTCACATGGAAGATAGGTGCCTGTACCATTTTGGCGATATCGGTACAGTACTGAGTTGAGCGCGCATCTTCTGTTTTAGAAGTGGTGAAACCAACTTGGTTATTAATAACTATGCGAACCGTGCCACCTACCGAGAAACCTCGTGTTTGCGACATATTAAAGGTTTCTTGCACAACACCTTGCCCAGCGATAGCAGAGTCACCATGAATGGTAATTGGTAAAACAGCAGAGCCGTCTTTGCACTCTCGACGTACTAAACGAGCACGAACCGAACCCATTACAACAGGATTAACAATTTCTAGATGAGATGGATTAAACGCTAAAGCTAAATGAACGTTGCCGCCGGGCGTAGCAAAATCAGAAGAAAAGCCTGCATGATATTTTACGTCACCTGCACCTAAGGTGTCGTCATGCTTACCAGCAAACTCATCAAATAAGACAGATGGGTTTTTACCTAATACATTCACCAGTACATTCAAACGACCACGATGCGCCATTCCAAGCACAACTTCTTTTGCACCCTGAGCGCCTGCTTCTGTGATTAAGCCTTTAAGCATAGGCACAAGCGCATCACCACCCTCTAGTGAGAATCGTTTGGCACCAGTAAACTTATTACCTAGGTATTTTTCCATACCGTCAGCAGCAACTAAGCCTTTTAATATTTTAATTTTGTCGTCGCGTTCTACAATTGGACGCGCTTCAACTGATTCAATACGTTGCTGAAGCCAACGTTTTTGTTCAGTGTCAGTAATATGCATATACTCAGAACCAATCGAGCCACAATAGGTCCGATTGAGCGATTTAAATAAATCGCCGAGCTTCATTTTTTCAGCATCAACAGAATAAGAACCTAGATTGAAAATGGTTTCGAAATCACTTTCTGTAAGGTTGTGATGCGAAAGCTCAAGATCACGGACTCGTGGCTGTTGCCACAAACCAAGTGGATCTAAGTTCGCGTGTTGATGTCCACGGAAACGAAAAGCATTAATAAGCTGTAAAACTTTGACTTGCCTTTCATCTGTTGGTGCATCAGAAGTTGATGCATTGCCGCTTCCCATCCTCGCAGCGGGGCCAAGCGCAGCCAACTTTTTGAATTCTTCGCGTATTGAAGCATGGTTGCTTTCAACACTTACACCTTCTACAGAAGGTAGTTCATCAAAAATTGACTTCCATGTTTCAGGAACGTCTTGAGGGTTTTCTAAATAGATTTCATAAAGTTCTTCGACATAAGAAGCATTGCCGCCTGCCATGTGAGACGAATCCCACCACGCTTTCATCACGCTATTTTGCATTATTTAGCCTTGATATCATCATTAACCAAAGAGTTTGGTGAATAGACACTGCTGATTCACTTGAGTCGACAGTATTGTTGCATACTGTACTACAAACCTTATTGTATTCTAAGTAGTTTCCTTTTTAAATCGCATACCACTATAGTGGTAAAGAAATTCAAAAAAAACTGCCCTTTTTATAAAAAAATAGCCATCCATTGCTGGACAGCTATATGTATTTGCATATTATCGGCCGATTTAACTTAAAATTAAACCGCTCGTTGCAATAACATTGATTTAATTTGACCAATTGCTTTGGTTGGATTCAAGCCTTTCGGACAAACACTTACACAGTTCATGATGCCATGGCATCTGAATACGCTAAATGCATCATCTAAGTCGTTCAAGCGCTCGTCTGTCGCAGTGTCACGACTGTCGATCAAGAATCTATAAGCATGCAATAAACCTGCAGGGCCAATAAACTTGTCTGGATTCCACCAAAAAGACGGGCAGGAAGACGAGCAGCATGCGCAAAGAATACACTCATACAAACCATCAAGCTTTGCACGCTCCTCAGGAGTTTGCAGATGCTCTCTTGCTGGCGGCTGTTTTTCATCGTTGATCAAAAACGGCTTAATCTTTTCATACTGAGTGTAGAACTGAGTCATATCTACAACCAAGTCTCGCACTACAGGTAATCCTGGCAGTGGACGAACGACTACTTTGCCTTTACCTAAAGAAGATAAAGGAGTAATGCACGCCAAACCATTTTTGCCGTTCATGTTCATGCCGTCAGAGCCACAAACACCTTCACGGCAAGAACGACGAAACGATAGCGTTGGATCTTTTTCTTTAAGGGCAATCAAGGCGTCTAGCACCATCATGTCCTGACCTTCTTCTACTTCGAGTTGGTAGTCGACCATTTTAGGTGCATCATCGACTTCCGGATTATAACGATATATTGAAAAAGTAAGTTGCATCAGACTGCTCCTGTTAATACGAACGCACTTTCGGAGGGAAGGCTTCCCTCAACTTAGGTGCCATGTTTACATCACGCTTTCTCATTGAATCTGACTCAGGCAGATACACAGAATGACATAACCAATTTTCATCATCACGTTCAGTAAAGTCGAAGCGGCTGTGAGCGCCACGGCTTTCTGTTCTAAAGTTTGCGGCGACAGCAGTGCTGTATGCTGTCTCCATTAAGTTATCAAGCTCTAAACATTCAATACGCTGGGTATTGAAGTCGCTGCTCTTATCATCAAGGCGAGCATTCGCTAAACGTTCTTTAATTTCTTTCAGTTCAGTCAAACCCTCTGCCATTGCTTCGCCTTCACGGAACACTGAGAAATTAAGTTGCATGCACTTCTGCATATCTTTCTTAATTTGAACGGGATCTTCACCCTTGCCTTTCTCAGAGCCTTCCCAGCGATTAAAGCGAGCCATTGCAACGTCAAGGTCAGTTTCAGACGCATCTGACTTAATATCAATTTCATCTAAGCTCTTGCCAAGGTGCATACCGGTGGCACGACCAAATACCACTAAATCAAGCAGTGAATTACCACCTAAGCGGTTTGCACCGTGCACAGATACACAAGCAATTTCACCACAAGCAAACAATCCATCAATCTGAGATTCGTTGCCGTCTTGATCAATACTGATAACCTGACCATCTACGTTGGTTGGAATCCCACCCATCATGTAGTGACAAGTTGGAATAACTGGAATCGGTTCTTTCACAGGGTCCACGTGAGCAAAGGTGCGAGATAGCTCTAAAATACCAGGCAAACGAGACTCAAGTACGTCTTTACCTAAATGGTCTAATTTAAGCTTAAGGTGAGTACCCCAAGGTCCTTCACAACCGCGACCTTCACGGATTTCTGTCATCATCGAACGTGCTACAACATCACGGCCGGCCAAGTCTTTTGCGTTAGGAGCGTAACGCTCCATGAAGCGTTCACCGTCTTTATTGAGAAGGTAACCACCTTCCCCACGACAGCCTTCAGTCACCAGGGTTCCGGCGCCAGCGATTCCAGTCGGGTGGAACTGCCACATTTCCATATCCTGAGCAGGTGCACCTGCGCGCATCGCCATACCAATACCGTCACCGGTGTTAATGTGAGCGTTGGTTGTTGAAGCGTAAATTCTGCCAGCACCACCAGTTGCTAAGACAACAGCGCGCGATTTGAAATAAACCACCTCGCCTGTTTCAATGTCTATTGCAGTACAGCCAACAACTTGACCTTGTTGGTTCTTAACCAAATCTAGGGCGTACCATTCGCTGAATACTTTTGTCTTGTTTTTTACATTTTGTTGATACAACAAATGCAGTAATGCGTGTCCGGTTCTGTCTGCTGCAGCCGCTGTGCGCGCTGCCTGCTCCCCACCGAAGTTTCTTGACTGTCCACCAAATGGACGTTGGTATACTTTGCCTTCTTCTGTACGAGAAAAAGGTAATCCCATATTTTCCATCTCAATGATAGCTTCAGGGCCTGTTTTACACATATATTCAATGGCTTCTTGGTCACCGATATAATCAGAACCCTTTACCGTGTCATACATGTGCCATTCCCAGTTATCTTCATGAGAATTGCCGAGTGCTACTGTGATGCCGCCTTGAGCAGACACCGTGTGTGAACGAGTAGGAAAAACTTTTGACAACAGCGCGCATGAGCGGCCTGATTGAGATATTTGTAGTGCCGCGCGCATACCTGCACCACCGGCACCAATTACTACTGCATCAAATTCGTGAACTGGTAAACTCATTTTCAAACACCCCATAATACAAAGAGACCGACTGCCACATAAGCAAAGGCAATCAGGTTTAATACAAACTGTAACACTGCTCTTACGCGATACGGTTTAACATAGTCGGTAAGTACCTGCCACAAACCCACTCTAACGTGAAGCATGACCGCGACCAACGCCGCGAGTGTGAATGCTTTCATATATATAGAGGAGAAGATACCTTGCCAGATCTCAAAGGTAATATTTTCGGTGGCAATAAATACGTACACCATGTAGAAAGTGAAGGCTGCAATTACTGCCGCGCTCGCTCTCAATGTCACATAATCTTGGATCCCATTGCGTTTCATTGATGCTTGATTAGTTACCACAATACCACTCCTATGACGATAGTAAGAACAATCCATAAGCCTATTGTAATCTCTGCGCTTAGGTTGCCAGATTTCAACTCTTCCCAATGTCCCATGTCCATAACAACATGTCTTATGCCGCCGAGGATGTGATAGGTAAGAGCCGACAAAGTGCCGATGGCGATAATTTTGCCGAAGATACCACCCATAACGTCTTGCACTAAAGCAAAGCCGTCTGCAGAGGCTAGAGAAGTTGCCCAAGCCCAAATAACGAAAAGCAAGGCAAAGAACATTGCTACGCCTGTGACTCGGTGAAGAATAGAAGCCTTACCGGCGGATGGTAATTTGATTGTGGTTAAATCGAGATTCATTGGTCTTTGTTTTTTCACAATAAAACGCCTGTTGTTGTTTCCTGTAATAGATACCATAGAGCATAGTCATTTTGATATTCTACTTTGGTTGAGTGTGTACTGCTCATTTACGAGAGTAAATGTTAACTAATTGTGAATCAGAATTTGCGAAGTTATTAACAAAATAACCCTTTAAATTCAGTGGGTTTAATATAACAATCCAGCACCTTAATAGCAATCAAATGTTAGTTGCTAGGACTTTGGTCGTAAACATTTCGTTATAGCCCAATATAGGCACTTTATACATAGAATATATATTGAGCATATATGCATTTAAATTGACTTCACTTGTCAATAGGTTAAGAATATCGGCACTTTTCGCATGTACTTGATCATTTTGCTCCGCAATGTGAACAAATTTTGCCTTTATTCCGTTTAAGCGGATACCTCAACTTAGGAGAGTATTTCATGTCAGTAAAGACTGCCACATTAACAGCAGGTGATGTCACGGTTGAATTGCCCATTTTGGAAGGCACTGAAGGACATCCCGTTATTGATGTAAGAGCATTGGGCGGCAAAGGTTACTTTACCTTCGATCCGGGATTCATGGCGACAGGTTCGTGTGAATCTTCAATTACATTTATAGATGGCGCAAAAGGAATATTGCTACACCGCGGGTTTTCGATTGAAGATCTCGCTCGAGATTCAGATTACTTAGAAGTGTGTCATATGCTGCTTCATGGCGACAAGCCAAATGAAGCGGAGTATGAAGAGTTCAAAGCGACCATTACACGTCACACCATGGTGCATGAGCAACTTCTTATGTTCTTCCACGGGTTTAGAAATGACGCTCACCCAATGGCAATGTTATGCGGCACCGTAGGCGCACTATCATCGTTTTATCACAGTGATTTAGATGTCGGTGACCCAGATCAACGTAAACGCTCCGCACACCGATTAGTTGCAAAGATGCCGACGCTTGTCGCCATGTGTTACAAGTACAATGTAGGACAGCCGTTTGTATATCCGCGTAATGACTTAAGTTATGCAGCGAATTTCTTAAACATGATGTTTTCGGTTCCTGCTGAAGATTACGTTATTAGTCCTGCTGTTGAACGTGCAATGGACAGAATTTTCATCCTTCACGCAGATCATGAGCAAAATGCGTCTACATCAACTGTACGCTTAGCGGGTTCATCAGGTGCAAATCCTTATGCATGTATCGCGGCAGGCGTAGCATCTTTATGGGGCCCAGCTCATGGCGGCGCTAACGAAGCATGCTTAAAGATGCTTGAAGAGATTGGTACCGTAGACCGTATTCCTGAGTTTATTGCCCGTGCAAAAGATAAAAACGACCCTTTCCGCCTAATGGGCTTTGGCCACAGGGTTTATAAAAACCATGACCCTCGCGCAACGGTTATGCGTGAGAGCTGTCATGAGGTGCTTAATGAGTTGAAGGTCAAGAACCCGCTACTTGAAGTAGCGATGGAACTTGAAAAAATTGCTTTAAGCGACCCCTACTTTGCAGAGAAAAAACTTTTCCCGAATGTAGATTTTTATTCAGGCATTGTGCTTAGTGCGATTGGTATCCCAACTAATATGTTCACTTGCATATTTGCACTGGCAAGAACAGTCGGTTGGATTTCACACTGGCATGAAATGATGAGTCAGCCTGGCCAGAAAATTGGTCGTCCTCGTCAACTTTATACCGGTCACAGCAAGCGTGAATACACACCACTGAAAAAGAAGTAGATTTTACATCTTAAAAAAGCGCGTTTATCGCGCTTTTTTTATGTTACTTTCTGCAAACTAAGGCCATGGGCCAGTTGTTTAAAACGATGGGGCCGTGTGTACCCATCATAAATATTTAGGAAGCTTATGCACCCATCAGCCAAATTACTAGGATATGCTGGATTATTGCCCTTTATTGGGATCCCAATACTTATCTTAACGGGGCAAATTCACTACTATCAGGGATATACCTACTTTGCTCAATATTCGGCAATTATATTGTCATTTTTTGGCGGTATTCATTGGCTTGATGCATTACAAAATCGACGTAGCAATCATCAACTGTATATTGCGATGTTGCCCAGCATTGTAGGCTGGTTTTCCTTGATGTTCTTGCAGGGATATATGCTGTTTAGTGCTTTATCTATAGCCTATGTTGGGATTCTTATGTATGACAAATATGTCCTAGCACTAGAGAAGGATATATTAATTCCTTACACATTTTTGCGCACTGTGCTCACAACTGTGGTGGTTATTACTCACTTGCTAATGGCATCAATCTAACAACCTACTAAAAACAAGATGAAACTCATAAACAAGCTGTAAATAAATATCAAATTTTTAGTTAGTTTCTAGTACTTTTTGTGCTTGAGAGTTTATAGCACTTTTCATAGTTTTTGAGCGTGCAATAATGATACTTGCTGGCTTGTCAGTATATTCGTGAATAGCAACAAAATATTGTACTGGCAGACGCAGTAAATTAGCGTTTAAAGTATCTACTGAGCGATTATCGAGTGGACCAGGCCAAATCACACTCATCGTTCCTTCGGCTTTATCAAATTCACAGGGAGATAGCGCTAAAGGTAAACTCGTAAAGCTTTTACCAAGCTCTTTATGAATAAATTGTACGGTGCAAAAGTAGCTGTTTTTCTTTTCTCTGAAGGGCTCTATACGATAATCAAAGCTAACGTTTATAAGATGCTGCCCAGCATTAGTATCTAGGCTTTCTTCTACTTGCACATTTTCTATAAACCCTTGGCTTGTACCGCGAGAAATTTCTTCAGGTTGACAGCCAGCCAAAGCAAGCAACGTTAACGCAATTACGATAGTTCTCATACAATCCTCTGCTCGATGTCAGCGCACACTTATTAGTACATTACACTTAATTAATGATATCCGCCTCTACATATTATCCTACACCTGCCAAATGTTAATTTTTACAGTGTAAGCACCTAACAAAATATCGCTACTAAAGCCTTGGTAGTAAGCGCAGGCTACTAAGGCTTTATTTTGTAATTAAGGCTTCTAAGTACTTTGTTTTTTCTTGCATTAAAGCAATATCGCCTCGTGATTCTACATTAAGTCTAATCACCGGCTCAGTATTTGACTTACGCAAATTAAAGCGCCAGTTTCCAAATTCCATACCAATACCATCGGTCTTATCAATAATCACCGAATCGTCTCTAAAATGTTCAATAATCGCTTTAATAGTTTGCCCTGCATTTTCAACGCGATAATTAATTTCACCTGAAGAGGGATAAAGTGCAATGCGTTCTTTCACTAATGCAGATAATGGCTTACCGCTAACTGAAAGCAGTTCAGCCACTAATAACCAAGGGATCATGCCCGAATCGCAATAAGCAAAATCTCTGAAATAATGATGGGCGCTCATTTCCCCCCCATAAATGGCATCTTCTTTACGCATACGCTCTTTTATAAAAGCATGCCCTGTTTTAGATTTAATGGGTTTGCCGCCCGACTGTTTAATAATATCTTCGGTATTCCAAAATACGCGAGGGTCGAAGATGATGCTCGCTCCCTTCTCTTTATTTAAGAATGCCTGCGCAAGTAAGCCAACAATATAATATCCCTCAATAAATTCACCGTTTTCATCAAACAAAAAACACCGGTCAAAATCACCATCCCAAGCAATTCCCATATCTGCCTTATGGGCGATGACGGCTTCAGCAGTACTCGAGCGGTTTTCAGGCAGTAAGGGGTTGGGGATACCATTTGGAAAATCACCATCTGGTAAATGATGCACTTTAATAAACTCAATCCTCACATTTTGATGCGAGAATAAGAGTTCAAGAGCATCAATAATATGCCCTGCCACACCGTTACCCGCATTTACCACGCATTTAAGTGGCTTTAGCTTTCGCAAGTTCACATACTCACAAAGATGCATAATATAATCGTTGGTGCAGCTCACGCGCTCGTAAGCCTTAGATTCAAGCAAACTTAAATCTTTAACGCTTGCTTCACCGCGCAAAAACTCCGCGTCACTCACTTTAGTTCCAAAAGCAGCTAAGCGCTCTTCGATTAAGCTGTCACCATAAGATTCTGCGATATCTTTTATCGCGTTAAGTCCACTGTCACCGCTAATAGGTACTGAGCCCGCTTTAACTAATTTCATACCGTTATAGTTAATAGGATTGTGGCTTGCGGTGACCTCTATGCCTCCGTCTACGCCTAAATGTTTAGTAGCAAAGTAAATCTCTTCGGTGCCAGCCATTCCTATGTCCAGCACCTTAGCGCCACCATCAATTAACCCAGCGCTTAGCGCTAATTTGAGTGGGCGCGCTGTATGACGAACGTCTGAACCAACCACTACCGATTTTGCGGTTAAATAACTCGCAAAAGCTCTGCCAATTCTGTAAGCCACGTTTTCGTCAAGTTGTTCGATTAGCTCGCCTCGAATGTCGTAAGCTTTAAAGCAGGTAATTTGTTTCATGAAAGTCCTTTTGATGACTTTAAATAATAATAAATAATAGCGTACATAGTAGGTAAAATTTCACGCTTATTCAATTGACAATCCACGCTGGTGATTGCATCTAACGCTTGGGATTAGAATATGATAGATTGTATTGCGGGTATATTCTAACGAAAGCAGTAACATCCCATAGCCAACCTAAAACTTTAATAACAATAGTAAATCGCGGCCAACCAAATAACGCGAGGAGTGAATAAATGCACGCAGAATTTTGGCACAAAAGATGGAAGAATAATGAGATAGGCTTTCATGAAGAGCAGGGTAATGAATTATTAAGACGCTACATTAAAAAATGCAATATAGCTTCGGGCGATCTAATTTTTGTGCCTTTATGCGGTAAAACAAAAGATATTGCATGGTTATTATCCAAAGGTTTTAAAATAGTCGCTGTTGAGCTAAACGAAGATGCCGTACAGCAGTTGTTTGCTGAATTAGGTTCGCTCCCTCAGATTGAAGTGATGCAAGATTTTACGCGCTATTACTCTCGTGATATCAACGTATATGTTGGCGATTTTTTTGCAATCAATGAAACAATATTAGGCAAGGTTGACCTAATTTATGATCGAGCAGCCTTGGTAGCCCTTCCGCCCCCCATGCGAGAGCGTTATACACAGCATATAACTGACATTAGCCATGGTGCGCCACAGCTGTTAATTTGTTTCCAATATGACCAAGAATTGTTGAAGGGCCCTCCATTTAGCGTACAAGATGAGCTTGTCAATCTCTATTACAACCAAAAGTATCACATCAAAAGCCTCTATAGAGACTATGTAAAAGGCGGGTTAAGGGGGCAAGCTGAAGTGTTCGAGTCGGTTTATATGCTTACTGCGATTGATGAATAGAGGCCGTACTATCAGTAGAGGCCTCAATCATAGACTGTTTATGCTAATACCCCTGATTGATAGTCCTTTATCGCTTGATGAATTTCAGCTTCAGTGTTCATCACAAAAGGACCGTATTGCACAATCGGTTCATTTATTGGCTCACCACTGACAAATATCGCTTTTGTTTCGCTGCTTGCGCTAAGCGTTATGCTTTCGTCAAAATTTAATACGCCAAGTTGGCCTTTGTGTAAGCTTTCGTTTCCTATGCTTAGCTGCCCCTCATAAACATATACAAAGCCATTGTGCGTTGGTACAGTTTCCCAGCTCACGCTACTTTGTGCTTGTAAATGAAGATCTAAAAACTGCGGATGAATAGCTTGCGTTTTTACTGGTCCTTCAACATCGTTGAAATGCCCTGCTAATACACGGACCATTGCTTTGTTTAGAGTAACTTCAGGTATTTGTGCGCTAGGAATATCTTGATAGCCTGGCGCCGACATCTTCTCACTTGCCGGTAAGTTAACCCAAAGTTGAAACCCGCGCATACGCCCTTGCGTTTGTTGCGGCATTTCTTCATGAATAATCCCCTTCCCTGCATTCATCCATTGCAGACCACCGTCTTCAATAACGCCGGTATTACCCACAGAGTCCTTATGACCCATTTTACCTTCAAGCATATAGGTTACGGTTTGAAACCCTCGGTGAGGATGCTGCGGAAAACCCGCAATATAGTCTTGAGCATCATCAGAACCGAATTCGTCAAGCATCAAAAACGGGTCTAATCGTTTTAGATTGGGCTGGCCAATAACACGAGACAATTTGACTCCCGCACCATCAGAAGCAGGCATCCCCTGCACTTTAGATTTTATCGAAGTCATGGTTAAAATCCTCTATTGTGGGGGGATAATAAATTCTGATCAGGCCCTTTTGGCACCACCTGGGTAGGATTAATCATTGTATGACTAAAATAATAGTGACGCTTAATATGGTCAAAATTTGTGGTTTGCGCTACACCCTCAATCTGATACAGCTCTTTCATATAGTTAAACATGTTAGGGTAATCTGCGATCTGTTTTAAATTACATTTAAAATGCCCCACATATACCGGATCAAATCGAATCAAGGTGGTAAATAAGCGCCAATCGGCCTCGGTTATTTCGTTCGATACTAAATAGCGTTGCTTTGATAATATCGATTCTACTTTATCAAGCGCACTAAATAATGCGACTACCGCCTCTTCATAAGCTGCTTGAGTAGTGGCAAAGCCTGACTTGTATACACCATTGTTTATATTGTCATATACGTAGCTATTGATGAGGTCGATTTGCTCGTGCAACTCACTAGGATAATAGTCCACATAATTACCTGTCAGCTCATTAAATGCGCTATTTAAAATGCGAATAATATCAGCCGATTCATTATTTACAATTTGCTGTGTTTGTTTGTCAAACAACACTGGTACGGTGACTCGCGTGGTAATATCGGGCTTCACTTTGGTATACACTTGATGCATATATTCAAAGTCAAAGAGATGATCTTCGGTGGCGGCATCGTATTGACCAAACTCCCAACCATTTTCTAGCATGTCTGGGCTCACTACCGATACGCTTATGTGTTGCTCTAAGCCCTTTAGACTGCGAAAGATTAAAGTTCGATGTGCCCAAGGACAAGCTAAAGAGACATATAAGTGATATCTTCCCGATTCTGCTGGAAATTTTGCATCTGCACTTGCTTCTATGGTGTCTCTAAACTTAGAATCTTGACGAACAAATTTGCCTTCGCTGTTTTTAGTGTCGTACCATTGGTCTTTCCACTGGCCGTCTACGAGTAATCCCATGATGTTTGTCCTCATTAAGATGTTGCTAGATAATCTGGGCACATTAAAGCACTAAGATAAGCGAAGATATATTGGTAAAAAACGCTTAAATCGTTCAATTAAATAGAAAGGTTATATGTCTTACTCACAACGCTTCGGTGGTTTATTACGTTTATACGGGCAAGATGGCTTAGATGCGCTGCATCAAGCTTCTATCGCCGTGATTGGAATTGGTGGTGTAGGTGTTTGGGCAGCAGAGGCATTAGCTCGCTCTGGAATAAATAAGATCACACTGATTGATTTGGACGATATTGCTATTACTAATATAAATCGTCAGCTTCATGCCATGACCTCAAGCCTAGAACAAAGCAAAGTGGAAATAATGAGGGCGCGCATTTTAGATATCAATCCAGACTGCGAAGTCACTGCCATCGAAGACTTTGTTACTCCAGATAATGTGGGTGAACATATCACTCAACATTTTGACGTGGTCATTGATGCAATAGACAGTGTCAGTGCTAAAGTTGCTATAGTTGTACATTGTAAACGCAATAAAATTAAACTCATTAGCGTTGGTGGCGCTGGAGGTCAAATTGACCCTTTGCAAATCCGCGCAGGTGATTTAGCCAAAACAATTCAAGATCCGCTGTTAGCCAAAGTGCGCAGTGAGCTCAGAAGAAATCATGGCTATTCAACCAATCCCAAAAGGCGCTTTGGTGTAGAAGCGATTTATTCTGTAGAACAATTGCGTTATCCAACAGCAAATGGCGATGTGTCATTTGCAAAAAATGCTGCACAAGGCACCGGTAAAATGGATTGCTCAACAGGTTTTGGCGCCTATGTTGGCGTAACAGCAAGTTTCGGCATGATCGCGGCAACGCGCGCTATCGCTCACATTACCAAAGTAAAATAGCAATTTGAGATCTTCATTAGCCTTTTAGCTCGCCAAAGAAGCTGCCTTTCGGTGCTTTTTGACATCATAAATAAGTGCTATTGCTAACCAAATACCTATCATAGAGAATAGTAATACCGTATTTTCTGCCATAGACATCACCTGCTCACTCAATACAGCCGTTCCAGCTATGAGTAGAAGATAATACGGTAAATTTAATAAACCAGCTAACCACACCACTTTAAATGATTTATTGTTTGCGCCTTGTGAAAACATAAAGAAGGCTAGCGAGTTGATGTGAATCATCGCTAGCAACAGGTGCTTGAGTTTGGTCTGTGAGACCTTTTCATCTTCATTTTTTATTTTCTTACCCAAGAAGTAGTTGATGATTGAGCCAATAGTGGCAGCAATCACCATTGCCACTGTCAGATAGACCACATCCATCGTCGTGGGTTTTGCGCCAATGACGAGCAAAACGGCAAAAAACTGACCGGGAAAGTAGAAACCTACGTAAATAATAGACTCAAGTAAAATAATTAAAAAAATGACAAAGTAAAAGCCCTGATCGAGCCCGCCTTGCAGGCTTTCAAGGATCTGCATACCAGGTGGCAAAATATTGAAAGACACCAAAACATTAATTAGCGTTAGTGCAACAAGAGCAGTAATGGGAAGATACGATGCATATTTCATAGAATGTATTATAGTTGAGTTCTATGTAGATTTTACTCTATGTGGCCAATAAAGATTAAATTTTAATAATTACGAATAATTAACAAAGGTTCATGGGTCTATATCTACTGTCCCCCATGTTTTGGAGCATAAGCGCTTTGTATAGACCTAAAACAACCCTAGAACAGTGGCGTATATTACAAGCGGTAGTCGACTTTGGCGGTTATGCACAAGCAGCAAGCGCGTTAAATAAATCTCAATCTTCGCTAAATCATGCAGTATCTAAACTACAAGGTATGTTAGATGTGCAACTACTTGAAGTTATTGGGCGAAAAGCCGTGCTAACAGAAGCCGGTGAGGTAATGTTGCGCCGCTCTCGCGATCTCACGCAAAACGTAGAATCTCTAGAAATGTTGGCTATTAATATTCAGCAAGACTGGGAGCCTGAAATTATTTTAGCCGTAGATTTGGCCTACCCTAGAGAGGCATTATTTCCGGTACTAGATGCATTTTT
>Ga0307981_1001685_pt1 | contig 19225 bp, 10 predicted proteins | sample OrgLakmetagen987_FD_201849 | JGI IMG/M metagenome (GOLD analysis project Ga0307981, IMG submission 201849) | Saline water microbial communities from Organic Lake, Antarctica - #987 | ecosystem: Environmental > Aquatic > Non-marine Saline and Alkaline > Saline | place: Antarctica: Organic Lake... | reverse complement strand
TCCTGATTCGTAGCAGTACAGTACGTACCACCGCTGCTGTAAGGTGGTACTTACAGTAATCTTACCAGTTACAGTATGTGTATCTGGAATGCCACGAGCCTGTCCTCAACGGAAAAGGAAATCCCGGTTCTTCCGTTCACGTCGTTGATGCACATAAAAACAAATTTTGCTTATCGGCATCGCACATCGCACCATGATTATTATCGTAACAAACAATAAGGCGATCCTGCTCCACATGTAATTTTGTCGAGTTGCCGGGACCGCAATCAGAGGCCACCGATGAGCGTAAATTACAGTACGACGACATCATAAAGAGAGAGTTGAATAATCGTCGTAGAATCCAACAAGGAAAGAGCCCGTTTTGTTTCGTTTCAACAAGATGGTGTACATGACAAGAGCAGTGGCAAGGGTGTTGCTAGTCCTAATCGCCGTCACTTCTTTACTAGCTTCCCACTTATTGGTAGATAAGGTACAGGCCAAATATATGTCTATATGGAGCGCGTAACAGCCAACATGCGTGTGGTCGGCTCACATCTCCCCCGTACTCTTATTGAACACCACCAGGAGCCCACGGATGTGACCCTGGGTGACTCGGCGAATATTATTCCAGGTCGCGGCCTGAAAGGCGGAAGAAAACTCCAGGAGTCAAGCAATAATGTGGCTAGTGATGGTCAAAGCCAAAATGCTCCTAACGGTGAGGCTGTGGAGAGCACTGACGAGAACACGGAGATGGCGGCAGATGTAGTTACGGAAGGTCAAAATCCGAACAATGAGAACATGAATGTCACCGAACCCAGTGTTGAACCTACCAGCGATATTGCCATCGCGGGAGGTTTCAGCAGTGGATCTGCGTCTGCTAATGTATACGGAACAGGAGCTGGTATACTGGCTTCCGCATTTGGCTATACCTACAACTCCGGATATGCGTCTTCCTATGCCGACAGACCGAGTGGGGAAAGTACAGGGGCCGGGAGCTCCAGTGTCACGCCCGCGCTAGCTGAAGCCACAATCGCTCTTCTCGAAGGCGGATACGCGGGCAGCTACGGAGCTGTTGAATCATCGAGCTATGGCCTGTCGGTCTCCGTTTCTGGCGATACCCTGAACCCAATTGATATTGTAGGAGACAGCCCAAAAGATGACTCCCCTAGTGGAATCCCATTTTTTGCTGGCTCCTTTGATGGACCAGGCGCTGCATTTGGCGCATTTGGCGCACAACCAGACGAAGACGATACTGGTAGTAGCAGTCCTTCCGATACGGTCTCGTCCGAAGAAGTCGACGAAGGTTCAAGTACAGATCCGGTTAATGAAACAAGTGAGGAGGTTGCTAATGAGACTAGCTCTACGAGCGAAGAGGGCGGCGTATCGGCTAGTGGAAGTACGGAGGCCCCAAATCAAAACCCCGGTGGCGGCTTTTACGGAGGATTTGGGGCCATTCCCTAACTCGACAATCGCCTACTTAGCAGCTCTAATAAGGATAAGATAGTCACATGCAGCTATTATCACTACAAGCTAATTATGATATATTAACTAAGTATCGGAAACTAGGCTAGTCTAGTTTCAATTGTAGTATTTTGGAAAATCGTACACATGTATCTCTCTCCCAACGCACTAACTGACCGTGAGACCAGCCAGCTCTGAGACCGTTCCTACGGAACCCTGCACGATGTTGAAACCAAAGAGATAGTCCTCCGCAGAGTACGTCGAAAACACGTCAGTTCTCTGATGCCAGTTGGGCTGGGCGCCGTTGCCAATCTCGGCCAGTCGCTGATTCTCGCGCAGACTCACCGCCGGTGCAACGTCCGCAAAACTAACCGAATCGGTGCTACTCATGCGGGAGCTAACTTGTGCAGGGTAGAATTCCGAATATTCTAGATTGCCAGCCAATAAGGCAATGGCCAACAAGCGTGATTGACTGGCAAAGACAGAGGTAGCGCGGTACTCAATGTCCGCATCGGCTCCAGGGATCTGTTGCCCTTCTGGCGGTAGGCCGTGATCAAACAGGATCATGTCATGCTGGATAATGCCAAGCCACGTTGGTTCAGGGTAAACGCCAGATCCAGCAGGGCTCTCTTGACCCTGAAGATCGCGCCTGTCATTCGCGTACGCGCGGCTCCCATTCAAACCGCTTTCCTCATTGTTCCAAAAGACCATACGAATCGAAATCTCGGTGGAAATTCCGGACGAGGCTAGAACTCGGGCAGTCTCTAGAACCAGTGAGCAGCCCGAGCCGTCGTCGTCGGCCGCACCTCCGCCACCTCGACCGTCCAGATGCGCACTAATGATAAACATGCGATCGGGAAACGTCGTTCCCACCTTTGTCACGTACATGCTAGTGCGAGCTTCACCTCTGTACGTATAGGAATCGCGTTCCACAACATAGCCCCACTGTTCCAACTCGTCCTGGACCCAGTTGGCAGCCAGGTTGTAGCTTAGCGATCCCTGAAGGCGGTCTCCAAAGCCAGCCAGGGTCTCAATGTTGTCCGTAAAGCGCTGCAAATCCAATCGATCAACTGTAGTGTGAGCATCCACAGTCAGATCAACAACAGGTCCGTCACTCACTTCCAACCCAACATCATCGAACCGAATTAACGTGGGTGCCTCTGCCGTGCTACTGTAGCCTCCGAGCACTAGAGAATGAGAACCCGCCGCCAATATGTCCGTAGTACCTCCGAACTGCTTCCAAGGAGTCACCGTATTGCCAACAATCTGTGTGAGCGTATCGTATGGCTTTTGTCCCATTAAAACACCATCAACACTAGCCATGGCCTGGCCAATATCGTCGGCTCCAGACTGTGACTGTCCCACGCGAAAGCGAAACTGCAAAGTGACAGCTGCTGCCTCGGTCAAGATAAAGGTACGCACGTAGCCTCCCGAAACTGGATTGCTATTGCCGTTGCCGCCACCAAGGTCAATTTGGATGATTCCATTGGATCGACGTTCGCCACTGGCCTGACCACGTTGGTTGGTACTGCGAAAGGTATTGGCTTGAAACACAAAACCGTCCGCGTTGCTATCAAAAGTGGCTGCAAAGGGCAGGGTCGCATCACCAGTTGAAGTTGGAGGTGTTGGTGTCGGAGGAGGACGTGCGTTTTGAACGAGTATGCCACCAAAGGTGATGCTGCTGATGGGCCTGGTAACAATAAAGTTGCCTCCTGGTGGGGCAGTCACAACAGGAGGAATCGGAGTTGGTGCACCCCCCTCTGCGGCCCGGCACTTGGCCAACCACCCACGTCCTACACAGATCAAACCATCACAGCAAGAATCGTCATTTCGACAGCGTCGACCTTCAACTCCAAAGCACTGCGTTTTCCTGGCTACCTGATGAGACTTCAAATCGTCTTGCACCGCAAAGGAGACAATTGCCTTCTCATTGGTGGGTAAGACACCATTCGTGGACGTTCTACCAGTGACTGCAAAGACGGCTACGAGCACCACGACAAGCGCAAGGCAAGTCATCTTACCGTAACGTGAGTGGGCTGGCGTGTTTGGTGGACACGGGGACTCTATAGCTGGGTCGATGTTGCTATCGGTCATCATGGTGAACATCAGCAGCTGAACGGAGAATGTGGCGAAGAATGCGTCGAGCGAGGCAAGCAACAAAATAGCAGGTATCCAGATATCAGAGCAGTCCGGGGAAAACGCGAACGATTTGAAGAAGAATGACTTCTGACTCAGATACGACTCCAAGATTACGCATAGGGATACCCTATGTACATAACACCGAACGCCGCACCAATCAACTACTAGACTACAGTACAATACTGTAGAGTACGGCATCAAGATTAAGATCGAGACCCAGTCAGACTCACACAGTACCCAAGACCAACAATTACGTAAGGTCAATACGGTCAATACCGTAGACGAGACATTACGCCCTTACTTGGTCGCGGTCCGACCTGCGGTTAGCTAATTCGCGGGTTCGCGCGTTCTATTTCTATGGCATGGAAGATCCGCCGCGCTCCGAACGCGCTCCCAAACAATAACCAAAAACACAGGATGCAGCATATGCAGTCAACGACGACGCAACGACACGACAACGATCGCCGTGTTCTGCTTTTCAAAATAGCCACAATAAGCCGCACGGCAAGAGCATTAAGGGCAATCTACCGTACAGTATTTGCGCCATGGCGACCTCCGTTGACGAGGATCCCGTGGAGAAACACCCTGAAGAACTGATCACGGAAGAAACTGCGTATAATATTGATCCCTTATCGTCAACAGGTGCGCCATATGATGGCACCAAGTCGGCGACTTTTGCGGATGCGTCTGAAGAGTACGACCCTGCCGAAATATACAAGGACGACACTGCGGAGTACATCCACAAGAGTAATGTCGAAGATGGACATGACGGTATACGATCTGATCGTAGTGAACGCATTCTTCGCCGGGCGGGTGTGACGGCCGAGGAAGCGCCGTACGATATCAGCTACCACCCCGGCCGGGTTACAATAGTCCGATTCGACAACGCCAAAAGTGGGGTGGCACTCAAGTGCTGCCGCGAATCAACTGGGAGGACACCTTTTTCGATTTATCTTAGGTGGCTGCCACTTACAATGTCTCTTATATCTTGGTCGACACCGTCAGTGCAATGGGTTTACTTTATGCGGCGGGCACGTTCTTGCCGGTCGTTGGTTTGTGGCAGAGCAAGGTCATGTTTGACGCTCGCTTTGTGCATGAAGATGATCTGTACCACAGTTTCTATGAAATTCTGGTCTTGGTGATTCTTGCCACGGCCGTCCTTCATATCCGATCCGTCGAATTCCTGTCGCATCCCTCGGAACACATATCAATGTTTATCTTTTCAATCGCGCTCGTGTTGGAACGAGTGCAGATGTTGTTGAGGAGATTTACTTGTTTGGCTTGGGACAGACCAAGGACTTGAAGGCAGTGGCTGTCCGGGATATGCAGCGGCACGCGTGCTCGGGTGTCATTTACATTGCGGCAGCTACAGTTGCGGGTCTGGAGTATTACAAAGAGAGCGATAGTAGTGGTGCTATCGACGGCGGCGGCGAACGAGTGCTGGCAGCCACTGAAACAACCAGTAGTGCCTATGGCTACGGATCCTCACCGACGAATCACATTCCTATTCTCTTCTGTCTTTTCGGGCATGTTGGAGAGCGACTATTTCTTTCAACCTTGGTCATTTGTTTTTTCCCGAACGATGGCAGCCACAAAGAAATGTACGTTGACAAGTGTGTAATTCTGCATCACAAACGCTTTCACTTTCCCGTGCGCTCACTCTTTCCTCCCGTGTGCTCCCTTGCATGTGAACACAGCAATGTTCGGATCATGCTCATGCTTGGAGAGTCAGTGTTTAGTCTCTTGATTGTGGCTCCTTTGGAGGACCCAGACTATTACACGTCTTTTTTCTGTAGTCTCTTGACGGTTATATTGTTGCAGTATCTGCACTTTAAATCACAACCCGAGGCCGCGGACCACCACGCCATGCGGCGTTCCAAGAATGCGGTATGCTATGGTCGCTCTTTCAAGAAGTATACTCATTGGCGTTGGTGTCGCTGGGTGCGGCTTTTACCACATTTTTGACAGTTGCCACGAGTGAAGAGTCCGCTGCACAAGCTCCCGCAGCGTGTCGACGCTGGCTGGCCAAATCAGAAGAGGCCGCCTTCGACCCCACTTGTCGTCGCTGGCCGCCGGCGGAGACGATAAGTACGACTCGGATGCGCTCCAGGAACGAGCGGCGCACTTGTTCTCTGGGGCTCTAACCATTATTTTCTTTAGTCTCGACTGCATGACAATGTTGCATCTTGGGATGAACGAAAGCAAGAACCGATGCCTCGCTGAGCATTCCAAGAAGAAAAAGCGGAAGGGGCTTTTCGTGCTGTCTCTACGTTTGGGCTTGCTTGCGTTTGTTGCGACTCTCAGTCAGTGGGTGACGTAACCGGAGTACCTTGCCGAAGTCATCGTTGCTTGTGTTTTGTGTCAACTTGTCTTGCGCAAACTCGGAGGCATGTATTTGCGAGAGTGCTACGGAGACCCAGATGCGAAACTGACGGCGGGAGAGTCTCACTGGCCTAATGTAACTCATGCACGGGCGGATCAACCAGAAGAACCGTAATGATTAGAGCCAAAGTACACAATGAAAGAGGATGTCCATGTTGGCTCACGGAATTTAGCTGTCTAGAACCATGTGATATTTGACGCTACGATGTCCATCTCCTCTAGCGACTCTGGTAATCGGGCTTAGGATTTGGACGTGTCTGGTCTGGAGACTACTATAGTGAAGAACGAGGCAAAACATTCCAATAGCACCTTCAGAGAACACGCATTCCCTAACATATATTCCCTTACATGTATTTGGAGTTCTCAGCCTTTCCCGACATTCATCAAAGTGCGTAGTGCGCCAATCCGTCAGTAATTCATCTCCCCATCGTCCGTATCCGTGTCGTCGTCTCCACCATCGGCATAGTTAGCTTCCGTGAAATTGTGAGACGTTACAGTAAAAGGTTCATGGACTTCGTTATGCTCTTGCGTGAAAAAGTACAACACCGACTGACTGGTTTTGAAGTAATCGAGCGTGACTTCAACAAACTGCTTTCCTTTCCACCAATTTTGCAACAAAAGCCAGCATTTCCCATCTCCTTCCTTTCGTGCTCCAACAAGAACCATGGCGTGTCCGGATTTCTTGTTGGGTTCAATGGTGATCCGGCCATCGTAGCTCAATCGATTCGGAGCCTGAAACTTTTTGTCCACATGAAATTGTGTGACCAACCCAGCCCCCCAGTCCCTCAAGCACTGAAATAAAGTATCTTCTTCGACGTTTTCTGCCTCGATCAATTCATTTCGAAGAGTCTTTAGTGCGGAGAGGTCTTTTAAGACATCAAATGCGCTTCCGCCCTTGATGCGTTTGTACAATCTATTGGCATCGAACGTTCGACGGATATACTGCGATATGTTGACCTTTTTTCCTGCGTCGGTCTTACCCCACCTGACAGCATAGGCGTGGGCCGTGATTGCCGCTTGCAAGTAGCAGTAACTGGAACACTGCACGGCCTGATTTGGCTCGAAAGAGTCACCGAAAATGAGAAAGCAGTCTTGGCTCTCTTCCGGATCCGTGTTCCATTTGGAGGAGAGCTGGGCTTATGTGCTGAATGGGTGCCCAGGATTCACTGAATGATACTTGGGCTGCCAGTCAATAGGGCAATGCTCGTGGTGGGGATCCTGGTCTTCATTTTGCACGCTCATGATTGCTTCGAGGCGTTGTCGCTCACCACTACCTTCCACTCCAATCTTGCAGATCAATGATTTCCTCATATCTGGGTCGCATTTATGGACCCCACGCACGTACAGGAAAACAACCATCAAGTGAGTTTCTTCCCCCTGCTCCGTCCCTTTCTCACCAATAATATAGCCGAATCCATGCTTCCGCATGAGGTTGTGGATCTCGTTCAGATCTGGTTTGGGACCGTCGACCTCCAAAGGTTGAGGAGGGCTGTGCTCTTTGCTGCTACTGTACAGTCTGGCAAAGTTATCCTGCCCGGGAGTCAGCTTCTTGGGTACGGGGGTTTTGGCAGCCGAGGAGGCCCCGTTCGTAGCACTGGCAATAGGCAAACATACACCCTTCTTAGCGACCCCTACGCCGTCTACTGGCGTTGTAAAGGCGTCATCCACAATTCTCTTGCTGGTGTTGCTTCTTGTCTACTAGTACTGCTGCTGGAGCTCCGTTCATCCTTCTTTTTGTTTGGGCGTGTTTGGATTTGAGTTCAGTGGAGCAGTGTGCAGTGGGCAACAACGAATGCCGCAGACGAGATACAGTAGACCGCCCACGACCACGTCCACGATCGACCCACGCAATCAGTCCGTTTTTGGCTCCGCTGTTTTTACGTCGACTTTGTACTCTCTATGATAGCGACAGCGGCAGCTATTGAAAAGGCGCGAACCACCTCCCTCGAGCGCGCGTTGAACGCTTGAGATTTGGATATGAAAATCTGACACAAAACTTAATGCATGTCACTGTCATCATATTATTATCATGACGCCTCCTATGATATTAGTACCGCGGTAGCGGCGTTCACGGCGTCAACAAACGCTGGAGAGTACGAGTACAGAAAATAGATCTCAACCGACGACCGACGACGAATTCTACATTCTACTACGCTACCCCACAATGATGGAGGAAATAATAAAACGCTACGATTATGGTGCCCGGTACCGTAGTAGTACCCAGGGGCAACAAGTGCAGTAGTAGCTGTTAATCAATACCCCCAATAGCAAATGAAGAAGCAGAGTAGTCTCCAACGCTTTATAGCTTTGGCTGCCCCCGTGCTCTTGCTTCCCCTCGCGTTCGACGTGTATTACATGTCGGCCAAAACCAGCGTCGCCAGTAATTATACGCCATCCATGCTGGCAACCGCGCTACCTGCCGAAATGGACGCGCCTCCTGCGCTATTAGCCAATGGCTCTGTCGACGATAGCAACAGACTGGTGATTCTTCCCGGTGAACTTCCCGGTTACACCGGATGGCCCCGTCCGTCTCAAACCTTGGCAGGCTACTTTCGAATGGTGCATCATTGCAATAAAGCAACGGAGATCGACGCACAATGGAAGTGTTTGATGCACTGTCACCATCAAGCTTGTAAACGAGGAGGTTCTCTATTTTATGTGCGCGCGTACGGTCCAGCAGTGTTGTCGGGACAAGTCGAGGATCATCGCAACGGCACTTATACCGTCGCCTTTCGTCCTCTCGACACTGGACGGTATACGGTCGAAGCCGTCTTGACATTTTCGAATCCTCCGCCCCTCAGAACATTTCCCATGTCCAACTTGACCGAACCTACGTATGAAGGTTATTTGTTGCCGAGCTTTCCCATGACGGTTACCGCCAGGGCTAGTGCCAGTGCCAGTGCCGCTTCCTCGGTACTAGAACGAAACCTGCCACCCTGTACCACAGCAGACTTGTTGGAATCGAGCCTAGACTCCGCCCTATCCACTGGCCGATGGAGGGTTCAAGAAAAGGTATTAGAGAATCCCTTTGTCGCTCGTCCTTTCATTGCAGACAATCACGGACTGACACGCCAAGGCTACGAGCACGGACTCAATTCGTTGGGCATGCGCATGGACTATGTCCATCGAAAATGTACGCTACTGTCCGAGGCAGATGTTCGAGGCAGTAATCGACTCGCAGAATGCAAGCAACGGAATCCCGCCTTTCAAAAGCACATTCACTTGGTGCTAGTGGGAGACTCCAACATTGGCATGCAGGCCGACTGGGCCGACAAGCAAGACACACTGGGTCATCAATACAAGGGGTCCATTGTCATGACCCATGGAGGCCTGCTGGCTCAACTGAACAATATAACTGCCGAACTCGAAAAAGTCCTACATGAAGATGCGCAAGCAGGTATCGCGGCGCATTACATTGTCGTGTTTAACAGTGGAATGCACGACATTATCCACGTAAGTTGCCTCTGACAATGATCTATGGAATGGACCCAGCCCCTGCGGTTTGCTATCGCCCGAACTCACTTTTCTCGCCTTTCCAGCTATGTGCGAGTGAAGACTATGGTATCTTGCTCAATTTCACTGCTCGGGGAACCGCCCGATGCGGTGACCTCTATCGACGCAAATTGACCGAGTTTGCGCTACTCATTCAAGACTTTCCAAGTGCCTTTACTGTATTTCAGAATACACAGTAAGTGTCGGTCCTGCCTATGATCCAATGAATGAATGAATGAATGGATAAGCGAATGAATAAATGAACGTGAACGAGCGAACGAACGTACCCATATCGCCTTCTCTCACACGCTTTCTCTTGTCCCTGACCTGCTTCACAGCGCTGCCTGGCCGAAATGGGGATGCGCTGGAGCAGCTTGGCCGTCGGCTCGAAAGCAAGGAATGCCGTACTCAGCGAGTTTCTCCAGCTATTTCAACAATATCGCATTCCAAGTCATGGGCAAGCTTAAGATCCCTACCATGGACACTTACTGGTTGACACACAGCCGACCTGACCACCGCGAAGTGACTGGCGGGAACGTGAGTGGTAGCTACGGACGACGCAATCTATCAATCATTGCCAACCGGTATGGTACAATAATAGGCTCAACGTTAGGGTAACTCACCCCCTCCCGAATTCGTTAATCTGTTACAGCACATTCCGGAGAAAATGGCACACGCGGGACCGGAAGTATATTCAGTGCTCATCAGGAAGCTCACCACCATGATTCTGGAAACGATTTGCGGTCCTTCCCAATAGCCTGGGCATACATGTTGCCGCGAACGGTCGAGCTATTAAGTGCGAGCCACGATTTTCGATTTCCTCTCTCCCCCACCACTCAATCAGTAAGCGACGAAATAATCAGCCAACTCAATTTCCTCTTACTAGAAAGTTAGCAATGAGGCGCTAGCTATGATAACAGCACTGTAAGAACATGCTATGCTTCGGACTTTGGAGGCGTACTCCCAAGCGGAGTCGATTACTGTAGACTAGAGGGGGACTCGCCTCATCCTATGGACGTCCGTCCTCTGTCAGCTCCGTTCGCGCGCTTATTACTCAGGTGTACGTTTCAACACACCAACTAGTGTCAAACGAAATCTTTGACGATTGATGATTCGATTGCGTCTGGTCGCCAGTCTATTCCATTACGTATTGTCTATTGTGTTGGCCATTGAGACATCCAAAACCCCCTCCATTCGATCATTCTAGTGACAGTAGTTAGGCTTGACGTGGTACCATGTCCACGTCTTCTTTTCCTCCCGAAATGACGGGTCGCGTGGTGCGCTTGCACTTTTCCTGTCACGCCGCGCTGCCCATTGGAAGCTTTTTGCGCGTCACGGGCTCGACGCTGTGGGCGCCCGGCACGGATGCTCAGGATCCTTCCGACGCCAGTCCTGCCGTCAATCAGACCGAAGCCGCAGGCTTTCCTGTCCAAGAAGACTCCGAGTTGAATGCTTCGGGAAACGTTTCGGCGCTCTACACGTCGTCTGTAGAAATGGTCACGACACCCGATGAATACCCAGTTTGGAGAACGCGAAAACCTGTCGTGGTGGTGTGGCACAACTCAAGCAGGACAGTTCAGCATCATTACTATCGTTACTTGGTAGTAGCTCCGGGTGGTGGTGTCTCGCAGCTTGCAGGAACCCTTGATGATACTTTCGAATCGAATACGGACGAGTATCCCACCATGGTATCGACAAGTAGCGAAGTCTCGGGTCAGACTGTCGTGATGCAGTGGGAAGATCCATTCAATAGCCTGTTGGAAAAGGATTCTGGTGGGAGGGGAATGTCAGCGGTTAGTTTGGCAAGCAGCGTCATGACGGGTGGGGTCGTCACGAAAGCAAACTATCGCAACCTTCCGTACCGAACCATTGATATGGATGTGCTATCTTTCAGAGGAGATACTGCTGAAATCAAGCTCGATCGTTGGAACATGCCCGACGATTCTTCGTATCGTCCTTATCTCATTCGTGAAGCGGTATGTTACGACACGACAGCAACGACGCAATGCGATTGATTCGTTTGTCTCTGCATCTCACAATGTTCCCAATTCTTTTTTCTTTTTTTTCTGTTTGCGCTTTCTCTGGAAACAGATTCACCAAGAAAACCGCCGCAAGATGCAACCCCGCTTGAGCAACGTGGCGGACATGGGTGGCAGTCAAGATGGAGATGCCATGGATCACGATCAAACGACGGCAGCCTCGGTGGACAATCAGAGTGCCGGAGCCGACACGCCGCCCACGTTTAGCACGCACAATCGCATCTTTTTTGTATGCTTTCACTTGCCCGTCGTGGTGGTGCAGAACCAGTCCACGGGACAGTGGCGGGCGTCGTGGAGCGAAAGTATTATGGCCAAGACGGAGGGTTCGCAGATTTTGAACACGTACGAGCATTACTGGGTCGGAACCGTCACGACGCATCCACCCTTGGCGACCCAAGAAGATGAACAGGCGGTGCGTGCCATTTTGGAGGAAATGAATTGCATACCATTCTTTTTGGATGCCGCGCTGGTCAAGGATCATTATTACGGTTTCTGTAAACAAGTCTTGTGGCCAGCTTTTCACAATATTGACTTGCTGGACTTGAGTACCTGTGGTTGGTTGTCGGACCGCAAGTCGGGAGCCAGTGATTGGGATCAGAGTCGCTTGAACGACTGGTGGGGCTCGTACAAGCAAGTCAATGCCGAGTTCTGCGACCTCTTATCGGGCCTGGTGCGGAACGGTGATATTTTGTGGATTCACGATTATCACCTGTCACTCTTGCCAGAGCAGTTGACCAAATGGGAGGTGGAAAAGTTTGGTAGACGAGTGACTCGTAAAGTCTTTTTCCTTCACATTCCCTTTCCCACCAGTCAGATCTTTCGTGAGCTGGAATGCGGTGAACAGATTCTAAAGGGTATGTTGCACGCCGATGTTGTAGGCTTTCACGCGTTTGACCACGCTCGGCACTTTTTGAACGCGGCCAAGCGTATTCTGGGCTTGAATTACGAAAGTTTGGTGGGTGGTCTGATCGGTGTCAACTTTCAATCGCAAACGGTTCTGGTGACAATGAGTAACGTATCCATCGAACCGCGCATGGCCGACGCTGCCTTGATGTTGCCGTCCGTCCAGACTGGCAAGGATCAAATCAAGAAGAAGCACGAAGGCCGTGTCATTATTGGTGGAGTCGACATTGGACAGCGCTTGTCGGGAACCTCTCTCAAGTTGTTGGCCTATGAGCGTTTCTTGCAGGACTATCCTTCCTGGCAGTCCAAGGTTGTCATGGTCCAGCGCCTTTTGCTGCCGGGGTCTCGTAAAATTGACGAAGCCGTGACAACGCAAGAACTTCGTTCCTTGGTGAAACGCATCCAAGAAAAGTTTGGAGCGGCAGTCATTGACTACCAGGAGGTCTCGGGGTCTAGTTTACCCATGGATCAGCGTTTGGCACTGTGGAAGGCTAGTGACATTCTCATGACAACACCCATCCGAGAGGGTCTCAACCACTGGCCCATGGAGTACATTTACTCTCGCAAGAGTCCAGATGTGCCGGGCGTTGTGATTGCTTCCGAATTTTCCGCCATTAGCTCCATTCTCAATGGTGCACTGCGCGTGAATCCGTTCGACATCCAAATGACTGTCACCACGATTGACAAGGCTCTGAGCATGACGATGCAGGAGCGCGAAGGACGGCGTTACCGTGATATTGATTTTGTGTCGGGTAGTCCATCTGACAAGTGGGTCAAGAACGTCCTCCGTGATCTCAAGGACGCCACCTCTCGTCGACCCACTGTCAGTGAAAGTAGTTCGTCCGTGACGACCCCCATGAGCACTCCCATGGGGCCCAAAGAGTTGATTGACAATACGGCAGCTTTTTTGGCCCGTGAGTCAACCATGGCCTTTTCACATTTGAGCGTGCGGTCGTTAAAGAAGGCCTATGAGGCGACGAGCAACCGTGTCATTATCCTGGACTTTAACGGAACCATTGTCCTGAAGGAGCCCCCGGGCAAGTACTTGAAGCGTGAAATTCTGGGCACGAGTGGCAACAAGCCGCCGCCTGATGTTCTCGAGGCATTGGCCATTCTCTGCCAGAACCCAAAGAACACGGTGTACGTGGTTTCGGGCGATTCGTCCGAAAATGTCATTACTGCGTTGGGAAGTATTCCCAGCCTTGGTTTGGCCGTGAGTAACGGAGCTCAGTTTTCTCCACCGTTGGCAGCGGGCGAAATGACGCGAAAGTGGCTGACGTTTGACTTGGGTGTCGATTGGGATGCGGTGAAACGAGTAGCCCTTCCTGTACTATCCAAATACACGGCGCGGTCAAATGGTTCCTTTGTCAAGCTCACGTCCTTTAGTATCGGATGGTCATACTATTCATGCGATCCAGAATGGGGATCCTTGCAAGCAGCGCATTTGGTGTTGGAACTGGAAAGCGAGTTGCGTGCCTTTGATGTCCGCTTTGTGACCCTCAAGGGAATCGTTGAGATTGTTCCGCGCAAACTCAACAAGGGATTGATTGTGAAAAAAGTCTTGAGGGATACCACCCTCACGACTGGCTTTGACTTTTGCCTCTGCTTTGGTGACGACATTTCGGACGAGAAGATGTTTACTTCTGTCTTTTCGCATATTGCCGAAATGGGCGACGATACCAATAGCGTGAGCGGACCGCCCGTCATGTTTGCCGACGGCAGTGTCTTGCCAGAAATTGCCACTGTAGGTGGTGCCGCGCCAATCAAGGATCCTTTGTACTCGTACACGGTTGCTGTGGGTAAAAAGTCCAGCCACGCTTCGACCTATGTCAATGGTCCCCAGGAAGTGGCGAACGCTCTCGTCCTTCTAGCCAAGGGTAAGATTCCGGCTGGTGGTGTTCCAGTGTGGGGTCGCGAGAATGCGACGCATTTGTTTGCCTAGTGCGCTAGACAAAGAGATAAAGTGAGAAACAAAAATCCTAATCTATAAAGAAACGTATCTATACAGTTTCTGTTGATGATGTTTGTGGTCTCGTGTTTGATCGGAACTCTTGAAGTAGGAGGAGCGGCTTGGCTTGCAGCAGGTAGAACAAGGCGTCGGGACGGTCTCCCACGCGATTCAGAAAGGCCACCCACTGCTGGTCTTGGTGCTTGTTCGTATTGTTCCCCTTACAAGTAGTAGCAGCTGTAGTAAACGTAGCAGACTGCTGCAGCAATTCACGACGACCCAAGCGATTCAACCACAGGAACAAGCGCAAACGATCATTGGCCACTTGAAAGGCCTTGGCCTTTTTGTTGCAATCGTTACTGTCACTGTCCAGAGTAGTGTCGTTGCAAAACTCGGGCCGGTCCTTGTAGAGACTCACCAACGTGTAATTGTGCTGCATCATGACGGCAAAGCGGTGCCATCCCACGTGGGAAATGCCCCGATTGCGTCGGAGACTGAGAAATTGCAAGGACTCGTGGTGCTGCAGAGCGGCCGTCAGGGCCGGCATGTGCGCATCATCGAGCCCAAAATCCCACAGCGAAACATCCAGGAGCAGTGGACTGCTCAAGAGTTGTTGCAGTGACTGGTTGGAAACGCGGCACATAAATGGTACCAGGTCACTACCGACCGTCAAGTCGATCGTCTCCAAGCACGGAAGGGTGCTCAAGGCATTCACGAGTGGATCCAGCGTCATGATATATTGCGACTGCTGTCCTTGACGTGACACAAAGTTAGACGTTGATTCATTCGATTGTGTGGACAAAGACGACGACGAAGACAATCGCCGCAAGATTCTTGGCGTTTGCTTTTGACGAGCCGTGACAAGTGTAGCGGCAGCGGCCGCAGTCGTTTGGAGCTTAACCGCATCCACGCCAAAGTCCATCAAGCTCACTTCCTTCAAGGACGGATGATGCCGAATCACCTCGGCGAGGCACTGAATATCGTCTTGGGAGTCAATGCGAATGCCGCGCGTCACGTTCCAGCTTTGCAAACCAACGGCTGTTTCCAAAACTCTGGTCCAGTACGCAACTGGCCACACGCAAGTGTTGGTGTAGACGCGAAACCGGCGCAGCGTGGGCATGCCAGCGATTGTCTGGAGGAGCAAACGCAGCTGGTGGTCGTAAATTTGGTTCCCAAAGTGATCCGTCAGTTCAACCGAGCGAACGCGATTACTGGTGGTGCATCTTAAGGCTGAAATGAGCGCCCCAAAGTGCGTCGTGCCGAGTTCCGTACCCGCTAAAGGAAGACTTTTATCCAACACGAGCTGGACGACGCGGCCTTGTTGAATGTTATTGAGGAGTAACGATGTCATGGTTGTTCTTGGTGCTTCTAGTTATCTTACTGCTACTGCTACTCAGTGTAGTGGTTGTGGTACGAATGCTTTGGTTGGTATCAAAGAAGAATTAGAACAGCGGCGACCATTTATGCCATGATCGAACAATCGAACCAGAGAACAGGAATGAGAAAATGAGATACGAAACGGGTCGAAACGCCGGTCACACCATGGGGCTTAGGCCAAAGCCTTCCCGCGGTACTCCTTGATAGGCAGAACGACATGGGCAGCCGTCATTGTCCGGTTCGAAATTGACACCACCGATTTTACGGCACGGTACTCACGGTCGATACTTTGTTATTTGGAGAAGCAAAACCCCCGATTCCAATTTGACTTTGACTTTCGACATTTGTCAGTCGACTGTCCACTATGCTACATAGCGGTATATCATGGTGTCTGGGGATCCCGTTCATTCCTGCAGATCCTTTCGCTACTAAAAAAAAGCACAAGCACTACGCCAGACATTCATCAACAGACGCTAGCAACAGAAACGCCGCACAGCAGGAGCGAATAGTAGTCCTAGTCGATTGTAGCTCGTCCTGCTGGACAAAATGCGCTTCTGCCTGCTGCCAGTACTAGTACTAGTACTCGTCGTGACGAGGAGTACTAGCCAGCACCATTAAAGGAGGCATGCTATAGTGTTGCTTGGTGGCTACTGTTGTCATGCCATATTTTGGTTCCTAGTAGTTCTTGCCCGTCGGCTCCCGTTAACACCTACGGTACTACCACCGCTCCTACCTACATTAGTCACTCTTTTCTCAAGCGGATTGCCGACTGACTGACAGCTTCAATACCGGTACAAGGAACGCCCAAACAACAGGAAGACATCGAGGCTCTTCTTGTTCCGAAATCAAAATGCGACGGCTTCTCTGCTCTTCCACAGTACCATAAATACAGTACGGAACGAATGACTCGGAGGATTACGTTGCGGCTTCTGCAAATACTGTAGCCGAAAAATCAAGGTCACGGCAAACTGACGTTTTAATATCAGAAAGGGATAGAGGCAAAGAATCCTTCCTCGACTTTTGAAATTAAGTCAACCAATTCAATAACCCAATGTAAAAACTATGCTATTTAGGAGACCTTACTTTAGCCATATGTATAAATATTTCTATAGGATCAACAAGTATCTGTGCGTACTTGGCTAACAATTATAGGACAGCTAAGCGGCTTTTTCTGCTTTCCGAAGCAAGGTACTGAAGTATGGAGTATCGGTCTTTCCTTGATTTCGCATTCGTTGGGAACTGCCCACAAATCCCAAAGCAAGCTCCCGGGGTTCCCAACGTGTTCCAGCAAGATGACCTTATCTTCTACTCTCTCTACCTTTATGGCAGCCCTGCAACAGGAACTCTCTCTTCCCACGTACATCACTATTGTTGACGACTGTGCCAAGTCAAGCTGTCGCCTAAACAGTGACAAAGTATCCCGTCACAAGCAAAAGCCAGCAGTGTGCCCTTCCCGCTGGACAGATAGCACCATCACCAGTACTGCTCCATTCAAGACACCTGTACGTCCGTCTCGATGGGAAAGCAACCCCGGACAGCCGTCACCCAAGGTTCCATCTCGCCGTCTAAGTCTTAGCTTGGATATTTCACTTCAGAGAACCTCCAGCAATTGGCCGCCGAATGCCATTGAGTTTCGCCACTGTAGAGGCGACGTGACCCGTGAACAAGATGCACTACAATGCAGCACACCATAATCACCAAAGCTAAAATTTTCTGTTGCGGAAATGGCCTTGCCGCTATAGTGACCCGACAGGCACTTACACCGTGCACTGCGACAGGCGCGACCGCTTGCTACTTTGTTTTTGCAAAATTCCGTAAACTTTCTGGTATTTGGCCATTTGTAATTATATCATGACCGTCAACTTTAGCCATCCTCCTCTCTACTACTGACAAAACATCTTGCTGTAATTGTGGACCGGAATTTCTGGCGATCGCGCATGAATTTATTTACCATTCTAGCCAGACACTCCTGTGATCTCACAGTACCGGTACTAATATGGTACCAGGTATCGTATCAATAGCGGGACAAGCCAGGGGCTGCTAATGTACAGCAGTGTACATTAGAATGATGAGCAAGCAATTCACATGAAGAGTGAAAAGACGGCCCCAGAGGACTGTATGCCGTGCAATCCGAGGAATACGAGTATCGTACATCGTCACCTCGTTCGCCGAAATGATGCCCCGCCAAGGAGTAGATTCAATGTTCAACAGCCGAATCCAGACAATCTATCCAGCTGCTCACTGTCATCTGCTTTGGCATAAATGTTCAACCAGGGACTACATACTTCAATACTACCAATTGACGCGCTCGTATAAACGCATGTCCAGTACTACTACAAGAGTGAAAAGACGGCCCCAGAGGACTGTATGCCGTGCAATCCGAGGAATACGAGTATCGTACATCGTCATCTCGTACGCCGAAATGATGCCCCGCCAAGGAGTAGATTCAATGTTCAACAGCCGAATCCAGACAATCTATCCAGCTGCTCACTGTCATCCTCTGCTATAGCATAAATGTTCAACCAGGCACTGCAAACTTCAATACTACCGATTGACGCGTTCATATTACAGTATGTCCAGTACGACTAAAATTCGTCGCAGAAACAGGGCAAGGAGCAAGGAGCGAAGAAGCCACGAAAGTCTAAGAGTAGATGTCGATGGAAGGTAGCCTCAGAGCTGAACGCAACGATCCAGGCCGTGCTCCCTTGTCGCATTCAAAGCCCACAGAAGAAAAGCAAGTACTATTCAATTCCCATGGCGTCGTCTAGCAAGCATGTCCATAGCCTTTCTAGTCGACCAGAGCAGATACACAATTTGCACGATTTGAGAGCGCCCGCGCCGCATGACCGGATACAGCAGCGTAAAACACTACACGAGCTCCTGACCATCATTTTGCTGCGTCGAGAGTTCTCGAAGCTGACTTTCTAAAGCACAATAAATAGCGACTACCATAACTTCTTTCTGAAAGTCTGCGCTAGCTTAACAGTGTAGTGAGGTAGTAATGTATCATTGTAGCTTGACACCTACGGCCCGATATTTCTGAAAACACAATGATTCATTCTACAGGCAGTTGTCTCTGGGTTCTGGTGTAATGCGAGCGGCCAGTGTGGTAGGGTGCAGACGCAGCCTTAATGATTCATAGCTAGTGAATGATTAGCAAAGAAAATATATAAATGCCTTTGCTACAAACGTGGAAAGACCCCTTTGGTGAGATGAGTGCGTAATTATTGTTCAAGCATGTGGACCAGGGTCAATAATAAGATAAGTCGCAGTCAATCAATGCCGCTGGCTCGTACGATGAAAAGGCAAGTTCAATTGGTTTCTTCTAGCGGTATGTAGCGTGGCTGAAGAAATTTTCCAAAAGGAATGGAAATGGAACAAATCCGAAGCGATCTGATCGGATAAATAAAGTTAAATATGCTGTTGGAACTAATAATAGTACTGTAGAGCAATTGGTGGTTGTAATGCGTGAAAGGACAACTACTTTAGAGAGTGAGCAACAACA
>Ga0307981_1001681_pt1 | contig 19234 bp, 17 predicted proteins | sample OrgLakmetagen987_FD_201849 | JGI IMG/M metagenome (GOLD analysis project Ga0307981, IMG submission 201849) | Saline water microbial communities from Organic Lake, Antarctica - #987 | ecosystem: Environmental > Aquatic > Non-marine Saline and Alkaline > Saline | place: Antarctica: Organic Lake... | reverse complement strand
ATATTATACCCACAATCCGTATACCAATTAGCAAAATCTCCAAAGCTGATCTTATCGATACCGTTCTTGTCATTGCCACCCTTGGCATGGAAAGCACGCATAAAATTATCCAAAGCCCAATTTGAGCCTACCTCTGTGGTATAGCAGAGTCCAGCAATATGTGCGCTCAAATGATGCGACCCTAAAAGAGCACTTGTGTGCTCCATATTCACTTGAGGCGAAGCAGAGACGAGTGAAATTCCAAGAATCATTCGCAAGTAAGAACGAATGAATCGACCAAGCTTATGCGGAGACAGGAACTCTGAGTTATCATCCCCAATGATTTTGAAAGCTTCGTCCAACTTTTGACTCTTATTGCCAGCGCATAAAAAAGAGAATCCGACCGCGAGTTCCTTGCAGTTCACTTGCTCTAGACCCATTTGAAAATTTGTCTCATTGGCATTTCTCGCAAAGGACAGGAAGAATATCGTAAAGAAAGAAGAGAAGCGCTCCATTTCTAGCTGCGATAGAATACTAGCAGCAGCTATGGGAACTAAATCTTGAACGACTGCTGCTAAGATATTCCGTTGAATAACTTTAATTCCTTGATGTAGTCCAGTTCCTTGCGTTGCATGTTTCTCGAGGATGGAGGACACTTGTCCCGGTGAGGTCTTACTGAGACCAGTTCTATGAGCAAGATCTTGGAACATGCGCAGATTCTCTTCAGTTACGGGCAAGCTAAACTCCTTCTTGTTGGCAAATTCAAACGTGACAATGGGCTTTGTTGTGAAGAGATGCGGATGGGGTGGCATAGCACGATAATGATGCTGTGCACCATAAGGCTGAGGATAAGGATGCTCTCCTTCTAGTTGCTGTTGCCGTTGTTGTTGATGTGGTTGTGGTTGTGGTTGTTGCTGCGTCGATAAGGATGGACGAGAAACAACGGCATGCGCCACAATTGCATCCGCGGGAGGCTTCAACTGCGGACTATCAAAAGGATTCTCAAACTGTTCCAGGATGGGCTCCATCATGTGCGCATCGAAATCATCAGACTTGACACTAGTAACCTTGGCAGTGGCAATATTTTTCTGATGGCTTTCGATGGCCTTCTCTGCTGCCTCGGCTTTTTCTGCTGCTCTCCCTGCATAATGCCATTTGGTCAAGTCAAGCAGTTCCAACCATGGCACGAGAGAGAAGCCTCCCGAATTATACCATTCCCCAAATTGTTGAAACGTCACCTTATCATTAATGGGCGGTGTATCAGCATGTTCCTTCGCAGAGTCACCTGGATGTGTTTTTGTAATCTTTTGGGCAATGTACTCCATCACTTTCTCAGAGGCATAATCTGCAATTTCCTGGACATCCTTTTTCGTCTGCGTCGAAAGCATCCATCCCCTCAGGTAATCCTGCGAATAAGATGATGCAGATTCCTTTCCATCACCGTCATCACTTTCCGTGTCCGTGTGTGCAGACCCTGAGCCTGATCCTGAACCTAAAGTTGAATTTGAATTTGAACTTGAACCATCTTGTATTGGGATAGGATTTGGATGTGATCCATCGTAGTGTATGCAAGTGCTAATGGAAAGGAGAAAGCATTTGAACAGTTTCCGCACCCCCTCCCGATTCAAGCAGAGTTCCTGTTCTTCGATCGGCTCCTGCTGTTGCTGCTCTTTTGTGATTCCAGACACAGGGTTGGAGCCGGAATTGGGCTGCTCTACTTCCAAGTCTAGCTCTGATTCTTGCTCCACTGGCACTGGCGCTGGTACTGGCACTGACACTGGTACTGACACTGGTACTGGTACTGACACTGGTACTGGCACTGACACTGGTACAGGTACTGACATTGGTACTGGCACATGATCCTTGTCCTTGGCCAGTTCTTGAAATGCAAAGAGCAATTTACTACTCTTACCAGCGATATCCAAGAAGATGAGAAGACAAGTCATCATTTCCCCATATGTGAATTCACCGTCTTGAAGATCGTGCTGTAATTGACCCACGTAGGTCTTCAATAAAGGATTGGTAGAAGTCTTTGCTGCTGGGACTAGGAAGCGGAGATTATGGTCCATAGCATTGTCAGCATTAGTATCAGCATTAGTATTAGTATCAGCCTTAGTATTAGTATCACCATTGGTGTCAGCATTAGTATTGGTGTCACCATTAGTATCAGTATCAGCATCAGCATCGGGACGTGAGGGATTCGAATTTGGGATGGTACTGCTGCCTCCGCTTCCACTTATATTGGAAGAGGATTTGAGCGTGTGCAGTGCAGCATTGAGGGAACGACTAGCTTCCAGCATACGGGTAGCATTATCATGACTGATGGCGAGTGTCATGCTGTTCATGGATTTGGGTGTCACGGCCGCAGTGGTTCTTTGATAATTATCATGGCTATTGCGTCCAATATCAGCGGCGGAGGGGACGTGCATAATTGCCATTGCACTGCTCGAATCTTGAGTCATTGCAGTGGTATGCAGTAGGCCCTTTCGAGATGATGATGTGAGATGACCCCCTGATTGACGACTGCTGTGCTGCTTGTTCTTTCGAACGAGATTCAATGGTCAGTACTTTATGTATTTGGGATTGATCGTAATGTAGACCTGATATTATTAGCGCACCGGTATGATACTTCTTTAATGATGTGTCGTAGTACCACAGACTTTGGACAAACACGGTGAGGCGGTATCGTAGGTAGATGATGATAGATGATGATGGTGCCGCACACGAGGTGAGAAGGGTATTTTATAATTTAGGGTCTTAATTGATAACAGAGGCGCCAAAAATGCCGCCGTTGTCATACAAGCTGGAGCAAAATTAGTCAGACTCGTATGTGTTCAAAAGTCCTCTTTTACATATATATTCATTCATGAAGATCTATATGAACATTTGAATGAAATGAAAGGCCGTTTTTAGCACGGGCTACTATTTTCATTATTTCTCTTCGTTTTGCCCTTTGAGCTTTGAGTCAATGATGTCCAACATGGGAAGATGGAGGTTATGGCTCCCAAAAGAGGTACGCACTGACGACGTGATTATTTCCTTGAAGGATCGGAGGGACATCAATGTACTTACAAGAAGCCAGCCAGTTGGAACATGAAACAACATGATGTCTTCTTGTCAACAACAAATACAACAACAACAAATAAAACAACAAATAGAGTAGCAGTACATACTTGATACCAAGTAAGCTATCATCCTCACCTCATCAACATGCAAGAAAAGAAAAGAATGAATCTCTTGCTGTTATCAGCTGTGCTTTATCTCAGCAATGTGACTGTTAATGTTAATGTGGCTGCATTCACCATTCCTTCATCAAAGGCCTTCACTTCGACGTCCGCCAATACTCTCATTAGTAGACAATGTGATACTATCAGCAACAAGGCGACTGTTGCTAGTGCTTCTATTGCTAGCACTAGCACTAGTAGCAGCACAAGTACTTCACTCCAAATGAAAGGAGGACGTTTTACAAAATGGTCGAATAGAAAGACAATCAAGTCAAACTCCCTCTTTCCCAGATCACCACCACGCGCTAGCTTATCACTACTCAGCAAACTCAGGCGCACCATTGCCATATTCCTCACTTCCACCTTCCTCCTCCTCGGACCCATCCAACTCAACCATCAGCAACAACCGTCCATTCATCCTCCCGCAGCACACGCATCCTCCATCACTGCTGCTTCTACTACTGCTAAAGCCAAAGCATCATCATCAGCATCAGCGACGTCTCTTGACAAAATAGTCAACCAATACGTCCAAGAAAACATGTTCAAAGATGATCTCTACGACCCAATTGAATCCACCTATAGGGAAACCATCACTGATGCCACCACCGGAGCCCACCCTTCCCAACTGGCATCAGCGGCCCAATCCGTCCTCGGGAAGAAACTGCCGCAACCCGCGAAAGCTACTTCGGGAGATGGGCAGGCGATCAAGTTCGTCTTGAGATTGGTGGATGCCATTGACGAAAGGTTCGGAGGTAAGATTCCGAAGAGTTTCATTGTTCCAGTTCTGTTTCTGGTGGGTGGGGGGATTCCCGTTGTATTGGCTTTGGCGGCTTTGATGAGTTTCAGTTATAATCAGAAGGCCATGACGGAGAGAATGGCGGTGGAGAGATATGGTGAGAGCGTCCTGGATGCAGAAGAAGTCATTTCCAAGAATGATGATGATGATGATGATGATGATGATGACGACAATGGAAATGATGATGATAGTGATGATGAGGATGAGGATAGTGATGATGAAGATGAGGATTAAATGTGAGGAAAATAAATAAAAAGCGGGTTTCTTTCTAATTGGAAATTTATTCATACGAGGGGAAAGAAAATATTGTGATACTCTTTGTAATTGTCATTATGAAATTACTGAATTAACTATTCATGACAAACAACAGGATTGCAGCTGTAGTCATGTTTTTGATGTGCGCTGTTGCAATCTATTAGCATTTGCTATTACCCAATACTATGATGCTGGCTGGCTGGATGTATGAATTTGAATGGTCGCACAAGAAAAAATAGGTCAAGTCCAAAATAAAAGGCTTTTTCCGGTACAGGGACTCGAACCCTGGTCTGGAACGTGAGAGGCTCCTGTGATAACCACCTACACTATACTGGAATTGATGACCACGCTGCGGGGCTTGCAATATAAATAGTAAGTATGATAGTCTACTTTGTTAATCTATTCTTTATTTTTGGTTATCTATCATTTTCAGTTGTGGGTCCGAGTTGAGTTTTCCCATGTGAGTAGCGCATCTTCATGATGATATTCTCGTCATCGAACCAATTATTGTAGAGCCTTGCCTCGCTTTGTGTTAGCGAGTGATCAAAGTCATCATAGACATTTTTGACCTCATCACCCACGAGACCCCCCCGTTGAAATCCCTTTTTTTAACCCCCAAGTCCAGCCCAAGTCCCCTTTTGAACACCCAATTTTGGGTGATCTGGGAGCTTCTGGGAGTCACTATGAAGACACCTATCAGGGTTAACCTCTACACGTGTAAAGCTAGCGGTAAAAAGTTGTTCTTGAAGCAAGCTTGAAGTTCCAGATTTTTATTACAGCAGCCCGCTGTAATTTCATGAATAAATTCCGGTATTTTAATACTGGGCCTATGTAGTCAATACCGGCAGTTTGCATGAAAAAATTGAAAACAAATAGATAGATGCAAATATCCTCAGACTCACAATCTTTCTTGCATTGTAAAAAATGGAGGCCGCAATAAACACAGTCCGACAGCTTGTCACAAGCAACCAACCTTCCGAGTATGCGGGCATGTCTAGTTTTTTCGAAGGCGAGGCACCCCTTTCCCAAGCCGTAGGATACATTGTTGTCCTTGGATTTGGAGCAGCATTCTCCATTTTCACCACCCTTTTGGTATATCTCGAGAGGAAACATTCTGGAGGAGGTGGAATCACTTCTGAGCAGTTCAAGTAAGTTTCAAGCATTTGCTCTTACCGTCCAATTCTTGCCGTTTCTTGAAGAATATCGTGATAATCTTCAAAATCGTTGTTCATCGCTTACCTCTGACGTGTCCACCACCTTTCTACCATATAGCACTGCTGGACGTTCCGTCAAGACCGGGCTAACTGCATCCGTGATTGTTTCTCAGTGGACATGGGCTGCTACCCTTCTTCAGTCCTCTAATGTTGCATGGAAATATGGAGTTTCTGGGCCTTTTTGGTATGCAGCTGGAGCAACCGTTCAGGTTCTTCTTTTTGGAGTACTCGCTATTTCTCTGAAGAAGGTAGCTCCTTCTGCGCATACCATGTGTGAGATTGTGAATGCCCGTTGGGGACGCACCGCCCACAAGACTTTCCTCATGTTCGCGATTCTCGCCAATATCATTGTAACTTCTATGCTCTTGCTCGGAGGAGCAGCGACTGTAGAGGCTTTGACCGGAATGAACAGAAAGCTTGCTTCCTTCTTAATTCCTTGGGGCGTCATTTTGTACACTGCCGCAGGAGGACTCAAAGCGACCTTCATCGCTTCTTATCTTCACACCACCATTATCTTTGCTGTACTTATCACCATGATCACGATGGTATACATTAAGAAGTACAGTTCTGATGAGATCTACGATTTTCTTGACGCAACTGTGAGCCATACCGAAGAGGAGTGCCAGATGATTTTCTCAACTGATGGAACCGTAGCAACTACCTTTTACGATGACACAACCTACGCATGTGGACCGGTCCCCGACAATAATTCCGGATCTTACCTCACCATGCTTTCCAAGGACGGGCTAATGTTCGGAATCATCAACATTGTCGGAAACTTCGGAACCGTATTCGTTGATCAGTCATACTGGCAATCTGCTATTGCTGCAAAGCCCACCTCCGCTTCTAGAGGATACCTTCTTGGTGGACTCTGTTGGTTTGCGATTCCTTTCTCTCTTGCTACCTCTCTTGGACTTGCCTCCACCGCTTTGATGCTCCCCATCACTTCCGGTGAGGCAGGATCTGGACTCGTACCTCCTGCTGTTGCAACGCATCTTATGGGAAATGCTGGAGCCGGTCTCATTCTTACCATGCTCTTCATGGCTATTGTATCAACTGGATCTGCTGAATCCATTGCTGTTTCTTCTCTTGTTTCTTACGACATCTACCGCGAGTACTTCAACCCTGAGGCAACTGGAGAACAGATCTTGAAGGTATCCCGTATTGTCATTGTTGTATTCGGGCTTTTGATGGGAGGTCTTTCCATCATCTTGGACTATCTAGGTCTTAATCTTGGATGGGTATACCTTTTCATGGGGATTGTCATTGGATCTGCTGTTATTCCTCTATGGAACATGATGACCTGGAAGAAGGCTTCTGGAACCGGAGCTGTCATTGCAGCTTGGTCAGGACTCGTTCTTGCTGTCGCTACCTGGCTCATTGCTTGCTCCATCCAATCTGGATCTATAACCATCGACAATCTTGGAAAGAACGAGGTTATGCTTGCTGGAAACTTGGTGGCAATCCTTTCTTCTGGACTTATCCATTTTATCTACTCAATGATGTTCCCCCAGGACTTTGATTTCGAGACCCTCGACGCAAATATCAAGCTTGTAGAAGAAGACGAGTCTGGTTTGACTGCTGAGGACAAGGACCCTGAGATGCTTGAGGAGGCTTACAGGTGGATCACCAGACGTGGATGGGTTATCACCATCATCCTCATTGTCATCTGGCCACTTCTCTCCATTCCTGCAGGAAAGTTCACCAAAGATTACTTTGCATTCTGGGTTCTTCTTGCGATCGCTTGGGGCTTCGGAGCTGCCATTGTTATTACCTTCTTGCCTCTTATGGAGTCTTCTGCGGAGCTCAGTGCCACCATTAAGGGAATGTTGGGCATGTCATCTAATGAGTCCGAGGAGAATTACGTCGAGAAGGAACCACTTGCTGAAAAGGTAGACGATGCATAAGTCACATGCATCTTTACATTCATTTATGTTTTTTCTGTTTGCTGTTTGTACCAAATCTTGAAATACGTCTGCTCCTGTGCTTGTGAGTGCAGTAGGAGTTTTGAATAGCATATAACTCTTGAAGCATTCAGGATTTGTTATAGCCTTTATAATAATAATAAAAACTTTTGTTGAATGAATGGATATTGGCTGAGCACCACAACCCTGTAGATTGATACATCGAGATGGAATGGGTTAGCAGTTAGCAGGGACTTGTGATAGTACCAACTCTAGCAGAAGGATCAGAAACTATTGGTTCCGAAATCTAAAGAATAAACAATGACCTAATACCATTGTAGATGTGTAATTTTTGAAATGGTGTTTGCCTGAAACTTGCGCGACAGCTCTTATTTAATACAGTAACTAAAAATATGCTCAAACCCTCTCAAACCAGCTCAAACTGGCTCAAACCTCAAAAAGCAAACCCCAGACCCCAGACCCCATCAAAATACCAGACACTGCCCACCGCCCACCGCAAGAACGTCCCTATCTCCTATTACCTATCTCATCATCTCATAAAATCATCATCTAATCTAATGTATTTGCGCGATGGACTTCAATGCAATGTTAACTAGCCTTAAGCGAGATGCCGCTACCGCATCTACATCAGAGAGAAACATTGCGAAAAAGCGGCTGAAGACAAATGAGGAAGAAACATCCATCAGCAGTAGTAGTGCCAGTTCTAGTACTCCCCCTCCTACTATCACTGAGAATCAAATAATTCACTCGTTTCCAACAAAACGTGTTAGCAGAATATACCTCGTGTGTCCTCCTAATGTCCAAACTGGTGGACCTGAAGCGACTCATCAACTATGCGATAAGATCAATTCAAAAGCAGCAAATGATGTATCTTCATTCATGCTATACGTCAAAGACCGAGGAGGTAGAGCACAATTCGTGAAGCAGGCAAAGCCTCTTGCTGCGTATTCCATATATCCAAATATAAAAGTATGCGCATCCCTAGAAGAAGTAGATACCGAATCGAGTTTGATCATTTGGCCTGAGTGCTGGACGAATCTGATTGATACATTGCATACTGGAGACCATCAAAAAGCCATCTGGTGGCTTAGCGTGAATAACAACAATGGGAAATTTCAAGAATGGAGTAGAAGGGATATACTACATTTATACCAGAGCAAATATGCCAAATGTCATATTATCAAGAATCTAAAGAAGGCGGCTTCTAAATTAAATGATGAAGAAGCCTTCATTGCAAAGCAAGTGTTGCCCATGACGGAGTATATTCCTCAGCGTCATGCCTCCCAATTCAAAGATTTACCTCTAGAGCATGAAATTCTGTACAATCCATTGAAAGGAATACATTACACTGATGAAATCCGAAGAAGGGGTGAATCTAAATTTCATTTTACACCCATTGGAGGTAAGAACCGCTTGAGTCCATTGGAGGTGACAAAACTCTTGAGTCAAGCAAAAGTCTACATAGATTTTGGGCCTCACCCTGGCATGGATCGTCTTCCGCGGGAAGCAGCTATAGCAAATTGCATCGTGATCACCAATAAGGAAGGTGCAGCATTTCATGATGAAGACGTCCCCATACCAGCTAAATACAAAATCGGTACATTTGATGTAGAACGGATACACAAATTACTGAAAGATTCGGTGGAGAATTATAAAGAGAAGACGAAGGAGTTTGACTCCTACCGCGATTGGATTGCTTCTCAAGAAACCAAAATGGAGACTTGTGTCGATGGTTTGATTACTAGTGTTGTCACTAATCGGTCTTCTTAGTTTCTTTAAACATTTAAAGCACCATCATCCATCATTGTTCTATGAAATCTCAACAGTGGCACCAAAAGCCTCTAACTTGGCCTTGAGCTCCTCCGCTTCTTCCATCTTAATATCCTTCTTAATGATCTTTGGCGCTCCCTCCACCATCTCCTTCGCTTCCTTCAATCCGAGTCCCGTGATAGATCTAACCTCCTTGATGACCTTGATCTTACTCTTGGCATCAAACCCAGTCAGTGTCAAATCAAACGCAGTCTTTTCCTCCTTTACTTCCGCGGGTGCTGCAGCACTTCCTCCCCCACCTCCTGCAAGGGCAGCACGTTGGGCAGCGGTCATGGGTTTGATTCCCATCTTTTCATTGACTAGTTCGGTTAGGAGATGTACTTCGATGAGGTCTAGTAGAAGTATTTTGTCAAAGACTTGGTCAACTTTGGGAGAAGGAGTGGTAGATGTTGTGTGGAAAAATGATGTGCATGATGCTAGTGGTATTTGATTTATATGGCTCTTGTATTGCTTTGATATTTGGGTGTTGATGTTATATTGAGCAGATCTTCTCGCGATGTTGGTGGCAATGCGGAAAGCCATGACTCTGATGTCGGATTTTATTCTGGAATAGTAATAGAAGAGGAATAGTACCAGTTTACAGCAGTTTACAATACCGACGCTCCTTCCGAATTTAGGATTTGATGTCCTCGGTCGCTGGTCGCTGGGGAAATGGCTTGTTGTGTGGTGGTGGTGGGGGCAATTGATTGGATTTGTGAGGTTGGGATTACTCAGAGAAAGGAACAACAAGAGGAAGCCGAGCCACGTTTTTAGGAAATGCAATGCCAAGAGCCAAGAAAGAAGCGCATGATTGATGATGAAGGATGACCACACCCTATCTGCATGCACCCTGCAGTCATGGAAACGCGTTTTCTTCAACAATTCGTTTGGGTCTATTTCTACACATAAAGAGCATTTTAAATAGGAATGAAAACGAACTTGCAAAAGAAACATTACAGCCAGCCACCAACCATGAAACCTTTATCATGCATCAATGGTATCTTGCTGACGATATTCTGTCTAATACTACCCAACATACTATTATGTACAACACAAGTGTCGGCATTTACATTAAATCCAACCACAAAAGATCAGAATAGAGTAAAGTTCAGACCTGCAGTATTACCTACGACAAGGCCAAGAGTGAAACAAAGCAAGTTTCATATGATGAATGCATCTTCCATACAATTCATTGCAGAAGCATATTCCACTTCCCTCGTTCAATACCCATTTGTCACGAGGGGGACTACCGGATTCTTCCTCTGCGGAATAGCTGATATAATCGCTCAAATACGCGGATATGGATCCGAATCTTCCAGCGCTAACGATCAAGATCTGGAATCGAAGCAAATACGCGTACCAGTTTCAGTACCAATCTTGAAAAAAATCAATTTGCCGAGGTTAGGTCGTTTTGCCATGAAGGGATTCTTTGGAACGATTATATGGGCTGTATGGTATGATTATTCCGCCCATCTCCTCAATAGCAATAATGTTCTCGCAGTCCTTCGAACAGTTGGCATAATAGACGCAAGCGATACAATTCAGAAGGTGGCACGGACGGGTATGCTCATACTTATTGAGCAATTTGTAACATGCCCCCTTGTCTATGGGTTCTGGGAAATTCCGGTTAGTACGCTGTTGAATGGATCGTCCACCTCCAGGATATTATATGAAGTCAAGGATAAATTGGGGGATATGCTGATTGAAAATGCCAAAGTGTGGACTCTTGCAAATGTTATCATTTATAACACTCCGCTGCAGTATAGGTCAGCAATTTCCAACATCATGGATATTATATGGCAAAGTGTTGTGTCTGATTTTGCAGCTGATTGTGGAAACGATGATGGTATGGATGAAGAGCTTGTCGTCGCAATGCAAGATGTTAATCCTGGACCCGTTGGAACGTAACAAAATAGTCAAATGAAAAGCGGGACGATCACTACAGTTATGGCGTTCGATCTTCGAGGACAAAAATTATCATTGAAACGGATTCTTTAGCGAGGACGTGGTGACAATTTTGTAAAAGTTTCTGTAAAGTAAAAATAGATCTCATAGCATGAGCTGCAAACCGAGAGAGGGCGGTAAGAGACACAGGACACAGTTGGAAATGTGTATTCCAGCTTTAGAAGCCCATTGCAGAATTGATGTACAATAATAAAGTAAATCGAATCTTTTATAAGTTACAAAGACACAATGGCTGTTTACGTGAAATAAAAATGATGTAGAGCAATTACTTTGTGAAATCTAACTAACAAAAGAAATATGCCAAAACATGCATCGAGTGGGATTTGAACCCACGAGTACGAATACACTGCAACTTGAGTGCAGCCCCTTAGACCAGCTCGGGCATCGATGCTATTGACGTTTCCGTAAATATTGATGACTAGAATCCATTGCATAACAACTTTCTAATACTTGATGCTTGACGACCACATACGAAAACCGAAAACATACCTCTAGGTACTACATACGATAGGCAGATAGATGCCCACACAACTAGTTGTTGTGCGCACATCAAAACATTAAACATCACACACCACTACAAAACCTGTTACAACAAACCCCATAGCGCTACAATCATTTTTGCGAAAGGCTATGATAGCAGACGGGAATCTTACAAATCAAAATGATCTTCAAGATATTTTGAATGAATTTCCTAGCAATGTCTCACTAGCTTTTGGATATGGCTCTGGTGTCTTTGCCCAAACCAAACATGTCGTTGAAGAGAGTGAATTGCCCATGATTGACTTAATCTTCTCAACGCCCAATCCTAAAATATGGCATGAGGACAATCTAAAGCGGTGCTCAGATCATTATAGTATTATACCACGAACTCTAGGTACAGGCTTTATAGAAGCAGTGAATAAATGGGGAGCAGGAGTGTACTTTAATCCAATGGTAAAAGTCGGTTCTGCCAGAAAAAGATTGGTAAAGTATGGTGTAATTGATGATGAAACGTTGAAGAGGGACTTGAAAGAGTGGGATTCAATGTACATAGCTGGGCGCTTGCATAAACCGACTCTTCCTTTGGTCACTGCAAATGGTGATGAGATCTTGGAGTTGCAAGAAGATTACAACCTAAGATATGCAATGTCGACGGCATTGCTATTGCTGTCTGATCAGAAGCATCTAATTCGAAATCAGCAAATTGAGGTTGGCGATGTTTTTGAGTCTATTGCAGGTTTGAGCTACATAGGAGATCCTAGATTGGCGGCTGGGGCTGAAGATCCAATGAAAGTGAAGAAGTTGGTCCATTCTGCAGGACAATTAGATCGATTTCAAATGGTTTATAGAGAGCAATATCAATCCTTGGAAGAAATGGGAATTCTTTCTGTCAACGGAAATAATATAGAAATGAATTTAATGGATGCTTCAACGAGAAAAACACTACATGACCGATTGCCTCCTAGACTACAGTATGAAACAAGATCTTTATTTGATCAAGAATCACCTGAATTAGGAAAGGATGGATCACTTCTGAAGGTTAAAGAGACGAGCAGGATTCTAACGGAATCCCTTGCAAATATTGTAGGTCCACCTGCAAAAATTCAAAGTGCGAAAGGTTTAGTAACAGCTGGTGTGTTCAAGAGTGTGAAATATGCATCTGCAAAATTGGCAAAGGGTGTACTGAAGGGAGTATTTTAAATGGCATTGAGACTTTGGTTTGCCACTGGTCATCTACAATTTTACGCCGAAGAGCAGACTACTGTTTTGGTTGCGTGTTAAAAACATGTACCGATTCCCTTAAATGTTGTCTATAAAGTTTATCTATTCCACCACAACTCGGCAGTATCTAACTCTCTTTCGTCCGTGATTGTCTTCATGTAGATTTTGCTTTTTCGTGAATGGTTGTAGACTGCTGCACGCGTTGGCGGCAGGGCACTCAAGGATACTTCCTTGAACCCTCGCTCTTGGAACCATTGCATAGTTTGAGTGCTGAGTACAAATACGTTTGTACATCCCACTTGAACACTCAGTCTTTCTAGATATCCTAGCATTGCATCGCCACGCCCCTGCGCGCGATATTCTTTCCTGACTATTAAGCAACCAATTTCTGCATGTCCCATTTCAAAAAGTTTTATTTGGGCGCATGCCACTATGAGATTATCTCTCGTGAAGACATAGTATGAGCTAATGTCTTTCTCAAGTACATTTTTAGGGCGCGGAACAAGTGTTCCTGCAGAAACAAGTGGTTCAATGAGCTGGTAAATTCCAGAAACATCGCCGACATTAGCCACGCGAATACCTTCATAAATATCACGACTGATGAGTGTGCCGCTTCCGTCTCGCGTGTACAGTTCTTGGAGTAGGGCTCCGTTGATAGGAGAAATGATGTGAGCACGCTTCACGCCACGATCGAGAGAGGAAACGCACCACCCGAGTTTCCCTAGCGCCTCCATTTCAGAGGGTGGAAGGACCGAGTTTTCTTGAAACGATGAAAATCCTTTGGATTTGTTAATGGTCACGTTGTTATACTTCAAAACATTTCTTGCGTCAGACACTCGTAGGTTCTGGACCAGCTTGTTATTTTTGTTTTCGATAAATGCTGAGCCCATGACAGTGAAGAATACAACTTTGGAAGCCTTCAGTGCTCCTGCTACGTATGATGTGAGATGCTCAGTATTTACATTGAAAATCTCTCCACTAGGACTGACGCCCAAGGAGGTCATCAGAACTACATCATGCGCATTTAATACTTGGTTCACTTTCTCCGTCTCCACCTTTCTAGGAAATCCAGTGTATTGGAAGTCAACTCCGTCAAGGATACCATATGGCTGAGCAGAATAAAAGTTTCCTGACACAACGTTTCCATCTTTGATGGCATCGGCTTCGATCTTTCCATGACGGTGCAGACTACGTCCTAGTTGCCTTTCTATTTCGAACCGGACGAATCCTGCTTCTTCCTGCACAATTCGTAAAGTGTCCGCATCGGTGATTCGAACTGAATCATAGCTATACACATCATCACCACAATTAATCTGTTTTCCGTCAGGTGAAAGTGATGAGAGGTCACAATTTTCTTCTCCCAATCGATAGTTAACTTGAGATCTGCAACCTGCCACAATCACAGGTTTCATTCCAAGAAGCCAGCAAAGGGCAATATCATCCATTAAATCCTCAAACCCGTCCCAGCTAAGCAGTTCGCCAGGTATGTGAAAGACAATAATAGTATTTCTATGATTTGCAATATAGTTTGCAGATCCACGAAACATGTTCACAAAGTCGAATTTTGAGCTCTGTTTGTTATCTGCTGCAAGATCTTTACCAGAATAAGCTCCTCCGAGAACATTGCCTTCTTCCGAAAGCTTTGAAAATGGAATCACTTCAATTGTTGAAGGGTCGATGGCCAAAATCGACTCGGCTTGAGTAAGAAGTGACGCATCATCATTATCTTCAAAAAATGTGCGCCCGTACATTGTGCTCATTGTATCATTATTAGAGATGGAGTCATAGTTCTCAACCCCCTCCCCTGCGTTATCTGATGAAACAAAGTGTCTACTAGCTTGAAAAGGTCGATGCTGCACGACAAATGATACACTACTATTCAAGGTACTTGATAGGATCAAAATACAAGATAAGCTTGGAACCCAAAACTTCATTTCTAAAAACCAATGGTGCGCCGATCAATAGAAAAGAAACAGTTCGTAATCAATACACTTTCGGATTCTTGCAATTTGCAACGGTCTTGGAGGTAAAAAGTGATCGAAAGAACAAATGGGCGCATGCATCTTGCTAGCTAGAGAGAGAGGCTACGAGCTACGATAGAGAGCTTGTTTTGTTGGCTCGCTGTTGTTGTTTGCTTGGTTGAAAACGTTTCTCGTCGTCGACTTGGTATTTGGACAACGCGCCAAGATTTTTATTTTTTATGCATCAATCATCATCATCAATCAATTTGCTCTGCTGCTTTACCACGATACGGTATGGTAGTGGTTAGTCTAATTGCAGTTTGTTTGTATTCCTATTCATAGTCGGGAATGCAAGGTAAATATAGCTTGATGGAAAGATGGTTGAAATTGAAGAATATATGATTTCTTCCAAGCATACGATAGGATCGGAATGAGGAGGTCTTTGAAGGGCTATTTCCAGCATTCATCACTATGATGAGAGGGAAATACTGGATGATTCTTAGACACAAACGAAATAAATCGTAAGCGTGTCATCCAATGTTCACATAGGGATAAATTGCAATGCTGAATACAGCAGTTGAAGCGTTTGTTTTTGCTGAAGTTTGTGCACTCTTTCAATCATAATATACTGCTCCTCTTAAGAGAGAATGCAGCTTCTTATTATTTCGTGTTGCATAAAAACTAAGAGCTGGGCGATATAATCCATGTCAAAAGAAATGGTACGTGGGTCATCGGGCAGAGAGGCATCATTTCATATCTACAAACGGTAGTTTTATCTTGAAAGGCAAAATCGATAATGGTTTTTATCTTCATTCTCAATTACAAAAACTTGTTGCCACTGCAGTAACAACATCTCCGATTCTCCTCAAGACAAATCTGGATCTTCCGTACGATTATCACTTCCCTTAATTACTCCAATACGATACGTGCAGTTCCGGTACTACATGATAATGCAACATCCACCACCTGCTCCATTATACCTCCTCTTGTATGTCTCAAGAAAGCTAAGTTGCTTATCATTAATGGCTCCTCTCCGATGCTTCCGAATCATAACAACAGCCTCAACAGGATCCATTCCCGCAAACTCGATCAACGCAATCGCAGCAAGCACGGGTGCCCTTCCCAACCCCGCAACACAGTGCGCAGCAATCGTGGGGTTATTAGCTGCTGGATTTTCAAAGAACCGCTCGTGCACGAGATCAAGCCACCGATTAAGAACGTCATCAGGAGGAGAGTGTCCATCCGGATAGGGCATCTCATGGAGTTTAATTCCGGCATTTTCCAATTCGGTTGCAGCATAAGTTGGGTCACAGATGCGGACTACGTCAGTGACGTTGTGTTTCTTACATTCTTTAATGTATAGGTGAAGATTATTTGCACGGGGAGAGTCCATGATGAGGAACCGAAGTGCTGTATTTTTGTCAGTGATGAGGGTTGGCTTTGAGCCGATCATGATTGATCCTCCTGCTGCTGCTTCCCTCTTCATTTTGTTGTGGGAATGTGTGTGCCAGTTATCTGAATCCTTTGTCTAATGCACTTCTTCAGTCTCCTGTGTGATAATTTAGCTGGTGTTCGATTCTTGTGTCTTCTCTGTCTCAGCGGTGGAGGCTCAAGTCGTAAGGAAAAATGCTAATTCTCTGGCTAGGCTGTATGTAGGCTACGATATACGGGATGCGTATTGGTTAGAAGCAGAAGCTGATTTTAGTCAGGCTCACTTTGGCTGGAAAATCCTACAAAGGCAATAGTCCCAGTCGCCCTCCTTTTACACGGATCTAATTTAGTGATCCACAGATTGTCTATTCCGCTACGTGACGGTGGAGATTATTTGGTTGATTGGTTTACTGCGTATAAATAGGTTATAGCAATAGCGGGGAAAGCAGAATTGATTTGATGGTGATGTTGATGATGGTAATGACCTTCTCTGTCTGTTGTAATTGCATGTACAATTGAGTGCAGTGAACTAGATGGTACCAGTATGGACTTCTGTTGAGCGAAAGTATGGACAAGTCAATTGTATCTCTGCTTGGCTGGCTGCTGGATGCTGGATGGAGAGGATCTGTATTGTGCTTTCCTTCTTCTGTGAGGCGTTGCGTTTGTGAATTGTTGGCGGCGGGCGGTATGTAGTGTTTATTTGCACTAAAAGGCCTATGTACTGCAGTAGACTAGAGTAGACTGCAGTGCATTTCTCAATCGTGCTTGTTGTTGTAGTCGCTACCAGTAGTCGCTAGCTACCGGTCGTTGGATAAAAGGGGTTTCCGGGTTTGTTGGACAAGCTTAACTGGGCATTTGACGCAGGTTACGTGGTCCTCATATGATGTATCGTAGTTATTACAACATCATCCGGTATCATATTATTATATATTATCATACATAGCTTCATCAAGAACGGTCATCATTCATCAGTACTCCTGTCACTTTTTGAACTGTGGACTCTATGGATAGTGGCATAATGGAGGCAAGGCTGATCGTGGCTGGATTTGTACCCACAGATCTGGGTATGCTACAAAGGGCAGCTTTAGGCTCTTCCTACTTTTGGAATAGTGGGACGTTTTTGATTTTGAAGAAAGGCTTCCGGAGATTTTGTAGTAGTAAACATGAGAAGTAGAAAACTGTGATGTTTTGTTTAAAAGGGTAATCTAAAGTTATTCAATTACACTACATTCTGTGAAGGAGTTGAGTCCATTACACTTCTTATGCGGCGATCTTAGCATCAATAGCAGCAATGTGCTTCATGAGATCAACAACACGGGAAGAGTATCCCCACTCGTTATCGTACCAGCAGATAAGCTTGACGAAGGTAGGATTGAGCATGATTCCAGCCTGTGCATCGAAGATGGAAGAACGAGGATCAGACTCGAAATCAGTGGAGACAAGAGGTTCGTCACAGTATCCAAGAATTCCCTTCATATCTCCCTCAGACCTAGCCTTGATGGTAGCACAGATCTCCTCGTAGGTGGTAGCCTTTCCAAGTTTACAGGTGAAATCAACAACGGAAACATCAATGGTGGGTACACGGAATGCCATACCGGTGAGCTTTCCCTGAAGGGAAGGAATAACCTTGGTTACTGCCTTTGCTGCTCCGGTGGAGGAAGGAATGATATTTCCAGAAGCAGCACGTCCTCCACGCCAGTCCTTGCGGGAAGAGGAGTCAACAACAGCCTGGGTGGCGGTCATAGCATGAACAGTGGTCATAAGTGCTTCGGTAATCTCGAACTCGTCGTGGATTGCCTTTACCATGGGTGCGAGACCGTTGGTAGTACAGGATGCACAGGAAACGAAGTTCTCTGATCCATCATACTCGTCCTGGTTGACTCCCATAACAATGGTCTGGGAATCATCCTTAGCAGGAGCAGAGTAGATGACCTTCTTAGCTCCTCCATCGATGATAGCCTGAGCGGTCTCCTTGGTGAGGAAGACTCCGGTGGACTCACAAACGTAGTCAGCTCCGAGTGCACCCCAGCCTACCTCCTTAGGGTCACGACAACGGGAAGTCATGATCTTCTCTCCGTTAAGAATAAGGAAGTCTCCATCAATCTCAACAGTTCCCTTAGCGATTCCGTGGACGGAATCATACTTGTACTGGTAAGCCATGTAATCAGTGGGTGCAGATCCTGCATTGATTCCGTTGAGCTTGCAGTCATCATCTTCCATGATGATACGGGTGACAAGACGTCCAATACGTCCGAATCCGTTGACTCCCATTCCGGTGACCATCTCCATGGCAGATCCATTGGAACTTGCCTTGAGAGCAGATCCGGAGAATCTGATTTGATATTGAAAAAGGGAGAATGTAATGTAAGCAAAGATATGTTATTAACTTATTTTGTTCCAAATGGTTGGAAGCGAATACGGTCCATGAGCTCAGACGAATGCAGCGTGCTCGTTGTTACTTACGATCCGGAGAAAGCAGCAGCAGACCCGAGGGTAGCGGTGAAAAGAGCGAGTGAAAGCTGCATATTTGCAATGTAAATGAATTAGATTGTGAGCATTGAGGAGGAAAGATCGTTTGCCCGATCCGTTTCATTGACATCATCTCGTCGCTCAATACGTATGTCGGGTCGACGGACGGACTGTTGCACGACCGAGACGTGGCCAATCTACCGTTGTTTTTGTTAGGGATATGGTACTTATTTTCCTTCTAAGAGCTAACTTATCCCCCTTACAGATAGCCTTGTCAACACGATTTGGTCTTCAGCGGTCAACATCGAAGTCTGATAGTTACTTTTCAAAAAGGCTTCGTTTGCCTCCAACAACAAAATTACACTCGCACGAAGGAAGTCACGGTTATGAAAGGCGACGAGAGTGACTTGAAGTTTGCTGAGCTGTTTTCTGTTCTCGCAATGAACGATGTCAAAAAATCCCTCGATAGTGGATAGGAGACACAGATCCAAGGTAACGTAACGTA
>Ga0307981_1001680_pt1 | contig 19240 bp, 22 predicted proteins | sample OrgLakmetagen987_FD_201849 | JGI IMG/M metagenome (GOLD analysis project Ga0307981, IMG submission 201849) | Saline water microbial communities from Organic Lake, Antarctica - #987 | ecosystem: Environmental > Aquatic > Non-marine Saline and Alkaline > Saline | place: Antarctica: Organic Lake... | reverse complement strand
AAGTCAAAGCCTTATCCTGATCACGGAGTGAGCAAAAAGACGAATGTAGTGATCCTATAAAATCATTATTTATCAGATGGTTATTTTTACTAGCGTACTATCCTGCCCCCTACCGGACTCGACCCCTGGTAACCCAGCAGGCCGCCCTTGGCGTTCTGCTCGTAGATCAGCATCAGCATCGTGTCTTTCAGCGTCGTTTCCGAAATAGCCATCGTTCCCGACAGCTAATGCAGCACACAGACCTTAACAGGGCAATCGGCAGCGGCCGCAGGCAACGCGGCCGCAAGCGCTGTTGTAGATTTCATGTGATAGCCCTCCGCAGGGAAGCCGCCGCACCTTGCTCTGGTAAAGGATGCGCACTAGATATTTTCTGCAACTTAAATGTTGGAAACCGTGTAGCGGCCGACGCGAGGTCCAATTCATCCGGTCGTCACACACCCCCGATCTTGAAAACGTCCCGGTTCGACGTCCGGCGGTAACCAAAGGTTGCTGCGACGCAGCGACGGGGACAATTGATCCGTGGGTAAAATCCATTACCCGCATCGCATTGCTCAATTATTGTGCGTTTTAGACTTAATTCGCCTATTGTTTAATCTCTGAAAGCACGTCGCGCGGTATTTTTTCCAAAAAACCTGCCCCATTGGCAGCGCCTGTGATCGAACTGGGTCTACCAATGCCTTGGAGCCTGAATATTAACCAGTCGGTCGCCATAAGTGTCCGTATTTGCAGCACCGCCCAACCGCGCGCCATCGGCGCAGCGCAGGTATCTGTCTGTGCCGATGATACCGGGCGCACGCGGCTCAAGGACCTGCGCCAATCCGGTTCGTTAAAACTGGTCTTCCCGCGCACGCATACGCCCGATTGCGAGGTCCTTGTGGTCAACACAGCGGGCGGCATCACCGGCGGTGATGCTTTTTCGCTTGAGGTCGAGGTGCGCAGCGGGGCTACCCTGACCCTGACCACACAAGCGGCAGAGCGCGCGTACCGTGCGCAGCGCGGCGAGATCGGCCATGTCACGAGCACGGTAGCCGTGGAAAACGGGGCCCGCCTGCACTGGCTGCCACAAGAGTTAATCCTGTTTGACCGCTGCGCAATACGGCGGCGTCTGGATATTACGCTGGGCGCGCAGGCACATCTGTTGATGGTGGAGCCTGTTGTCTTTGGCCGCACCGCCATGCCCGAAGTTCTGCGCGATGTGTTCTTTCAGGACCGGATCAGGATCACCCGCGGCGGCCACCCGATCTATATTGATGGCATGGATCTGGCAGGCGACGTCACCGCACATCTGGCCCGCCGCGCCATTGCCAACGGCGCCGGCGCCATGGCAAGCGTTGTGATGGTGGCACCTGATGCTGCATCGCACCTCGGACCCGTGCGCGCACTGCTGCCCCACACGGCGGGGGCTGGCATGCTGCACGACGATGTCTTGATCATCCGCCTGCCCGGCCTCGACGGTTTTGACATGCGGCAAACCCTGATCCCCGTTCTCGAGCATCTCTCGAACCACAGTTTACCCACCTCATGGAGGCTCTAACCCATGCAACTCACCTCGCGCGAAAAAGACAAACTCCTGATTGCGATGGCGGCCGAGGTGGCGCGCAAACGTCTGGCGCGCGGCGTCAAGCTGAACCACCCCGAAGCCATTGCCCTGATCACAGATGCGGTTGTGGAGGGTGCGCGGGATGGCCGCTCCGTTGCCGATATGATGGAGGCCGGCGGCTATATCATCACCGGCGACCAATGTATGGAGGGCATCGCAGAGATGATCCCAGAGGTGCAGGTCGAGGCGACCTTTCCCGACGGCACCAAACTGGTCACCGTCCACAACCCCATCCGCTAGCTCCGAACAGAAAGACCTGACATGAAATATCTGCTTGCCCCCCTGCCCGTCGTTTTCTCCGCTTCCATCGCTGCCGCCCATGATAGCGCACATCGGCACCACCACTTCACCGATCCCAACTGGCTTCCGCTGCTGGGCGGTTTGCTGGTCATCAGGGCTGCGGCACTCCTTGCATGGGTGAGTAAATGATCCCCGGCGAGGTCTTTCCAGCCATTGGCACACTGACCCTCAATGCGGGCGCTCAGGCCAGCACCCTGATGGTGGCCAACACCGGCGACCGGCCCGTGCAGGTCGGCAGCCACTATCACTTTGCCGAGACCAACCCAGCCCTCGAATTTGACCGTACTGCTGCGTATGGATTACGCCTCGACATCGCGTCAGGCACCGCCGTTCGGTTCGAGCCGGGCCAACGCCGCGGGGTCCGCCTCATCCCCATCGGCGGCGCGCGCCGTGTGTTCGGTTTCAATGCCCAAGTGATGGGGGACCTCTAGATGCCCGTCGAGATTTCGCGCGCGCGTTATGCCGCGATGTATGGCCCCACCACCGGCGACAGGCTGCGACTTGCCGATACCGACCTCATCATCGAGGTGGAGCGTGACCTGACAACCTACGGCGAAGAGGTGAAATTCGGCGGTGGTAAAACCATCCGCGACGGCATGGGCCAAAGCCAGATCACCCGCGCCGGCGGTGCGGTGGATACGGTCATCACCAATGCGCTGATTGTGGACCATTCGGGCATCTACAAGGCCGATGCCGCGCTCAAAGACGGGCTGATCCACGCGATTGGCAAGGCCGGCAACCCCGACACGCAGTCAGGTATTGATATCATCGTAGGGCCGGGCACCGAAATCATCGCCGGCGAAGGCCGCATCCTGACTGCGGGCGGCATGGACAGCCACATCCACTTTATCTGTCCCCAGCAGATGGACGATTCCCTGCACTCCGGCGTGACCACCTGTTTTGGCGGCGGCACGGGGCCTGCCCATGGCACGCTGGCCACCACCTGCACACCAGGGCCATGGCACATTGGCCGGATGCTGCAAGCCTTTGACGGCATCCCGATGAACATTGGCCTTGCGGGCAAAGGCAACGCCAGCCGACCGGAAGCGCTGGTCGAAATGGTAAATGCTGGCGCCTGCGCACTCAAGCTGCACGAGGATTGGGGCACAACCCCCGCCGCGATTGACTGCTGCCTGTCTGTAGCGGACGCCATGGATGTGCAGGTGATGATCCACACCGACACTCTCAATGAATCAGGCTTTGTCGAACATACCATCGCCGCCCTCAAGGGCCGCACCATCCACGCCTTCCACACCGAAGGCGCAGGCGGGGGCCATGCGCCGGACATCATCAAAATCTGCGGCGATGCCAATGTGCTGCCTTCCTCCACCAACCCCACGCGTCCCTTCACGGTGAACACGCTGGAGGAGCATCTGGACATGCTCATGGTCTGTCACCACCTCGATAAATCCATCCCCGAGGACATCGCCTTTGCCGAGAGCCGCATCCGCCGCGAGACAATCGCCGCAGAAGATATCCTGCACGACATGGGCGCATTTTCCATTATCGCAAGCGACAGTCAGGCCATGGGCCGCGTGGGCGAAGTGCTCATCCGGACATGGCAAACTGCCGATAAGATGCGCAAACAGCGCGGGCGGTTAGCAGAAGAGATCGGCGATAATGACAATTTCCGCGTGCGCCGCTATATCGCGAAATACACCATCAATCCGGCAATTGCCCAAGGTGTCTCTCACGTTCTGGGCGATATCAAGGTGGGAAAACGCGCCGATCTGGTGCTCTGGAACCCTGCGTTTTTTGGCGTAAAACCCGAAATGGTCCTGCTCGGCGGTACAATCGTTGTGGCCCAGATGGGCGATCCGAACGCGTCCATCCCTACGCCGCAACCTGTCTACAGCCGCCCCATGTTCGGCGCCTTGGGTGGTGCGCTGCGGCACGGCTCGGTCAGTTTCGTCTCACAGGCGGCACAGGACGCGGGCATTGCCGCCACGCTGGGGCTGGCCAAGCAAACCCTTGCCGTGCGCAACACCCGCACCATCGGCAAGGCCGATATGATCCTCAACGATGCCCTGCCGCATATGGAGGTCCACCCCGAGACCTACGAAGTGCGGGCGGACGGGGTTCTGCTCACCTGCCAGCCGGCCGAGGTGCTGCCGATGGCCCAACGCTATTTCATGTTTTAGGAGACTGGCATGACAACTCTTCCCGTCGCACAAATCTTGCACCGCAAAGGCCACTGGAGCGGCCCTGCCCAAAACTGCACGCTGGATTACACCGCGCGTTTCTTGCGCCGCAAACGGCTGGAGACAGCGACGGGCGATGCTTTCATTGTCGATCTTGCACAGACGACCTCTCTGGATGACGGCGATGCGCTGGAACTGGACACAGGCGCGCTGGTCCGGATCATCGCTAGTTTGGAGACGCTTTATAGTGTTTCAGGCGCTGATCTGGTGCGTCTGGCGTGGCATGTGGGCAACCGCCATACGCCGTGCCAGATCAATGCGGACCACCTGCTCATTCAGGCTGATCCAGTGATTGGCCATATGCTGGAACACCTCGGTGCCACCTTCACGCCCGTCACTGCGCCTTTCACACCCGAGGGCGGAGCCTATGGCCATGGCCGCACCCATTCGCACGAACATGTCGCCACCGCACATGACCACTGAGCAGGATGTTCTGACCCTCGCGCAATGGTTTTCTCCCGCATTTCCCGTGGGGGCGTTTGCTTATTCACACGGTTTAGAAACGGCCATTCAACGCGGTGTGATTGCCTGCGCCGGTGATCTGGAAAACTGGCTGTCGGATGTGGTGGCGCATGGCAGCGGCCGCAATGACTGCATCGTGCTGCGCGCGGCCTACGCCTGTACCAGTGCTGTGGAATTGACAGACATAAACCACATCGCACTGGCCGCTTCGGCCTCGCGCGAACGGGTGATGGAAACGCAACTGCAAGGTGCCGCCTTTGGCACGACCACCGCTGCAATCCGCGGCACAGCGCTGCCCGAGCTTTGCTATCCCGTTGCCGTGGGGGCGGCCGCCGCACAGGCCCGTTTCAACGTCGATCTTGTGGCCGCATTCTATCTGCATGCATTTGCCGGCAATCTGGTCTCTGCCGCTGTGCGCGCCGTGCCGCTGGGCCAGACAGACGGGCAAAGGGTGCATGCCGCGCTGATCCCGCTGTGTGACCGGATCGCAAAAGCCACCCGCGCCAACACGCCCGATGATCTGCACAGCACCGCGTTTGCCTCCGACATCGCAGCAATGCAACACGAAACACTTCAACCAAGGATATTCCGCTCATGACACATCACAACGGTCCTTTGCGTGTGGGAATTGGCGGGCCGGTTGGCGCGGGCAAAACGACCCTGACGGCATGCCTTGCCCGTGCTTTGCACCCCGCCTGTTCTATCGGCGTGATCACCAATGACATCTACACGCAGGAAGATGCCGAAGCCCTGATGCGCATGCAAATTCTGCCGCAAGACCGGATCATCGGCGTTGAAACAGGGGGCTGCCCGCACACGGCCATCCGTGAGGACGCCTCGATCAATCTCGCGGCAATTGCGCAGATGCGCGCCCGTCACGCCGGCCTTGATATCGTCCTGATCGAGAGCGGCGGCGATAACCTTTCCGCCACGTTCAGCCCCGAGCTGGCCGATCTGACGATCTATGTGATTGACGTGGCCGCAGGCGAGGATATCCCCCGCAAAGGCGGCCCTGCGCTCACGAAATCCGATATTCTGGTGATCAACAAGACAGATCTGGCCCCCCATGTTGGCGCGTCACTGGACACGATGCAGCGCGACTGTAAGAAAATGCGCGGCGGACGGCCCTTTGTATTCTGCGCCCTACGTCACAATCAGGGCGCGCAAGAGGTGCTCAGGCTGGTTCTCGAAATGGGCGGGGTGCAGCATGAAACCATGCTGTCAGAATAACGCACGCATCACAGGCTGTTGCCCCTAGCGTCGGGCGATGTCCGCGCGCACAGGGGTATACCCTTCCTTGACCACACGCTGCATCCCGCCTGCAATATCCACAACCGACACATCAGTGAGTGCCGTAATTTCACGCGGCGCGCGCGATGTGCGGTTCTCTACCCTTAAGCCAGCAGGGCAATCGCGTTTGGAGATTTGAGAGCCGGGAGGAGGAACATAATAAGAACTTCTTGGCTCTCTCATTGCGTTAATGTTCAGGTTGCGATGATTTTCGATCTCGATGCGACGAGATAAACCCAAACGCAATTCCCCTGCTTCAGCCAGGACAACAGCAGTGCCTCGGTCGCTCCTACCGCTGTCCTTGGACAGTTGAACTACTGCCAATGCCATAGTGACCGAAAAGTGGACGTACAAATAACTCCGCCACACAGCCGTCATTGTGTATACAGAATGTGCCTGATAGGTATATGACAAGTAATGCGGAGGGTGGCAGAGATGAGTTTCGACACCATCATCAAAGGCGGGACGGTCGTATCGGCATCCGATCAAATGCGTGCCGATGTAGGAATCCAAAACGGCCAAATAACTGCCATCGCCGTAGATCTGACGGACCCCGCAGCGACGACAATCGACGCGACCGGCAAGATGGTGCTGCCCGGCGGTATCGACAGCCACGTCCATATTGCGCAGCCGTCCGGGGACGGCATTGTCATGGCTGATGACTTTGAAAGCGGGACACGCTCGGCGCTGTTCGGCGGCAACACCACGATCATGCCGTTCTGTTTGCAGGAACGTGACGGCGATCTGCGGTCGGCTATCGATTGGTATCGCGGGCTTGCCGAAGGGCAGCTTTATACAGACGTCGCTTTTCATCTGATAGTCGCAAACCCCAGTCCGCAAGTGCTGGGCCAGCAATTGCCTGCCGCCATCGAGGATGGATATACATCAATCAAGGTTTTCATGACCTATGAGAATCTGCGCCTGAACGATGCCGAGCTTCTGGCTACATTCGATGTCGCACGCCGGCACGGCGGCACGATGATGGTGCATTGCGAGAATGAGGACGCGATCCGCTATCTGATCGACCGGCATGAGAAAGACGGCGAGGTCCGGCCGCGTGCCCACGCCAGCACGAGGCCCGTTCCGGTCGAGCGTGAGGCGACGCACCGTGCTTTGTCTCTGGCTGAAATCGTCGACCTGCCAATTGTCATCGTCCACGTCTCGAACGGCGCCGCTGCCGAGGAGATCCGCCGTGCCCGCCGGCGCGGCATGAAGGTCACCGCCGAAACCTGCCCGCAATATCTGATGCTGACAGCTAAGGATCTAGAGGGCATGGACTGGGAGGGCGCGAAATTTGTTTGCTCCCCCCCGCCCCGCGACGAGGCCGAGCAGGCGGCGTGCTGGCAAGGGCTGGCGGATGGCACATTCGATCTCTACTCATCCGATCACTGCCCGTTTCGCTATGCGTCCGAGGACGGCAAGCTAAACCCGAAGGGCGCCAAGAATTTTCGATATATCCCGAACGGGATTCCCGGAGTGGAGACGCGGCTGCCGATCCTGTTTTCCGAAGGCGTAATGAAGGGGCGCATCGACATCCACAAATTTGTCGCCGTTACATCGACAAATCATGCCAAGACTTATGGACTTTATCCGCGAAAGGGCACTATCGCGATTGGATCCGATGCGGATATCGCCATCTGGGATCCTGATCTGGTGAAAACAGTCAGTCACGAAGATCTGCATGACGGCGCTGACTATTCGCCTTACGAGGGGCTGACCCTGCGTGGGTGGCCTGTGATGGTGATGCTGCGCGGCAAGGTGATGATGCGAAACGGCCAGCTTGAAGGGGCCCTCGGCGACGGCCTTTATCTGACACGAGCCTCGGAAGCCCCCTCCAAGACCATTTAGGAACCCAAATGGCAGTCAAAAAATCGCATTGGAAGGTGGGACTTAGGCAGGACGTTCTGTCCGAAAGTGTGCACAAGCGCATTACGAAATTGATCCACCAGCGGTCTATGGCCAGCGGTCAGGTCATCATAGAACAGCGCTTGGCCGAACAACTGGGGGTGTCCCGCACCCCTCTGCGCGAGGCGCTTCAGCGGCTGGAGGGAGAGGGCCTGATTAAGAAAAATTCGGGCCGCTCCTACATGATCCACAGTGTCGATCTGCAAGAATACATTCAAAGCCTCAAGCTGCGCCACCTGATCGAGCCGGTTGCCGCGAGTTTGGCCATCGGCAGAATACGGCAGGCCGATCTGTCCGCCGTGCGCGCCGAGATCGAAGCCCTGCACGGTGAAAAGACGGAACACACACAGGCGCATTGGGATTCCGACGATCAGCTGCATCGCCTTTACGGCAGGAACTGCAATAATGCCGTGATGTTCGATACCATAGAACGTCTGCGTGTAACGACCCGCCTTTATGAGATCACCGATATCAGCCAGCGCGTGCAAGACGATTTAATTGAGCATGTTGAGATTTTGGATGCGCTGGAGGCTGAGGATCCCGCCCGCGCGCGCGATGCGGTCGCCGCCCATCTGCAAAGCCTGATCACCTACTCGCTGAACCAGATAGGCTGACGTATTGTGCAGGCCAGTCGCGGCCCGGTGACAGGCAAACGGCTGGCCACCGGGCTTGAGCGGGCGACGCTATGCCCCCAGAGGGTCGCGATTCCAGTTCTTGTAGATGAGGTAACGCGCGTTGCCACGCCCGATCGCGCCGAACCATTGCGGGCAAAACGGCCCCATCCAGACCGCATCATCTGCGTCGACGGGATACCACGAATTATCCAATCGATACACGCCGCCGCCATTCAGCAAGATCAGACCGTGTTCCATATAATGCGTCTCAACATAGGGCAGGCTGGCCCCTGGTGCAAAATCCATCACGTTGATTTCCATGTCAAAGCCAGCCCCCTCCGGGATGAGCTTTTGCAGCATCAACCGCTCGTCACCCTTCATTGGTACGGCCGTGTGGGCCCCGATCCTGCTGATCAAAGGATGTGGTAGGGTGGCGCCGGTCATTGCAAGATAACGCCGTTCTAATACGATCAGCGTTGATTTTGGTGCAATTTCAATCTCGTGGTCGCACTCCGCAGGCAGGTACGCATAGCCCTCTTCGGCAAGCGCGTCGGCGCCATTGCCATCCATCGCCACCTTCGCTGTCCCATTTCGAAGCAGCACAAAGCGCTCCACCCCGGTGCGAGGCGCGCCGATCTGGGCACCCTCTTCCGAATGCACTAAAAACATCGAAAAATCAGCGCCCAAGTTTGGGGTAATTAGGTGGATCAACTCACATGCAGGCCACAGCGGCAAGCGGACACGTTCGTGGCTGTCAGGGCTGATCAGCGCATGACGCAGGTGGAAGGAGGAACGGCTTTCGCCAAGCGATTGTCGCATATTGAATCCTTTCAGGCAGTGATGACGCGGCGCAGGGCGTCGATTTCAGTGGGCTCAAGTTGGCGCATGGGACGCTTGACGCGGTCGTTGGTGATTTTGCCCATCAGCTTCAGGAGCGCCTTCAGCCGGGCCGTGGCCAGATGATCCGGTGCGCGGCGGTAAATATCGACCGCAAGCGGATAGATCGTCTCATGTGCGGCCAGCGTGCGATTCCAATCCTTGGCCTTGGCCGCATCATAAAGCTCGGTCACACGCTCTGGCACGATAGCGGCAAGCGAGACCTGACTGCCATCTGTGCCCAGTTGGTAACAGGCCATCAGATGCTCATCTCCCGAGGCCATGACAGACACGCCGGGCCTCTCTGCCTTGATGCGGCGGCGCAGTTCGTCATAGGCCGCCACCTCCCAGGCTCCCTCCTTGATGCCGCTGACTTGGTCGATCTGGCACAGACGCGACATCAGATCGACGCCATATGACATTCGGCCTGCCGCCAGCGGCGCCTTGTAGAGCACGACGGGCAGCCCGCAAGCCTGAGCGATTGTGCGATGATGCTCGACCACGATGGTGTCATCCTGGCCACCCGCCCAATGATTTGGTGGAAAAACCAGCACCGCGTCCGCCCCGGCCCGCGCCGCAGCCACGGCATCTGCTGCGGCGGTGGCAGTGCCTTCGGCCGTGATGCCCGCGGTGATAAAGCTGCCTTTGGGCGCAGAACTGCGCGCAACCTCCAGCACGAGGCGGCGCTCATCGGCAGTCAGCAGATGTCCTTCGCCAGCATGACCGTTCAACAGCAGGCCCCGGATCCCCTGCTTATGCGAGATCTCTCCGATATGCGCAGCAAGCTCGGCCTCCTCGATGGCGCCCTCCTGCGCCAGCGGGCAGATAGTGGCCGCGTGAATGCCGCTGAGCCCAGGAACATCCAGCTGGGCGTTGGTTTCAGAATGTATCATGGGCAATCCTGTTCTTTGTTTCGAGGGGCGGCATCAGGCCGCGCCAGCAATCGGTCGATTGGAAACAGCGGCATTTCCGGCTCTTCGCCGAGGATCGCCTGCGTGAGACAGCGCGCCATATAGGGCGCGCTGGTGTAGCCCGAATGCGCCGATCCGCAGACCCAAAGCCCCGGAAACCCAGGCACCGGGCCAATGGCTGGTAGGGCATCCGCCGTCTCGGCCTCAAAGCCGGTCCAGACGCGCACGATCCGGCTTTGGCACAGCGCCGGGATGGCGTGTGTCGCGAGGCGCGCGTTGCCCACTGTGCTGGCATGGGTGGAGCGGTGGTAATTCTGCACGCGCGAGCCCTCGCCCTGCCACCCGCCACCGATCACGACCGTGCCATGCGGATACTGCTTGAGCGACAAAAGCCCGCTTGCGATACCCACCACAGTGCGCATCAGGGGCGCGGCTCTTTCGGTCACGGCCAGTTGGTTGACCAGCGTTTTGATAGGCACATGCAGGCCTAACCATGCCAGCATTGGCTCGATCCAGACGCCGCCCGTCAGCGCCACTTGCCGCGCGTGAATAACCCCGTTGGGGACGCGCAGATCGTATCCACTGCCCACCTGCTCGACGCCGGACACAGGCGTATATTCGCAAAGATCCACGCCCGACTCGGTCAAGGCGCGGTGGTAGGCCAAGCCCGTCAGATAGGCATTCGCATAGCCATCAATGCTGCAATGACTGGCCATGCGGATATCGGGATTTATGCCGGGTTCAATTTTCAACGCCTCAGTGGCGGAGATCAGGCTGATCGGGGCGCCTGCGGCCCTGCGGGCCGTGCCGCGCTCCTCGAGTAGCTGCTCTTCGGCTTCGGTGAAGGCGAGTGACAGCCCGTCACACGCCACCACGCCCACGTTATGTCCCAGCCATTGAGAAGCATTCAGCCACATCTCATGCGCTTTAAGCGCATAGGGGATCAGCGCCGCGCGCGTCATCTGCATGGTCAATGTGCCGGCATTGACCCCCGACGCACCTCGCGCCAGTGCATCACGCTCCAGCAGTACCACTTTCAGTCCCGCGCGCTGCGCGAACAGCGCAATGCCGGCCCCTTGAATGCCGCCGCCGATAACGGCTAGATCATACTGCTGCCCGCTCATAGAGGGGCCGGTTTCGGCACTGGAATATCGGCATAATCAAAGGTACCGATCAGCTGCTCCATCTCTATGGGACGGATTGGCGCGCGCGGCGTCAGGCGCAGATCACCCGGTGGCAGATCCGCTTGCCGGCGCAGCAGACAGGCCGCGTTCATGCTGCACATCTTGCCCTGACACGGGCCCATTCCCAGCCGGGTAAAGTGCTTGAGTTGGTTCATGTCGCGCGCCTTGTCCTCCATCGCCTGCTGAATATCGCCGGCGGTGACATCCTCGCAGCGGCAGATGATTGTGGCCTCCGTCACACCGTCCAGCGCAGTGACCGGGAATTGCATCAATCGGCACGAAGCATCCGCAAAGCGAATGTAACGCGCCAGCTGGCGCCTAAGCGGGCGCGCCTCTGCATCATGGCGCGCCGCGTCCAGCGCGCCGTGGTCCAGCGCGGCGGCAAGCCCCGCCAAGCGCCCCTGCACAGCCGACGGCAGTGCGCCGTAGATGCCGGCCCCATCCCCCGCCACATAGAGACCCGCGAGTGAGCTGCGCCGATCCGCGTCGCACAGCGTCTTGTATCCGCCGCGCAGACGGTCCGGCTGCTGCACAAGGCCCAGCAGGCGATGAATGTCATCTCCAGGCGCAAGGCCATTGCCGATATAGAGCGTGTCAGCGGCAATCTCGGTCGTCGCACCGGTGGTCAGGCTACGGACAGTGATGCCGCTCAGACCATCACGGCCCGACGACTTGATCACCTCACAATGGCGGTGCATGGGAACGCCCGCTAGCCGGATCTGCGCCATCCAACGGGCACCCTGCAGCGCCATCGACGGCACATTGGCAAAGCCGATCAGCGCGCGCGCCCAATCGCCATAACCTGCCCGATCTATGATCGCGCGCGGCCTCAATCCCAGCGACAGTGCCTTGGCTGCAACTGCGATCAGCAGCGGGCCTTGCCCCGCCACAACGATATCGCGCCCCGGCAGGGCGCCTTCGGATTTGATCAGCGCCGTGGCCGCAGCAAGGCCGAAAACCCCCGGCGTGGTCCAGCCCTCAAAGGGAATTATCCGCTCGGTCGCGCCGGTGGCCAAGACGAGCCTCGGAGCGCTCAGCACGCAGGCACCCTGCGGCGAAATGCAGGACACTAAAAATCCCTGCCGCACATCCCAGACCTGAGCGCGCGGCCGCATATCGACCGAGGACGCGGCCAGACGCGCACGCAGATCATCCCCGCGCGCGCGATCCGTATCGGCGGGCTTGTCCTTGGCCGATGCGGTCCGCGGGGCGCGCCACACCTGCCCACCGGGCGCAGGCCCCTCATCAATCAGCACTACAGTCATGCCCAGCGACGCCGCTGCCAGCGCGGCCTCGGCGCCAGCCGGACCCGCACCGATCACGATGAGATCATACGTGTCGTTCATGGAATAACCGGGCATCGCCGGACACCAGCGCCGAGCACGCTCATTGCGCGCCCGCCCCTAGCAATTCCACCCGCATCCCGTCCTGAACCTCAGCCTGACAGGCGCGCCGGATTGATCCATCAATTCGGATTGCACATTCCTGACAAGCACCTATCATACAAAAAGGACCGCGAGGAGTGCGTGCATTTGGGCTGGATCTAAAGAGGTAGACTCCCTGCATCAGCAGGGCGCTGGCAACGGTCTGACCAAGCTTGCACGCCACCTCGAGGCCATCGACCATGATGTGGATTGGGGCGGCTATTTGCGCACTTTGCTGGGGGGTCGGATCTGCCATCCAGATAAACTTCTTTACTTGTGTTTGCTTCGTATACAAAGTGCACACTTACAACGCAACTTAATTCACGATCATAAAAAAACAACAAAACAGCGGGGAAGATAAAATGTTCCAATTCCTGAAACGACTGGTGGTGGCCGGCGCCTTGGCGATAATGGCGACTGCGCTTGTGACGCCCAGCGCGGCAGACGCGCGCACTCTGGATGAAATTCTGTCGTCCGGCACTTTGAAGGTCGGCGTGAATCCGACCCTCGCGCCACTCGGCATGTATGACGACAAAAACGAGATCGCCGGCTTTGATGTAGACTACTCGCAGAAGCTGGCGGATATGCTGGGCGTTACGCTGGAGGTCGTTCAAGTCGGCTCGCCCGACCGCATCCCGTTTGTCGCCAGCGGCAAGATCGACATCGTGATGGGCGCGATGACCCGCAATCCCGAACGCGCCAAGATCATCGATTTCACCCTGCCGGTGCATACCGAAGTGTTCGGCGTGCTGACCCTCAAGGAAAACGCCGTCAGCGACTGGAGGGAACTGGACAAGCCGGACGTGACCTTCGTGCAGGTGCGCGGAAGCACGCCCGTCAAATTCATCGAGGAAAATCTACCGCAGGCCGAAGTTCTGCTGCTCGACAACTATCCTGATGTGGTGCGCGCACTGGCGCAGGGGCGCGCCGATGCAATGCTCGACGTTCTGGATTTCGTTGGCGAATACATGAACACGCATGATGTGGAATGGTCCGTCGTCGAGACACCTGTCGATGTCTATTACTGCGCAATCGGCGTCGCCAAGAATAGCGACAATCTGAAGGATTGGCTGAACGTCGCGGTTTTCGAATTGCAGCGCAAGGGTGTGACCGATGAGTTGTGGCTCAAGTGGTTCGGCATCGAGATGCTTCAGCCCGTCGATCAGTCGCCCTGGTTCTGAGTTAACCCAGCAGTTTTAGGAATGGGCGTGGCCGTGACTGCGCCGCCCATTCCGGGGGCGCATTTGGGGGCATATCATGGACTATACATTTCAGTTTGGCCAGATATGGCCCCGGCTTCCCTACCTGCTTGGGGGTGCGTGGCTCAGCCTTCAGATTGCGTTTCTGGCATTCTGCGGCGGCATTCTGATCGGCACGTTCTGTGCGGCTGTCAAGACGTTTGGGGGCGGCATAACGCGGCGCATCGTCAACGTCTACGTGGTGTTCTTCATCAATACGCCACAGCTCGTGCAGATATACTTTCTCTATTTCGCACTGCCCGATTATGGCATCTTTCTCACATCCTACATGGCCGTCCTGCTGGGCATGACGCTGAACGCAGGTGCCTACCTGACCGAAATCCAGCGCGCCGGATTTGAATCGAGACGCCAGAGCGAGATGGAAGCCGCCGAGGTTCTAGGCTTCACCCGGCTCCAGCAGATCCGTTATGTGATCCTGCCCCACGTCGCCAAGGTGCTGTTTCCGCCGCTGTCAAATCATTATATCTTGATGACGCTGGGCACCTCCATGGCTGCTATCTTTGGCGTCGAAGAACTGACCGGCCGCGCGCTGAACGTTAATGCAGAGACTTTCCGCTCGCTCGAGGTCTTTTCGATCATCGCGGTGGTCTACGTCGTCGTCACGCTGTTTGCATCGGTCGTGCTGGCCCTGTTTGGTAGGTTCGCATTCCGCGCCAAGATGAGGATCGTCTGATGGGCGATCTGTTCCGCGAAATCTGGCAGATGGCGACCTATTACAATCTGCTGTTTTTGGCGCAGGGGGCGGTCACGACCATTGCACTATCGGCGTTCGGCTGCATTCTGGGCGGGCTGTTCGGCACCCTACTGGCGGTGGCGCGGCTGACGGACGGGGCCATGACATGGCCCCTGCGGATGTTGGCGCTGATCTTTACCGAGTTCTTTCGCCGGGTGCCTTTTCTCGTCACTCTGTTCCTGTGCTTCTTTGCGTTTCAGTTTGCTGGCCTCGACGTGTCCACCCTGACGGTGGGCTGCGTCACTGTCGTGCTGATAGGCACGGCATTTCTGGCAGAGATTGTGCGCGCAGGCCTGCAATCGGTGCACCCGAACCAGTGGCATGCCGCGACGACGATGAATTTCTCGCTGTTGCAAACCATTCGGTACGTCATTCTGCCGCAGGCGTGGACGGTCATCCTGCCGCCGGCTTTCGGGTTTTTCATCCTGTTCATCAAGGACAGCGCGCTGGCGTCGCAAATCGGCGTGGTTGAGCTGACTTATGTTGGCAAGACGTTCAGCAACAAGGGCTTTTCGGCTGCCGCATCCTTTGGTGTGATCCTCGTCATCTACTTCATGCTGTCCTATCCGCTGTCCCGCTTTGGCGCGAAACTGGAGAAGAAACTTGCCCCATCTCGAACTCGATAACGTCAGCGCCTCATACGGTGCACTCCGCGTGCTGGACGGGATTTCCCTGTCCGTGGACCGGGGCGAAACCCTCGGGTTGATCGGCCCGTCCGGCTCGGGCAAGAGCACGGTTTTGCGCGTGCTGACCGGCCTGCTGAAACCCGAGGCAGGCGTGGTGCGCATCGCCGGAAAGCCGGTCAATCTGGGCAATGCCGCTGAGGTCCGCGCATTGCGCGACCGTGCCGCGATCGTCTTTCAGCAATATAACCTGTTCCAGAACCTCACCGTTTTGGAAAACGTGATGATCGCACCCACCAAGGTGCGTGGCCGCAAGCCCTCCGAGGTCCGCCCCGAGGCAATGCGTCTGCTGGAAAAGGTCGGACTGGCGGACAAGCTGCAAAGCTATCCCGACCAGCTATCCGGCGGACAGCAGCAACGGGTCGCCATCGCGCGCAGCCTGTGCCTGAAGCCCGATATCCTGCTGCTGGACGAGGTGACCGCCGCGCTGGATCCTGAACTGGTGTCAGAGGTGCTGGATACGATCCGCGAGTTGGCGCAGGAGGGCATGACCATGCTGATCGTCAGCCACGAGATGGGCTTTATCCGCGAAATCAGCGCGCGCGTCGCCTTCATGGCCGACGGCAAGGTCGTCGAGCTGGGATCGCCGACGGAAATTTTTGACAATCCCCAGATGGAGCGCACCAATGACTTTGTCAGCAAAATCCTGCGACACTGAGACCCCAGCACCCTGGCCCATTCAAATGCCTGGAGCCGATCTGCTGGTAGGTGCAGTGGACAATCACGTTCACACCTGCCCCCATATCAATGGCCGCTCCATCGACGTGTTTCAAGCTGTTCAGCAGGCTGCGGATGCCGGGATGCGCGGTATCGGCCTGATGGATAATTTTGCCAACTCGTCTGGCATCGCGGCGCTGGCAAACAGGCATTTGGGGCATCTGGGCGTCGAGGTGTTTGGCGGGCTGATCATGGAGCCGGCCGCCGGCGGGATCAGCGCCGATGCCGTGCGCATCGCGTTGAAACTGGGGTATGGTGCGCCGGGAGACGGCGCGCGGTTCATCTCGCTTCCCACGCACCACACCCGGCATATCGCGCAGATGGAGAACCGCGCAGATGCATATGTCGCGGAGTGTCTGGCGATACCGGACAGCGGCCCGTTGCCAGCCCCTCTGCCCGAGATATTCGATCTGGTGGCCGAGGCGGACGTGGTGTTAAATACCGGCCATCTCAGCGGCCCCGAGGCCCTGCGCGTGGTCGAGGCCGCCCGCCAGCATGGCGTCACGCGCATTCTGGTTCCGGCCAGTCACTATGACGCAGCGACCGTCACAAAACTGGTGGCGATGGGCGCGCATGTGGAGTTTTCGTTCTTCTTTGTCAGCCACGCGACGCAGACTGGACTGACCCATGTCGATGACGCGCGAAATACTGTGCCACCGGTCCTGGCACCGCAGATGGCTGCGCTGATCGCTGCCGCCCCGGTGGACAAGGTCGTGATTTCCGGCGATTGTGGCGTGTTCCTGTTGCCCCCGCCGGTCGAAGGCTTACGCGAGCTGCTGCTACTATTGGAGAGCTGCGGCGTGCCGCGCCAGGATTTGCGCCGTATGGTAGGCCAAAACATCAGCAAGCTGTTCCGTGTTGGCGGCTGAAACCCAACGGTCTGGACGTGTCCAGACCGTTCTAGGCCCAGTAGATCCAGCCGCGCTTGGTGTGGTATCGATGCACGAGCATGTCTTGTGCGATGTCACCCCGCCTGCCGTCGCCGCATCGGGCCAGCCGCGCGTGGATATCACGCTGGAAAACGTGCATGACGTGCGGTTCTTTTGGACGAAACACTACGGCAATCACATTCTCGACGACCGCGATATGATGGTGGGTGAGTTGAGCGACTACTGCGCTACCGGTGGCGGCACGATCGTCGATCTTACAATCCGCGGCATCGCCCCCGACCCTGCCGGACTGGCCGATATATCGCGGCGGTCCGGCGCGCATATCGTCGCCGGGACCGGCTACTATATCAGCGAGTTTTGTGCGCAGGCCCTGCCGACCACATCGACAGACGATATGGCGGTGGCAATGATCCGCGATCTGGCTATGGGGTTCGACGGCACAGGCATTCGTGCGGGCATCATCGGCGAGATTGGCGTCAGCGACCCCTGGCACCCAGACGAGCGGCGCGCTATGACCGCCGCCGCGCTGGCGCAGCAGGAAACAGGAGCTGCGATCACCGTTCATCCAGGGCGCGATCCAGCCTCGCCCCTCGCCATCGTCCGGCATCTGATTGCGGCGGGGGCAGACCCCGAGCGGGTGATCATCGGCCATCTCGACCGCACGTTTACCAGTGTGGGTCAGGCGATCAGCCTTGCCGAAACAGGCTGCGTATTGGAGTGGGATTTTTTCGGAATCGAAAGCAGCTACTATCCTTTTTCAGATCTGGATATGCCCAATGACGCCGGGCGCCTCGCGATGATCGCGGCATTGGTGGCTGCGGGGTATGGGGAAAAGGTATTGATGGCCCATGACATTTGCACGAAAACCCGGCTGCGTCGGCTGGGCGGGCATGGCTATGGCCACATTCTGAAGGGCGTGGTGCCTGTGATGCGCCGCAAGGGCTTTGCCGACGCCGTGATTAACCAGATACTGCAAGATACGCCACGCCGTCTGCTGACGGTGTAGGGCGCTGTTTTTCACAGTCACAGCTGCTCGATGACGTAGGGCACATCGAACCAGTGCTCTTCCAGATTGGCGCTGCTGCCAATGCGATCGACCACGACAAAGCGCCCAGATGCGCCGATGGGCGTCAGAACGCCGTGCCAGATGCCACAATGCAAATTGATGGACTGCTCACCACCGACAACAAAAGCGCGCAAGTTCACGGGGCTGCCATTGTCGTCATCTGCCACGATGGCCAGAAACCGGACCCCACTGAGCGGAATGAATGCCTGACTCCCCATCGCATGCCGCTCCACCATGTCCACGACGATCGGAAACTGCCGTTCCTTGGCGTCGAAGAGGCTGAGACCTGCGCGGCCATCCGTAAAATCCAGCTTGGCCAGATCGTGATATCGACCGCACATTCCTTGATTGATGATTTTGTCGGGCTTGCCTTCAAGCGCTATAAGATCGCCGTAGGGTGCGAAAGCATTTACAGTCAACGGCGTGACGTTCAGTCCTTGGGGAATCATGCCTGAGTGATCCTTTCATGCTGGTTGGTGCAGTCATCTGCGTCTTTGCAGGCTTGGGTCTATCAGCATAAAGGTACCAAAAGTCCCACAGGATTTAGCTATGCTTGATGCGCGTCTGAGTGGTCAGGTCGCAGCTGTTTGATGCGATCTGTGGGGAAGTATTTGTAGAATGCGGTGCGGCCAATTTTGAGCTGGTCAATGACGTCGCCGATGAATGGGTAGTTTTCGGTGTCCTTAAGCATGGCTTCTGCATGTTTGATGTTTTGCTCGTTCATAGCTTTTGGCCGACCGCCTCGACGTCCGCGTTTTGCGGCGGCTTTGAGACCAGCGCGGGTGTTTTCAACAATCAGGGGTCTGTTCCGGCTCAGTGCAGAATAGCACGTTAGCAAAAATAACTCACGAATAAGTAATGGTTTTTTCGGTTGGCTGAATTCAGAAATTTTTCTATTTTGTGAGATGGTTAAGTCATTGCTTTCAAACAGCTAAAAATTCCTTAGAGTGGTATTCTGCACTGAGCCGGAACAGACCCCAGACTGGGCGCTCGCGTATGCATCACGCCTTCAGGTAGGCCCAGTAGCAAAACATGACGACCAGCACGATCACGATTTGGGCGACCATCGCCTTGATGAGGAATTTCGACCGTTTCAGATCATCTTCAACGTCGATCTTTTTCATG
>Ga0307981_1001679_pt1 | contig 19254 bp, 18 predicted proteins | sample OrgLakmetagen987_FD_201849 | JGI IMG/M metagenome (GOLD analysis project Ga0307981, IMG submission 201849) | Saline water microbial communities from Organic Lake, Antarctica - #987 | ecosystem: Environmental > Aquatic > Non-marine Saline and Alkaline > Saline | place: Antarctica: Organic Lake... | reverse complement strand
CAATCCTCGCATTCATGCGTGAAACCATCCCGCAGGACTGGAAAAACTTCCGCGACAAGGTCTCAGACAACTTCTGCGTCATAACCCACAAGAACTTTCGGGTTTTGGAGTAGAGGCGGTATAGTAATAATAACAAGTAATAGAGAGTAAATTTTCTAGTTTCTATTTTTTGTATTTTGTTTGTCGACACAAATAACTTCTATCTTGTAGTCTTAATGTCAAGCAGCGGCGATACTGATCGTTGCACGTTTCAACAGCAGGAGTGATATATGACCCTTTCCCTCAGATCCGTGGCCTTCGCTGGCGCGCTGTCGCTGGCCGCCAGCACAGCCATGGCGCAGGACGTGACGTGGCGCGTGCCCACATCCGTGCCCGAAGGCTCGCCCTTCTACATCAACTTTCTTCAGCGTTTTGCCGACAATACCGAGATGCTGACCGACGGCGCCGTCGAAATCCAGCCCTTCGGCGCGGGCATTCTCGTCCCAGCATTGCAGGTCTACGACGGGGTGCGCGACGGCATCACCGAGGCAGGCCATTCGACGCCCAGCTATCTGGTCAACCAGAACCCGATCAACGCCATCTTCTCGGGCTTTCCGGGCGGCATGGGCCCCGAGGCCTACGTGACGTGGATCTACGAAGGCGGCGGGAAGGAGCTGTTGCAGGAAGTGCGCAGCATGGACGGCTTCAAATCGCTGATCGTCGGCATTGGCGCGTCCGAAGTCATGGCCCACGCCAATAAGCCGATCCGCACTGCCGAAGACCTCAAAGGTCTGAAATACCGCACCTCTGGTCCTTGGGCTCAGGTGATGAAGGATTATTTCGGCGCTGTTCCCACGGTCGTGCCCCCCGGCGAGATTTATACCTTGCTGGAGCGTAAGGGCGTCGACGCTATCGAATGGGCGACCCCGTCCGCGAACTTGCCCGAAGGCTTTCACGAGGCCGCGCCCTACATCATCACCCCCGGCGTGCACCAGCCGACTTTCCTTTGGGAAGTCGTGGTCAAGCAGGAGACATGGGATGCGCTGGATGACGCACTCAAGGCCAAGCTGGAGGCTGCAGCCGAGTTAACGACGCTGCAATCGCTGATGAACTTCTACGATGGCGACATGAAGGCGATGGAGACATTCCGCGGCTCTAAGGCCGAAGTGATTGAGCTGGACGCCGCGTTCCAAGCCGAGCTTGAGGCCGCTGGCGTCGACTGGATCACCAAGAAGGCCGAGGCCGAAAAGGCCGAGGGCCGCCCGCGCATGTCCGAGATACTGGAGGGATACATAGCCTATCAGGATCGCTGGGCGGCACAAAGCGGATACCTGATCCGTAACGGCAACTAAGACGCGCGTGGGGGCGATGATGAAACGGATCTTTCTGGCGCTGGCGGACGGAATATCGGCCACTCTAGGATACCTCGCGCAGGCGATGGTCCTGATCCTCATCGCCTCCATGCTCTACGAGGTGGTGGCGCGCTATGCCTTTGGCGCGCCAACGCTCTGGGCGTTCGACATCGCATATATGAGCACAGGCGTGCTGTTCGTTTTGGGCGCGGCGCAGGTGCTGCGCGTCGATGGGCATGTGCGCATTGATTTTCTCTCCTCAAAAATGCCGCCTCGGGTGCGCGGGGCTATCGACGGTATCGCGTTTTTGTTCGTTTTGTGTCCCATATTTGCCCGGCTCGCCTGGGTCGGGGCCGAGCGGACGCTGCGTGCGTTCAATACCGGCGAGGTTGAGCATGTCAGCCCTTGGGCGCCGCTGATGTGGCCGTTCTACACGGCGCTGACCATTGGCCTTGCCGCGCTGGCGCTGCAACTGGCTGCTGCAGGGATTCGCGCGTTTCTGCGTCCCGGCGCCAATGACAGTTTCAAGATCGAGACCTGATATGGAAATTGCAGCCCTGATGTTTCCCGCGCTGTTTGCGCTGATCTTGCTTGGTATTCCTGTCGCGTTCTCGCTGACCATCGTCGCGGTAGGCGCGGCACTGATGGCCTTTGGTGACGTGGCGTTCAATCAGCTTTATGGCTCGTTCTACTCGGCCTCGACCAACTTCATTCTTTCGGCGATCCCGATGTTCATCTTGATGGGCGCCCTTCTGGAGCGGTCGGGAATAGCCGAGCGTCTGTTCAACGTTATGAACATGTGGCTAGGCCGCCTGCCCGGCGGCCTTGCGCTGGCCACCATTGCGATGGGCGCGATTTTTGCCGCCTCCGCCGGCGTCGTCGGTGCGGTTGAGGTGATGATCGGCCTGATGGCAATCCCAGCGATGCAGCGCGCGCGCTATGGCAACAGCCTTATCGCGGGCACGATCTGCGCCGGTGGATCGCTGGGTACCATGATCCCGCCGTCGGTGATTGCGGTGATGTATGCCTCGCTGGCCCAGATTTCGGTGGGCAAGTTGATGGCTGGCATGATGCTGCCTGCGATGGTCATGGTCGTGCTGTTTCTTGCGTATATCTACGTGCAGGGGCTCATGAACCCTATTGAGCCACACCCCGATGATGCTGAACCGGACGACATCCCCCTGCGGACCAAGCTGATTGCGACAGCCACTGTAATGATCCCAGTCTTTGGTCTGATTTTTGCCGTCCTCGGTTCGATCCTTGCCGGTATCGCCTCGCCGACCGAAGCGGCGGCGGTGGGCGCGGCGGGCGCGCTGATCCTGTGCATCGCCAATGGGCGCTTCAGCCTTGTGGTATTGCGCGATTCTCTGGCGATCACGGTGCGCATCTCGGCGATGATCCTGCTGATCGTGGCGGCAGGGACGATGTTCATGGGCGCTTTCGCGGCAAATGGCGGCGCACGTCTGATCCGCGATGTGGTGGATGGGGCGGGGATGGGGTCAACGGCGATGATCGTCTTTTTCCTAGCTGTCGTATTCGTTCTGGGTTTTGTGCTGGACTGGACGGCGAACGTGCTGATCTGCGTGCCGCTTTTTACGCCGTTCATCCGCGAGGCGGGCATTGATCCGGTCTGGTTTGCGGTGATGGTACTGATCGTGATTCAGACGGGCTATCTGACGCCGCCGATGGCCTCTTCGATATTCTATCTCAAATCTATTGCACCGCCTGACATGACCTACGGCCAGATGTGCCGGGGCGTGCTACCGTTCATCGGTTTGCAGCTGCTGACGCTGGCAATGCTGGTGATTTTCCCTGCGCTGGCGACATGGCTGCCGGACCTGATTGTCGGTTTCTGACGCTATTTATTTTGCCTAATACAAGTATACAACTTGTATTCAAACCTGTTCTGGTGTTCGCTTTAAATATGTCTTCGACTCGTTGCCGTGGCGGCATGATAGACGAGGGCGCAACAGGGAAATCAAAAAATGAAATTTATTAAATTTGCAGGCGCGCTGGTCGCCGCCGCGCTGGTGGCACCGGCCGCAAGCGCTGACAAGCTGGACGACATCATCGCATCGGGTACGCTGCGCTGCGCGGTCGTGCTGGACTTCCCGCCAATGGGTTCGCGCGATGCCAACAACGAGCCGATCGGCTTTGACGTTGATTACTGCAACGATCTGGCCAAGGCGCTGGATGTCACGGCTGAAATCGTCGAGACACCGTTCCCCGACCGCATCCCGGCGCTAGTTTCTGGTCGTGCGGATGTCGGCATCGCTTCCACGTCGGATACGCTGGAGCGGGCTCGCACCGTCGGCTTCTCGATCCCTTATTTTGCGTTCACCTTCAACGTGGTGACAAACGAAAAAGCCGGGCTTGAAACATACGAAGCCTTAGCTGGCAGCACCGTCGGATCAGTGGCGGGTACGTATGAGGCGATCCGACTCGAAGAGGATATCGACAAATGGGATCAGGGTGGCAGCTTCCGCTCGTACCAAAGTCAGGCAGATGTGTTCCTTGCGCTGTCGCAGGGCCAGATCGACGCGACCGTCGTTACCTCAACTGTGGCCTCGGCCATCGTTCAGGGCGGTAAATATGATGGCCTCGCCATGACCGGAGAGGCACCCTATGATATCGATTACGTTGGGCTTATCGCGCTGCGCCAGGAATATGGTCTGCTGAACTACCTCAACCTGTTCGTGAATCAGCAGGTGCGTACTGGCCGGTATCAGGAGCTTTATCAGGAGTGGATCGGCGGCGACGCGCCCCGCTTGACCGTCAACAAAGTCTACTACTGATTGCTGTAATAATGGGCGGGGGGGCCATGTGCCTCCCGCCTGAATTTTTCCGTTGACCAGCTCGGGGTTCGGAGCGCGTATGTTCGAATATACCTTCCAATGGCGACAAGCCTTTCGCGCCCTCCCGCAGATGCTGGAGGGCGCATTGGTTACAGTGCAGATCTCCCTTCTATCGATGGTGCTGGGCGTCGCCATTGCCGTTCTGTTAGCGGTGGGCCGCAATTCAAAATCCCCTTGGCTCCGCGCTCCTGCGACGGCATGGGTCGAGGTAGCGCGCAATACGCCGGCCCTTTTCCAGATCTACATGGCGCATTTCGGCCTCGGCTCGTTTGGCATCTACCTTAGTCCTTTCGTCGCGCTGTTGGCCGGTATCACGTTCAACAACGCGGGATACCTTTGCGAAACGTTTCGCGGCGCATTGCGCGCGATCCCTCATACCCAAGTGCGGGCGGGCCGGTCACTGGGCATGGGGCAGGCCAAGGCGTTTCGCCTGATTATCGCGCCCCAGATGTTTCGCATCGCGTTTCTGCCGACGACGAACCAGATGGTCTGGGCCATTCTGATGACGTCGCTGGGGGTTACGGTGGGCATGAATACTGACCTGACGGGCGTGACGCAGGCGATGAACTCGCGCACCTTCCGCACGTTCGAGCTCTTCGCGCTTGCGGGCGTCATTTATTACTGCATCGCCAAGGTTGTGATGCTGGGCGCGCGTCTGCTCGCCTGGCGTCTCTTCCGATATTGAGGGGCTGACCATGTTTGATACAGGCTTATCCTTCAATGACCTGCTCTTTATGCTCAAGGGCGCGGGGGTCACGCTGGCGATCACGTTTTTCGCCGTTACCGGTGGCACCATCATGGGCGTTGCGTTTGGCGTGCTGCGCAGTCATGTCAGCCCTTGGGCGACGCTGCCGCTGGTCTTTGTTCTGGATATCTTTCGCTCGGTTCCGCTGCTGATCCAGTTGATCCTAGCCAATGCGTTTCAGGCTATTGCAGGGCTGCAAATTTCGCCTTTCACGACGTCCTGCATCGTCCTAGCGCTCTATACGTCGGCCTATTGCACCGAGATCGTGCGCGGCGCCATTGATGCTGTGCCGCCCGTCACGCGCCGCGCCGCTCGCTCGCTTGGCCTGACATGGTGGCAGGATTTGACGCAGATCGTGTTTCCAATGGCACTGCGCGTCGGCCTGCCCAGTTGGATAGGGCTGACACTGGGGGTGATGAAGGATAGCGCGCTGGTGATGTGGCTCGGAATCATTGAACTGCTGAAGTCCAGCCAGATCATCATTACAAGGCTGCAGGAACCGATGCTGATCCTGCTGATCGCCGGCGCGATATATTTTGCCCTCAGCTTCCCCATTGCGCGGCTGGGTGGGCGCCTGGAAAGAAAGTGGCAAGAAAATGATTGAGATCGAGAATGTCCATAAATCCTTTGGCGCGCTGAAGGTGCTGAAGGGGATCGACCTTGCCGTGCAAAAGGGCGAGGTCGTGTCGGTGATCGGTGGATCGGGGTCCGGTAAATCGACGCTTTTGACCTGCATCAACGGGCTGGAGCCGATCGATAGCGGCAAGATCACCGTTGACGGCACGGTGGTGCATGCGCGCAGCACCGACATCAACAAGCTGCGCCAGAATATCGGCATCGTATTTCAGCAGTTCAATGCGTTTCCGCATCTGACCGTGCTGGAGAACGTCACGCTGGCCCCCCGCAAGGTCAAAGGCATGAGCCGCGCCGAGGCCGAGGAAATTGCAGTAAAACACCTGAAGCATGTTGGCCTCGCCGACAAGATCAAGGTCTATCCGGGTCGTCTTTCGGGTGGTCAGCAGCAGCGCATGGCGATTGCCCGCGCGCTGGCGATGTCGCCCGATTACATGCTCTTTGATGAGGTCACATCGGCGCTGGACCCGCAGCTGGTGGGCGAGGTTCTTGACACGCTCAAGCTGCTGGCCGAGGGCGGTATGACTATGATCTGCGTCACGCACGAGATGGGGTTCGCCCGCGATGTGTCTGACCGCGTGGCCTACTTTGAAAGTGGTGTCATGGCCGAGATCGGCCCACCCGAGCAGATATTTGGTGAGGCCAAGACCGAGGCGACCCGTAAGTTCCTGTCGAGCGTCCGGTAATGACAGGCGATGTACTTGTTGTCGGCGCAGGTGTTGTGGGCTTGTCCATTGCGCTGGAGGCACAATCCCGCGGTTTAACTGTGCGCGTGATCGACCGCACTGGCCCGGCTGCTGGCGCGTCTGCGGGCAATGCCGGCGCTTTCGCTTTCGCCGATATCCTGCCACTGGCCTCGCCGCGCATCATTCGCCAGGCGCCGAAATGGCTGCTGGACCCGTTGGGGCCGCTTAGTGTTCCGCTGGCCTATGCGCCGCGCCTACTGCCGTGGATGTGGCGTTTCTGGCGGGCCAGCCGTCCGGCCCAAGTGGCCGCGTCGACGATTGCACAAACCGCACTGATGAACCACGCTCAGGGCACGCTTGACGGGTTTTTGCTGCGTGCAGGCACGTCGAACATGCTGCGCCGCGAGGGCCAGTTGCAGGTCTACGAGGGCGCCCGGCAATTCGAGGCATCGCTTGACGGATGGCGCGCGCGCGCGGCGGGCGGCGTGGAGTTTCGCCATATCAGCGGCGACGATCTGGCCCAGATGCAGCCGGGCCTTTCGCCGCGTTTCACCCACGCAACTTTCACGCCCGGCTGGGCCACGATTGATGACCCCAAGGCATATGTTGGGGCGCTGGCGGACAAGTTCGTCGCAAATGGCGGCCAAATTATCATCGCGGATGTGGAAGCGCTGACCGGCACCGGCCTGCGCACCAACACAGGCGACATGACCGGCCGAGTCGTGATCGCCGCCGGCGCACATTCGCATCAGTTGGCGCGCACCGCAGGCGTGCGTATCCCGCTGGAAACGGAGCGCGGATACAATACCACGCTGCCGCATGGTGGCTTCGACCTTCGCCAGCAGATTACATTTGTTGCGCATGGCTTTGTCGTGTCACAACTTGCCGGTAAACTGCGTGTCGGCGGCGCGGTCGAGCTGGGCGGGCTACGCGCGCCGCCGAATTACAAGCGGGCGGATGCCATGCTGCGCAAGGCTGCAGATTTCCTGCCGGGACTCGATACGGCCGGTGGCACGCAATGGATGGGATTTCGTCCGTCATTGCCAGACAGCCTGCCTGCGGTTGGCGCGCTGCCGGGGCAGCCGAACGTGATCTGCGCGTTCGGCCACGGCCACCTCGGCTTGACGCAATCTACCGCCACAGCGGATATCGTGGCGGACCTCTTGACAGGGAAGGTGCCGTCGATCGACATGGCGCCATTCTCTCCGGCGCGTTTCTAGGGGGCATCCATGACGCAACACACCTTTCCCTGCATAGACGGTCATACTTGCGGCAATCCCGTGCGCCTTGTAACCGGAGGTGCGCCCCCGCTGCGTGGCGCTAACATGCTGGAAAAGCGCGCGCATTTTTTGGCCGAATATGACTGGATCCGTACCGGCCTGATGTTCGAGCCCCGCGGACATGACCAGATGTCGGGCGCGATCCTGTATCCTCCGACGCGCGCCGACTGCGACATTGCTGTGCTCTTTATCGAGACGTCAGGTTGCCTGCCCATGTGCGGCCACGGCACCATCGGCACTGTTACCATCGCGCTGGAGAATGGGCTGGTGACGCCCGCCGTGCCGGGCCAACTGGCGCTGGAGACACCTGCGGGCCGCGTCGATGTGACCTATCGGCAGGAGGGGCGTTTCATCGAGGAGGTGCGCCTGACGAACGTGCCGGGGTTCTTGCACTCCGAGGGGCTGACTGCCCATGTCGAAGGTCTGGGCGAGGTGGTGGTCGACGTGGCATATGGTGGTAACTTTTATGCCATCGTCGAGCCGCAAAATAATTTTGCGGATATCGCTGATTTTACCGCTTCGCAGCTGATCGGGCTAAGCCCGAAATTGCGTGCGGCGCTGAACGCCAAGTATGAGTTCATTCACCCCGAGCATCCTGCGATCAACGGTCTAAGCCATATCTTATGGACGGGCGCAGCCCGTGATCCGCTGGCCCACGCGCGCAACGCAGTATTCTACGGCGACAAGGCGATCGACCGCTCGCCTTGCGGCACTGGCACGTCGGCCCGCATGGCGCAGCGCGTGGCCAAGGGACTGCTGACCGTCGGTGATGAATTCGTCCATGAAAGCATCATCGGCTCGCTCTTCTCAGGCCGGGTCGAGGCCGCCACAGAGGTCGCGGGCGCGTCCGCCATTATCCCCTCCATCGCCGGATGGGCGCGCGTGACGGGCTTCAACACTATCTTTATCGACGATCGCGATCCGTTTGCGCATGGCTTCGTCGTTATCTGAGATCACCATCCAAAAGGAATCACACATGGCGCAGATCATTGTAGATGCGGCCGCCGAAGGGTCGGTCATGGCCAGCGCTGAGGGGCTCAGCTTCTGGGGCGGGGTCGATGCCGCGACGGGAATGGTGATCGACGCGCATCATCCGCTCCATGGGCGCTCGCTGGCTGGCGCAGTTGTGCTGATGCCGACGTCCCGCGGCTCCTGCACCGGCAGTGGCGTGTTGCTGGAGCTGGCACTCGGCGGCAACGCGCCTGCCGCGCTGGTGTTCCGCGAGGAAGAGGACATCCTTACGCTGGGGGCACTCATCGCCGACAAGATGTTTGACACGCCGCTGGCTGTGCTGCGGCTGGGCGCAGGCGACTGGGACAGGCTTGCGCAGTCGGATCATGCGCGGATAGGCGCACGCTGCCTGACTGCTGGAGACTGGACCCTGGACCTGGCCCCGCCGCCCACCGCCGCGCTGGCGCTGACGGACGCCGACCGTGCCATGCTGGACGGGGCGGATGGCGCCGCGGCCCAATTGGCGATGGAAGTGATTTGCACGATGGCCGCAGGGCAGGGGGCCAGCCGCCTGACTGACGTCACACGCGCTCATATCGACGGCTGCATCTATGCCAGCCCGGCCAATCTGACCTTTGCCCGCGCGATGGCCGATATGGGTGCACGGGTGCGTGTGCCGACGACGATGAACGCAATATCAGTCGATCACGCGCATTGGCGCGATCAGGGCGTCCCGCCCAGCTTTGGCGGGCCGGCGCAGAAACTGGCCGACGCCTATGTCGAAATGGGCGCGCAACCCAGTTTCACCTGTGCGCCGTATCTGTTGCAGGACACGCCCCAACTGGGCGAGATGATCGGTTGGTCGGAATCGAATGCTGTTATCTACGCAAATTCGGTGTTGGGCGCGCGCTCGGTCAAGCATCCTGATTTCATGGATCTGTTCATCGCCATCACAGGGCGGGCGCCGTTGTCGGGGGTCTATCTGGATGCGGGCCGCACGGCGCGCCGGGCGGTGCATGTCGAACTACCTGGCACATATGACGATGCCCTCTGGCCGCTGCTGGGCTGGCTGGCTGGCCGCGCTGCGCCCGACTGTATCCCCCTGTTGACCGGGCTTGAGCATACCGCGCCCAGCCCCGACGACCTTAAGGCGCTCTGCGCTGCATTTGGCACCACATCCGCTGCACCGATGCTGCATGTTGCTGGCGTCACGCCCGAGGCGGAGGGCGCACTGGCGCCGGGTGCAGATGCCGTACGCATCAGTGCCGCGGATCTGACCGCCGCATGGCGGCAATTCAATGCTGGCCCTGCGCAGGTCGATCTGATTGCCTTCGGCAGCCCGCATTTCTCAGTAGGTGAGTGCCGCGCGCTGGCCTTATCGATGGCTGGGCGCATGCGGCACGCGCAAACGGTGGCGATTGCCACAGTGGGCCAGCATGTGCTGGATGCGATACGCGCCGATGGCACTCTTGCGCTGCTGGAGGCATCGGGCGTGCAGGTCGTGCCGGACATCTGCTGGTGCTCGATTTCCGAGCCGGTCTTTCCATCAAGCGCTCGCGTATTGATGACAAATTCGGGCAAATACGCCCATTACGCGCCGGGCCTGTCGGGGCGGGATGTGCGCTTTGGCAGCCTTGCTGATTGCGCCGAAGTGGCAGTGACGGGCATCGCGCCAACAGATCCGCCCCGCTGGCTGACAACATAGAAAGACGATTCCAATGCGTAGTACCAAGACCATTCATGTCATTTCCGCTCACGCCGAGGGCGAGGTTGGTGACGTCATCGTTGGGGGCGTGGCGCCCCCGCCCGGTGACACGATATGGGAGCAGAGCCGCTGGATCGCCAACGACAACACCCTGCGCAATTTTGTCCTGAACGAGCCGCGCGGCGGGGTTTTTCGCCACGTCAATCTGCTGGTTCCGCCCAAGCACCCGGACGCGAATGCCGCCTTCATCATCATGGAGCCGGAGGACACGCCGCCCATGTCCGGCTCAAACTCGATCTGTGTTGCGACCGTGCTGCTGGATAGCGGTATTGTGCCCATGATCGAGCCTGTGACCGAGATGCTGCTTGAGGCGCCCGGCGGTCTGGTCAAGGTCCGCGCCGAATGCAGTGGTGGTAAGGCGCGGCGTATTTTCGTGCAGAACCTGCCCAGTTTTGCCGCGCAGTTGGATGTTGCCCTCGATGTCGAGGGGCTGGGCAGACTCACGGTCGATACGGCCTATGGCGGCGACAGTTTTGTCTTTGTCGATGCTGCTGAGTTTGGTTTTTCGCTGGTTCCAGACGAGGCACATGCGCTGGCGCGCCTTGGGATGCAGATTACGGCGGCGGCGAACGAGGCACTGGGTTTCCATCATCCTGACAATCCTGATTGGCGGCACATTTCATTTTGCCTTTTTGCTGGGCCGGTCACGCGTGAGGGTGATCGGCTGCGCGCGGCAGGCGCCTGCGCCATTCGCCCTGGCAAGATCGACCGTTCGCCCACCGGGACCGCGCTGAGCGCGCGGATGGCGGTACTTGCTGCACGTGGCGAGATGGGTATTGGCGATACATTGACTGCTGTATCGCTTATCGGCTCGACATTTGAGGGCCGGATCATGGAGGAAACCACTGTTGGCGGGCGGCCCGCAATCGTGCCGGAAATTTCCGGACGCGGCTGGATCACCGGCACACATCAGCACATGCTAGACCCTGATGACCCGTGGCCGGTCGGCTATCGGTTGTCCGATACATGGGGCGCTAAATAGGAGGCGCGCATCAGTGGTGCATTTGCAGGCGTACGTGTCAGAGCGCGAAACTGCCAAACGGGATGTAGCGCACCGTATCACCGAACGCGATCTGGGCCGCGCCGTCGGGCAACTCCACCAGCCCTTCGGCCCAGCTGAGACTGCTGACGCGGCCCGATCCCTCTGATGGAAACACCTCGGCGCAACCATCCCTAATGCGCGCGCGCAGGTATTCCCGGCGGCCCGGCTTCTTGGACTTGGTAAAACCTGCGGGAACTTGATAGCCTTGTGGCTCACTCCACCCGGCGCCGGCCAAACGGCCGAGGGCGGGGCGCGCAAAGATTAGCGTGCAGACCAGCGCTGCAACTGGATTGCCAGGTAGGCCAAAGACCGGCGTGTGGTGCCACAGCCCCAGCGCCAATGGGCGCCCCGGCTTGAGCGCGATGCGCCATTCCTGCATTGCGCCAGCTTCAGTCAGCAGGGCCGAGACGTGATCCTCATCCCCCGCAGAGGCCCCGCCGGAGGTCAGGATCACATCCGCGCGCTGGGCTGCATCGTCCAGCGCAGTGCGCAGGCGCGCGCGATTATCGGGGATGCGGCCCATATCTACCGCCTCCATCCCCCAGCTTGCGATCTGAGCCAGCAGCATGGGGCGGTTGGCATCAAATATCTGGCCCCGCAGGGCGTTCGCACCCGCCTCGATCAATTCGTCCCCGGTCGAGATGACGGCAACGCGCAGCCGGTCATGGACCTGAACCTGGCCGATGCCGACCGATGCCAGCAGAGCCAGATCAGCGGGGGTCAGCACGCGGCCCGGCGGCAGAATTTCGGCGTCTTCTGCCGTATCTTCGCCGGCCTTGCGGGTATTGGCGCCGGGGCGGATGCCTGCGCGAAAGGCGATCTGGCCCTCACTTTGACGTGTGTCCTCTTCCAACACGACTGTATCGACGCCAGCGGGGATGATCGCGCCTGTCAGGATACGTAGCGCTTGGCCACGCGGCAGCGCGCCTTCGTAGGGCGCGCCGGCAGCTGCGCGCCCTGGTGCCAGCGGCAGGGTCACATCACCCGGTGGCAATGCGGCATGGGCAAAGCCGTAGCCGTCGACCGCTGAATTTGCATGTGGCGGGCTGGCGCGCCGGGCAATTGCGGTGGTTGCCAGAACACGCCCGGCAGCTGCGTCAAGCGCGCAAGGGCTGCTGCGAATGACCGGATGGAGCCCGGCGCGCAACGCGGTGAGCGCGGTATCAACCGGCGTCCAGTCGACCCCTGCAGGCATTGCAAAGCAGTCGTTGCGCAGGGGCGGTGGGGCGAGTGGTGATTTAGCGGCGGGCAATTGGCTGTCTGCAGGCATCACAGACACGGGCATCACAGACACGGGCATCACAGACACGGGCATTGCTGACGTGGCGCGCGCCGACAGGCGAGAGCCGTGGCCTGCGCCCAGTATCCACGCCTCCTCCTGCGCGGCCTCGGGCAGATCCGACATCATGGCATGGAGCTCATCGCTGGGGGTGTTGGCAAGGGCGCGCGCGAGCAGATCCACCTGAACGGCGTCGCGGATCGGCGCGCCGCCCGTCTTTATGGCGGCTTCCATCGCCACCTGTACCGCAGGTTCGATCAGGCCCGGCCAGGTTTCGGCCAGCACGATTGGTGCATCCTGCCACTGCTGAAACGGCCAGACGCGGGCGTCTTGCTGGCGGCGCAGCCGCGACAGCATTGGCAGACCCATCAGGATCTGGCTGCCAACCGTCGGCGGAAAGCACAGCTGAAAGCAACTGCTGGCCGCCTTAGAGGCGATATCGCAGGTGCGCTTCTCGGCGATCGGATCATAAGGGATGCCGATCTTGCGATAGGGGATGCCGGGCCAGCGATTCTCATGCGTCTTGCCCCAAAGCGGTCCGGGCGTGGGCCAGAGGGCATTGATCGCCTCCGCCACCTCGAAGCGGTTGTTCGCACCGGTGTCGCTATCTGTGATGCGCGCGGCCAGCCAATCCCACAAGATCAGCGGATCGTCATCGCCCGTGACCTGACGTGCAAAGCCGGCTGGATAGCCAAATGGGAAATCGAACGTGGCCAGAAGGCGGCGCCCGGCGGCGTGCTCTTCCTCCATGATCTGCACGATGCGGGCCTCTGCCTCCATGCGGGTGCGGCAGTAGACGGCGTCCCTGGGTACGCCGCCGCGCACAAGGCCCAGCCAGATGGCATCCTTCGACGGGCGTTTGGGCGCACGCGCGGCCGTGGCGGACCAATCGACGACCAGAACGCTGTCAAAAGCGATCATAGCCCAACCTCGCGTAGGATGAAATCGGCGATAGCGCTGGTATCGTTCAAGTCGATGACGGGTCGCCCTATATCCAGCGCGCAATCGGCGGCGATGGCGCGGATCGTGGCATCGTCGGGCGCGATCAGCGGGTTGCCCGCCGCCTCGCGGTAGGCTTCGATCTTGGGGTGGCCTGCGCGTTTGTATCCCTCGATCAGGACGAGGTTGACGGGGTTTAGGCGCGCCAGAAGATCACCAAGCTCGGGCTCGTGTGCGCCGCGCAACTCTTGCATGATTGCGATTCGGGTCGAGGACGCCAGCAACACCTCTTGCGCGCCCGCCACGCGGTGGCGATGGCTGTCGCGGCCTGGCTGGTCCACGTCGAAGCTGTGATGGGCATGCTTGATCGTTGACACGGTCAGGCCGCGGGCGGTGATGTTTGTCACCAACCGCTCCATCAGGCCTGTTTTGCCGGCGTTCTTCCACCCGGTGACGCCGAAGACCTTCATCCTTGCGCGTCCTGCATCGCCTGCGCGCAGATCAGATCCTCGGGGGTGTTGACGTTGAAAAAGGGATCGCAATCGGCCTGAAACAGCGCCGTGGCAGCGCTATGTGCGTCGGTCCATTGCACAACCTTGCGCAGCCCGCCGGTAAGCGCTGCGCGCAGATCGCCCCGCAGGCTGACGGGCCAGAGGCCAAATGTTGGGTGCCGTCCGTCTGGCGTCGCCGCAAGGGCAAGCGGATCAGCCATCCCCTCGGCCGCCAGCAAGAGGCGCGGGACCAGATCGCAGGGAAAGAATGGCGTATCGGCGGCCACAGAAACGACAGTGTCGGCGCCTTGGCTTGCCGCCCAGTCCATCCCGGCCAGAACGCCGGCCAGTGGGCCAACGAAGCCGTCCACTGGGTCCGCCAGCACTGGCAGGCCAAACTGCGCCAGCCGCGCCGGATCACCATTGGCGTTCAGCGCGCAGGCGGCGACCTGCGGCTCTATCCTGTCAATCACATGGGCCAGCAAGGTCGTGTCACCCAGCGGCAACAATCCCTTGTCGCCGCCGCCCATGCGCGTGGCGCGGCCGCCGGCGAGGATGATGGCATAGGGCTGTTTCATGTCGCATCCTCCGCGCCGCGCGCTGATTTCCGCCCGTGCTTGCCCTCTTCCTCGGCCACGCTTGCGGGATCGGCGTCGCGTACCAGCCGCTCTTCGCCTGCCAGACAGACGAAACGCTGGCCGCGCATTCGCCCGATGAGGGTGAGCCCGACCTGAGCCGCGATCTCGACCCCCCACGCGGTAAAGCCCGAGCGCGAGGCCAGCACGGGTATGCCCATCAGCGCGGTCTTTATCACCATCTCGGAGGTGAGCCGCCCGGTTGTATACAGCATCTTGCCATTAGGCCCAGTGCCCGTCGACAGCATCCAGCCAGCGATTTTATCGACTGCATTGTGGCGCCCGACATCCTCCATATAGACTAGCGGGCGGGCGCCCTCGCACAGGACCGTGCCGTGGATCGCCCCCGCCGTCAGGTAGAGAGATGGTGTCGTGTTAATCTTGTGCGCCAGCTCATAGAGATCAGAGGTGCGCACCTGAGCGTCTGGTAGTTTCAGGCCCTCCAGTCCCTCCATCATGTCGCCGAAAACGGTACCGACGGCACAGCCGCTGGTGCGGGTTTTCTTCTTCAGCTTGTCCTCGTACGTCGTGCGTCCGTCGGTGCGCACGACGACAGTCTCCAACTCGTCGTCGTAGTCGACGCGCAGCACCGCCTCCCCGTCCTTCAGCATTCCCTGATTACGCAGAAATCCAAGTGCCAGATATTCGGGGTAATCCCCGATCGTCATCGCGGTGACAATTTCTTGGCCGTTGAGGAATATGGTCAATGGGCGCTCTTCGACCACTGCTATGGTCTGCGCGCGGCCCGTATGATCGGTACCGGTGACGGCGCGCGTCAGGCCGGGAGCGTCCGGGGCGGGGGCAATGATGTAGCCATGATCGTCAGCGGGGGGCAATTGCATCTCCTTGGCGAGATCGATAGGTGTTGAGGGAATACGATATTTGTCCCCGGGGGCGGGCACGTCATGGCACGACAAACCACCAATTCAACCTACTGGCAAGGTGTACGCGCAGGCGCACCTTTCATCCTCGTGCTGGTGCCTTTCGCACTGCTCTTTGGTGTGGTCGCGACCGAGGCAGGGTTCACCCTGATCGAGACATTTGCCTATTCGGCTCTGGTCGTCGCGGGCGCGGCGCAGTTCACCGCGGTGCAGCTTTTGTCAGAACACGCGCCAACGCTGATTGTCGTGGCAACGGCGCTGGCGGTAAATCTGCGGATGGCGATGTATTCGGCGTCGCTGACGCCGCATTTGGGTCGCGCACCGCTGGGCAAGCGGGCGCTGGTCGCTTATCTAATGGTTGATCAGGCTTATGCCAGTGCGATCCTTGAATACGAGCGACACCCCGAATGGAGCGTGCCGCAAAAGCTGGCCTTTTACTTCGGTGCAGTGACGCCGCTTTTCCCGCTATGGTTAATCTTTACCGTCGTTGGCGCGCTGGTGGGCAGCGCGATCCCGCCTGGATTTGCGCTGGATTTTGCAGTGCCGATCACTTTTCTCGCCATGATTGCGCCGATGTTGCGCACAAGCGCGCATGTCGTCGCGGCACTGGTTTCAATCGTTGTATCGCTGGCGCTTGCGTTTATCCCATATAGCATGGGGCTGTTGGTCGCGGGGGCTGCAGGCATGATCGCGGGCGCCCAAGTTGAGTTGATGATGGACCGGCGAAGGGCGCGCGCATGAGGGACATCGCTGCGGTGGATATCTGGATCGTGCTGGTTGGCTTGGGCCTAGGCAGCTTTGGCCTTCGCTTCGTGTTTTTGGGGATCATTGGCGACCGGCTAATGCCGGCTTGGGTGCTGCGCCATTTGCGCTACACCGCTGTCGCGGTACTACCCGGCCTTGTCGCGCCGATGGTGATGTGGCCCCCTGCGACGGGTGGCGTCCCCGATGCGCCGCGCCTGATAGCGGCTGTGGTCACGATCGTTGCTGGGCTTGTGACACGCAACGTCTTGGTCGCGATCCTGTCAGGGGCGACGGCGCTCTATCTGATGCTGTATCTGCTGGGATAGTCGCCGCACCATAAGGGACTTTGCCTTCGGCGAGGATATTTAAGGCCAGAAGAAGCATGGGGCAAGTGCATCTTCTGGCCTTAAATATCCTAGGGTCCGGGGCAAAGCCCCGAAATTCTACAGCTCAAATAGAAAAAGGCGCACCGAGATGGTGCGTCCAATAAACAACTACCCGCCTGCTCAGCCGATGGCTGCGGCCTTCACGTCTTCGTCGATATGCGGTAGGTATTGCTCAAAATTTTCGGCGAACATTTTGACCAGTTTGGCCGCTTGGCGGTCATAGCTGTCGGGTTTGTCCCATGTGCGACGCGGGTCCAGCAGAACGCCGGGCACACCGGGCGCGCCAATGGGCACCTCAAAGCCGAAATTGGCGTCAGTGCGGAACTCCACATCCGCCAGCGATCCGTCCAGCGCGGCGGTCAGCAGAGCGCGCGTCGCCTTGATCGGCATCCGGCTACCCGTGCCATAGGCGCCTCCCGTCCAGCCGGTATTGACCAGCCAGCAGGTCGCGCCGTGCTTTGCGATCTTGGCGCGCAGCAGGTTGCCATAAACTTCGGGGCGGCGGGGCATGAAGGGTGCCCCAAAGCAGGTCGAGAATGTCGGCTCTGGCTCAGTCACGCCGCGCTCGGTCCCCGCGACCTTCGAGGTGAAGCCCGACAGGAAGTGATACATCGCTTGTGCCGGCGTCAGCCGTGCGATGGGCGGGAGCACGCCGAAGGCGTCGCAAGTCAACATGATTATGTTCTTGGGGTGCCCACCGAGGGCCGTCTCGCTGGCGTTGGAGATGTACTCAAGCGGGTACGCGCAGCGCATGTTGGCTGTCAGGCTGTCATCGTCGAAATCTAGTTCTTTGGTCTGCTCGTCGAAGATCATGTTTTCGATCACGGTGCCAAATTTGGACGTGGTCGCATAGATCTCTGGCTCAGCTTCTGGGTTCAGGTTGATTGTCTTGGCATAGCAGCCGCCTTCAAAATTGAAGGTGCCGGTATCGGACCAGCCATGTTCGTCGTCACCGATCAGCGTGCGGTCCGGATCTGCCGAGAGCGTCGTCTTGCCCGTACCCGACAGGCCAAAGAAGATGGCTGTGTCAACTGGATTGCCGTGGGCGTGATTGGCCGAGCAGTGCATTGGCATCACGTTCTTTTCAGGAAGAAGGTAATTTAGCAGGCTAAAGACAGCCTTCTTGTTTTCGCCAGCATATTCCGTACCACCAATCAAAATGATCTTGCGATCGAAATTCATCGCGATCACCGTCTCAGAGCGGCAATCATGCTTGGCTGGATCGGCTTGAAAACTGGGACAGTTGATGACCGTAAAATCGGCGACAAAATTGTCCAGCGCCTCAGTCTCGGGGCGGCGCAATAGGTGGCGGATAAAGAGGCCGTGCCATGCCAATTCGGTCACCATCCGCACGTTTATCGAATGCGCGGGGTCGGCGCCGCCGACCAGATCCTGAACGTAATATTTGCCGCCATTCATATGCGCTATCATGTCGTCATAGAGAGCGTCGAACCCTTCGGGTGACATCTCAGCGTTGTTTTCCCACCAGATATTCGGGGCGACTCCATCGGTGCGCACCACATGTTTATCTTGCGGTGAGCGGCCCGTGAACTTGCCTGTCGAGACAATAAAGGCGCCTCCGCGACCTAGAGTGCCTTCGCCGTTCTTTATAGCCGCCTCGACCAACGCAGGCTCGATCAGATTGTAATGGACGCTGTCCAGCTCTACGATCCCTTGATCTTCTAGCCGAAATTTTGGGTTTACACGTCCAAATGTCATGACAATCTTTCTCCGAATATCAGGTCGATAATTGTTGTTTCACGCTGCGCGAACTCACACGCGGCACGCGGCACACTAGCACGAGCGCCTCTTAGCATAGCGTTTCGGGGCTTGAACAGGCAGTTCAGCCTTCGTTAGCGCAACCAATTTGGCGTTAGCGCAATCAGAGCGGGGAATGACATGCTCCGGCGCGATCGTGCGAATGCGATGCAAAAAAGTGAGTCATATTAGCCATTGGTTATGCAAATCGACCTCAAATGAGGCGTGATTGCGGTCGATTCGCGAATTGGGATTGATCGATGCACGGAAAGAGCGGCATACTGGTTAAAAAAATCAGGCAATCTGAGCAGTACAAGGAATTACGACATGGCCAAAATCGCCCTTGTGGACGATGACAGGAATATTCTGACATCCGTTTCCATGACCCTCGAGGCAGAAGGCTTTGAGGTCGAGACCTATAACGATGGCCAGCAAGCCCTCGACGCCTTTTCTAAGAAACTGCCCGATATGGCCGTGCTGGACATCAAGATGCCACGCATGGATGGCATGGATCTGCTGCAACGGCTGCGGCAAAAATCACAGATGCCGGTGATCTTTCTTACCTCAAAGGATGATGAGATCGACGAGGTTCTCGGCCCGCGTATGGGTGCTGATGACTACGTTAAGAAGCCATTTTCGCAGCGCCTTTTGGTCGAGCGGATTCGCGCGCTGCTGCGCCGGCAAGATGCGCTGGATGGCAATATTTCGCCAGCCGATGCGGAGGAGGGCAAAGTCATTGATCGGGGCGAGCTGCGGATGGATCCGCTGCGCCACTCGGTGACGTGGAAGGGGTTGGACGTGTCATTAACCGTGACCGAGTTCCTACTGCTTCAGGCGCTCGCGCAGCGCCCTG
>Ga0307981_1001678_pt1 | contig 19276 bp, 15 predicted proteins | sample OrgLakmetagen987_FD_201849 | JGI IMG/M metagenome (GOLD analysis project Ga0307981, IMG submission 201849) | Saline water microbial communities from Organic Lake, Antarctica - #987 | ecosystem: Environmental > Aquatic > Non-marine Saline and Alkaline > Saline | place: Antarctica: Organic Lake... | reverse complement strand
AGAGACCGACTGGATTGGCAAGCGTCACGGCAAAGCGAGGAACGTACCCCGAATCTTCGGGATCAATGTGACTCCAAAACAAATCCGCCGCTTGCTGCCAATGTTGCTCTCGCGCCGCGATCAAAATTGCGTATTCAACGTGATTGTGCTGCAAGTCCAACTGATATTCCTTGACCATGTCCAGGACGGTCTGGCATTCCGCAAACACGGACTCGTTGGGTGTTGATGGTGCCAATGATCGACTGTAGAGAAGCAAAACCTTTTCCAAAATGACAGTCATGACTTGGTGCGGATGCTTGTCCTTGGGACGAAAGGTTCCTTGTTTGACACTGTCTCGAATAGCCTGCAGGACTTGACGCGTCTCTCGAAAGAGTTGCCGACGAGCTTGGTGGTCATTGTTGTCTGTTTGATGAGGCAGTGGCGATGAGGTTATTTTCGGTAGCGACCAAATGGGTGGCAAGGGAGCGAGTGTGGAGGATCGTTGCAACAGATCTTGCACTGTCTCCACTAGATTTGGACTGGAGGCACCATTATTTTTTGCGAGCGTCTTGTTTGCTTGTGTAACTTGCTGGTTCGATTGGGGGCGGATGTAGTTGCGGGTATTGCTGGTATTGTTGTTTGGAGCATGCCTCGACTTTTGATGGTTCTTTTCTCCTTTCTCCTTATTGGACGAACCATTACCACCATAGCCACCACCACCAGTCATGGAGTTTATATATCGAACACTCAGCTGCTGTGGTAGCTGCGCTCGTGGGAAGGGTCGCCGTCTCTCTCCAGGACAACGGCCCACGGCCTTATTGAAACTCGACACTGCCGCCGCCGCCGTTGCTCGTTTCCTCACGAGATTCGTCGTCGCCTTGCCACACGCTCGCCACATGCTAGTGATGAAGCCTCGTAACCTCGTAAAGCTGCACTAATATACCGAGATTAGGTTACCAAAAGGACTACTACTGCTGACTTGATCGCCTCGCCACTGTCCTGTCGTCTATCGCGTTGTGTCGCTTTTACAGTACCAACAGTAGGTCGGGTGTCGGGTGCAATGAGAAAAGAACGAGGCCATATGCGGCACGGATTGACTCATCGCCATAGGCGTTTTTCCTCTTTCGCTTTTTCCCCGTTCCCTTGTACAATAAAGTGGACAGTACGATACAACACGTATTTACTTATTACATGGTGACTCAATTCTCCGTTTCTTCAGAAAATTTGTTGAAACTGAAACATACTCTCTCGGCTGTGGCTACTGTAGGCTGTCGGCTCCATGGCCGCATCTTCCTCCTTCCTCCTCCCTTCCATTCCACAAAGACTACCTACCGTGCGACTACAGTATACTATACAGGTACTGATGATACTGACAGGCAGTCGTTACAGTGACCATGAGTCAAGCACATAGCCTAGGTCTATCGTCGAACACAATCAATGAAATACTGCAATCGAACGCGCTTTATGCGGACGACGAGCAAGAGACAATCTGTCGGGTAAGACGAGCGCCATCATTGTAGCAACTCGTTCCACCTCGTTGGTACTCACCTTGCCTCTTTTAATCTCCGTGCTGTAGAGGATGATTGACGAGCTAACCGTGCAAGAGCAAGAGCTAGCGGCGCGGACTTCGTACGCCTACTGGGTCGCATCTACCTCGGCGAACAAAACTGACTTTTCAACAGACGAAACTCGAATCCGCATGGCCATGCGAGAAGCTCGTAGACATTTAGTTGGTGCTGCCGGTCAACGAGTTCTAGCCATGAATTCGTTGCTCTACACATGTGACTTTCGAAAGGTGAGACCAGAAATAAAGTCGAAAGGCACCCTCTTGTATCAGACACAATTAATGTCCAACACTCAAACATTGTCCTTGTTGCTCTCATTCACAGGAGTGGCACGTGGATGATCTACGCACTTGCTTTTCTTCTGCTGATGCGTCATCGAATACAACCCCAGAAGAGCAACAGATTTGGACCGAGCGCAACTCACTGATTCGACAAGACTTGCAAACGCAGGTCATGGTGGTGCGCGGTCACGACAAGGAGTCGAGGGCCATTTTGATTCGAATGGGACGTACCAAGAGCCAAACCACGGAAAAAGCCTTCATGTTGGCGCAACTGTACATGGTCGAACGAACGATTGCTGCGACCGAAGTCTTGTCCAAGGGTCAGCAAGAAAAGTTGACGTGTGTTTTTGACTTTGGTGACTACTCGTCGGCCCACGCGCCACCGTTTCGTATCCTTCGCCACACTGTTGGCATTCTGCAAAATATTTATCCCGAGCGAATGAAAAAGCTATTTATTCTGAATCCTCCTTTTTGGATGAAGAGCGCTTACGCCATGCTGCACCCGTTCTTGGCGGTGGATACGCGTACTAAAGTCAACATGGTGTCGGGAGCAGCGCAGCGCGAATTGCTGCTCGGAGAATGGATCGATGCCGAGCACGCGACACCCATGATGCTGGCCGACGGAAAGCTTTCCTCGGCAACGGATCTAGAGTACTTTTTGGAACAAGTTCCTTTTTATCAATTGTACGACAAAGACAACAATGCCTAAAGACACACACGGTGCGTGTCTTGCTAATAGCGCTTTTTGCAAAATATTGAAGGTGATACAACTATCGACTCGACTCTACAATCTCCACTTTTATCTCACCCAGTCGGTCAATACCTCCAGTAATGGTGTCACCGGCAATGATGGGTCCCACTCCGGATGGTGTTCCAGTCATGATGAGATCGCCTGGTTGCAGGTGGAAAGAGTGGGACAAGGCGGACACAATTTCTGGCACGGACCAAATCATTGTATTCACGTTCCCAGTCTGCCGCTGTTCGCCATTAACGTCCAACCAAATATTGGCGTCGGTCACGTGCCCTGCAGTAGCAACAGGATAAATTGGTCCAATGGGTGCCGACTGGTCAAAGCCCTTTGCACTGTCCCAGGGTCGCCGACTGTCCTTGGCTTGTTTTTGCAAGTCGCGGCGCGTCAAGTCGATGCCTACGGCATGGCCATAGACATGATAAAGTGCTTCTTGTGCCGAAATCTGAACACCCTCTTTTCCAATAGCAATCACTAGTTCAATCTCGTGGTGCAACTCTTGCGTTTGGAGTGGATACGGAATCCTTGTTGTTGTTGCAGGAAAACATGGCACGACGGCATCGGTCGGTTTGCTAAAGAAAAAGGGAGGTTCTTTGACGGGGTCGCTACCCATTTCTCGCGCATGGTCGGCATAGTTGCGTCCCACGCAATAGACACGACGCACGGCAAAGAAGGAGGAGCTGTCGCTCTTGTCGTTATAAACTGGCAGTGCCGTAACGGGCGGTACGTTGAAGACGTACGTTACGTGTTCCATGGAAAAGCTTCGCTCTGCAGCAGCAAGATGTCTAGTGAGTCCTTGCTTGGACTTGGACCACATGCATCAGTCTCTAGTTGCCTGGCTATGAGATGGTAACTAACAACAGACGCAGCAAGGAGAGCACTCTCAAGGTTATACCGCTAACGTCGATGGAGCGCAGCGCCATCGTCGATCCTATTCGTGATCCATTTCAGGTTTACTGTATGTGGTGATGTGGTCAAGTGACACGCGCCTCGGACATTGGAAAATATCAAAGCTGGCACCATCACAATTTCGAATTCGGTGAAAGATACCAACCAACGTAACCTCCACATCATTCGAGACAACAGAACAACCAAGAAGCAAAATCTTGACACTATTCTTTGCATATCTACCTACAGTAACCTACAGTAGCTCTACCGTAAGCCTTTGCCGATATCTTGTTGATCAGTCCAGCGACCATGAGCGAGATCCAGAACGCAATCGAGCAAGCGGGTAAGTCTTCAGTACCAAGGAGGCGGCCCTTTAAGCTCTACTCCAAGAAGTACGGCTTTGCTCTATCGACCTCGCACGGTCCTTGACAACATCCGTGTCACTCACATTGCCTTTTGCGCTCTCGATCAGACCCCTATCGTGGTCAAGGCACAGTCTACCTCCATACCGCACCAGCATCGTCCACCGAGAATCCCACAGGTGCCGTGGTCGTCCCCATTAGTCTCGCCACCACCTTTCGACAGGCTACACCCGGACAAGCCACGGCCCCGGATGATCTCAACAGCTTTGGCGCTGGCTATGAATACTCCCGAACTGGCAATCCCACTCGCGGTGCCTTTGAACGAGCCGTGGCTGTTGCGGAACATGCCAAATTCTGTGTTGCATACAGCTCTGGAAGTGCCGCCACCTCAGCTGTCATTCATTGCCTTCGTCACGGTGATGGCGTCTTGTGTGTTGATGATGTATATGGTGGAACCCAACGATACTTTCGTCGTATTGTGCAACCGTCCATGGGGATTCATATTGACTTTGTCGACATGTCGCATGGTATCGCGGCCTTTCCTCCTCATACCAAGCTGGTGTGGCTGGAGACACCCACAAACCCCACGCTCAAGGTGACGGACATTGCTGTCGTGGCGGCGCAAGCCAAAGCACACGACTGTATCTTGGCCGTGGACAATACATTTTGCTCTCCCTACTTTCAGAATCCATTGGAGCATGGGGCCGACCTGGTGGTACATTCCGTCACCAAGTGAGTGTCGACAATTGATTCGACGAGTCATCGTGGTTGGGTACGACGTGTGTGTGTGTACAGTTATCTCACGTTCCTGCTCTCTCTTTTTCTTACTGCTTTGATAGGTACATCGGAGGACATTCGGACGTGGTCATGGGAGTTGTGTGCACCAACAGCGAAGAGCTGTACACCAAGCTTCGCTTCATTCAAAATGGTGTCGGAGCTGTTCCGTCTCCCTTTGATTGTTTCTTGGCTCATCGGGGCCTCAAGACTCTCCATTTGAGAATGGAGGCGGCTGGAAGGTGGGTGTATTCGTGACTTGGAGCAATGCTCATTGCGTAATAGGGGCCGCGAATAATCTCTCAAGCCGTTCTCTTCCAATGATCTCCACAGAAACGCGTATGCAATCGCTCTCTTTCTCGAAAGCCACGGTTCGGTAAAGAAGGTTATTTATCCCGGACTACCCTCCCACCCTCAACACGAGCTCGCCAAGCGCCAGCAGCATGGGTCTGGTGCCATGATTACCTTTTACTGCGCCGGTGGTCGCGAAGAGGCGGCCGTCTTTCTCCAGCACGTACGTTGCCCACCACCAGTATGGGTGGCCGTTGTCTGTGTTATCTCTTATTTGCTTGCTTGCCTAACCCGTCGTCTCCTACTTATTGTTTCAGCTACGGGTCTTTCAATTGGCAGAGTCATTGGGCGCAGTCGAATCCCTTGCCGAGTCTCCCTCTCTCATGACGCACGCGTCTGTCCCGGACGATCAACGAGCCAAGCTCGGTATCGACGATAGCCTTGTACGTCTCTCGGTTGGGGTGGAAAGCTGCGCCGACTTGATTAAGGATCTGGATGATGCTCTGGATGCGATTCGAACGTAAATAGGCAGGCTATCCAGGAGTAGTGAGATAAGTAGAAAGAATATAAGAACGAAAGGAACATTCAGACACCACCAGGTGCACCAACACATAGAGGAGGTTGTTTCGGTATGGCTTCCGCAAAGTAGTTAGTGGAACCCAAAGATACGGATACCCAGTTGAGAAGGTTATTTTGATATCTTCCAGCTACTGTAGTGGCCCTTTCTAAAGATTCGTACAGGTATTATGTATCTACAGTATTACTGTAAGATGATAGCTACAACCCGGCAACACCTGGAATTTATTCTATTATTAGTTAAAAACTATGTATCTATTACCGGGTGGGCATAATTTTCGGCAAGAAGTCGCCTATTAAAAAAAATTGAAATGAGGAAAGGAAGTTTACGTGATTCCTGGTAATTGGTAAAAACCAGCTTCTCCAAGGAAGTAAGAATGGGAGTGCTTCGCGAACGATAGCTCCGTGTTAGATTTCTTGACCAACTAATGCCAGATATTTTGCTTTCTGCTGACGTCACTTTCACCAAAACGCGGCAAAGCAACCGATGACAACTTGCTACATGGCGGATTTAGCACCTTCGAGCACATCTGGGCTCGAGATAGGGACTTGAGACTCTACTTGAGACTCTAACAAAAGGCCTTATGTAGATACCCTGAACCCAGACGTACACGAAGGCACTATGTCCTCCATGGTCAGTAGCAAGTTTTCATCGTTTGTTTTGCTGCCGGTCCGTGTTGTAGTTTTTTGTTGTTGTCTTTTCCGGGTCTCATAACGAAAAAGGACTAATACAGTACCGGTATAGTCGAATCAGCTAGCAAGACCTCGAACAGGCGAAGCATTCCCACTCTTCTTTCCTTGGCTTCACTGGTCAGACAGCCTAATTCTTCTCTTTGTACAGTTCAAAGTTCAAACATACGACGTAAACAGTAGCGGTAGTGTTGCTTATTGAGACTCGAGACCATGGTAAACATCCAGCAGCCTTTCGTTCTCCATGACCGTGCAAGAGAGTCACCGTTTATCCTCCGAAGACTTTTCTGTCCCAAGCCGATTCCGCGCATTGACCCACGTCCTCCAGATGGAGTGCCAGCTGGTATCAAGGGAAGGTGGATAAGTGAAGCTGATGCGAAAGCGCGCAGCGTGGGTAACAAGGAATGGTGGAGGATGGAGGGATTTGCTGGCAAGACCGTCGAGATCAAGCAGTATGACACGGCAGGTCCTAGTGATAAGCCTATTTGGATGTGGGAAAGCGGTAACATGTATATCGGTGAATGGAGGAGTAATGGTCCCAATGAACACGCGTCCCGGGATGGTTTTGGAGCCTGCTTTTACCTCAACAAAGCAAAGAACAAAGGCAAGGTCTACATCGGCGAGTTTAAAAACTCGACAGCCCACGGCTATGGTAAGACATTTTGGCTAGAATCAGTGCCACGCTTGGCACACAACAGACGAATTCGACAGAGTGGAATTCCTCGACCTTCAGTCTACAGCGGAACATTTGTCAACAATATGTATCAGGATGAGTTCGCAACTGTCACCTTGAGTGACGGTACCACTCGAGTCGGGCCCTGGAAAGGCGGAGAGCCGATTGGTGACTGGTGGAAGGATCATAAATTGGTTACAGCTGCGACTGCCACACGCCAGACTTCACCAGTCAAGTCAAAAGACCCTACCATTCCGACGATAGTTGCAAGTACCAGATCAGGATCACTATCGGCAGCCAGGCGGAATCTCACGTGGAAGCATCTTCCTCTTGAAACTTCATTGGACGAGCACAAGTCGAATGCACATCTAGCTGAGCATACACAGAATGATCGCACACGCTTAAAGCCTTCGCACGTTATTTCACTGAATAATAGCGACGACAATGATGACAGCGAGAATCAGGGGAATGAATCTCCCGCGGCCGTACTGCCAGGCAGGGCCGCATCCTTGCAGGGACAAGTCACCAGTATTGGTAATAAGGAAGACCGCGTGATTGAAATTCGAGAATGGTTTGTCACTGTGATTGGATGCAACCCCATCCAAGAAGAGATGGATGCCTATGCTCGCAAATTTATTACCATTGGCCTTCATTCGATTGACATGATTATCAGTGCGTGTACCAAAGAGGATGTCGCTGATTTCGATTGGATGAGCAAGTTTCATAAGCGCAGGGTCGCTTCTGCGCTAAGTCTGGATTTCAGAGTGGTGGAGCACCATTGTCAATCTTGCAGGGACGGAATTGCGTACTCACTAGCGCAAGTGGTTCGGTGAATGGAAGAATGCAGCAATGCAGAAACGTAATGTGTAACTCTATACAGTTTTATTCTTTGCGATTATTGCTTTCCTATTTACGTCGTACGACCGGTAGCTAGCATGCTCAAAGTCGAGGGGGTACCAGCGAAAAAGGCATAATTTCTCATCTCAACTCCGCCGCCGACAGAAATCAACGAACGAATGAGTAGTCTAAGTGCCATTCACTAACATGCAATTGTTCATGAAATGATTCCATCTATAGCTACTGCATTACTTAGGTTGTGAGTTTAGATGTCGTGGTGGAGGCGAATGCATGATCGAATCGTCGCACCTCTTATCGCAGCGCTACATTGTCCTCTACCGCAGCAGGCTTATCGGTTGACTCGGGTTCGCTGCCACTCTTGCGTCGGTACGCTTCAAAGGCAGATTCGTGCGTCACTTCAATATCTAGAGGGTCGTAATCCAAAATCTCGTCGGGAAAGTACTCCTTCGAGACGATACCACCACGTCCTCTTTCGGCAGGATCCTCCACGAGACAGTCGTACGCTCTGGCAAACCCACGCTGAAAGCCGTCAAAGATGGCTTCTCGACGCGTCTCAAGTCTCGTCACTTCGGGCGAACCGGGTGGGGCTGCAATGGCCATCAAATGTGGCCTCGACGTGTCCGTGTAATCGCGTTCACTGTGAGCTTCTTCATTTAGACGCAAGACGTCCTCGGCATACTGATTTTTGTGAAGGTGCATCTTGAGGCGCTTGTACATGTTGGGCAGTCGATTTTTGCGAACAAAGAACCGACGGGCAATCAAGCGCTCAAATATTCCACCCTTTCCACTTACATCAACGCCATCGGGTCTCGATCGTACAATAACCACGTGCGTCGCTCCTTGCTCGATAGCGGAACGATACGGCAAGGGTTCGTACAGGAGTGCGTCGGCCAATGGTTCCCAGTGATCGCCCTTGACGTTGTTTCCCAATATGAACTTTTGCGGGATCTTGGTTCCATTCAATGCCCGCGTATCGAAATTCATCAAGGGCCCCGCAATACCCGGCAACAAGCAAGAAGCATGCATGCAGTTGGTGAGTTCCTCCAGCGTCTCAAAGGCACCGCTCTCCATATCCAAGACAATAGCCTTTTCGCTCTTGAGTCCGGACGCTATTACTTTGAGCGGCTGTACCTTTTGCCTTTCAACGAACTTGTCCCAGTCGAGTGGTTTGGTATCTTGCACGGTCGTTTGCAGCAAAAAGGGAAGATTCAAGACGGGCTTGCCACCTTCTCGACGCGTCAAGACATCCTTCAAGAGTCGCGGGTCCACCAACCCAAAACCAATCGCACGCAGCAAGCGCCGCGTATCAATAAATTTGCGTCCCGCCGTGGTGAGACGATCGTAATAAACTTCTGGTCCAAACCACGGCAACTGTCCGGTAATCAAGTAGGATCCCACCACGGTCCCCGCCGACGACCCGTAGACCGCGTCTAAACTATCCGTAAGGTTCAAGTGGTGAATGGCACAAATCATACCGGCTGAAACGCATCCACGCATACCGCCACCTTCAATGGCTAGTGCGACCTTGTACGCGTCGTTACGTTGTCCAGGTTGCGAGTGTTGACGGCGACGCTCGTGCAAGAGTTGGGTCACGGCGTGCGTAAAGACTGGCTCTGTAGCGGCCGTAGTACCAGTATCTTGTGCTTTTGACACGGGCGCTCCAATCCGTTGCGTGTCACCCACCACGTTTAGGGCCCGGATCAAGGCGTCGTAATCAATGTCGCCCTGGTCGTTGCGAAAAAGGCCCGCCTCGTCGGTAAAGTAGGCTTGCAGGTCGGGGACCGTTGTGACATTGTATTGCTGGGATGAAGTACCGGTAGCAGCAGCCTTCTTTTTCTGTTGCTGAGCCTCCTTGTTGCCTCGTGGAAAGCCCAGAAAGCCGAGTTTGTTGAGAAATCGCACTCGCTTGGATGTGCCGGTAGTTGACGACGATGGTTCTGGTGTCGTGTGACTCTCTTCTTGTGATTCTGTTGGCGTCTCGGACTGAAAGAGGGATGACGTCGTCCCAATAAGATCAGTTGAGTGAATGCGATGCACGCTGCCACTTCCTGGAGGCATAAGAGAGGGAAGGAAGGCGTTTACCAAAGCTGGAAAGATACTAAGGATCGTCAGGAGCGTCAAGCAGAGCGCCGAGGCCGAACATTGCGGCATGGTGGTCCAGTGAAACGTATGGTATCTTGTATAGTAGCTCTTACAGGCAACGACGCTTGGAGCCTCTCTTGCTTACTTTCACTTCTCTCGAGTCTCTCTCGCTGATTACGATGCTTAGTCTTATCTATGGATATACCGGTAGTCGGGGGTATCTTCTCACTTGGTTCAGTGTTCAGTTAGTGTATGTCGTCGTCGACTGTCGAAGCACAAAGTAGTCTAGACTAGACCAGACTAGTACTGGGAACAACGAGAATGATCGGTGGCAAGTTTATTCGTCCGTCATCGTGTGCGTCCGTGATTGATATTTAGAGTCAGTCCCGTAATGGCATGTGCACTTTAAAAATTACATATACAAAACTGTATACACATAAAAAAAGGCGCGTTTCTTCTCAACAAACGACAGAGACAAAGACGCCAACGGCATCATACCATCAACCATCATACCATCACTTCGGCCGTCGTCGTCGTCGTCCTCCTCCTCCTCACAGCACAGTATAGCACAGTCACTCAGTGCACGCCTCAAGAGAGAGGATGAAGGGCTCTAGTCGTCGTAGTAGTAACAACAACAAGAGCAGAGGATCCAAGCGGGGCCCCACTCGCAACTTTGGCGCCTTGGATCTTTCTCAAAAGGTCGCTGCTTCGGCCGGTGGACACGCTGGCTTTGGTCTCGAAGTATCCAATGAACAAGAACACTTCTTGGCTCACGTATCGACCGAGTCACACTCGAAGGATGATGGCGCAGATACCACGAGAGATGCGAGCTACACACTGCCCGCGGCTGGAGTCTACGGTGGACGATGTTCATCCTCGCGAGCCGCCTTTTCCGCGGCGAATCTACGTCGCACGCGACTCTTTGGCACGCCATCCACTCGCGCTACGAATGCAGCTCCTGCAGTGGATGCTACTGTAGCAGCTACAGCTACCGCTACTGCTACCGTTGGCGCCCCTTCCGTGTACTCTGGACGCTCGAGATTTTCACGCGCTTCGGCTTCAATGATTAGTCGAACCACTTCGGGTCTGGCCCGACGACGTCGTAGTCGCACTACAGCTAGTGGTGTCTCCAATACGACAACAGCTACATCAGCTACGAATGTACCCGCAGTTCACATTGTCTGTGCGCTCAGTGAGAACTTGGCTCGCGAAACATGCGTCACTTCCTTGGACGCTGGATCGGTCACATCCATGCAAGTCACCAAACAAGCCAATGGCCAGACCTATTCGGAAACGCTTGCGTATCTAGAAATCCTACAGCCCCACGAAATCCTTTTGAACGAAGGTCGACGCAACTCGCAACTAGCTCGCAAGATCTTGGAGCTTTACCATGACGGTAGCAACCATCAAGACAACAACGATAACAGCAATGGTGGCGGAGGAGGTACCATGGAAAACCCCAGTTGGAATAATCACACACAACCCAATCGACACCAGCGTCGCCGCGTCCATCGCAACAAGATTGGCCCTGCCGAACAGCGGCAGCAGCACCATCCCGCAGACGCGGCTCCCATGAGTCACACCACGGTGGTCACGTTTCTTTCGCGCGCCCAGTTCGACCAAACCAAAGGTGCCGCGCTCCTCCAAAAAGTGGTGCGCCCCGAAACGTGCGACGCGGCCCTGCTGGAAGAGTACATTTTATTATCGTCGGCCCACGCTGTCTTGCAATACACGCAGAATAGTTTGGGTGCCAATCTCAGCAAGCACTGTTTGCGATTGAATGTCACGGCCGGTGGCGTGAATCGCATGTCCATGGACCGGTCCACCTTGCTACAGTTGGAACTACTCGTGAATTCCGTCACGGGAAAGGTGCGCCATTCGCTCATTGGGACCTTGGATTGTACCAAAACAACCGGTACGTGTGGGTCTTTGTTTTGCTGTTGTGCATTTGTGTGTCAGTGATAGTCCATGTTGGTCGATTGGTGGATTGATTCATGTACCTTCAACTCTCTCACCTCGTTCCGCCTTTTCTTGGCACAAAACCAGTCGGAAGCCGTTTGCTGCGCACCAATCTCATGTCACCACCAACGCGAGTCGACACTATCAATTCCAGACTCGAACTGGTGGACACGTTCATGTCAAACGAAGACTTTTTCTATACTGTTCTAGAGTATCTTTCCAGCCTTCCCGATGTCGACAAGATGCTGACCAACATTGCATTGGTACCGCGCAAGAAGCCGCTCTTGGAAGAGGAAGGCAGCGCGTCCGCTACCCTCCTTCGTATCGCCAGCACGGGGATCTCGGCACTCGTATGCGTCAAGACTACTCTGGCGGCTCTTCCTGGATTCGCTAGCGCCCTGCAAAGTCAACTCGACGCTACCGAACAGGCGCAACGCAGTCCGAACCAGGAGCGTGAAACAGAACGACATGGTAGTGCCGACGACGGCGCGGCCACAGTCGTGACGGATCGGTCCAGTTTGCTTGTTGGACTAGGCGACAGTAGCCATCAGACACCAATTCGTCTCCAGCGACATCATTTGCTTCGCGCAATCATTTTCTCCATGATGCAGCCCGGGTTGGCCGAAGTCTTTCACGCCGTGTCCGATATCTTTACCGAAAACACCACCTTTAGTCGCAACGCCAATGTGATGCGTCACCAAGAGTGCTTTGCCTTGCAGTGCGAAGAGAACTCCATGATTAGCGTCCTCCGTCGCACCTTTTTGGCCAATGTGGATGATATCTACAAGAACGCCGACCATTACGCCGACGTGTACGGCTTTCAAGTTGCGGTTCGATACACCACGCACCGTGGATACTTTCTCGCCGTTCCCGCTGATGTTGGGACCGACTTGCCCCAGATCTTTTTGCAGCCGTCTGTGAGTGGTCGCTTTATCACTTGCACCACCGAAGAGATCAGCAGCTTGAACGTGCGAGCTCAAGACAATGTTCAAGATCTTCTTTTGTTGACACATGGCAGTATTCAAGCCGCCCTTGACATGGCCAGATCCCATTACGATGCCATTGCAGCGCTCTGTGATGCGGTGGCCTTGTTGGATATGTGCCATAGCTTTGCCGATAACGTGTCACAGAGTCGCTTGCCATGGTGCCGTCCGGTTGTGTCTGACAACCCGATTCATGGAGGTCTCTCAGCTCTAGCATATGGTGGCGACGGTCCACGCGACCAAAACTTTGTGAATTCTGGTAGAGCCATGATGATACGAAACGGTCGCTATGCGATTGATGTCTCCAAATCTGGACTTGCGTCGGGTAGCGGTCCCAGCGACTTTATTCCGAACGACACCTTGGCGGCCGACGGGAAGAATTTCACCTTGGTGACAGGGATCAACGGCTCGGGGAAGAGTACGTATCTGAAACAGGTTGCAATCATTGTCATTCTGGCACATTGTGGAAGCTACGTGCCCGCGGAGCAGGCGTTGATCCCTATTCGAGACCAGCTCTGCACTCGAATCGGTAACGCGGATGATCAAGAGAATAACATTTCAACCTTTATGCTGGAGATGAAGGAGACGGCACTGATCTGCAACAACGTTACCGAGCGATCCCTTGTCCTTGTGGACGAACTCGGTCGCGCCACCAGTAACGAAGATGGGGTCGCCATTGCCTGGTCTGTTTCTGAATACCTGCTCAAGAAACGCGCCATGACTTTCTTCGTAACGCACTACCCACAGCTTTCTCGACTTGGTGACATTTACCCGAGCGTACACAATATGCATTTGGAAGCGAGCGTCTCGAAAGGCGACACTGGCGCCATCTTTTATACGCACAAGGTAAAGGCAGGCGCGTGTTCCGTCTCTACAGACTATGGCGTGGAACTCGCTGCCGCTTGTGGTTGGCCAAGCGATGTCTTGCAGACTGCTCGGAGTGTCGAAAGTCAAGTCGCGAATCTGTGTCCTGACCACGATCTTTGTGAGATGCAACCGCTTGGCGAAGACTTGCATCACGCGTACACGGCTCTCGATGCAATCTCCCAAAGCTTGAAAGCTCTCCTTGTGGACGAACGAGTGCAGTCCTTTGCTTCGATGCGATCGGAGCTAGTCAAGTTGCACCAAGACACAGTTCCCGAGTCGGATACCGAACTGTTTGACGCCTTGAATCGGCTACTCTATCGCGAGTCTCCAAAGCATCACCGATCGCAATCGATTCCAGCGCCAATACCAAACGCTGCTGCAGATCGAGAGGCTATGTCTGTTTTATTAGAGCAGGGTACTGCTGGCAATGCTTCGGCCGTCAACACTACAGCCTGTGCATTGTCTCAAAAGGACTGCGGGGACGGGGACAGTGAGACATCCAGCTTGAGTACCTCGTCCTCTGAATCGGACTCGAGTGATGATTCGTCCACGTCCTCTTCCGATACAAGCAAGCAAGCTTGATCTACCGGAACCGTAGAAATATCATTGATTAGCCATTGCGCTACTCAGTAGAGCTACGTAGTAGTAGGACGTAATAGAAATAGGCGTATTTGTCACAGTAGCTCGGGGGCTCGCATTTACCTTTACGTCGATTTCGTCGAGGGCTGATAAGACCGGTAACATCATCATCTGCCTATCGAAAGCTTTCGTGTATCCATTTTCCTAACCAAATGTCGTAGAGTGAGAACCTGGTAACTTTTAAGCTGTCTCAAAGACAGGATACAAGTAGCCTGGCCAAATCGGAGGCCATACTGTACGTACCGGTACGACATGATAGCTACGACGTACATCAGCTACGAGTACACCGGAATCGGAGTACAGTACTGTGTGTGCGTGTGTGTGTGTGTGTTGTTTAGTTTTAAGTAGTAATGAGCTCGGTCTTCCCTCTAAGGCCACACGATAATGACAAAATCGGGTACTAAAAAACAGATATAAGAAGGAATGTTAATAGGTAAATAATTAAATCAAGCAAGACCCGTTTTTATCAATAATAAATAGAAGCGTACATAGCGACGCAATCCACGATTTACCGATGTCACATCCACCAAGAGCGAGGTCACGTTTTTCAGAAAGGAGGCAATACAATCTTTGACCGCCTCGCCGGGACTGGATGGTCCTCGGCTAACAAAGCCATGCAGGATGCGATGAGCGGCCAAATCATCTCCCGGTGGAGGGATAATTACCCACAAAACCAAGGTTGGGTCTTCAGTACAATGAACCATCGAGCACCAGCAAACGCACTCTCGGACTTCACGTTGAGTCAAACGTTCCTTTCCGACTTCGCCAATTTCTCTGAGGAGATCACGGCTCCTTCCATCGTTGCAAGTACCATCGACGTCGAGGATACGAAGATGCCCAAGCCCAAAAAACGCAAACAAGAGCAGCCAAAAGACAAGCCCAAGAGACCACTTTCTGCTTATAATCTCTTCTTTCAACATCAGCGGGGGGCGATTCTGAAGGAGACTCCCGAGAGGTCCGAAGGAAAGCCCCGACGGTCGCATGGTAAGATTGGGTTTGCAGCTTTGGCCAGAAGAATTGGCGCAAACTGGAAGGCAATTGAACCAGAGCTGAAAGTACACTTTGGTCGCCTTGCTGCCAACGATAAGGAAAGATACCTGAACGAAATGCTGGTGTGGAAAAAGAAGCAGGAAACTTTGAAGCGAGAGACCGAACTCGCCAGGAAGGCTTACTTTGAACCCATTGATTCCTTGACCAGGCCGAAATCAGCAACTGGTGACGGTATGCAAGGGAGAAACATGAGCCTGTATTCGGTAACTGATATGCTTGGAATGGCGCCGCTGCCGATGTTTAGTGATCAAAAGTTGCTGAGGGCACCATCGCCAGTTCCTATTGTATCCCTGGAAAGCCACTACAGTTCCTCGCAGCCGTATCAGCAACCGTATCAGCAATCGTATCAGCAACCGTATCAGCAACCGCATCAGCAACCGCGTCAACAGCCGTGTCAGCACCCATACCAGCAACAACAACAACAACCGCAGCAGCAGCAGCAACAACAACAACAACCGCAGCAACAACAACCGCAGCAACAACAACCGCAGCAACAACAACCGCAGCAGCAGCAGCTGCCGCAAACGTTTTCCTTTGTCTACCAGCCGCCGCCGCTTTCAAACCTTGCACAGGAACTAGACGATGATTGCAAGAACTTGCTGAAAAATATATTTCGGTGCTGAATCCTTACTTGGCCACTTTCTATTTACCTAGATGTTCTTATAATACGCGTATGTTACTTCAACTACCACAATGCCTAGGCATTACATTCTACTCTTTAATGCTTTACGCTTTCATGGTGAAGAACAGGAAGACCCCAAAGTAGTAGGTGAATAGAGAACGAATACTTACGATGAGGCAAGAAGTTATCTATACTAGGTGTCGACGAGCGAGTTTGGTGGAGCGGCTGTCGGACAGGTACCAATCAAACAGAAGTTGACCTTGCTTGCGGTACGGTCGGGAGAATTCTTGGTGGTTAACATAAATCAAGTTGAAGCTCGCTTGGCCTATCCGTCGGTCTAGTAGGTATTAGTATGCACAGACAATGCATCAATTAGTTTCTGAATGTCATCCTCACTAGTATCAATGTAGGGAGAGATTCGAAAGGCCCCGCATCGGACGGCCACAAAAATGCCCTCCTTTTGCAAGTCGCTAGCGACCTTGATCATTTCCTTCGTCGACAACTTCAAAGGTCGGATCCCCACGATATGGTAGGCACGATCACGTTGTGTCACCGCAAATTCATTAGCTAGAGCCCAATCGACCAATGGCATCATGAGTTGGCGCAATTGTTCTTGCACTTGCGCAAAGTCCAATTGCACTAAGTGTTCCAATGACGCTCGCAACATGGGCAAGAGAATCGGATTGGGCTTGCCTCCACTATCAAACTTCCGAGCATCGTCGAAGAACTTTTCAGGGTACCCCTTGGGTCCCATGATGTCTTGAGCCGCATCCCAATTGGACCCACCCGCCAAATCACGAGAGCGACCGTGAGAATCGAGCGGCTGCCACAAGGAACGAACCTCGGGTGAGATGTAGCATAAGGATACCCCTGGAGCACTGCGGAGCCACTTGTGATCGCTGCACGCCATGAATGTGGGTCGAATGTTGGGAATAGTACAAGGCATGGCCCCGACGGCCTGTGTCGCGTCAACGATAAGCCAAATGCCTCGCTCACGACAAGCGTCGCTAATGGTACTCAAATCGAGGAGGACGCCGTCCGACCAGTGCAACGGTGGAAGACAAGCAGCGATAACGCCATCGTCGAGACGATCGAGCACAGCTTGGGTCCACGAATTTTCGTCAGTGTCAGGGTAAGGAACGATATCCAACGTCATGTTTCCATTGGAGGAATCGCAAAGGTCTTGCCAAGGATAAACGGCGGAACTGAACTGATCTTGCAGCAGAAGAATGCGACCAGATTTCTTAGCGTGCTTTTCAATGTTTCGAGCTACAAGACTCACGGCAAAGGCCGTGCTCGGCATAAATGCGATATCGGACTCGTCGGCTTGAATGATGCGAGCATAGAGTTGTCGAATGAGGCGTTGATCTTGATCGGCGTTCATTTCCCAAGCTTGACGATTGACAGCGGCAACTCCAGCATCCTGGACGTATTTATTCAGTCGAGATTGACCAGCGTTGTTGAGATAGACAACGTCGTCTGAGGTCTCGCCCTTCTCGTTCCTGCTACTGCTGCTGCTCGAGGACGAGGAAAGTACCGACGTTTCGTGTTCCGTCATGGCTTGTTGGTATCTTTCGGTTGTTCCGTGTTTCTGGTTGTTATTGTTCTTTCCGTTGGTTCAACGCCACCTTTGCACTCAATCGATCGATCGATTGGTAAGGGATACGACGTATTCCTGTTTGCTCTCGTTCGGTTGGGGATACTGAATACGATGCTGCCTCTGCCATCGCCGCCGCTTTCGAAGCTTCCCTCCTTCCTCCTCGACCCTACCTGTATCGAAAATCGATGCGTCTAATCTGAAAACTCTAAACCCTATACATAACAGCTCCAATATAAATCTATGGCCTCTTTGATCGATAAGTGTACCAGTACCACTGTTTGTCTGTTCAAACTGTACAGTACTACAGTATAAATAAATAAATCGAATTACATTTCATTTATTTCACGGATCAACTCATTCGGATCGTCGGACGGAGTATCTTCAGCTTCAGCCTACGACTGTGTATCAAGCGACGTACCGTACCGGTACTGTATCGGCAAATCTTTTCATGTTCGGTTCGATGTTCGATGCGAAAGCAGCATGAAGGGTACCAAAAACAGTACTGTAAACAAAGCAGAGAGCCCATACTATACATTCTCCTTCATTTCCTTCCTGTTAAACCGTCTCTTTCGCCAATGTAAGTTTCGAAAAGACCCCAGCGCTTAACTGATGTCGGTGGTGGAAGCTACAAAGTGTTCCAGAAGCTGGAAAGGGATACGCATTTTGCTTCGTCAAAAGCAGAGTCGCTCATCACAACGCTTCGCCGTGTACACTTACTTTAAACGCTTCTCTTTCATAGTCCACACAATACACTCGCATGCGACTAATTCCTTGCATGTTTGCGGCTCTTCTCAACAAGAATACAGCTCGATCTTGCTTTTCCTCCTTCAAAAACAGTAGTAAACGATTTTCCACAATGGGCGGCGCTATTCTTCGCAAGGACGACAAGATTGGCTTTAAGCAGCTATTTGACGAAGACTCTTCCACCTTTACTTATCTCTTGTGGGACCATGTCACCAGCGATGCCATATTGATTGATCCCGTTGACATTCACGCCGATCGCGATATTGCCATAGCCAAAGAGCTGGGCTTGAATCTCGTCTATGGCGTCAATACGCACGCGCACGCGGATCACATTACCGGCACGGGGATTCTCAGGAGCAAGATTCCCAACTTGAAGAGCGTAATTTCGGAAGCGTCCGGAGCCAAGGCGGATATTTTGGTGGGGTCAGGCGATCGCATTGCGTTTGGACACCGATTCGTTGAGGTCCGCGCGACACCGGGTCATACCAGTGGATGTTTGTCCTATGTGGCCGACGACCAGTCGTTTGTATTGACAGGGGATGCGCTCTTGATTCAGGGATGCGGTCGTACCGACTTTCAGGGTGGATCGGCAGAGACGCTGTACGAGTCGGTATCGACGCAGCTTTTTTCATTGCCAGCGGAGACTGTCGTGTATCCGGCTCACGATTACAAGGGACGTACGAGTAGCTCTATCGGAGCCGAGATTGAGACTAATCCGCGTCTCGGTAAGACCAAGACCAAGACAGACTTTATCGAAATTATGGCAAACTTGAACTTGTCGTATCCCAAAAAGATTGACGTTGCCGTCCCTGCCAACATGCGATGCGGAGTTCCAGATGCGGAGTAGTCCAAAGCTCTTATTCTGTTACGTATGGATAGCGTTGATAATGAAGAAACGAATGCATTTTAAAAGGAATACAACACTAGCCGTATGGATCTTCGGTGTTCCATAAGTTTGAGCGACGTTGATCCGCCTATACTTTACTCTATTGTACTTTAATTGCCTTCCGGGTTGAGAGCAGGATTGCACAACTCTTCAACGGAA
>Ga0307981_1001676_pt1 | contig 19278 bp, 10 predicted proteins | sample OrgLakmetagen987_FD_201849 | JGI IMG/M metagenome (GOLD analysis project Ga0307981, IMG submission 201849) | Saline water microbial communities from Organic Lake, Antarctica - #987 | ecosystem: Environmental > Aquatic > Non-marine Saline and Alkaline > Saline | place: Antarctica: Organic Lake... | reverse complement strand
CTCCTCCTCCTCTCGGCCATCTCGCCCCAGCAGCCCGAATAGCACCGTAGACGGTGCCTTGCGCTGGTGTTTTCGAGGTGAGTGCAAATTTCCCTCCATCAAGCTGGATTGCAATCTGCATTTCCTCACGTTCCTGCTTCCCTTCTTGGCGCCGCGTTGGTTTCAACCCAAGTACCGGCTGGTGAAAGGCTTCGACTCCATCGACCAGTGAGCCAGGCCTTTCTCCGGTTCGCTTGCGAAACCACCGTCGCCTTCGGAAACGATGAGAAGGAGAGAATACCCTCTTCCCTGAGAACTCTTCCACTGCTGCACTACTTTCCCATTCGTCTGATGTTTTCTCTATCGTATCAACCCTCTGTAGCAACACGTACAACTTGTTAGAGTATGCGGTGGCAGTATTTTCAACGATTCGCCCCTTTCTAAAACTCACCCATGATTTGTCTAGCCAGTGCCATCCTCTACCATTCTCCTCCACGAGCGTCAGATTCTCTCGTAGACACAAAGGATCTTCTGATGCCCACCACCTCCGCTTCACAATCGAGGCCTCGACCTCGATGTATTCAAAGCATTCTTCGGTAAGAAACGCAACAGCCTGTCCGGGAAAAAGGACAATATCGTTGCCGCCTGTATTTGCTCGGCTACCCTGCCGCCTGAGACCTTTTCCGTCTTCTCCAGTCTCGAAAAGAGAGGATATCTCTTTTAATGCAGCCTCGGCCGATGACATTTCGTCAGACGAGCCCTCAATACACCTCTCGTCGGGTTTACTCAATATCTGCTGCCTAACACAGCCAAAAGCAAGCGGAAGAGACGAACAATTCTTCAACCAGAGCTCTGTGTAAACCACAACGTCGAGCCCGCAGAGCTTTCGGATGATTCGGACTCCAAAGGTCAAAGGGACCCCGAAGACATTGCTGACACTAACATGTCGTACATGCACTGCATCAACGTCGTCGACATCAACTCCCCGTTTTTCGGTAGGCTTGCTCGGGAAGGATAACGAAGCCCACGTTGACCATTCGCCGCCATCTTTATGACGAAATCGCGTTTTTAGCGAAGAGGTGCCTTTCGAGAAAACCTCTGCGTATTCACCACTCTTGAGCATTGAATTGCTTGCTACATTGAGGTGGTCTTTACGCACAGTCGAACCATCGATAACGCTACTGTCCGAGGACGAGCTGGTGGTAGCTATTTCCCAGTCAATACTCGACGGAAGTAGATTCCGGATTGACAAGCAGCAGTCGACCGTGACTTGAAGAGCATCGCGGTCTCGGTGCAACATAATTGCTAGCCAGACGCTTGACGCTTCATCTCTATTCAGTGCGCGGCATTCGATACACCCTTCTACTGTTTCTTTAGCCTCAACTGACCCTTCTGCCGAGAGTATCAAAAGCGGTGCGAAATGATACTGACCTATAGGCCTCACGCTGCAGTGGCATGCTGTTTCCTGCATTGCTAGCCATAACGGTAGGTAAAAAGGGTCACCGCGACGTGCAATCCCAAGGGGACCAATCGAGGCACCACGAACCATAGCACCGACTTCGACTTGGGCGAGACTAAGACACTCAAACTGAACAGAGCTACCGAGCGTGAGTGTGGTCTTTTCATCGGTCTGCTCCACCAACCATACAACTGAATGGCGGGCAGAGGCCCCTTCGGTTAACTCGTCAGCGTCTTCGCGAGAAAAGCGCAGCGGAATCAATGTCTCGCTAGCACGAAAGATTGGGAGGTCCGTCAACGGTTCGATCGTGACCCCAGCGACTGCCTGCAAAGCGACCGTCAGGAACGGAAAGCGGGTATGATTCCGAGTTGATCGATTTTGTTCGGGTCCTGTCACTTCATCTGACACGACGTCTAATCGAAACTTAATTTCCTCACCATTACCAACAACCGTGATTTCGGAGTCGTTGTATCCGTGTAATCCGTTGTAGTCGCCGACAGCCACAAAGGAGCTGTTCAAGTTGACTGAACCGTTGGTACCCCGTGGCGTCTGTCGAACGAATGCAATGGATACACCCGTTCGATTCTGAAAGACGAACGGCTTCGCTGTGTCGCTTTTCTGTCGCCGGGCGAAAAGGAGAGCTGCATTCGCAGCTTTCCGCGACATGAAATGCTTCGGTTCAGATGCTTCTCGGGGTCCAATCTCAAGCGAATCGCGAGTGGTACCTCTTGGCGTTCTAGTCGAAAAGGCATCTTCGGAAAAGAGAGGACCGTCTAGCTGCTGCTCAGCGGTCGCCTTATTCCACTCCTTCAGCTTTGCGAGCGCCTCTATAGCTCCGTCTGTGATGTTTAGGCATAGAGGGGTACCGATGCGGTCGCCGACTTCGATTGCCAACTCCTTTGGACCTTCTTGTGGGTCTTGGAATGTCGCCGACAGAGTCAATCCTCCGGGCTCAACAAGAGGCTCCCACCCCCAGATTCGAAGGTTGTAGTATTCAATTTCGATCGCAGAGCCAGAGTTGACATGCAGCCTGGTTTCACTGGTGCGAATCAGCTCGCCGCTTACGGTCGTTGTGGATAGCCTGCCTCTGAAAAGAGGAATCTCCTTTTCTACGAGAGTCAGCATAGCAGTAGACAGCGTGATGTCGACGCTGTCAATGTTCCCATGATAGATGACCTGGTCGGTGTCACCTATTCCATACGATGTAATAGATGCGGAGCGATCATCTCGAACAACGCCCTCGAACCCCTCTGATTTGCGGGCAAATCTTATTGTCAAAGGACGGGGCTCAGATGACAGACGTTCGACCATGGTGGACAGCGACACGTCGCCCAGGTTCACAACAGTTTGACCATTGATCGAGTAAAGTATATCACCCGTTTCAACATTCGAAGCCTTTCGCTCCAAGAGCACAGATTGCCCGACACTGTCTACCACGATTTGCCCGCCAGCTTTACGGAGTCCGAGACCCAGGCGCAAATCATGGAACGTGACATCGTAAAAATAGGTTTGCCGTGGTGTAGTCTTGGGGATAGTAGACGACGACTTCCACTTCCTGGTCACCTCTTTGAGAAGTTGAACATCTTCGAAGCTCGCAGTGATCGACAAAGGGTCCACATTTACTGCCAAGGTTCTTCTCGTTTTGTATCCGACGCTCCGAGCTTGCTCAAACTCAAAATTAGTAGTCAAGGGTAGAATCAGCGCCACGCCGAATTCGTCTGGTCCATCCTGGTCACGGTAGACCAAGGACGCTTGGTCCAGCCCGGGGACTTCTGCGAGCATACTGGTATGTCGGTACCGGAGTGAAAGAATGTCGCCAACATCAGGGTTGATGTAGCTTGAAATGTTTTGAAAATCTGCACTGACCTTGAGAATCGTCTCCTCTGTCCCATTCGTCTCATGAGAATCACTAACGCTCACAGATATTTGTCTTTCCTTACTCGCATTGAGAATAGCAAGCCTGTATGAGTTGAAAAGGAGGTTAGACGACACAGCATGACCAGTGTAACATGAATCCAAGGTCGTCAACTTACCCACGAAGAACTAATCCTCGTGAATGCGGATCACTCTCGTCTGCAACGAGAATCAGCCGAGGATAGTGTAAAACAAATTTCACGTGAAAAGACTTTGTTGAAGATGCGGCGCTATCTGTCTTTTCATCCAGCGCTTCACCAACATGCCCATCCAAAGAGTCCGTATCCAAGCTACTAGGAGCCTGAGCAAGAACAGAATCAGGCCACTTGCGTGCCAAAAAGCAAAGGATCTCCTCGAACGGATGCATTAGCGCAACAATACTGAGATAGTTTATCAAGACGCTGACCTTGGCGTCACCTGGCGAAGAAGCATGCCTATCCACGGAGATGATGACCTGTGCGTCCAAGTGACCACTAGGTGTGTGGTTGCCTTCCTTCTCGGGAGGAGAATACCCATCCACCATTATTGAAAAAGCTGATGGTATTTGAATCTCGTCGTGAGATCTGCGCAGAATTCGACCTTTTTCGCCAAGATCGTACAAGAAAAATCTATGAAGAGACAAGCCGAGGGACTGGTCACCGTCACCACTGGAGGTTAAGGAGGCTTCGAATCCATCTCCTCTCAAGAGAACCATGTCATAGTCGCTCTGAAGAACACCGTTGCCCATGGGGTCGTTTCGTCTTAAAATTACAGAGAGAACGTCGAATCGAAAGCGAAAGTCGTACCTTGGCTTCGTTCGCTTCGTATCGGGCGCTTTCTTCCTTCCGTACCTCACGTGCCTTGCATTTGTCGCGTAAGAAACGTCCTTTGAATAGGCAAGTGACTCAAGATTTTTGCTCTTGTCGTCGCTAGCGGCTTCTTCTTCCCAGGCAACTTCCAGGTTGTCCCACTTCCTTTTGTCACTCGATCTTCCAATGTTCTCTCGCAGTACCAGATACGTTGCAACGTATTCGGTGTAAGAGAGATGGACACGGACGTCAGAAAGATGACAGGATACTGAAACAAGAGAAGACGTCCTGGCGACTTCGATGGAAATATCGACCTTAGACAAAATAGGACTCCCTTTCAGCTCCCCTCCGACGTTGAGATCGTACATCCCACCAGAAAAGCCGACCAAGTCGACGCCCAGCATTCGCGTTGACTTCGTACGATCAATATTTTCGTTGATCCAGCTCTTGACATGTAGATCGCCAAGCCTGACCACCATTCCAGAGGTAACATTCTCGTGCTGTGGAATCAATACCTTTGGACCGTCAACATGGATCTGTAAGAAGCTCTTGGTCTGGATCCTACTTTTCAGAAAGCCTTTCGCAGCTTGTGAGGTCGCTCCCATACCTTTTCCAGGCATGCCATTACTCAGATAATCCATGAGTTCTTCGGTTCGTTCCCTGAGAAGAGTAAATTCAATGGCCCCGATAGATACATCTAGACAGTCGTCAAGGTCAGCGTTGTCTCCAGTAACTTCTGAACGCACCCAATCGGGAACCTCGATACTAGGGACACCCGACGGTATCCTCCGTTCACGGAACGTTTGATATCGGAACTTGACAAAGGGTCGTGATCCATCAGAAACCTCGAGCAAAGATCGATTGTCCACATCTGCCCGTCCTCCATGGGTGTCAGGGTCCATTGCACTCACACCTCCAACGTGACCATTGACGACCGAGCCCCATCGAGTACGCTCTAGATTCACTTGGCAGTCGGAAAGGGTTGTGTCGAGAAGGCGGCGACCCTGATGCTCTTTGTTTAAACAGACAGAAACGAAATCCAACTGAACGGACGCACTCAGCAGTTTTGGTTCCTTTACGGTAAGCGTGGGACTCGTATCGTCGTGACCAACTCTAGACGGTCGTAGAAGAGCATCAAGCGATTCATTGAAAGTCTTCTCTGCTTTAGTCTTTGCATCCTTCATCAGACGACCCAGGAAACGCTGTAGCGCAATGATCATGGACGGGTTGTACTGGAGAGCAATGGAGCGCACCTTCACGCCGTAAGTGCGGGTCTCGTCAACGAGGCTTCGTAACTCGACTCCAAAATCTTGATCAACATCTTTACCTTCTATAACTGGGATTCCAATCGCAGACTCGGTAGGGGTCGGTGTAGGTTCAGCTCGAATAGCCAGCACCAACCGAAAAGGCGAAGTCTGCGACTGCAGAGAGTCGATAAGCTTTATACTCGCGCAACGCAGTGACATTGAATATTTCATGGGGCTGACCTCGAGTTCTGACGCGAAAAGCTTCTCCTCTTCCCGATCAAATTCAACCATTCCTAGTGAAAGAATGACCAGATCTTGTGAGGTCGCAAAATGTCTACCACTGTCATCGACGATGGCCATATTAAATCCATCCCAGCTGAAACGAAACGTGCTCCTTTTTGGTGCAAAGGGAATGGGAACTGGATCCGGTGGCGAGGGCGCTTCTTCATGATGGCACGGACTCGATGGAGATCCAGTCGGCGGGCCTCCTATGTCGTCGACTGTTTTCATGTCACGCAAAAGAAGCAAGCAGACATCGAGTGCACTGGTCATATCGGAGAATGCAACCCGTGCTTTAAAGACATCCGCAGAAAGCCGAACATTATGGGAAGGGCACTCGCAGAGATGCCGTCCATTGCACTTCTCGATCGAACCAGAAATAGAAAAGGGCTGCACAAGTGAGAGGTCGCCGACGCGTTTTTCACGGCCAGGCCCACTCGTCTGGAAGGTTACGTTCTGTAACAAAATCGTTCTCTTCACCATCCCTGCTGCGCCAACATGAAGAAAGTCAACTTCGTCCATCGATAGAAGAAGAGAAGACGACTCGGACGCAAGGACGATACTAGGCCGCTTCAGTGATATCCGGAACTGATACGTGGGAAGGGAGCCTGACGAGATACTTGGAGAGTCTGGCGTCGTAGCATCCATATCGGGGCCTCCCATCCAACTGAATCGGCCCGTGGAAAGAGACTGGCTTCTGTCGATAGCTGGACCTCCAATCTTGTACCAACGGTCCCCAACCTGGATTACTTCGTCCGGCGAAAGATATGTTGGCTCCGGTAGTCCCTGAAAGAACCTAGATAGGCGTTTCCACGCAGGGTAAACGACGTGAATGCTGCCGTCGGTAATTTCAAGCATCTTTTCGTTGTCACCAGAGGGCTTTGTCGTTGTAGTGTAACGCAGACCAGGAATCACGCGAGGACCTGCATTCTCGTGGGCATGTATTCGCCGCGACGACAACATCTCTGCTCTTTTTCCATTCAGAGATCCGACAACCTCCACATCGCATGATATTTCCTGTCGAGTCACAAAATCCAACAGCTTCTTGTAATTCCAGCTAATGTCCACGCAGCGGACCACAGCAAGCTCCGAACGCTCATCCTGCAGGAAGCTGAAGCACAAAAGCGGGAGACGTACCGCCATGTCAAAGGTGGTGGGAGTCACGTCTTTCTTGTCGTACCCGAAAGGAACCATAATCTTCTCCTCGTACCGCTTAAGTTCATGCGCAGGAAGACCCTGCAAAGCATTCCATTCGTCTAAGTGACGTGACTCCTCCCCCAAATTGTACTGGATAATGCTCTGAAGCAGCGCGTAATCTCCTTTCAGGAGGTAAACGTACAATGCATCAAAAGAACAGTCGACGTTCCACTTTGGGACATTCAGAGGAGCCGTAGGTCCAGTAGGCCAGTCCATGTTGATCGACACGGTTACAGAATCTTCACCTCGGCTCAACTTTCGACCCGACGAGCTTGCAAGCCTCAAATTTGTCATTGTTATACCACAATTGTTGTACCATTGGCGTTCTGTGGCGGCGGAATGATCGCCACCACCCCCTGGGGGTAGCGGCCGACGCATAGCCCTGCAATCATACCTGTTTGCAAATGCAATCGCCGATGCTTCAAGGCGAATGAAATCAGTCGAGCAATAAGTTACCGGGAAGAGGATCACTGGCGAGTCCATCAATATATCAAATCTTGTGAAAGACATCGTATCTGCTTGGGCTGCGACACTGGCAGCACCAGGAAGCGGAGACGCGGCGTCTTCGCCACCCCAAACTGCACTACCAATCACTCCTTCGAAGAAGTAATCCATGACTTCGAACCACAACTGCTGAAGATATACGAAGCGCATGGGGCTAAAACGAGCACGAAGAGAGTAGTCACAACCTTGTATACTCCCCTCCGCCACGTCTATTGAGACACTTTCTTCAACTTCATCCGAGTCCAGCATTTCGTCAACTCTCGTAACGTAGTGTCTGGATCGTGGATTCATAACAATCTCCATTTCGAGCAGGGAGGATGGGCCATCAATCGAGGACGCCTTATCAGTCTGTAGACCAAGGATCTCTCTGTATAGCGTCTTATTGTGCCTGCTATCGGAATCTGTGAAGGTAAGGTTTCCAATAGTGGCCATAGTTTTCGAGCCACCGCCATGACGCGACGCAAATTCGATCGAGGTTCGATCCATTTCAACAGAGATGAGAGCTCTATGACGACTCTCCTTATTGAAGTTCACACGAAGCTTGGAAAGATTGAAGATAGACTCAAACGGCTTTCTCAACACGACTGGTCTCGTCGTAGTTCGGTGAGGGCTCTCCAGATAGCCTCGATTCATCGGGGACATAAGGCCAATAGGGTTTTGTAGTCCAGCTTCCCAGGCTAGTCTGGGATCCCACTCGTGCGCCGCATCCGAAAAGTAAGATACGTGCGACTCGGCAATTTCTGAGATCAGCAAACTTTCATCGTCATCAGAGCTTAGGGATTCAACATCGTAAAAGTTGTCCTCCTCAGCGTCAAAGAAAGCAGTTTCATCGTCATCATCATCGGAGGTGTCTGGGGCTCTTTCTTTGGAGGTTAGCTGAACTGGTACCTTCATTGCCTTCTGCAAAGCCGCCAGAGTCTCTGGGTTCCACTCGACGTAAAGCTCGTGAAATTTGACAGAGAGGGATTCGGAAGATTCAAGCTTCTGTCCAATTGAACCGCCCCAAACCTCGTCCGAAGGCGACTCTTCCTTCAAGGAACGGTATTTGAAGGTGACCAAGTCAGTTGCTGAAAGATTCGTGTCCATGCCTCCTCTATTTCCGTCCGTTCGCCCAGACAAAAGATTCGGTGCAATCGAAGACAAAAGAAGTGAATACTCCCTTCCTGCTCGTTGATACAAATCAATTGCATCAAGCGAGCGAAGCTTTGCGGTGAACGTTGAGCGAGATTCGCCCCCAGAAGACGACTCCACGATAACACCCCCTTCAATCCCCCTTAGAGCCAGGTCAATCAACAGAGTAGTGCCAGACATAGCACCGTCACTCTTTGGCCCACAATCTCTACCATCGACATCATTCTCGACCTTGAAATTCAGCAAAGGTGCTACGAAACGGAACTGGATTCGTCGATCGATACTCTGCGTTGTGAGACGGCGTGGTGAAGGCTCCCCAGTAAGAGGAAGGCTTGAAGTCATCTCATAGATTCCCACGTCGCCAACCATCCGACTTGAACGGGACGCGACTTCTTGAATCTCTCCCTTCCTCTCCACCCACTTGGACTGAAGGCGACGGATAAGACGCACCGCGGAAGAGCTCATGTTAAAGACAAGGCGCGGGAGAGTGGCCAGTATCTCCACACTTTGGTCTTCTTCGCTTCGAATCTGGGTCGAAATGTCGAAATTTAATGAAAAGGGTTCAACGACCTGTTGGACCTCGACCCCGTTTTGGTTCGCCGCAGTGTCGACACTGCGTTGCGGCTCAGAAAGCAAATTACGATAGGCACGAGTGGAAGAGCACTGCACCTGCATATCGGCAATCTCGAGACGCCATTGTTCATGCTGTCCCGAACTGATACCCTCTCCAGTTTCTTTCTTGTCTCTGTTGTGGAATTTCAAGCGTCCAAAGTCAATGATCAGCAAAGGACTGTCACGTCTGCTTTCCTCCGGAATAAGTAAGACGGGCGCACCAACATCAACGTCAACAATAATCCGTTTCTCCTTGTGAGCCAGTGCCTGCAGCAGCCTCTTCTTTTGCCCTTCTCTCCACTCGTGTAGTCTTGAGGCCATGCGATGGTAGTCGTCCGAAAGCTCGAGATTTGCGGTGATCAGAATTCGACTCAGAGCTTCAACAGGCGAGGTGGCGTATACAAAATCCATCGGAAGTACGTGTATTTCCGTTGACGTGGTCGATGCTTCTTCACCAGCGCCTTGTCGATGTGGTGATCGACTCAGTCGCACCCACGCGCTTTGAGAGTACTTGACTCCATCCAGGTGCAACTTCTCGTCATCGCCACAATCTCCACCTGCTCTAGGGCCGATCAGATAAGGAAAGACCGTCCGAGAGCTCGCCACTTTTTGCGTACCCCCAGACGTACAGTCCTTTACGAGAAGAGAACCGATACGACTCGTCAACTCCCATGATCCGTCCCTGTAGAGTAGCTGTTCTTGCTGGAACGCACAAGAGACTCTAACGACAGCCACGGGGCGACGTCTGAATTGGGAATGTCGATCATTGACTTGCAAGGAAAATTCGGGACAAACCAAAGAAGTCTCCCAAGTCACAATGCATTCCTCGTCGTCGCGACTGGACGGAAATACATTGTCGCCTCCAACGTTCTGCATCTCGTTGCTCTCCCTTTCTCTTCCATTCATCAAAGTGGTGTTATCGTCTGGTCCAGAAGATGAAAAAGTATCAAGCGGCACGACCGTCCCGTGTGCTTGCTGCAGCTGATCTCGCGAATCCGGACCCTCCTTGCGAAGTAAAAGAACGGCTTCAAATGCGTACTTCCACCAACTCCTCGGATCCTCCAATGGAGACTTTGTCGGACGCAGCTTGGTCAGTCGTCGAAGTGCGGTTTCTGACACTAAGCCTTGTTGTGCCTGCGTCCAGACACCCAACGATTTGCGGAGATAGCCTAAATCTTCCAGTAGATATCGTGAAATGGTAAAGTGACAAGGCGGCAGCGAAATGTCCATTGTGGACGGTGGAGTTAACTTGGATTGGCCGCCGTTACTCACAGCACTATGAGCGGATGGATTCTTGGTGACGAGAGAAAATTGAATAGACGGAGAAAAGGGATCCAAAAGAAAAGTGTGGCGCGATAGAAAAGCAACAGAATGCGGAAAGTCGGACGATGCCGCCCCATCATTGAGCAACAAAAAGGCCTGATCAATGTACTTGGACTCTTCTGCTTTATCGCCGCCAACCTTTTGCACAGCCGCCATGATACGGCAATCGCTGTCCCAATAGCTGGCCAGTTGTTTCGTCACAACTTGCTTGCGTCGAACGTCAAAAGGCAGCAATGAGTCATCACCAGTAGAAGATGGAGTCAACTGTTGTTTCTTGGCAACACCATTGCTCTCGTCAGTCGTAGCTGTAGTTTTAGTTTTTGCGTCCCCTAGAGCGGAATCGTCACTGGATTGGACCGAAAACTCGCGCAAGGTAATGCCAATCGCAAAGGCCGGACGATAGCGCTCGACACGAGCGTCCCGTGGATCATCGGCAAACGTCCACACAAAACCCATGCTTGTTCCAGGATCTTCGTAGCGGATGTGAATGTTTCGGACCGTGACGGATAGATTGGAAAATATACCCACCAGTCGATCGAGTATCCATTGCCATTTTGAGCCTTCTCTGGAAGATTCCTTCACCTTTTGCAAGAGTGCCGCATCCTCGGCATCCAAAGCAGCCGTATCTTGCGGTGAAGGTTTGTCATTAGCATCGTGTCGCCTGGTCTGCTGTGAACCGCCATTGGATCGTCGCACTTGCTCGTTGTCATCGTCGTCCGAGCCATTTTCGTTGGTCGTTGGCATTCGTCTCTTTCGTCGTCGCGGTGTCACTAATATATTCACGTCCGACAAGACGAGCGAACAAGTCATGTTCTGCAGCTGCTGCTGTTGTTGACCAGCAAAATTGGTTCGAGTACCAGTACCAGTACTGGCCGACGACGATCCCCAGAGAAGCTGCGATCGCACCAGCTTCCACGGAATGCGCACTTCGAGGTTTCCAACGTGACCGTACGCGACTTGCACGGGCGCTTGGCCACTGGCCACCAAGTGGTCCAAAGCATCTTTGCGTAGAAACATATCTTGCAAGACCAATTCGCCGTTCCATGCCGAAATGCGGACCTTGTCGGCATCAAAGCCTTGGATAATGTGGCCCAAATGAGACGTCAAGGCGTCGCTCAAGTAGCGCTCAAACATGCCGCCGTCGCCGCCGATGTCGTCGCTGCCTTACTGTGCTGTGTTAGGAGGCAGCTCGAAAGGCATTGGCTTCAGAGGCACGCGAATGCAGTGATGGCTCCTTCTCTTGTTTTGTAGACACGCACGACAGCGAATGGTTGGTTGGGTATGTACCGTTATGGACACTACTAGCCAGAACCTTCGTTGCAATGAGGACAAAGGACGCGCATCGAGAAGCGTTTTTTTCGTGGAGTGTTTTCGCGCCATTTACTTAGGTCCAAAATATCAAATTGTTTCCGTTGAAGATTTTTGAATACCGCTGACATTTTCTCGGCTACGTTTCTCCACCACTGAACGTTTTGAAAAACTACCTCCCGACCATGCTCGGCCTGCCACAGAACACAACGCCAGATAGAGGCTCATTGACGCAGCCGATACTGGATCAACCGACATACAGCCCCGAAAAGTCATGCGGCGAGAAGAGAGACGGCCCCTTAAATACATTAAAAGACGAACTTTGACTGCTTTGTTGTGTTCGTTTCTTGCCATGATTCTGTCTCTGTCGCACTCCCTGCAACCGACCGCGGCTCTATTACTAGTGCGTCATCAAAGCAGTCGGACCTTGGCAAGCTACGTGCGACGGCCCTTCCTCTCGTCTCCACGATGGGAGCCAGTGGTTGGGAATCTGCCAAATGCAAAGCAACATCAGAGATCACCACGATGGAGAGTCTCCATGTCTTTGTCTTTATCGTCAACCATATCACACGCGGAAGAATTTTCGAATACCACCACAACGAGTACCGAGAGTGTCACTCCACCATTGAGTAGCACCCAACAAGAATCAGCTCATTCCCCAGAGTATATTCAAGAGCTGACCGAATCTTGGAGAGAGCACCCTGACATGAATCCAACTCTAGCGTTTCCATCGTGGGCGGTGCCCGTTGCGGGCAAATCCATCCAAACCATGATCAACGACCCGATGTTGCAACCCTATCTTGCGTCAAGATTCGAAACAGTTCAAAGCATACATCCCCGCTTCAAGCTGGTGCGTGATTACAATGGAGGAGACGACCGTACGAACGACAAGGACAATACGAACGATTCGACGGCCACTCCGACGAGGCAAAAACTCATTCTACTGCACCCCTCGACTCCAGCGGTTTCCAAACTGCCTCGGAACGTCCAAGATATATTGAAGAAATGCCACGCTTCGGACGGTCCCATCCAATCCATGGACTTTTCGTATCAGCAATTCACAGCGGGACATGTTCTCTCGAGACTCTTGCCCGAGACATTGCATCCACCCCCGACGGCCTTTGAAACGATTGGTCACGTGGCTCATTTAAATCTCAAAAGCCATCATTTGCCTTATAAAACGCTCATTGGTCAAGTATTGTTGGAAACACTGCCGTCCATTGAAACTGTCATTCAAAAACTGGGAGAAGTGCACGGTCCGTATCGAACCTACGATTTTGAAGTGTTGGCAGGCAAACCAACAACGGCGGTCGACCTGACCGAGTTTGGCATTCAATTGCAATTTGACATTGCCAAGGTTTACTGGTGTTCTCGACTGTCGGAAGAACGACAACGCCTCATTCGGAGCGAGTTTCGCAAGGAGCAAATTGTCGCGGACGCCTTTTGTGGAATTGGGGCGCTCTGTCTGTTGGCGGCACAACAGCTCAATTGTACCATTTGGGCCAACGATTGGAACCCCACCGCCATTGACTATCTGAAAGAAAATGCCGCTCGCAACAGCTTGTCGGACAAGATGGGTCGTGTCCAGTCTGGCGACGCCTATGACTTTTTGACGGATATTGGTCTGGAGAATGCGCGAGACCGTGTTTCGCGGCTGCCGGACCATGTGGTTCTCAACTTTCCGCTGGAATCGCCAAGCTTTTTGGGAGCCTTGCGATGGTGGCCCGTTCCAAAGATTCGAGCAAAGCGAAAGGTGACAGAGCGCGAGGTTGCTAAAGATCCCGACGCGGGCGCGATTGTTCCCCGGGTGCACGTGTACACGTTTGCCCGCGCCGATCCCGAGACGGATCGTTCTGCGGAAGAAGTGGCTGTGGATCTCGTGGCTTCAAATCTTTTGCCAATGGGCGACGGAGTGAAACGGAGGAGTGAGTTGAACGAAGAGTATGATTGCAGGGTCAAGACACATGCGGTCCGAGATGTGGCACCGGGAAAGCTGGTCATGTGCGTTAGCTTTTCCGCGACACCAAAGCTACTGAGGTACATGCAAGGGGACTTTCGATAGAACTGTAACAACTACTTTTTCTAAACTACAAGTAGTGCGATATTAATGTATGATTATAATGATTAGACTACGGTAGGGAGGAATGATTAGACTACGGTAGGGAGGAGCTACTGTAGCTGGCCATTGGAAACGGCACTGCAAATCTCGCCCGCATTATCGACCGGTCCCCGCTGCAGGTGTGCATGGATTGGGCAACTCGAAGTGGACGCACAAGCAGCAGACCTCCGTGTAGCTAGCTAATAGTCTCCATCATCTTCCCCGTCTGAGAAACCCATCTCTTGGTCATGCTAACGATCTTCAGCTCTAAACTCTACGAAACCAGCCTCGGCACCCTCCCCACCCGACAAATCACTAGTGGTGGGACCTCCTGGAGGCATCAGCTTGGCCTCCAAAACCTGGATCGTTGGGTTGGCCCCCCGTGGCAGGCTTGTGCGGTGACCCATCATGTCCTGCATGGCAATGTGAGAGTCAGCCATGGATTTCTTCAAGTGACCGTAAGCAGACAGTCCGTTACCATCCGTTGTTCCCTTGGAGGCCCCAACCGCCAGCAGATAGTCGACGACCCAAGTTTCATCAATGCTATTTTTGCTGGTTCGTCCAGCAGCGCATAGGGCGGCGCACATCAAAGGGGTGAGATTTTCAAACCCCTTTACATTGATCGATGATGGATAGATCTCCAAGATACTTCTTACAACTTCAAAGACATTGTTGGCACAAGCTGCGTGGAGCGCTTGTGATTTGGCTACCGACCCGCCCAAAGAGACCAATCACAAGATCTCCGAACGAAACCCCAGCAAATCGGGGGCCGACTGCCCGGCAAAGCAATCTTCGGCGCAGATCTCCTTAGTAGCTGCCAAAATATCGGCATTACGCCCCAAGGGGGCTGGAAACTTGACAAGGGGTGCGGTGAAGGCCACCGCAGCAGCTTAAGCGTGCGAGCGCAAGAATCGATCCCAGTGGCCGTACGATGCAACGAGAAATTCTGAATTTCTCTGGCGAGCAAGAGCTGCGTCCTAAAAGAATCCGTTCCTCAAGAACTGATTCGCATCTGCTCGAGCAAAAGCGTCTCTCTTGCGGATTTCCTCCGGATCTTCTGCTGGTTGAGGATTGAGATAAGCAGGAGGCATGTCGTCAATCTTCTTTTGATTAGCGACCCTTTCCTCCGGAGTCATTGCTTCCAATGGACTGAGAATTTAAACTGCGCAAGAGTTCATCCACAATCCGTGGTCCAAGTTTCCCTTGATGACAGGGTGAAAGAGGAATAAGCGGAGAGCGGCAGCTCCCACGTCGGATGCGCCATTTCTCTTGTATTCATCGTCAATATGAAAGGATTCAATGTACACAAAATCGAACTCGGGGTCATCGTACTGGACTAGAGACTGCAACTTTGTCCGCCCGTATTTGGGTTCAAAGAGGGCGACGCCTACCCACTGCATGTCACCGCTATGCCCATCATAGGCCGACATGAAGGCGTGCTTGGGGATTCTCTGTCTGTTGACAACAGTGGCGGCAATGGAACCGATCTTCTTGGCCCGGAAGAGAATGTCTACCGACACTGCAGTGAAGGCATTGTACTCGCCACGCTCATCGGTAGAAGAGGTGAGCCTGATGGAAACGTTACCGGTATTGGTGGAGCTCATTGTCCTGCTATTTCTGGTAGTAACGGTTGATGGTAATGAGTAATGAAGCCAAGGTCCAAGAAGAGGAGGAGGTCGTCGCGTCGGAGGCTTCGCTCCGTCCCGTCCCGCGCGCGTTTTCGAAGTGCAGCATCCGGTCAGCAGACGGACGAACGAATGAGACGGACGACGATGATTCGACGCCAATCGTTATTAGCGAGACTATTCTCTCAGTTAGCCATGTACGCAGCTAGTCTACTACTCTAGCTAGAGATGCATTAGTAAGGGCAGGCATGGAAGCTAATAACTAGTCGTGCAGTCGGTACTCTAGTCTACTATTCCACTGGCGCGGCTCCTGGACTCTCAAAGTTGTGCAGAATCACCGTATTATCAGCACCGTCTGTCACGAGACGCACCCCGTCTGTCCAGAGACTGCCGAGCCACACCTTGTAGCCGACAAACTGGTACAGGCACTTTGCTTCGACAATGTCCCACACGCGAAGCGTTCCATCAAGGCCTCCCGAAATGAGCAAGCCGGGTGCTGGACTGGCCAAGCACTTGAGTGGAGCAAAGTGGCGTGGTCGTAGTTGACGGAGCGGTTTGGTAAAGGGTTTGGACGTGTCCACTTGGTCTGTAGTGGCAATCATTTGGAGTGGCTGTACGTAGAGGCTTCCGTCGTTTCCACCGCAGGCAATCGAATACGCGTCACGGCCAGGGTCAAGGTCCCCTTGGCCATTTGCCATTTTTGCGTGCTGCACAATAACAGCACAGAGAGCGTGTACATTGGACGCTTTCCGTTCCATAGAGTCGAATGGCGGGTAAAAAGAAGCCAAGGAGCGCCCGCCTTCTTCCATCGAAAAGAGTTCAACGCCTCCCGAAGACGTGGCAACAACACCGCAGCCGACTTGCGGACAAAGAGACATGGATACAATAGTCGCGTCGATATTCCATTCCATATCTGGTGCTTTTTTCAGCGCCAATGGGAGATCTCCTTGCAAATTATAGGCTTGAATCCGACCGTCAGCTGTGGCCACCCACAAATAGTCTTCATCCAGTAGCAGGCAAGTGACCAAGACACCCTCCAGAGCCCGCATGGATCCTTGCGATATCAGTGATCCACGTTCTTGCGAGCTAATTATTGGATCAAGGCGCCACAAGTTAACTCCTCCTTTTCGTCCCGCGTGACAAATAAGAGCATTAAAAAAGGCAATCGCAAGGGTACCACCACCGTCGTACGATCCAAAGAGGAGTCGCACTGTTTGCTCCAAATTATCTGGAAATTCTTTATTTCCATCATTTTGCTTTTCTACTCTGTCGTCGTCGTGCTCATTATTCGTACACGCCAATACTTTCCCCGTTTCCAAATTAGCAATGTAAATGTCTTCGGTGGCACTCCCACAGGCGGCAAGCGGGTACGACACGTCCAAGCGTCGGATCCAGGTCGGCAGAGCTGCTCTAATGCCCGAATCGCAATCAGCCGAGCGCCACTTCTGGGTGCGTTTCGCATCCAACGCGGCCAGCTCTTGCTGACGAGCCTTCAAGGAGGTTGCCATCCGTGCGGCATCCGTACTGCTATCGTTATCGTCGTTGTCCGAGTCGCCGGATGCGCGCCTGACAGTATTCGGTCGGCCGCCGGTGGTCGTCCAAGGTGCTCTCGTCGGCGACTCTTGTATCCTTGTAGCAGCGTTCGGTAAGAAGCATGTCGCGATATGGAAACTGCTAAAGAAAAGGAGGATGAACAGTATGGGTAGGCCTCGTCGTTGATGAGGCTTCCTAGCGACGATGGATACGACCGCCATTGTCAAAAAGAGTTTTGGCAATATGTCATCCGATATGTTGTTTGTTCTTTTCTTGCGTTTCTGGATTCATTCGTGTCTGCGTGGTATAGTCAGTCCTGCCTGCTTCCTGCTAGCTAGGGACTGATTTGAAACGTGCGTTCTTCAAGAAGATCAAAGAACAATCGCGAAACGTGCCACTTCGTCTTCGACTCCGGCAGGATCTTCACAACACATCAGAGCACCGTATCAGTAGTATCAAGGTTTTCCTTGGCTTCCATTGCCATCATTCGTAGACGTGGAACACAGGCCCGCCCTTTTTCATTTTGACTCACAATATTTCTTTGACAAGTCAAGAGACAAAGCGCATCTCAATCATCCCATGCGACCAGCACAACACAATTTAATTATGAACGCTCCAACCACCTCAGTTTCCTTTCCGAACCGTCGTTCGACCATTGGCATGGCCGACAACGACAGCACCGTGGCGCTCGCCGTCAAGCTGCGCCGCATGAAGCGCAAGCTCTTTTTGGAATACATTCAGGGCGCTGACTCACCCGTCAGCAGCAGCAGAAACAACAACAACGCAGTAGCAGTGTATACTTCGACTTTCCGCCACTGCATCTCGGACTGTACTGGTAGTAGCGGTCAGTCCTGCTGCTCCGAGCAGTCATGCTCGTCCATGTCATCCTCCTCGACTTCAGGACAGTGAAGGAAGTGAAGCGAGCCGATCAAAAGTCTCGATCAAGACCCAAGTTCCCAGTTTGTATACATGCCCACACTGTGCGGTGATGGTGAAATGATTGCGGCTTTGACCGTTTTGCATACGATACACACCGAGAGCACGATGTACACGAGAGTTAGTTAGTTAGTCAGTCAGTCAGTCAGTCAGTCAGTCAGTGGATCCAGGTAGATGCCGTACAGCAGGAGTGATTGTTTCGAGTGAGTCGTAGACGGAATACCTGTGTCCTCTCAGGTATAGAAAGCAACGAGTTTATTCCGTAGATGTACACAACCAATAGGTTTATAAATATTAGTTTTTGTTTCGTACTTTAGAAAGCAACGAGTTTATTCCGTAGATGTACACAACCATTAGGTTTATAAATATTAGATTTTGTTTCGTACTTTGCACTAGCCTCGTTTACACTACTACTTTAGCGATCACCCATTGTTCCATCCCTCACATTGGACCACCATGGCGTCGCACTATCCAATTGTATTCGAAGCAATCGCAGTGATGCGCGGCACACATTACGCTTCATCAGCTTCCCGGTGCCACGTCTCGGACCTGATCGGATGCGCGTTTGGGCTCTGCGCAATCGTGCAATGGTACTTTGCAACTCTTCTATCCAGTACTCTTATTCGTGTCGAAAGGAATGATGCATCCGGTTGCACCTGACCGAACATCATCGCACCTGGTGCGAGAACTTATCGAGTATGGTATCGTCATGGACGTGTGGCACTCTGGCGGAGACGTGAAAAACATGCCATATTTCCAAGAATGTGTGCTATCACAAGAGGTGTTTTAGCAAGGCTGGTTGTTATTAAGCAACTTAAGATAGTAATATAGGTGTTAGTCTCATAATAGTTTTTTTGCGCCAGGTTCAAGATTTGCGCTCTTGCCCTTTTGCTCGTCAGGACAATCGATGGCATAAGACCCTCAATTGCCCCCCGTCGCTCAACTGCTGTCATGAACCCTGCCCCCGGTGGGAGGACAGAGCCTGGTAGATGCTAACCGCTAGTGAGATGTGATTGGTTGTTGGCTGTTTGGCGGCAGAGCACACACAACCCTATCTCCAAGAGATAGCACAGTCAATCCCGTGGGATTGGCTGAAACCGCAAAGGGGCGGGCGGACGGGAGCTCAAAGGGATGTCTTACGAAGACTAGGTACGAAGTAACAAGTCTAGAAAGACAACACAATGAACTCTCTCTCCATTGTCTCGGTTGCCGCTCCTCTTGGATCCGTGCGTGTGCGGCTCTGAAGACGTACGAGCTCCTAGAGCTTGTATTCTCATTCAAATCGTCTCCTCGTTGAACTCGATCTGCGCCGGACAATCGATGGCCAAGGACTTCAATTGCCTTC
>Ga0307981_1001675_pt1 | contig 19280 bp, 16 predicted proteins | sample OrgLakmetagen987_FD_201849 | JGI IMG/M metagenome (GOLD analysis project Ga0307981, IMG submission 201849) | Saline water microbial communities from Organic Lake, Antarctica - #987 | ecosystem: Environmental > Aquatic > Non-marine Saline and Alkaline > Saline | place: Antarctica: Organic Lake... | reverse complement strand
TATGTACGTCGAGGAATGGCCAACCTAACCAACTCCATTTTCGCGGGCTTCTCGCTTCCGTCAGGCTGCTTTCCGAACATTACCGACCCAATCTCCACGGATCGAATACCTCCTTCGAGGTAAAGGACCAACGATAAGGCCCACGCTGGGTATTCAGATGTTGGAATATGCGGAAGCATGGCAGCGGCGTCAATGAAAATGGCGTGACCGCCTGGGGGGCGCACAATTGGAATGCCGTGTTTCGTGAGGATCTCTCCCAAGTACTCTACCGACCGAATTCGATAGTTTAGATAATCCGCATTCAAAGCTTCTTTGAGTCCAATCGCTATGGCCTCTAAGTCGTATCCCGCAAGTCCTCCATACGTAGGAAATCCTTCAGTGAGAATCAGCTGGTTCTTGCACTCCACGACCCACTCGTCGCTGTTCATCGCTAGAAATCCACCTATGTTTGAGAGACCGTCCTTCTTGGCTGACATGGTGCAGCCATCTCCATAACTGAACATTTCTTGAGCGATTTCAAGAGGAGTCTTGTCGCTGTAGCCGTCTTCGCGCTGCTTGATGAACCAAGCATTCTCGGCATAACGACAGGCGTCGAAAAAAAGAGGAACGTTGTGTTCTTTGCAAATCCTGCTAGCACCACGAACGTTCTGCATACTGACAGGCTGCCCACCTCCAGCGTTGTTGGTGACGGTTAGCATGGCGAATGGCACTTTTCCGGGATTTTCAGTCAATACTTTCTCCAAGGCCACCAAGTCAATGTTGCCCTTGAACGGATGAACCAGATTAGGCTGAAGTCCTTCGGCAACAATGATATCCATTGCAACGCCTTTGCGAGCCTCGATATTGGCACGGGTAGTGTCGAAATGAGTGTTGTTGGGCACAATATCTCCCTCCTTTACTCTCGAACCGAAGAGAATACGTTCCGCAGCCCGTCCCTGATGGGTGGGCATGATATGCTTGAAACCAGTGATTTCCTGCACAACGCCTTCGAACTTGTAGAAGGACGTGGCTCCAGCGTAACTTTCATCTAAAATGTCACGTTCCGGGTATACGAGTGTACGGTAGAGGGTTAGAACAGTCTGGTAGCATCACACGTAAACAAGTAATCGCATGAGCCGAGTCGAAGACTTACCTCCTTGCATCATTCCTGCCCACTGCTTGGAAGACATGGCCCCTGTACCCGAGTCGGTCAGTAGATCGATCAAAACATCCTCAGCTCTGAGCAAAAACAGATTGTTACCAGCATTCTCCAAAGTTGTCACCCTTTCCTCTCGGGTGGTACGTCGGATTAGTTCCACCGACTTGATACGGAAAGGCTCAATGATTGTTTGAAAGGGCATTGCTTACGATCGTTCGAAGTTAAGTCTCAACAATAATATGTGGATTTATGTGCGAAAGGCTATCATGTTTCATGGCAGCCCCTCTGAAATCATCTGATTCTGGTCTTCTATCGATGCGAACAACGAGAACACTCGGGAACACTCAACATGATGTCAACCTTTCGCTTTCATCATCTTGCTTTCCAATTTGAATTGTGGTGAGCTAGCATGACAGCCCTTCAGAGATCTTCTGATGCTGCCTGGTCTTCTATCGATGCGAACAAGAACACCCGGGGAACACACATCATTACACGACACCAACTGTCAACATCGACATACATGGTGTCAACCTCTATCTCGCTTTCGCATTTGCTTAATGGTTTCCAAGTTATATTGGAGTGCTATGATAGTGATTCGTGGCTAGTGATTCGTGAAAGACACGCTATTGCTTCTTACCCGACACGCCTACTTAACGGGATGGGCTTATATGCTCAGTGTTAGGCCTAATCGGAAACAGCATATTGGAATGGACGATGTACTGGAATATGGTTTTCGGCGAAAATGAGCGATTCGAAGACTTATGATCGAAAATAATAATACTAAGTGATGGTTACCGGGTCAGAATTTAGTTCGTAAGCATCTCACTTTTTGCTTTATCAGTAGAGTTTTTACCTGTTTTCAACGTTTCACCGAAAACCGAAAACGAAAACCGAAAACGAAAACGAAACGGTCGGTTGTTGTGGGTCGGGTCTTGTTGACCTTTCTCACAATCTCAACGTCGACGATACTCCGATGTGGATCTTTGTGATCAAGGAATAGCCGTACGGACCAGCGCTGATAATGGAAGACACAGGGGAAGAAAGGCTGAGCGACAAGCGTCCAAGGGTAGCTTTGGAAAGTACTTCGACCAAGATTAAGGAGGAGACGCCGCCAGATTCGAAGCCAACGGCTAAGAAGAAGCGACGGTCTCCTGCTGTACCTTGGAAGAAGCCCAAAGATATGCCTAAAAGACCCTTATCAGCTTATAATTTGTTCTTCAAAGAAGAGAGAGAACGTCTTCTTAGCGCTGGTCCGGAGAGTACATCGGAGGAGGAGGATGCGGGGGCAAAAGACGGCGAAACGGGCGAAACTAACTCTGGGAACCCATCTTGGAAGGGAGGGCGACGACACAAAAAGACATCTGGAATTGGATTTGCAAACTTGACAAAACAAATCGCAATTCGTTGGAAGTCACTCGATCCAAAAGAGAGAGCACCATACGATGGACGAGCTGCAAAAGACAAGCAGCGCTACGACGAACAGGTCGGTGTATGGCGAGCGAAAAGGAAAGAAGCTGCTGCCGCCGAAAAGAAAAAGGTAGCCGATGCAGAAAGAGCGGCCACAGAGGATATAGAGCCTGTTCCTCTAGCTGGATTGTTCGACCTTTCGTACCCTGCTGGATGGTTCGAATCGCAGGAGGAGATATCTCATGTTGATTCCTTTTCCAGTACACCGTCACATGTCAACGTCCCGAAAGACGAGACCCATTCATACGAGCGTCAAACAGAGTATCTCTCAGCTTCAATGCCACGATTATCAGATGCATTATCACCTCCTCAACGCATTCATATGTTTCATAACACTCCTATTGGCCAGCTACGTAGCCGTAGCGCCACATCGCAACAGGAAGACCCTTCAAACAGCTGGAATCCAAATCTCAGGCCCATAACAACAGCGGTCAAAGGCAGCATACTAGCAGCCCCAAGTCCACATCTTTCAGGAAACACATATCTGGACTCTGGACCACTCTTGGACCAATCAAATGCAGCGAATACGCCAGTCGAGTCATTGACCCATCCGTTCGTGCACGAGCAGATTCGGGAAATCCGACCGACCGAGGAGGTTGTATACCAGCCGCCATCCTTGCAGGAAGGTGCCTCGACTGAATCACTCGAAATCCTTCGAGACAGTCTGGACGACGATTCCATCAACTTCATAACTTCACTCCGGTTTCCGTAGTAGTACCAAACTGCTGGAACCGGAGAACACAAAATTCATGTCCCACGGGGAAAATCATAATTCATATCACACAGCAAGATCTGGACACAGTGCAGCTTTGTATCCAAGAAACAATAAGCACAGATCATATTTCATAACAAACTGGGAGTACCGGGAAAAATCATAGTAAGGATAAAACCTAATGTTTACACTCTATACAGGCACTTGCGTATCTTCTACTGGCTTGATGCCCTTATAACGCGAGGGATCAAACGGGGAAAGGTCCACATGTTCTGACTTCCCCTTTGCAACGAGACTAGCCATACTCTCGCCCGACGCAGGTCCCATCAAGATACCCCAACAGGAATGCCCCGAGGCAATGTAGCATTGTCCACCACCAACCGATTCCGTCGGAAGCAGGCCCATGAGTGGCAAATTATCGTCCGTGGTTGGCAAATAGCAAGCCTGCTCCAAAATTGGATCCCTGCTCAACGCTCCCCCACTCTTGCTATTTCCAGATGCATCGCGAACCGACTCTAAAATGGTGGCAATCTTTTCCTTACGAACCTCTTCTTGGCCAGGTTGTTCCGTCACGCGAATAGCAGTGTCTGGGTATCCGGTGCAGTAAGCGGTCGCATCAGGCCTCACGTAGACCTCTGGGTCACCACAACCGCTAAAAAATACACACTGCTCCAACACAGTATCTGTGGGAATCACAGCCGAATGGTACTTGACTCCTTTCATGATATTGCCCGCCCAAGGGCCACACGCAAACAAGATAGCGTCGGCTGCCAAGACGCTGCTGTCGTGTAGCTTGGCACCTACCAGTTTTCCCTTTTCGTCATACACGGCGCCCACAACCTTGCCATGCTTTAGTTGACTCCCCATGCCACCTTGTGCAGCAGGTTTGCTGGCGTGTTCCCATAATGCTTCGCACAGCATCTTGGGGTGGACTTGCGCAATAGTATTTTGATCGCCCAAGGATCGCACACCCAAGACGGCACCAGAGCTGTCTGCTGATTCCGGTTGCGCCCACTCGACACCTTGCAATTTTTTTCCAGCTGGGCGTTGCTGTTGTTGGTTATTGTAAGGATCAACGGATACCGCGGCACACGTGCAGCGTCGGTACTGAATCGCGTCAGCCCCAAAGGTATCGGCCAGTTCTTGGTGCAACTGAAAGGACCGTCGTGCCAAATCTTTGACAGGTGAGTGATCGTTCCAATCAAGAGCCAAGAATCCACCTGCTTTTCCAGAGGCGGCCGGTGCGATGGTGCCGGTGGGGTCTACGAGGGTGCACGCAATGTTGTGCTGTGTCGCCAGATAGTAGGCCGTGGAGATTCCAATCACTCCGGCACCAGCAATCACCACGTGTGCGGGTCGATCATGCTCAGTATCAACAGACATGGATATTTTTTGTTGTCGTCTTTGTTGTACAGCAGCCGGGCCGTAACAGTAAGGGCGCACAAAGGCGTGCGTCTGTTGCAGTAGAGCGGCAAGCAGTAGGAACAGAGTGACAACGAAGTGGACAGTGGTGCGAAAGGGATACCTTGCTTGAATCGTCGCGCTGGATGGCATGGTACGCCTAGCTGGCTGTAGTCTCGTGTGGTATGTTAATGGTATGATTGGAATAACGAGAGAAGAAGACAGCAGTTCAGCAGTTCAGAACGCGCCGCCATCGTCTTCACGTTTGATGTCTTTCCTTCCAAAAGAAGAAATAGTATGTTAGAGATAGGGCTAAACAAAGGGCTAACAAATCAATCCGTTCCATTTGCTCGTTTCTCTCAATGCAGGACCAGGCAGAGGATCGGTACGTAGCAAGTACAGTATTGCAGTCTAGTAGAGTGCATGCTGCGGGTCTACCTATTCATTTTCAAGCGAACTTATTAATACATCTAAAAGAGCGCCGCGATACTATCAAACTACAAACGAACTTAAATCCAAGAGCGCCAATAAATCAGCCAAACTACTCTAGAGTCAGGTCGCTGAGATTGAGTCGTCAGTCCATGGCTGGTATAAGCTCTTCGCATGCCACTTTATGTACGGGCAGCACCACTGCTATTAGAGATCTTGAACATGGCATGAAGAATGAAGATGAAAAAAAACGTGGGTTCGCTCGCATGGCCGATCATCGCAGCCACTACTAGTGCAACCACATGAATGTGCAGTCGCCGCCAGGACTGATTAGCAGCAGAAGCGTTACTAAGTAAAATGCTAAATTCATCTGTTTTCATAACAACACCGGATGTTTTCACAGAAAGAGTAGAATCTAAAGCTACACAGTTTTGTCGAATGCGAGGAGTGTTTCATGCCACCCCTGTTCATGTTTGAGGACGAAGATGGATATGTTCTGATACATCAACTGCAAGCGGCCAGCAGGGATGATTTCCGTTGAGCTGTACCGCAGAGGCTGATGCAGGTCTCCGATAAGAAAGTCTGATCTCACGCGCATTGCGTATTCGTCTTCTAGATTCGGGGCAACGTAGAACACCCGGATCGGTGCACTATCAGCAATGTTCAGGTAGCGCGCACGGAGCATGTAGAGCGCTCGCAGAGTGAAAGGGTGCACCTGTTGCCACGTGACCTGAACCACATCAATGATAGCATTTATCTCACTTTGCGTTAACACGATATCACCGAGTGGGAATTTGGATTCGTAGAGCTCAAAAGCTTGGCATTGGCCCTGAGCTGCTCAAGAACAGAGTACAGCTTGACCACTTCTCGCTTTTGACTACGGAAGGTATACCAATGAAGAGCCTTAGCGTCGACTGGAGCCGAATCGCCGACCTGGTTCGTTTTCCATACAATCTTATTGCCCTCGCTTAGCAACATGCCGACAGACTCCTGTAAGTGCAACCCAGAGCGATCCATCTGCTTCCCATCCATGCGCTCCGTTACAATTTTGATATGTTCCTGTAGGGAGTAATCAGACAACTCGGCGCGGATTCCTTGTTCAACGTACATGCTGGTGAAGTCTAATTCCAATTGTCTAAATCGGTTCGGGCCCACCAAAGGAATGTTACAAAAACTCAAAAGAAACCCGCTCACATTTTCTCCTTTCGAAGTGTAATCGATGTTAGCGCTCCGTGCCGAAGGACTTGTGGATCAGCTGACGCAATTCGCCTTTTCTGTTCAGTCAAAAAGCTGGAAGTGTCGAGACCAAGCACATGACGAACGATACCACCAAATTGAACGAAACTCTGATCCTCTTTCTCCACCGAAAGTTGAATCGCTGGATCAACCAAAGCAACAACGAGGAGTTCGGAAAGACCCAAACAGGGAAACACGAGCTCAGTGCATCGCGTCTTCTTGTACTCACTAACTCGATCTTCGTACGGCGACAGGGTAGCCAATGACCGAATAAGTGTCGCAGCGGGTAACATGTTTTTCTTTGCCAACGGCTCAAATAAATAGAGCACATGGGATGATTCCATTGTATTCAAGATGGCTGTACCGGTCCCTGACGAGAGGGTTAAAACACGAGCGTCTCCAGTCGCCAAGTCAATGAGAAGGTATAATTCACCTGCTTGTCAGATAACGAAAAGATACTCATGGGCTCCAGTTCCATAGTCTAGTAGAAGCTTTCGCAAAACAAAGAGTTGAACCAGTACCAGCATTTCCTTTGATCAAAACGCGACAGTTTGGCGATGCCCAACACGAGAGAAGTTCCTGGTATAAATCATCTTAAAAAGACCGCGTAAACATGATTTTTCCAGGTTTGTCCAGAGAAAGAAAATTCACTCCATCCTGACCAACGTCAACAAAGACAATGGCCGATCCTGGGATCGCAGAACCTGTTTGTGTTTGCTGCGGCCACGAGGCTCGCAAGACTGTCTCGCAGCAGTCTGCACTGCTTTGAATAACGCTGCACTACTCCCCCAACTTCGCCTCCTAATGTAGCAAAATACTGCAAATAAGACACTGCTACGCTCCATCGAGCGTCGAAGGTAGACACATCTGGCACTGCCATGATGAGGGTAAGTCAAGGGTGCAACATCGTTAAATATGGTACAACGGTAATTACTATCACACGCTACACGCTCTCGACCTCTACGATTTTTTATCTCCGCACCGAACGGCCGTCGCGCGATTGCATGGTCAAATCATGCGCGATATAATATCCGGGTTACTGGACCCTTAGTTACACTCTCTGACCTGGGAAAACCCTCCCTCACCCTGTCGTCCCCAGCTGTCCCTCCCTTCTACAGTACCGGTAGCCGATACCCCATATTCGACGCCTCCGAACTACCCAACAAAATTGATCCCGGAGAAAATAAAAGATAGAAGCCTCTAGATAGTTGATCGTAGAGGGTGATGAAAAGTGGTATGGTTCCGATAGCTCTATTTTTGGTCGTGTTGTATCCTATATACCGAAATCGTGTCTGAATGAGACAGGTCGGACCGAGTGAGACAGTTAGTTCGGTTTTTAACTACAGCTGTAGGGAATCCGAGTGGAGTCCCGGGAAAGAGTCACGTTTGTTCCAACGTTGATGAAACGGCTCCACGATATGCAGCAGTCTCATTCGCATTGGACTCGTTGAGTGATGGAGTATCCTTGGTCCAGATCACTCCTTCCTCAACGATTAGTCCCCAAGTAGAATCCTGTAGCCTTGGCTAGAACGGCCACGCAACAGAGATCGTAGATTTGTAATCTAAAGCTCACTTATTTTGTTTACTTCAGTTTTCAATCTACTAGTCCTCCACTTTAGTCTACGATTCATCATGGTCCCGCTCTTCGTATCCCTGGTTGTGTCCAAGGGTCCTCCGAGCTGTCTTACCGACAAGTTGCCGCTCGTGACTATCGAGTCCCAGAGGGGATCGACTGTCATTCCGTCAACAGACCTCCCCTTTCTTGTCTGTCCGCGAAAGAGGTGCAATGGTAGGCCTTTCTACGCAGATGGTTGTATCTAGAATTGTGTAGAAAAAGTAATTTATTGTTAGTACAGAAAACTACAGTTGATGAAATCTCGGTATAAATATTCGTCGCAATGCGTTCAACCAACAACCAACACCCTTCACGACGAAACTCATTCCAGAGGCACCGCACTACATACGACTAGTCTATCCATGATCATAACATTGATTTCTCGTCTTGCCTAGATTGGTTTAGACGTCACTCCCTTGTGATTGTATGTGTAGCCATGCAATATCTGTATGTTGGTTCGTTTTACCCACCCTATCAGGGTCGCGTTTTGGTACGGCGGTTTAGTTTTACACTTGATCGTTTTAATCTGCACACAGGGGCCAACACTCTGTCAGTGTGTCTGTGGCTGTGTCTGTGCAAATGTGTTGAAAAAAGGAAATGATGTCGCTTTTGAGATTCGATCTACAGTACCGGTAGCGAGTAGACGTTCACTTGGTCCATTGTATTGCGTAGCCGGTGGTTTTACTTTGCGACTGTCTTGGAGTTTGGAGGCTGTCCGAGGCTAGTCTACCGGTAGGCTTTGTAAGAATAACAAATTTCTAATACAAACGCTATGCATTCTCTGGAATTTCCGCATCATCAACCTTCGGCACCACGTTTACGGCGCCGTTGACAATCTGTTCAATCAACCGCCTGTCGTAGTAGCGGGCCGACGGATACGCCAACATAAACCCAGCGGCCAAAACAGTGACATAAATGATAGGGGCGATGACACAAAAAAAAAGGGAAACTTCGATATCAGGGAACATCCCAATAGTGAACAAGATCAAAGCAACTGCGGTTATCATGCAGAGAAAGTAAGAGCAGTCTTCGCAGCATACAACATGGAAGAAAAACACTGCTTTGTTGCCCGGCCTTTCTCCCAATGCCATCTTCCATACCCAGGGAATGGATCCTTGTCCACGATCTTCGATTTCTTGAAGTGTTTCTGTCGGGAGTGCGGAACCAGGCTGATCATTCGAAGTGGAATCGACGCGTTGGGCATCAAATCCGGATGTGATCACAAATATCGTCTGATCCCGGCAAAAAGTAGCGACAGCACCGAATAACGGCCGTCGCGCAATTGCATGGTTGGTAACGTAATGCGCGATGTAATATCTTTGACAAAGAAATTGAGCTCCAGAATCGCAAGAATCATCATACTTTCCATCCCCAACCTGCCTTTAGATACGACAACGACCTCCATGATCACATGGCTACCGACTCAAACAGTAACTGGCCCGGCTTTGTACGATGCTCAACTGAAAGCCGACGTCGTCAACTACCAACACAGTTTCTGAAGAGCTAGCCATGAACTTGTTCCAGCCAGAATACCATGGCAACAATTGTCGCCATCATGCTGAATCGATACTTGGTAGGCACCACAGCTCCGCTTCTTGTGCTTTCCATCACTTTCTTGAATCTGCCTCGTGGACGTTCTTGAATCTGCCTCGTGGACGCCAAGAGGTATGCGCCGACTTGACAAGCCGACGCATCCTCGAGTATCGTGTTCGTGACACGGATGCTGGTACCGTTGCGGTTGGCAGGACCTCAAAAAGTCTAGTGTTACCTTTTCTCCAGCTTGGAATGCAGCCAGAGGAGCCAACAAGAGGCAACGCTGGCAACTCGTTTGCCAAGCTGACTTTCTTCTTTACAAATCCGGATGAATTGGATGAGTATGGTGATGGTGATGAGATTTTCAACTATTAGGAGACCCATGTGTAAATATGACTTGACAATCACAAAACTACATAATGCGAGAACGAGAACAAGGAATGGGCATATATGAATCGTCGACAGCCGAATGGGAAGGCCCGAGATAGCAAAAAAGGAACAATTGATGGAGGAACATTCAGCGTCGATCGATACGCTTGGCGGGGGAATAAGGCTAGAGTAGTCTACTTCAGTACAAATACGTCCTTACAGTACTACTAGCCAGGAGCCACTGTATCATTGGAATCAGACTGTTGTTAGACAATTGTAATAACGTGTACGTAGACTCCGATAGCGTGACGGCCGTGGAACTTAGAACCTTTACTGCTTTCGTTGCTGCGCAAATATAGAGGGATGGGTGGTGTGACTGCTGTAGCTCCAGACAACTTGGGAGGATAATGCCGGCGGGATCACCCCATCTGGACCTAGACCTGCTCGACCTGGACGTGGCATACTTTTCTAATCGTTTATATTTTTAATTACGGACCAATGTCGTACCCCAATTTGAATTTTTCTCCCGAGAAAACTCGAAAACGCGCTTGCTTGCCTCTCTCTTGCGGTTGTCGTCATCATCATCATCATCATCAACAGCTTGGTCCTTAGGAACGGCATAGCTTTGACACCAGTATATAAGCACCCAGCGTTCCCCTACCTTTGCCTCGTTGGCTTGATCTGTTAAGCGAAGTACTACTTAGAAAACGAGACCATCCTATCGTAGCATGGCTACTTTAGCAGTGCAAGACGCCGTGCGAGCGTTGCTCGACTTTCGCGAAGACCCCCAAAAGCAGCAGTCTCTCTACGATGACGATACTCCTCGCTCAATCGAATCCAGTCAAGGTCAGCTCTGCGAACGGATCTTGGCAGCCTTGGATGATTGGAAAGTAGCTGCCGGTGATGGTGATACCGACGACGACGAGAGTCCCAACTTTTTGCAGACTCCTACGACTGCCGCCAACAAAACGACAAGAACGATTCGATCTCTCTTGGGTGATGGCAACCTCACTAACGACTTGCCCGAAGTTCTTGTGGCGCTCATGACGCATCGTGTGGATACGGCGCAAGTCATGCCTCTCACGTTTGACGCCAAGGCCAATGAGGACGCCTTGAAGAATACAGCCATGACATTGACACCGGCAGCCATGGCGGCTGCCGAGCTTTACAGCAGCCTGGTCAGTACAGCGGGTGCCTTGGGATCTGGTTTGGTGGAAATGCAAGCTTTGGGAGCCCTGGCGGCCCTTTTGCGGCGTTGGAGAGTCGAGTGCTGTGGCCGCGAAGAAGCGGCTGTGGAAGGAGGTCCAAGCAAGAAGAAAATGAAGAACGCCACGGCGAAGCGGAATCAATCGGCGCGGCGACACATTGTCGCAGACGACGATAGTGAGGATGATGCACAGCCTCTGAAACGTTCTCGATCGAGTCGAAATCGAGCCGTCGCCGTCAAGGAGGACTCAAACGATTCTTCGGACAGTGAAGACGACGAGGACGATTCTGGATATTCGCAACTGGTTGTGGAAGGTGTTGTATCCACCAAGCTGTTACCGGGTCAGCTCTTGATGGCCGGACTTCAAATTGCGCGTCAAGTTTGTGATATTCCTTTGCAGAGAGAGTTTTTGCAGAGCTGGTCTGCCGAGGCGCGAGAAGCTGTCATGGATGCGGTCACGTGTGTCTTGGCCACAGCGGCAGCCTTGCTTGCGGGTCGTTCGACGCACCAAGCACCGCAAGTCCTATCACTGGCGACCGACGTGGTAAAGCAAGCCTCGCAAGCACTACAAGGTTGTATTCTTGAGTCCTCCAAAACGAACGATGATGACGACGATGATGATCATGACGATCAAGGCGCCAACGATAGTGACACTCTCACGAAACGTCACGAGACTGCCGTGGCCATGCTCCGTGGTCTCTTTCCGACTCTATCGACAAAGGAGGTTCTGCCAAAAGGGGAGAGCGGCAAGCAAGCTGCCTATGTGGCAGCGGCCAAGGTTCTAGAGAATTTTATCAAAGAGGTTGCCCAAGATCTAAAGACGAATCGCAACCGATGGCCACGGAGCATGACGACACCAGCGGCTCGTCGAATGTCTGTACCAGCGTCCATCTCTGCCGACGATGATGCGGAGGCCGTGACCCCCAAGTCATCACGACGCAAAAAACGTCAGAGTAGTGGCGGCGCAAATGAACGCACGATTTTCGCGACGCCCGTCACACCCAAGCTCAAAATCCCCAAGACTCCCGGATCTGGGCCAATGGCTGGTTTGACTCCAGTCGCTTACTCGGGACGCCCCCGTCCGGTCTTGAGCGCAATCTTGGGCGTTCTCCAAAAACTGGCGACAACCAAGGGACTCGAGAAAGCCAGTACTCGCAACAACACTGTCGAGACTCTCCATCGCTGTGTTTCGCACCTGCCCCTGTTGGAGAGATCTCATTTCCTCAAGTTCTTGATCCAACTCTGCCATTCCAAGGTTTCGGTTCACCGATTGGTGGGAACGGAGCTTGTTGGATTGGTCTTGTCGGAAGAGTGGTTGTGGAGTGAGCACACGAGAGACTTTTGCCCACCAGAAGCAGAGACTCCAGCGTCACGCCGCAAATCGCTTTCGCCGCTGGTTCAGAAATCATCCGAAGATATGCCAGCGGCACTCTTTGGTGCGCTGCAAGGCCGCCTTTTGGATCGTGTCCCTGCGATCCGTGCTACCACTGCGTTTGCATTCGCAGATGTCTTTAGAAGACTGTTGAAAGCCAACGCTGATGATTTCGCTACGCTTTCTGGAATGGGGCTCGCCGACGCCATTTCTTCTGAGGCTCTTGTGTTGGCCGACTGTCTCCGCAGACGTGCCGCGGCCGACGACAAGGCAACAGTGCGAAGAGCTGCCGTGGGTGCTCTCTCGTCCCTTCTCTCGATTGGCGAGTCTACAGACGACTCACCATTGGGCATTAAGGATGCTGACATAGCAATCATTTGCGAGCTGTGCCAAGACACGTCGATGCTCACACGAAAGGCTTCGGCGGATGCGCTGACAGTGCTGCTGGAGTCTTATGTTTCCATTCCGGGCCACTCAGGTGTTATGGCTGCATCTTTGGAAAAAGCTTGGTGCAGGTCCGTCCTTCCCTTGGGACTCGATTCGGAAACTGGATGCAACTCCAAGGCCGTTGAGCTTGCCGATCGTCTGCTGTTCACGCCCCTTCTCACCTCACTGGATAGCAAGACCACACCAGCCTGTCAGACGGCTTGGAACATCCTCGCCTCTGTCGGCGATGGATCCGGTCAGCAAGGTGCTTCGCGAAGTGAGGCCGAAGCTTTGCGTGCAATTGTGGCCAAAAAGGTCACGTCGACCGATACCCCCAAATCCTTCCTCAAGGACTTGTTAAGGACGATGCATGGTGTAATTGTTCATACACTAGACGATGAGATTGGCGACTTGTTTGCACCGAATGTTGACCGTCAACGCGCCGGTTCCTGGTCTCTGTTTACCGCAACTGTGGAGCATTCGAAGGATATGTCCGAGATTACTCGCATTATCAAGCGCAAGAAGATCGATCTCAGCTTTCTCGGATCGTCATGGGAGGCAATGATCAAGATGTCATTATCTTCCGATTTACCGAAACGCTCAGCCCCATCGCTGCGTGCCTCCATGCGGAAATGCCTCCAGGTACTGTCCAAGCTTTCTTCTTGCACGGATGTTTCCCTTGCCAAGAAGACTGCCAGTAATCTTCAAGGCCTTCTCTCGACCTTCTCACTCCCACCGGATCTTATTGGGTCGGCTACGACTGCACTTACGGCAACCACGATAGCTGCGAACCCGGAATACGACGAGAAAAAGCATAAGGAAGCTTGTGCTGTTTTGATCCGTAATACCTTTCATGACTGTGAAATTGAAATCGCTTCTCATGTCGGGTTGTCCATGACGGACGAGAGTGTGTCACGTCTGCTTCGGGCATTCTTTACAGTTGGAGAGCTCGCTATGGTTGGATTTTCTAGTGACGACGACAAGTCGTCTGGTGGAGGTATGGTGACAGGAAGTGATTCTATTCAAGCCAACGTTCTTCGCGGGCTTTATGAGCGTCCCAATGCCCAGCTTGTTGAGCTGGTGCAGGCGTTTCTACCCAACTTTCTCCCTGGATCGGAGGGTACACTAATCCCTTCCACTCTGCGTGCGCATGCATTCATTACTCTCGGAAAGTTTTGTCTTCGTGACGAAAGACTTGCAAAGAAGTGTCTCAACATTCTCGCCCGGGAACTTCACGTAAACATGAGCGGTGGAAGTCCGACTGTCCAAAGCAACGCGCTCTTGGTGCTCGGCGATCTTTGCGTCAAGTATACGAATATGGTTGATCGTTACCTTCCAGTCATGGCTGCGTGTATGCAATCTGGAATCACCGACATCAACAACAACGTGCTTGGCGTGCCTTTAGCGAATGGATCGGCTCTGGTGCGAAAACATTCCGTTCTGCTGCTCTCTAGTCTGCTCCTTCAGGACTATATCAAGTGGCGTGGTCTCTTATTTCAGCGGTTCCTCGTGGCGTCGGCTGACGAAGACGAAGATGTGAGTCGTCTGGCCGAGCTGGTGCTCTGTGGACCCCTGGTTACCAAGCAGCCCAAGCTTTTCTTCAATCAGTTTGTTGAGTCCATCTTTGTTTTGAATTGCTGCACTGCCCATCCTGTTTACCAAGCAGCCGCATCTCTGGGAGACGGCGGCTCGGGTATCTCGGTCGGATTCGACGGAATCAACCTGAGAGGTGAAGTCGGTCGTGTCCGACGTCTCAAGATGTACCAGATGATGCTTTCCAAGATGACGGACGAAGAGAAGATTGGGGTGACGGCCCGTCTCACCAAGGAAATTCTCGGCGGGGCTCTGGCTGGAGGTTCTGATCTCAATCGAGTATGCACCACTTCACCAGAAGCCGCACCTGAAAGGGAGGCCACCGAAGAATACGAGAGCGCCCTCAACGTCTTGAGTGATGCTTTTACAATCCTCTCCAGCCAGAGTATCCGTGTGGGAAAATCTGTCCGTGAAGCGAACGACATCGAAGACCCCAACATGCCAAACATGTCCCGACGTATCATTGTTGCCAAGGGACAGCTCTTGTCGAAGATTAGCCGAAAGCACCTGATCGAAATCATTCTTCCAATTCTTTGCAGTCTCAAGGCAGTCTTACAGAGGAGCTGTTCCAGTCTGCTCAAGAAGTTGATGTTCTATCTTGTCGATGTCTTTCGAATGTACAAGACCGAGGTGAAGGAGTTCCTTGCGAACGATCTGACTCTTCTGCAAGAGATCGAGTACGACGCCCGTCAGTTCAAAAAGGCGCAGCAGATGGAGACACCTTCGAGAGAACGGAGCTTTGCTTTAACGACGCAGGAGGACGATGAATAAAGACACTACCAGTAGTGGGTATACGATATATAATTTACGTAGAAATCGAATCATTGCATGGATAAGTTGATAACGTACGGAACGAAAGTATGTATTATATTCGCAGCACATTAACGTAAGACGGATGATGACTCTTTCACGAGAGAGTGAATCGCGCCAATCATGACATCCGTGCTAGATCCCACTGGAGCCGTAGTTGTAATGGGAATGTCAATCTTCAAGGTCTCGATCGCATTCGATACAATACCAGGAATATCTTCTACAACATGCCGACCGGGCGAAAGAAAGTACGGGTGGCAGACAATCTCGTCGACCCCAGCCTCCAGCAAGCTCTGGAGACCATCCAGAATAGATGGAGTCGCAATCTCCATGTGAGCCGCTCGCACAACGACATTGGACGAGCCGACACTGTCCTGGTACAGACGTGCCATATTCTGTAGCCGTTCGTTGGACGCGGGGTTCTTCGAGCCGTGATCCATGAGCAAGACACCCACAACCTTTTGTTTGGGAAGAGCGGGGGCGTCTTCGTCACCGATAATGATCGAAGGGACTCCGTTCGTATAGGCATGTGGTGAGATGGTCGGGTCAAAGACTTGTGCTGTATCAACTGCGGGCCGTTCCTCCGCGACAGCGGTGACGGGAGGTTGCGCCGCCGTATCCTTTTCGTATATACCGAACGGATCGAAGCCGGGAGGATCAAATTTTTCTACTTCATTCACAGGCTCGAGCTTTTGCTCTGGGGAGATACCATTGGGATAGGCGTGGGGACTGAGTAGCGGATCAAAGTATTCGAACAGATCCGGTTCTTCACCGTTGTTGCTGCTTTGCTTGAGAAGCAAACTTCCCGCACTTTTGACGTTTGTCGCTCGACGATGTCCAACGGCAAAGCTCGAGCTCGGAACAGCAAGGCTGGCAATCATCAGCGCTGCTAAGGACCGCATGGGCAACTGGAACTGGGATCGGAGATCAGTTGAAAGCGGCCTCGTCCTGGTGGCTTCCATCATGGTCTTCTTTAAATATAGTATGGGGTGTGCTATCGTAGCTTCTGTGTCATCATCGTCGTTCCATCTCTTCTTTCTTCTTTGGAAAAGGCGCGGAATTCAGTATCAGCGCCAGAATCAAAGAGTATGGGTCCTCCCGAGCTGTTTTCCGGGTTTTCTTGATTGACCACCCCTTGACCGACGATTCTGACGCCGGATTCCGTCCTTTCAGCTCGATTTGGAATTATCTTGTCGATCGGAAAGCTTCTGTAGAATATCGCACCTGGTAGCCGTAGGTACTAGTCACAGCCGTACTACCAGCAGTCAAAGCCGTACTACTACTACTAGTGAAACAAACTGAAGTATATTCATCCTTTCTAGGGAGGCTAGCTAATGTTTAGATAGCTTTCGTTGTTTAACATTTAACTTTCGTAGTTTAGATCATTTGTGGACGGAACCTTTGGGGCCTGATTGATGTTTTGCTTCCGTTGATCGGAACTTCTTTCCTGCCGTACCGCGCGAAAAACGCGCCGTAGGACCGAGCGCCTGATCGGCGGGCTGATCGTCTGATCGGCGGGCTGATCAACTGATCGATGCGTAGAAACACCACCGGAGGACCCTCCCAAACCTGATCGGCGGGCTGATCGTCTGATCAGCGGGCTGATCAACTGATCGCTGCGTTGAAACACCACCGGACAAGCCTCCCAAACGTTTCTGACTCTTATTATTATCTCCTATCTCTGTACTGTAGCTCCTCCATTACTACTACTGGACCATAACTACTGTACCGTATGTCAAATGTATTCTAGAGTGTCCTTATGTACAGTAGGCGCAGAGAGCGCTTATCGCTCGAATCGGCACGAATGTTCATGGTCGCTCACTGGTTACCCACAACTGTTCCCGTGATTCTTGGACTCTCCACTTGCCTTTTAGGTTTTCGTGAGGGTCCCTTACCAAGGATCCAATCGGACACTTCGTCGACAAGCGCGTTGAGCTCCTCTTCGTTTCCGAACGATGCGCTGTCAATCCCTCCGACAGCTTGTCGTGCAAATCCTCTTGCCTCTTCTGGCAGTTCTTCCAAACCAAGCTTGAAATAGACGGGAGTGAGATGCGTTCCTGGCAGTCCAGATAGATCCGGTCCAAAGCCTTCGCATGCTTCCTTAAAGTCTTGAGTACTATCCAATGTGTCATCGTCAAAGACAAACAATCGAGTTTTGGATTGACGTTCCTCGTCGTATTTCATTCCAATCAGTCGCTTCATCGCATCCGGGCTTGGTGAAAAATCGAGTCCCATGCTACCCACAAAGGTTTCGGCAAAACTAAAGACTTGGTTCAAGACATCGCTACCACTCGTGCCTCCTGCTTGCGCAAAGGGACCCTCCACCGCAGTCTGAGCTTTGCTTCCTCCACTGTTCTGGCGGATTTGACCGGCAAACTCCCGTGCCATGCGAATCGTATCCGCAAAGCCATAGTTGTTGAAACTAATCAGTCCCACGCCTGCATACTTTTGTTGTGTCGCAGCCATGTGGATGGTTGCCAGCTTGCCACCCAAACTGTGCGTCACGCAATAGACGGGCAAGTTGGTCGGATACAGTCGCGTGGCGTCGTCTTGGCAGTGCTCGACGGCTCGCCGCGACAATTCCCCCGTCTTTTTGGCCAGTGAGAAGTGATCCAAACCGACCGTATATGGAGCCGTAATGACAGCGGCATTCAATCTGCCCGACAGTCGCTCTAAAAACTCCTTGTAGGCTATGTTGGGAAACTGGCCGAGACCGGCGCCACCCACGAAGACAATCATGCACGAGGGAACTGTGTTCTGTGGTGGTTCCAAGAGATAGACAAAATCTTGCGTTGTACCTGGGGGTGGCGTGGGCGTGCCAGTGGCGTCAAAGGGCTTTTCTTCGGACGAGGTCTCGTCGTCCTCAAAGACGATTTTTGTCCATCGGGAACGAGGTTTGGCGGCTTGTTGGATTTTCCATTGTCGATCCAGTTTAGAGAGCATCGAGGTCAATTCTAAAGCGCCACCACTCGACTGGAAGTCTGCATTATCACCATTGTTGTTGTTGGCCAGGAGAGCCGTGACGAGGCGAGCGTGCTTTTGTATCGTGACGGCAGGACGTGACGGCGGTCGCAAGGACCATTCTTGCTGTGAGAAAGCTCCAACGAAACACAGGCAGCAATACAAGATGACGAGGCGTGTACAGCTAGATGTGGATGTCATGGATGATGGAGAGGGCCCTTGCATTCGATGCATCTTTACAGGCAGTCGTATCTTGAAAGAAGTGCAACCCTGGAATATCATCATCGAAGATTTCAACACGTGTCGTTTGACGACGACGAAAGACGATGTTCTTCTTTACAACGGACTACATCAGTCACGGATTATGTGAAAGTTAAAAACTACATAAACGAAACGATATCCAGTCCCGCTTTTGGTCGTCGTGTGGAACTTTGAAAAAAGGTCCAAAAGATTAGCCGTTCTCAACAGCGATCTTGCATGTTGCACATTTTGTGAAGACTCTTAATAAAGACCGACGACTATTGTAACTACCTTGGATATCGGCTCTATTCACAAACGTACACCACGACAACCATGACCATGGACGACAAGGTTGATCGATTTTTATCACGGGATCTGCGAGGACCCGGGCGTCGATCGCGAAGAGGCCGCGGAACTCACCGAGTTTTTGCAAAATCTCAATCCCCCGCCGGACAAGCTGATTTGGATGCGTGCGACCGCCTTTCGCATCGGTTGCGAGTATCTAAGTGACTCCGATTCCGAGTACAATGTGAATCTGTTGCGAATTATCAACTATCTGGTGCATGCCATCGAGTCCATCTGTATGCAGTAAGTTTCTTAGTACCTATATTGGAGTGATGTGTGCGTGCGACGGACTCGCGTAAGGCGCAAGATATGGTGTCAATGGTGTCAAGATAAATGCACTTTTGCTTACCCATCACTCGTTTCCTTTTATTCCGCAGGCCCAAAGAGCTTGCTAAGACTGTACCGTATGATGACGAGACAGTCACA
>Ga0307981_1001673_pt1 | contig 19292 bp, 23 predicted proteins | sample OrgLakmetagen987_FD_201849 | JGI IMG/M metagenome (GOLD analysis project Ga0307981, IMG submission 201849) | Saline water microbial communities from Organic Lake, Antarctica - #987 | ecosystem: Environmental > Aquatic > Non-marine Saline and Alkaline > Saline | place: Antarctica: Organic Lake... | reverse complement strand
CGGTGGACATGGTAATATCTTACTGAAAGTTAAAACCAGACCAGACTTAACAATTACTGATGAAGTTGAAGCCCAAGCTGATATCTATTTCGATTTCAACTTTCCAATTATCACCAATATAGCAAATACAGCATTTACAACTCTTTCTACAAATGGATTTATCCCTGAGCTTAACATCAGCATCTATCCAAATCCTACGTCATCAGTTATTTACATTGAAGCAGAATCAATTATTCAATCTGTAACTGTATATGATATAAAAGGAAGAAAGATTCTTGATAAAGAAAATGCTTCCAACCAAACCAATTTAGATATGTCCGCTTTTAATAATGGAATATATTTTATGCTTATAGAAACAGATAAAGGAACTATAACTAAGAAAATTATGAAGAAATAAGAAGATTTATAGTTCAACACTAAACCCTGCAATTATAAACAAAAATTGCAGGGTTTTTTATTTAATCTACTAAACCAGATTATTGAAATCTTGTTGTTGAATTAAAACAAATTGAATAGATTCTATAGCTTTAACCTTGGATATACAGAAGCAGGAGTAAATCTTTTCTTGAGAATCTTTAAGCTACATTCTTTAAAAGATCAAAGCAAGGACATTTTTTGCAACGTTTAGATTCCGACTTTTTATATTTATCACAACACTTACTTTTTACTTTTACAACAGAATTTGAGTCTTTATCAGAAAACTTTTTCAATTCCTTTTTTTTAAGCTTCTTTTTTTTCTTTTTGTCTTTGCTCATAAGTATGGTTTAGCTTGCGATGCAAATATAAGTATTTTTAATAAATCTAAATAAGGTTAAGTGATTATTCGTTTATATTACCTACCGCAGAGTTCATATTGAGTTGTTGAATATCCCTATCAAAGAGATATAATCCTCCTTTATCATCTCCAATCATGTTTATTTTATCTAAAATATTTCTAGCGGTTGCCTCTTCTTCAATTTGCTCTGCTACGTACCATTGTAAAAAGTTATGGGTTGCATAATCTCTTTCTTGCAATGCGATATGCACTAATTCATTAATGCTTTGTGAAACAAACACCTCATGATTAAAGAGTTTTTCAAACATTTCTTTAAAGGAATTAAAAGTGACATTGGGAGCATTTAATTCAGAAATGTGTGCGTGACCACCACGTTCATTTACAAATTTAATGAGTTTAAGCATGTGCTCACGTTCCTCGTTAGATTGATCATACATAAAATTTGAAATTCCTTCCAGACCTTTAACCTCGGCCCAAACAGCCATAGCAAGATAAACTTGAGCTGATTCCGCTTCAATTTTTATTTGTTTGTTTAACGAAGATTCTATTATTTTTGACAACATATTTTCTTTGATTTTAAAATGACTCAATTCTATTTTGAATGCTTTATTCTATTTACATAATCTCCTTTACTTGAAAGAAAGAAGGGGTTTATTTAGGAATTTTCTAGTAGCGTTTTCTACTTATACTTGAAGACATTCTAAACATTGCAAGCTGAAGATCAAAATTACGAAAAATTTATTTTACTAAAATTGGGATATATCGGTAAATCTGACTTACAAAGCAGCAAAATCTGGTTTAAATTAGTTTACTTATTTGCAGATTTATCTGTCAAACGCTGAACAATTTCTTTTAAACTCAACTCAATCTGCTCACCTGATTTCATATTTTTCAAGGTATAAACTTCTTTATGCATTTCAGCTTCACCAGCTAAAATCACATAAGGAATATTGCGCTTATTGGCAAAATTCATTTGCTTTTTCATCTTAACTGAATCTGGATAAATGTCAACAGAAAAACCTTGTTTACGCAACTGGCTAACTGCTTTTAAAGCATATAAAGCTTCTTTATCACCAAAATTGATAAATAGAATCTGAGTGTTTTCAGCAATGGTTTCTGGAAACAAATTCAATTCTTCTAAGACCAAATAAATTCGATCTAATCCAAATGAAATACCAACACCAGACATGTTTTTTAAACCAAATATTCCAGTTAAATCATCATATCTACCTCCTCCACCAATGGAACCCATTTTTACGCCTTCTGGTGCAGCAACTTCAAAAATACAACCGGTATAATAGTTTAATCCTCTTGCCAAGGTAATATCTAATGCTAGATTTGCTGTTTGCAATGGCATCTCTTTAATGCAATTGCTAATGAATTGCAACTCCTCAATTCCTTGTAATCCAACTGATGAGTCGGAAAGTAAATCAGATAAATCCATTAATTGGTGGTCAAAATCTCCAGAAAATTCGAAAACAGGTGCTAATTTTGATATGGCTTCTTGGCCAATCCCCTTTTCTAACATTTCCTTTTCAACACCAACTCTTCCTATTTTGTCTAGTTTATCTAAGGCAACCGTAAAGTCAATCAATTTATCAGTTTCACCAATCACTTCTGCTAAACCTGATAGTACTTTTCGGTTATTGATTTTTATACTTACGCCTTCTAATTTCAAACTAGAAAAAACCGCATCATACAATTGAATGAACTCCACTTCTTGCCACAGACTTTCGCTTCCTATAACATCCGCATCACATTGAGTAAACTCTCGGAAACGACCTTTTTGTGGCCGGTCTGCACGATATACATTTTGGATTTGATAGCGTTTAAACGGAAATTCAATTTCATTTTGATGCTGAACTACATACCTTGCAAAAGGAACAGTAAGGTCGTAACGAAGTGCCTTTTCAGTGATTTGTAGCGCAAGTGAATTGGAATCTTTTTTTTGAAAGACCTCATCCTTTACTTTAGATAAATAATCACCAGAATTTAATATTTTGAAAATTAAACGATCTCCTTCATCTCCATATTTACCCAATAAAGTCGAATTATTTTCAAAACTAGGTGTTTCAATTGGCTGAAATCCAAAATTAGAAAAATGATGACTTATTTGCTGAATAATGTAGTTTCGTTTTGCTACTTCCTCAGGTGAAAAATCTCTTGTTCCTTTAGGTAATCCGGGTTTTTGCGCCATGGTAAGAAAATAATTTTGTATGTGCGAATATAATTAAAGCCTCCTAAGAAAACACGATAAAATTAGAACTGCTTTACAATATCATGTTGATAAGTTATGCATGAACTAGCCTTTCAAAATACAAATACAATTCGCCTTTGGTGATTCTGGCTCCTTGTTTTATCAAAGCAAAAATATCTTTATTTCTGTCTTCATTGATTGGCTTTTCTGAAGTATATAAATCCACATCATCATTCATTAAATTTTGTTTCAGCCAATCATAACCTTCTGAAGTTTGAAGGTCTACCGCTGGGTTATTTAATTTTACACCAATTAAATGGATTGCATGGTCATCAAAATAAAACAGGAAGATTTGTTGAGGTGAAAAGTGTTCAATAAATTCAACTTTATTCAAAACACCTTCCCAAACCAAATCACTAAACAAGTCTAATTCCTCTTCAGCTACTTTGGGTTTTTCCTGTTTAATTTTTGTCCACTCCGCATTATCGATTTGTTGAGTGGCTAAAAATTTAGCAAATTCTTCATGCAATTCTTCCAATTGCTCACGGGTTAAGCGTTCGTACTTCATACTTTAATTTTTTAGGAATAAAAAAGCCTACCCGAAATGAGTAGGCTAAATTTTAAATCTATTTTGATTAAGCTTCTGCAATTACATCAAAAGTGAAATCTTTTATCACTTCTCTGTGAAAACGAAGTTTAGCTTCGTACTGTCCTAAACGCTTGATGTTACCTCCAAAAATACTGATGTATTTTTTATCGATATTTACTTCTTGTTTAGCCAATGCATTGCTTAAATCTCCAGCAGTTACACTTCCAAATAATTTATCGTCACCACCTGCTTTAGCAGTCATTTTAAATTCTAGGATTTCATCTAATTTTGCAGCTTCTTTCTTCGCTTCTTCAACAACTTTTTGCTCTTTATAAGCACGTTGTTTTAGGTTTTCTGCTAATACTTTTCTTGCTGAAGGAGTTGCTAATACCGCTAATTTTTGCGGAATTAAAAAATTACGACCGTAACCGTTTTTTACATCTACAACATCATCGGCAAATCCTAATTTATCTACGTCTTGTTTTAATATAACTTCCATGATTATTTGCCTTTTATTTTAATAAATCGCCTACATATGGCATTAATGCTAAGTGACGTGCTCTTTTTACAGCAACTGATACTTTTCTTTGGTATTTCAATGAAGTACCAGTAAGTCTTCTTGGAAGAATTTTACCTTGTTCATTTACAAATTCCATTAAGAAATCAGGATTTTTGTAATCTATATACTTGATGCCTGCACGTTTAAAACGACAAAAACGTTTTTTAGCTTTCGTTTCTATGTCTAGGGGCGTTAAATAACGAATTTGCCCGTCGTTTTTCTCTTTTGATTGTTCTTCAATTGTTGCCATAACTACTTGGTGCTTTGTTTAATTCGTTTAACTCTTTCTATAGCCCAGTCTGCAGCATGTTTGTCTAACTTAACCGTTAGGTAACGCATAACGCGCTCTTCTCTGCGGAACATAACTTCAAGCGGATCAATTGCTTCTCCATCTACTTGATACTCGAATAAATGGTAAAAACCACTCTTTTTGTGTTGGATTGGGTAGGCTAATTTTTTTAAGCCCCAATCTTCTTTGTTCTCCATCTTGGCTCCTTTCGAGGTAAGAAAGTCTTCGAATTTCTTCACTGTTTCCTTTATCTGGTCTTCAGATAAAACGGGATTCAAGATGAAAACAGTTTCATAATGATTCATAATTCTTCTTTTAATTTAATGAAGTGCAAAATTACAATATTATTCTGATATACAAAAACCAATTTTAAAACTAAATAAAACCCATAAAAAACAGGTTTTCAGCTTAGCAGACCTTTCAATGATTAGTAAAAAAGAATGCGAATGATTCATTTTAAATGCCATTGTAACAATTCAAAATTCATCATTAAGAATTTAAAATTAATTAGACTTAGTTTCAGCAAGCACTGTTTACAAAAACTCAGTTGTCACTATAACCTACGAGCAAAATCAATTATACAAACTTCAAATTAAGAAACCCATTTTTTTACCTCGTTAAAATCAAGCCCACCATAGTTTCCACTACTCATAAGCAGTAAAACATCGTTATTAAAATGTTTTGCTTTTAAAAAATCCTGAAATGCTACTGCATTTGTAAACACCTTTAAATCATTTCTTCCAAAAGCTTCAAAGATTTGCTGTTCATCAATTTCTTCTAGTTGTTTAATTTGAACTGCTTTTGGAGAGTAAAACACAATTGCTTCATCTGCTTTATCTAGCGCGGCCTTGTATTCTGCTAAAAATTCTGCATTCAAACTACTATAAGTATGCAGCTCCAAACAAGCTATCAGGTTTCGGTTGGCGTATTGTGCTTTTACAGCTTGGGTTGTTGCTTGTACCTTAGAAGGGCTGTGGGCGTAATCCTTATACACAAATGCTTTGGGAGTTGCAGTTATTTTTTCTAAGCGTTTTGAAGCACCCTTAAAACTAGCAATAGCTTCGTAAAAATCTTCTTCGTCTACTCCCATGTGTTGACAAATCCATTTGGCTCCAGCTAAATTTTGTAAATTATGTTTTCCGAAAACCTCCAATGGCATAGGACCTTCGGGGGTTTCTAAAAAAGTTACTCCATCCTCTATGCTAAAATCAGGAGTTTTATAAGCATGCTTTCTAGTGGGTTTAGTAGCTTCTAGGGCAATTTTTTTCAATTCAGCATCTTCTTCATTGTAGACTAAGGTACTTCCATTAGACATGGTGTCTACAAAAATTTGAAATTGCTCTGTGTAATTTTGGAAAGTAGGAAAGACGTTTATATGATCCCAAGCAATTCCGCTAAGCAAAGCAATATTGGGCTGATACCAATGAAATTTAGGTCTTCTGTCTATGGGTGAAGACAAATATTCGTCCCCTTCTAACAGTATAAAATCATTTTCTTTGGTAAGATGAACCATGGTGTCAAAGCCTTCTAATTGAGCACCTACCATAAAATCTACTTCGCGTTCATGGTAATGTAAGACGTGTAAAATCATAGATGTAATGGTTGTTTTTCCATGCGAACCTCCAATAACAACTCGGGTCTTGTATTTAGATTGTTCGTAAATAAATTCTGGATAAGAATATATTTGAACTCCAATTTCCTGTGCTTTGAGCAGTTCTGGATTATCTGCTTTGGCGTGCATTCCTAGAATTACAGCATCTAAATCTGTTGTTATTTTAGAGGGAAACCAACCCATTTCGGCAGGTAAAATACCGTGCTTTAATAACCTGGTTTTAGAAGGTTCGAAAATCTCGTCATCGCTTCCTGAAATTTGATATCCTTTATGATGAAGCGCTAAAGCTAGATTATGCATTGCACTACCACCAATTGCAATAAAATGAATGTTCATGAATTCTGTTTTGAAAATTCAAATATACTGAGATAATCAAGGAAAGTAAAAACTTAGCTGAAAATCATGCAGAATAAAATTAACCAGGTTTCATACATTGATATTAATTGTTGCCAACATAACCAACAAACTGATTGAAGTTCTAATCAGAATAAGAAAAAATTGCAAAAATCAGATGTTGTACATATATTTGTACTTTATTATATACAATATTATGCAAACTACAACTGTTTCTGATTTTAGAAAAGACATGAAGTCTTACTTAGACCGAGTAATAAAGAACTTTGAAACTTTGATAATTAATCGAGGTAAAGATTCTGGAATTGTAGTTATGTCTCTGCAAGAATACAATTCTTTGATGGCCACAAATCACGAATTAACTTCTAGAAAGAATGAATTAAGACTAGATTCTGCAATTGACAAGCTTAAAAACGGGAAGACTACCACCAAAGACTTAATCGAAAATTAATGAAGTATGTATTTGTGGACGAATCATGGGAGGATTATTTGTATTGGCAAAAAACGGATAAGAAAAAGCTCAAGAAAATTAATGAACTTCTGAAAGATATCTCTCGTAATCCCTTTGGAGGAATTGGAAAACCTGAACCTTTAAAGCATAAATATGCTGGATTTTGGTCAAGGCGAATTGATAGCGAACATAGACTCATTTACCAATACAAAGAAGGAGAAGTATTGATAGCGAAATGCAGATTTCATTACGACTGAAAAAGTACGGCTCACATTAAAGGGCATAAACAATAGCGATTTTTGAAAGAAAGGTTTCTTTAAATAAAATCAACAGATTATTTAGCAAGCGTTTTTTCTTTTTCAGCCTTTTGAATATCTTCTGCCGAAGGCGGATACTTACTAAGTGCCTCTGTTACAAATTTCTGATACAATTCAATTCTTTTTTCTTTTGAAATGTACTCGTAGACTTTTCTTTCCACTACAGCTTGCCAAAATAGTTCACTTGTAAGTGCATCTGTAAAACTAATGGTCATTACCATGTAAGGAGAACTATAACTATAAGATGTATTTCCCGTGGAAGAGATAAAAGAATCTTCCAATTTTATAAATTCAACGTAAAAATCAATACTGAATTTTGAAATCACCTGACTTTCCAACCCCTTAGCCTGCAAATCCTTTTCAATAAACCCCATAATAGTATCCTCTTCAACTATACTTAAATCAGTTTCAGGGGCATAAAAATTGTAGGTAGTATATTCATCAAAGTTTGTTTTGTGATCAAAATCTACATAAGCAACAGGGGTTGCACATGAAAATAAAAGGGAAATTAAAGCTAATAAAAATAGAGGTTTATAATATTTCAATGGATTTCGTTTTGCATTTAACGTAATAAAAATACAATTATTCTAATCTGTTTTTAAAGCTTTAAACTAAAATTATGAAAATAAAATTATTTATTCAAATTTGCCCAAAGTAAATCTTTTAATTCTGCTAGACCTTGTTGTGCAACAGAGGAGATAAAGACATATTTAATTTGTTTGAAGGTCTCTTTCAATTCTGCGTTGAGTTCGGTTTTTAATTCTTCATCCAGTAAATCTGATTTAGATATGGCAATCAAACGGTCCTTGTCTAATAATTCTGGATTATATCTTCGCAATTCATCTAGTAAAATATCGTACTCTTCTCTTAAATCTTTTGCATCTGCTGGAATCAAAAACAATAAGGTAGAATTCCGCTCAATGTGTCTCAAAAATCGATGTCCTAAACCACGACCTTCTGCTGCTCCTTCTATAATACCAGGTATATCTGCTACTACAAAGGTTTTCATGTCCCTGTATTCTACAATCCCCAAATTTGGTTTTAAGGTTGTAAATTCATAATCTGCAATTTTTGGTTTTGCAGCCGTTATAACAGATAACAATGTAGACTTCCCAGCATTAGGGAAACCTACTAAACCTACATCTGCTAAAATTTTAAGTTCTAAAGTAACATCCATTTCTTGGCCTTCAATCCCAGGTTGAGCGTAGCGTGGAGTTTGGTTGGTAGCCGACTTAAAATGCGCATTTCCCTTGCCTCCTTTTCCTCCTTGAGCAGCGATAAATTCTTCACCATCATGAGTAATTTCTTTTAAAATCGCGTTGGTCTTGGTATCGCGAATTACCGTACCTAAAGGAACTTCAATATATTGGTCTTGACCATCTGCGCCTGTGCTGGTTTGCTTTCCACCTGCCCCACCGTGAGTTGCTTTGATGTGGCGTTTAAATTTAAGATGAAAAAGTGTCCATAGATTTTTATTACCAGTCATAATGATATGACCACCACGACCACCATCGCCACCATCTGGACCGCCTTTGGGAATGTACTTCTCTCTTCTTAAATGCGTTGAACCTTTGCCTCCGTCGCCAGATTTTAGGTGAATTTTTATGTAATCTACAAAATTGCCTTCGGTCATTATTTTTTATAGTTTGTTCATTACTTCACTTATTCGAGAAGTAATTTCTTGTACGCTTCCAACACCATCAATTCCATAGAATTTATCTTGAGCTTGAAAGTAATTTTTTAAGATAGCGGTTTCATTGTAATATACTTTTATTCTATTGCGAATCACATCTTCGTCCGCATCATCTGCTCTTCCAGAGGTTTTGCCACGTTCTAACAAGCGTTGAACCAACACCTCATCATCTACTTCCAACGCAATCATAGCGTTAACCTGGGTTTCTTTTTCTTGCATCAAAGAATCTAATGCTTTGGCTTGTGCTTCAGTTCTTGGAAAACCATCAAATATAAATCCGTTTGCATCTGCCAAGTGTTTATCTACTTCTTTAGCAAGCATATCTATGGTAACTTCATCTGGAACTAAAGCGCCTTGGTCTATATAAGACTTTGCCTTTTTACCCAAATCAGTTTCATTTTTAATATTATATCTAAACACATCTCCAGTAGAAATGTGAATTAAGTTGTATTTGTCTTTAATGATGTCTGCTTGGGTTCCCTTTCCGGCTCCTGGTGGGCCAAATAAAACAATATTTGTCATTTTTATACTTCTTTTAATTGATATATCTCTGGTAAATTTCTTCCTAGTCCCTCATAATCTAAACCATAACCTACAATAAATTTGTTGGGAATAGCCATACCAACATAATTGATTTCAATGTCCTTATTATACACCTCTGGCTTTAAAAACAAACTGCAATAAGCAAGCGACTTTACATTTTTCGCGTGTAGTAACTCATCCAATTTCACCAAAGTATTTCCTGTATCAACAATATCTTCAACTACAATCACATGTCTGTTGGTTACATCTGGAAAATCCAATTGAATTTTTACTTCTCCTGTTGAAGTTGTTCCTGTATACGACTTCATTTTAACAAATTCCACTTCACAATCTGCATTGAAATGCTGAAGCAAATCTGATAAAAACATGAAAGCTCCATTTAACACACCAATAAAAATAGGATTTTTGTCCTGATAATCGGCTACTAAATTAAGTGCTAAATCTTCAACCGTTTGTTGAATCTCTTCTGAAGAAAGATAAGCTTGGAATTGTAAATCGTGTAACTGAATCATTTGAAAATAAGTGCAAAGATAGGCAAATCAACTCATTTTTAGCCTTTATGGAATTGTATTTTTCAACTTAGTTGTTGCAATTTGAAGAAGAAAGCATGTCGTTTACTCAAGCCTTTTTCAATAGAAAAATGAAAATTAAAGCTGATGTGCAAGGCTAGTTGAATAAACTCGTTAACTTTGCTTTTGTAAAAAATGAAGATTAATATGAAAGCATATGTATTTCCTGGGCAAGGTGCTCAATATTCCGGAATGGGTTTAGATTTATTCGAAAAATCTCATCAAGCCCAAGAGTTATTTGAAACTGCCAATTCTATTTTGGGCTTTAGCATTACAGACATCATGTTTGAGGGTAGCGCTGAAGATTTAAAGCAAACCAAAGTTACCCAACCCGCTATTTTTCTACATTCGGTTATTTTGAGTATGGTGTTAGGAAAAGATTTTCAGCCTGATATGGTGGCAGGACATTCTTTAGGAGAATTTTCCGCCTTAGTAGCCAACCAAAGTTTAGCTTTTGAAGATGGCTTAAAATTGGTATACAAACGAGCTTTAGCCATGCAGAAAGCTTGTGAAGCAAAACCGTCTACCATGGCAGCCGTTTTAGGACTAGAGGATGAAATTATTGAGCAAGTATGCACACAAGTGGAAGGAATAGTAGTTCCTGCAAACTACAATTGCCCCGGTCAAATCGTGATTTCTGGTGAAGTGAGTGCAGTTGAAAAAGCCTGTGAATTACTAAAAGAAAAAGGTGCTAGACGAGCGCTGATTCTGCCTGTTGGTGGTGCATTTCATTCGCCATTGATGCAGCCTGCTAGAGAAGAATTAGCTGAAGCAATTGCTACCACTACTTTCAAAAAAGGCATCTGCCCTATTTATCAAAATGTAACAACTACTGCCGTTGTTGATCCAGCAGCAATTCAAAAGAACTTGATTGAACAACTTACTGCTCCCGTAAAATGGACGCAGACCATGCAGCAAATGCTTGCCGATGGAATGACAGAATACATAGAAGTTGGTCCAGGAAAAGTGTTGCAAGGTCTATTGAAAAAAGTAGATAGAAATGTAGCAACACGAAGTGCAGAAATCTAATTGGGTAAGTGTTTTCAAAAAACTTAGCTGAACGATTACTAACAAAACTGTTAAGCAATTTTGTATTGATTCCTATTTCAATAAATTGCAATCAAAAACACTATGACAGACAGTTTTAATTGGAATACACTGAGCGAAGAAATTGAAAAAGACATTACTGAAAATGGAGTACCACGAGGTGAATTTGTAGTTTCAGCCATGACAAAAGCAGTTGCCAATTCTATTCAAATTTATTTAGCTGACAAAGAACATCAAGAATTACCGGCTTTAGATATCGGAACAGGTACGGGTTACCATACAGCTTTATTACTAGCCAAAAAGCAACCAAAAGTTATTTCAGTAGATATTAATCCCACTGCCATTCAATATGCAAGACAGCGAATTAATGCCTTCTTTCCTCGGCTAAAACAACTGAATGAAGGCGAATTTAATACCTACTTAAATAAAGTAGAAGACGTTGAACAATCCGTCAATTTCTATAATTATTCGTTAGACGACTTGATTAAAAACAAAGAAAATAAATACGGCTTAGTAAGCTTTAATCCTCCAATTTTATATCCCTTTTTCGATACAGAATTTGATAAACCTGCAACACATGGGGTATATTATGAAAATAAAGATGTAAAGCGTAAAGAAAACGATTTGGTTTACAGACTATACAAATATATTGCGCAACAAAACCTGAAAAAAGGCTCCCATATCTTGTGTATTTGGGCAAACTTAAACCGACATTATGTTGAAGTAAAACCTTTTGAAAATGAAAACCCTACTTATGTTCATCCAACGAAGATTTTAGAAAATTGGTTTGATTTTAAATTTGAAAATGAAGCTGAATCTTTTAATGATTTTTATTGCCATAAGACCATTTTAGGCCCTGGATTTTTCAATCAAAGTGAAACAGGAAAATTATATAATAATAACATCCGATATGGTATTGAACATGATTATTATTCCAAATTACTAATTCCGAGCGAAGGAGAAAATCTTGCTGGTACCCACTTTCATTTTGGTGTATTACATTTAGAAAAAACTTCTGATACGGAAAATACATTCAAAATTATCAACGGAAGTTCTAAAGCTTAATGAAAACGAATGCGGCAATTCAAGAATAAATATTTCGATTTTTCTCTGCCTGTTTTCATTCCATCAGCACTTATTGCTATTTTGTTTGTCGTTGGAACAATAATTTTCGACCAACAAGCAGAAGCAGGTTTCTCGAACTTCCAAAGTTTTATGTCGATGAATTTTGGTTGGTTCATCAATATATCTATAAATTATTTTTTGCTATTTGTCATATTCTTAGCCTTCAGCAAGTTTGGAAAAATCAGAATTGGGGGTGCTAATGCTAAACCTGATTTTAGAAAATTTTCTTGGGTTGCTATGCTATTTTCTGCAGGTATGGGCATTGGCTTGGTCTATTTTAGCGTTGCAGAACCTATGTTGCATTTTAGCCATCCTATCGAAGCAGATCTTTCTGAAATTGATAATGCAAGATTAGCCATGAAACATACCTTTTTTCATTATGGTTTTCATGTGTGGGGAATTTATGCACTTCTAGGAATTGCACTAGCTTATTTCACATTTAATAGAAATAAGCCTTTATCAATTCAGTCTACGCTGCGCCCATTATTGGGAAAACACCTTGACAATGGGCTCGGCAGTGCGATAGATGTAATTGCAGTTTTAGCTACTTTATTTGGATTAGCAACTTCACTTGGATTTGGGGCAATACAATTTAGCACAGGAGTTTCAGAAATGACCAATATTTCTAATAGTATTGACTTGCAAGTAATCTCAATTATTGGAATCACTTTGATTGCGACAGTTTCTGTTTTATCAGGATTGCAAAAGGGCTTAAAGTATTTAAGTAATCTAAATATTATTATCGCTTTAGTATTGTTTCTATTTATAGTACTAATTGGTTCTACTGCATATCTGCTAGATGGTTATGTTGAAAATTTGGGGCGCTATTTAACCGATTTTTTTGCCTTAAGCACAAACCGAAATCAATTGAATGAAGAAGGACAATGGTTTAAAGACTGGTCTATGTTCTACTGGGTTTGGTGGATTTCTTGGTCACCTTTTGTTGGAACTTTTATAGCCCGAATTTCTAAAGGGAGAACCATCAAAGAAATTGCTTTGTTTGGAGTTTTAATCCCCGCTTTATTTTCATTTTTATGGATGTCTGTATTAGGTGGTACTGCTTTGGAAATGCAAATTGACGGGACAATTGACCTAGCTCAAGTAGTAGCTGAAGATAGCTCCTTAGCCTTGTTTAAAATGTTAGAAAATCTTCCATATTATGAAATTACAGCATCCTTAAGTATATTTTTGGTCGCTACCTTTTTCATAACTTCTTCAGACAGCGGCTCTTTAGTAGTAGACCTTATGACTTCTGGCGGTAAAATCGATGCACCTCAAGGACAAAAAGTATTCTGGGCTTGTATGGAAGGTGCAATAGCTATTGCTTTGCTAATTGGCGGCGGACTTACTGCTTTACAATCGGCTTCCATTTCTACAGGTTTCCCATTTGCTGTGATTTTGATTTTAGTGAGTATTTCTTTGCTGAAAGCATTACGAAAAGATGAACAATTAGAGAAAGAAAATTGAATTTTGAAAGTTAATTTGAATAGCTTTGAAATGAAATTCAAATTAAATCTGTTAGGTTATTTACGTGATTCACCAAGTGAAGTTTTTTCAATTATCTTGCACAAAGAAATAGCATTTGCAAAAGTTGATAGCTAGCTAATGTTACGACCTTACTAACAATGATATGCTGGCAAGCCTTTAAAAATATCCACTTTTCAGCCTATTGATGAGTAGGAAACTTAAATATGTACTAAATAGAAACAAGAACTTTGCATAAAGCACTCGATGGAAAAGAATAAAAATACTTCAAAAGCTCAATTTGACGTTCTCATTATTGGTGGTGGTGCAGCAGGCTTTTTTACTGCTATAAATTGCGCGCAGCAAAATCCCAAACTCAAAATTGCAATTTTGGAGAAATCTAAAAACGTACTGAGCAAGGTCAAAGTTTCTGGTGGAGGAAGATGCAATGTTACTCATGCTGAATTTGACCCTATGCAGCTGGCAAAAAATTATCCGCGTGGACATAAAGAACTACGTGGTCCTTTTCATCAATTTGCAACTGGAGATATGATGGCTTGGTTAGCAGATGAAAATGTACCACTTAAAATTGAAGAAGACGGTAGAATTTTCCCAGAAAGCGATTCGTCTCAAACCATAATTGATACTTTTTTGAAGCAAATAAAAGCCTTTCAAATTGAATTAAAAACCCAATGTGGCGCAGAAAATTTCAGCTTGACAACAGATAATGTATGGAAAGTAGAAACCAAAAACGAAAACTTTCTTGCTAAACACCTCGTTTTTGCTTCTGGCAGTAGTGCTAAAATCTGGAATCTTTTAGCTCAAAAAGAATATCGTATTATTGAACCTGTTCCTTCGCTTTTCACTTTTAATATCAAAAACGCTTTAATCGAAAATCTTGCGGGCATTAGTTGGGAAACATCCGTAGAAGTTCTTGATGAAAAGCAAACTTTAGAGAAAAGTAAACTTCGACAATTGCAATCTTCAGGGCCAATGCTTATTACCCATTGGGGATTGAGTGGACCTTGTATATTGAAACTTTCAGCTTGGGGAGCAAGAAGTTTTCATCAACTCAACTATCAGTTTCAATTGAAGGTGAATTGGTTACCTAATCTTTCAGAAGATGAAGTTACGCAGCAACTACTTCAACAAAAAGCAACTAATCCAAAACAACAATTGGCAGCTAATCCCTTATTCGGCTTTCCAAAACGATTGTGGCATAGCTTTGTGAAAGAAAGTGGTCTTTCAGCAGAAGGGAAATGGGCAGGCATTTCAAATGTAGAATTGAAAAAACTACAAACTATTTTAACTGAAAGTATATTTGAAATCAACGGAAAAAGTACCTTTAAGGAGGAATTTGTAACGGCTGGAGGAGTAGATTTAAAGCAAATTAACTTCAAGGAATTCAGTAGTAAGCTTCATCCAAATCTATATTTTGCAGGCGAAATTTTAAATATTGATGCGGTGACCGGAGGTTTCAATTTTCAAAATGCGTGGACAGGCGGTTTTGTAATTGCTAAAAGTATTTCAGCAAAAGAAAAAGCGGTTAGTTAAGTCGCCAAATTTCAAAATTGAGTACGCTTGCAAATAAGACCCAAAGTAAATACGGAATAAGCAAATAACCCGCGATAGGCTTTACAATTCTAAACCATTTGATGGTCAGGATAATTAAAATCAATAATCCAACAATTACAATTAAAGCATAAAAGGGAGCTTCAAGACCAAAGAAAACAACAGACCAAGTTAAGTTAAGAAGCAGTTGAAAACAGAAATGATACAAGGCCGTTTTCACCCATGAATGGTAAGTTCCTTTTGCCCAAACAATCCCAACGGCTATTCCCATTAAGACATATAAAAATGTCCAAACCGGAGCGAAAAGCCAACTTGGCGGATTAAAAACAGGCTTATTTAAGGTTGGATACCAATCGTTTACGCTGCTTTGCGTAGCAATTGAACCTAAAAATCCAACTACTAAACAAACCAGAACTCCTATGCTTATTCGAATAAATAATTTCTTCCTCATATGCTGCATTCTAATAAAGGCTTAAAATAGAAATTAATTTATCATCTTCCAACATGGGGTTGATTATTTTTTGTGAAGTTATTCTAGCTTTCTGATAATCAATTTTTAATTTTGAATTGCAAATTTTTAATTTTCTCTTTCAGTCTCATTACAATCACATTCAATTTTGCGTACTCTGCGTTTTAACATTGTGTGCTTTGCGTTCTAACTTTGCATGCTTTGCGTATAAACTTTGCGTGCTTTGCGTGAAATAAAAACGTTGACTTTATAGACAAAATTCTGTTTTAAAAAGATAAAGATTAGTCTTGCTGAAAATTATTTTTTAATGCTAAATTCGTATAGTAAAACACGTATAATTTTTCAGATGAATTTCGAGCAATTTAAGTTTCAAATAAAGGGACAACTTCCTAAGAAAGTACAACTAAAATCAACTGCGCCAAGCAACATTGCTTTGATAAAATATTGGGGAAAAGCAGCGATACAAATACCCAAGAACAGTTCAGTAAGTTTTACCCTTTCCAATTGCTATACCGCTACTTTTCTTGAACTAAATGCAAAAGAAAACACTGCCGAAAAAACAAATGTTAGTGTTGAATTGGACGGCGTGAGCACACCAAGTTTTCACCCAAAAATTGAAAAATTCCTTAAGCTGATTGAAAATTATTGTCCATATGTAAATGATTATAATTTTACCATCCAAACTCAAAACACCTTTCCTCATTCTAGTGGAATTGCCTCTTCTGCCAGTGGCATGAGTGCTTTGGCTATGTGTTTAATGCAATTCGAAAAAAAGTTAGATGCTAACATTACCGAAGAATATATGCTTCAAAAAGCCTCATTTTTAGCTCGATTAGGTTCAGGAAGTGCAAGCCGAAGTATCCAAGGAAAGTTGATGCTTTGGGGTAAACATAGTCAAGTGGCAGAAAGTTCAGACTTGTATGCCATTGCTTTGCAAGATGATATTCATCCTGTATTTCAAGATTACCAAGACAGTATTTTATTAGTAGATAAGGGCCAAAAAAAAGTAAGTAGTACGCTAGGCCATAGTCTTATGAATGGACATCCATTTGCAGAACAACGTTTTCAACAAGCACAAGAAAACTGCAGCAAACTGCTCGAAATTCTAAAGACTGGAAACTTAGATGCTTTTGTGAATTTAGTAGAATCTGAGGCCTTGACTCTACACGCAATGATGATGAGCAGCCAACCTTATTTTATGCTGATGAGTCCAAATACATTGGCCATTTTAAATGCGATTTGGGATTACCGTAAAACCACCAAGATCCCGGTTTGCTTTACACTTGATGCTGGAGCTAATGTTCATTTATTGTATCCAAAAGCACATCAAGAAGATGTACTGATTTTTATAGATAAAGAACTAAAATCCTTTTGCGAAAACCAGCAAGTTATTCACGACCAAGTTGGAGATGGGGCAACTTTTGTTGCTGTTTAGGGTTTGTTTTTTAAATATTCTCCACCTTGATATACTATTCTTCGTGGAATAGGGGTTTCAATACCGTTTTCATCTAGCGCCTTTTTAACAGCTTCTAGTTGTTCCCAATACACTGGCCAATAGTCAAAGGATTTCACCCAACTTCTAGCTGTAATTCGCATTTCTGATTCGCCAATTTCATCTAGCCAAACATCAGGTTCGGGTACTTTTTCGATATTGGGATGACTTTTCATTGCTGTAACTATTATTGTTCTTAGTGTTTCAATTTTAATTTCAAATGAAAACTTAAGCTTCAAATCGATTCTCCTTATCGGATTCATGGTTCTATTATCGACATTGCTATTGGCTACAATTCCGTTGGGCATGGTAATGATTCTGCCGTCAAAAGTTTCAATTCTTGTGTAGAGGATGTCAATTTTAATTACATAACCTAGATTATTGTTTACGAAAATCAAATCACCAACTTTAAAAGGTTTAAAAACTAAAATCAAAACTCCCCCTGCAAAATTTGCAAGACTACCTTGTAAAGCTAAACCAATAGCAATTCCTGCAGCGCCAAACAGAGCTAAAAACGATGTTGCCTGTATACCTAAAATTGAGCCTATTAGCGTAAGCAGTGAACCATAGAGTATAAAAATGGATAAACTTTCAATAAAACTTTTAAGCGACAACTCTACCTTAGATTTCTTTAAAGCAGATTTTAAAATCCGCATAATAAGCTTTATAATGAGTATCCCTACTACCAGCGTAGCAATTGAGTATATTAGCTTAGACCCAATGAGTAACAGACTTTCTTTTAGAAATTCTTTTAGCGTTTCAAGCAACGACGTGTCCATATTCAGAAATAATTTTGGATAAGGTAATTATTAAAGCTGGTAATCTAAAATTTTATAGAAGCGGATTTAGTTATTAAAATTGGAAAAATTAAAGCTTATTCAGGGTTTATTTGATTTTTACTGTTTCTATAAATTGTAAATTGATTCTTGAAAAAAAATTTATTCTTATTGAAATATACTCAACACCTATGTTTTAAAAATAACTAAGCAAATGAAAAATCAAAATGAACATTTTTCATATCGCACTTTTTAAGAGTCCTTAAACCGAACTATTTTGAAACTTTACAAGAATTGTTTCTAATCGGCTTACATCTTCTTTAGCAATGTCTTTTACATCTATATTCATATTTTCGTGAGCTAGTTTTATATGAAGCTGTTGGTCTTTCACTGCAACCGATTCAATTTGGTTCAACTGTATTGTTCTGAAAAAGAATGTATGTATTCGTAGAAACAGATAAGAGTTATTACCATAAACAAAATGCTTGTTCAAAAAAATGCTTAAAACCAAGGCTAGAGTGAAAAGAGATAATCCAATAGCAATCTTAAAACTAATAGCTCCTGTTTCTCCTTCTAGTGAAACTCCTAATGCATTTAAAACCAGCACAAATACACCTAGTAATGAAAGTAGCATTCTTTTTTGTCTGGTTTCAAAGATAAATTTAATCTTACTCATAATAACTCAAATTAAATGAATCTTCATATTGTGCTTGTGAACGCTCAACCAATAAATTAACCAACTTCTGAACGTCCTCGGGGTTTATGCTTTCAATTTGAATGGTATAGATTTTGCCTTTTTCAGTAATTTCCAGTGTAGTCTTTGAATGTTTTATTTCAGTAATTTTATCAAATTCTAAGTTGATACTAGAAAAACGATTCGTTCGAATAAGAATTCTACTAGAAGTATGCTGTACATGGTTTTTGTACCAGAAGCTTCTGCTAATGATAATAACGGATAGCAACGACAGAATTGTACTATAGACTTTAGTATGTTCACCATCCCCCGAATAGCTAATCATCAAAAAAAGCATAACCAGCATAACTACGATGACTGGAATATAGTACTTTTTTGAATACAGATTATCAAAGTGAATATTTTTCATGCTTTACTAAATCTTCTTATTAAATATGTAGCTAATATAAAGTTTGATTACTTCAAAGATAATTAATTTTTTCTTGTTTGTTGCTTCAAACAAACTGCTTTCAAATTACTAGTCAGGAAAAACCACCTACCAGCTCATTATTTCCTCAATCTTCACCTTCACTTTCTCCGTACTCGGAATCATGGTTTCTTCTAAAATTGAATTTAGAGGAATGGCAGGCATATTTTCTGAGCCAATCGTCATGACGGCTGCATCAAAATAGATGAAGCATTTTTCTTGAATTTTTCCGCTTAGGG